>Ga0222639_1000405_pt1 | contig 19649 bp, 15 predicted proteins | sample AntAcemetagen185_FD_179863 | JGI IMG/M metagenome (GOLD analysis project Ga0222639, IMG submission 179863) | Saline water microbial communities from Ace Lake, Antarctica - #185 | ecosystem: Environmental > Aquatic > Non-marine Saline and Alkaline > Saline | place: Antarctica: Ace Lake...
TCTGCATAGGCAAATAAATCTCTGTAAAAATTCAGCTTGTATTGCAGCCGTTCTTTGCTCATCTGGCCGTTGGGGAAATAGACATTAAAAAAAACAAAGTCTTTAAATTCCAGCTCTATTATCCGTCCTTCATCGTCGTATTCAGGTCGGCCAATACCGTATTTTACATTCAGCGGTTCTATCCTCGTATAAACACCTACTCCGCTGTAGCCCTTTTTGACTGTTGAAAATGCCCAGTAAGACTTGTATCCTTCAATGTTTTTCATCTGATCTGTAAGTTTTATTTCCTGCAGTTTAGTTTCCTGAACGGCAACCAGATCAGCGTTCATTTTCCTGAAAGAGGACAAAAAGTCCTTTTGCATTATTGCGTTCATTCCATTGACATTCCAGGAAATCATCCTGATTTTTTTTTGATTCATAATTTAGCTTTCTGTAAATTCATCTAAATTTTGTCACATTAATTTTTTCGCATAATTCATTGACCGGGCATTTGCTGCAAAAAGGTGAAACAGGCCTGCAGATAGTCTGTCCAAAGGCTACCAGAATTTCATTATATTTCATCCAGTATTTACGCGGAAGCTTTTTCCTGAGCGCAAATTCGGTTTTTTCCGGGTTTTGGGTTTTAATATAACCGATTCTGTTACTTATACGATGAACATGTGTATCCACGCAGATAGCTTCTTTGCCAAAGCCTTCAATTAAAACCAGATTTGCCGTCTTTCTGCCTACACCGGGCAGTTTCAGCAGTTCATTAATGCTGTCCGGTACGTTTCCGCCATATTGTTTTATCAGTATTTCGCTGATTTCCTTTATCCTTGATGCTTTGGTATGATAAAAACCTACTGGATAAATCATGGATTTAATTGCTTCAACATCCAGTTTTATGAATTCTTCCGGGGTCCTGGCTTTTTCAAAAAGCCTTTGGCATGCAATAATAGTAACATCGTCTTTGGTCCTGAGAGACAGCACCGTTGAAATCAGAATTTCAAAAACAGAGCCGCCTTTTTTTGAAATCATTTTCAAAGTTGGCGCTTCCCATTTAGTATATTCCTGCTTAAGAATGGAAATAAAACTGTGAATATCAAAATTTTTCATATATTCAGTGTATTGCCTGAGAATATTTATCGCGGCAGGTATTAATGATCCTGCAATAGCTTAAAATCAAATAAGGTACTTATCAAAAGACTTAATCCGAATCTTTTTCCAACACTGCTCAATGTCGCTTGCAAATGACAACTGTAGTTTTTGCTGGTTATCGCATCGAGACCTTTGCAAAAACCCCCCTTTGTCTCTACCATGTTTTTGTTATCTGGTTTCATTATAACGCCCCACTGGAAATATCAAAAAACCGTTCAAAGAATTTAGTTAGCTTGGTCAGAACACTCTCTCGCTTATTAGTCCGTTCTCCCGTTGGTAAAAAGCGGGAGACTGGCGGTAAAACCTTGGTGACGGCTGTGCCAGTAATTGCAACATTAGCATCACGGAAAGCGTTATTTACAAAAGTATAGGTTGCATCATGGTTCAGGTTTTCATCTTTAATAATCTGCTCAAGCTCCTCAATTTTCTTATGTTCTACAAACTTCTGCCAATCATCATCAACGTTTGAACCTGCATCAAGTGAGGTAATAAACTGATTGATAAGCTCCCTTTTATTGCGAAGTTCAACGCTTGAATCAATCGCCTTGTTGATATCAACCAAAACCTCCTTATCCTTGGTGTGTCCTTCGTGGTATTTCTTAATAAGCCTTAGTATATAATCAATATTAATCTCTATCTGTTTGATGAGCTCCATTTCAAACACTAAATCGTCGTTGATGTTCTCCTTATCTGTATCATCACCATTTCGCAATTCATTGTATAGGTCAATATAGGCGCTGTGATAATCCTGCACATCTCGTTCGTTCAAAATATCGTTGCCCACAAATTCATCAAAGGTGGTTAAAATATTACGCACCCGCAAAATTGCACCATAGAGCTTGATAAAATCCTTTTGAGCTTGTTCGCTGATGATTGGCTCACCCACTGGAAACTTTTTTAACAACTCATCAATCAGGCTTTTATACCCTCGTATCTCTTTATCCTCGTTTTTATAGCCGTTGTAATACTCATCATAAGATTTTAACAACACCACACCGCCAGCTTCTTTATCACCAAACAGGGCGATTGATTTGTTGGTGGCTTCCTCCAGATTGCGAAAGCAGACAATATTTCCAAAACGCTTGACGCTATTCAAAATGCGATTGGTGCGTGAATAGGCCTGTAAGAGTCCATGCAGGCGCATGTTTTTATCCACCCATAAGGTGTTTAGGGTCGTTGCATCAAAACCCGTCAAAAACATATTCACCACAATCAGGATATCCACTTCGCGGTTTTTTACCCGATCACTGACATCTTTGTAGTAATTCTGAAACTTATCCGATGAAGTATCGTAAGCGGTGCCAAACATTAGGTTATAGTCGACAATAGCACCATCCAAAAAATCCCGTGAACTTGCATCCAGCCCACTGGTGTCCTCTGAGTTTTCATCCGCGACCCCGTCCAACTCCTCCTCATTTGCACTAAAACTAAAGATGGTTGCAATTTTAAGTTGCTTGTCGCTGGGCAGGCCCTCTAGCTGCTTTTTGAATTCAGTATAATATTTTTTTGCCGTATCAATAGATGAAACAGCAAAAATAGAGTTAAAGCCGGCAAGGCGGCGATCTTTGATTTTATAAAAGCTGTTGCGTTTGGTCTTCTGGTCAAAATGTTCACGAATATAAGCAACAATATTGCTCAAGCGTTCTTTCGATGCGAGTGCATTCTCACGGTCGATACTGCTTATTTTTTTATCTTCAATATTCTCCTCTTCACGCATCGTAGAGATATAGTCCACCTTAAACGGCAAGATATTTTTATCGGAAATTGCATCAACAATCGTGTAGGTGTGGAGCTTGTCGCCAAAGGCCTGTTCGGTGGTTTTCAAATCGGGTTGACCACCCGATGAGGCATTGACCGCAAAAATAGGGGTGCCGGTAAAACCAAACAGGTGGTAGTTTTTAAAAGTTTTGGTAATGCCTGCGTGCATATCACCAAACTGCGAGCGGTGACACTCATCAAATATAATCACCATGTGATCGCGAAATATGTTATGCCCTCTGTTTTTCTTTATAAAACGATCCAACTTCTGAATCGTGGCAATGATAATATTCGTGCTTGAGTCTTCCAGTTGCCTTTTCAGAACCGAGGTGCTGGTATTGCTGTTTGCCGCCCCTTTTTCAAACTTGTCGTATTCACGCATGGTCTGGTAGTCCAGATCTTTTCGATCTACCACAAACAACACCTTGTCAATATCGGGCAGCTTACTTGCCAGTTGCGCCGCCTTGAAGCTGGTGAGGGTTTTTCCTGATCCTGTGGTGTGCCAGATATATCCACCTGCCTCTAAACTGCCGAGCTTTTTGTAATTGGTGCTTACCTCGATGCGGTTTAATATTCGCTCAGTCGCAACAATCTGATAAGGACGCATAGCCAACAACTCTTGCTCTGAGGTAAAGACACAGTAGCGGGTCAAAATATTAAGCAGTGCATGTTTGGCAAAAAAGGTTTTGGCAAAATCCATTAACTTGGTGATGGGTTTATTGGCAGCATCGGCCCACCAACTGGTAAACTCAAAACTATTACTGCTTTTTTTACCCTGTTTTGCTTTGGTTTTACCGCTCTCTTTAATATGTTTGGCGCGGGTAGTGTTGCTGTAATACTTGGTATGGGTGCCGTTGGAGATAACAAATAACTGCACATATTCAAACAAGCCGCTATCTGCCCAAAAACTCTCGCGTTGGTATCGGTTAATCTGATTAAATGCTTCGGTAATGGCCACCCCTCGGCGTTTAAGCTCAATATGCACCATCGGCAAACCATTGACCAACACCGTTACATCATAGCGGTTGGCATGTTTGCCCTTATCGGTGGCGTATTGGTTGATGACTTGCAGCCTGTTATTGTGGATACTCTGTTTATCCAGCAAATAGATATTTTTAACCGTGCCATTTTCAAGTGTGAGGTTTTTGATGTAATCCTCTTGAATGGTGGTGGTTTTTTCGGTAATGCTCTGGTTGGGGTTAGCAAGTTCACTGGTGAAAAACTGCGACCACTCCTTGTCGCTAAAGGTGAAATTGTTAAGCTTTTCCAGTTGCGTACGCAAATTAGTTTTCAGGGCATCTTCATTGGTGATCGGCAGATACTCGTATGCCTGAGTTTTTAACTGCTCTATAAATGCGGTTTCTAACGCTGCCTCGCTTTGATAATGCTCTGCGCGTTTTTCTCGCACCTCCCCCACATTTTCTGGCGGATATTTTGCCACCACCGTGGAGTTGCGGTTTTCGGAAACCAAGTTGTAGCTATAATCAACGGGCATCTTTCATTCCCTTAACCATTTTAGTTTTATCCTCAATTTGTTCGATAAAGTCTTTTATCAAATACTCTTTGATAAGCGCTGTTGCCCATTTTCTAAAGTGTACACCTCTGTGAGATTTTACTCTGTAACCAACCGAAATAACTACATCAAGATTATAAAAGTTAGTAGGTTTGGTAGAAAAATCGGAATTTCCGATTTTTCTCATTGAAGGCTCTTTTTCAAGTTCCTGTTCTTTGTAAATATTAAGAATATGCTCATTGATGGTAGAACGGGATTTTTGAAATAATGCTGCTATTTGGTCAATGTTCAACCATACCGTTTCATTCTCAAAATGAGTCTCAATTTTTACTTTGCCGTCTTCGGTTTGATAGATAATGAGTTGGTTATTTTTCATTATTTATCACCCAACGGTTTAAAGGTTAAAAGCTGATTGCGGTAGTACTCGTATTGCTTTTTGCGGGCGCTGATCTCTGCGGGCAGGCCCACGGAGATGTCGTTGACGAGGGCGTCGAATTTGTCAAGGATGGCGACAATGCGTTTTTGTTCGGACAGGGGTGGAATGGGGATTTTTATTTTTTTCACATTGGGAACTGTCAATTGTGGAATTCCGCCCTTTGTTCCAACAATAGAGGTTATATCTAAAATATAATTCAAAAACTTTGTTGTTATTATCTCTTTATTTGGTATTAATGTAATTAAACGTATAATTGGAGTAAATTTAGCTTCCCTCATGGTGTGATAACCAATTTTTGCACCCCTGGCTGAAATTGTTACTGCATTGCTTTCTATCTTATAATTATTGGTATAGCCATACAATCCTTTCATGTCAGTTGCATTTGCGTAGATAGGGTATGGATATTCGTCTGAAGGGATGGTTTGACCTTTTTTATACTTTTTCGGTAAATCTCCACCAGCACTAATTGATAAGCAAGCCTCCCTCAACTCCCGAAACGCCACCCCATCATCAAAGCTCAAAAGCGCCTCACGATAATGCTCATACTGCTTCTTTCTCGCATCCAGCTCTGCTTCCAGCTGAATGAAATTATCAAGGATTTTGACAATCTCTTTTTGGATTGTGAGCGGGGGAATTGGGATTATTGTATTCCTTACAATGTCTGCATTAAGATTTTGCACTGTTCCTGATGAGGCTTTTTGTTGCCAGTATTTTTGAACTATATCCGACCGTAGTAGATGATAGAGAAAATCGGAAATAACAGTCTTTTCAAAATCACTCATCGCAATCCATCCATCATGAATACACCCTTCTATCTCTAAAATATATGGACGTCCAAAACTCATTGAGTTTGAAAGTATAAAATTCCCTTTTTTTAAAAAACGCGATTTCTCTGCTCCTTTTTGTGTGATCTTCTGCATCGTTTTGGTGACATATTTTGCAGTAGGGTCAACATCTCCAATTTTTATCCAATTAATACCTTGTGCATCGTCTGTTAAAAAGGAATGAATAGGTCGAGGTGATGCTCCGCGCATTATTGTCATAATCTCCCCCAACGCCCGAAACTCCACCCCGTCCGGACACAGCTCATCAATCAACTTCTCTATTTTATTCACAGGTTTTTTTATGCTCATTTTTTGCCCTTTGTTTTTTTCTCAACCTGTTTCTGCACGGTTTTGATGGTGTCCAGATAGGCTTCTTCCACAGGCGAAAGTGTTTTTACCTGATATTTTCGGTATTCTTTTTCGGCTTTGGCAAGGGCGTTGTCGTGGCTTACTTTGCCTGCATCCGTCAGCACATTTTTATCAAAGATCTCTATCATGCGATCAAGTTGAACAATCCAGTCCTGCATCTGCATCGGATCGTGGTTCATGGCTTTGACTTCTGCCAGATCAAAGTAGGCGGAGACGATATTATTCAGTACCTTTAGCTCTGGTTCTGTGAGGTAGTTTTTGGCGATGGTAATCTCTGTTTTGCTGACATCACCGCCTGAAAATGAGAGCAAGCCCATAAACGGCTTGCCGGCATCAGCACGCTTTGCAATTACCTCGGCGGCAGTGTTGCCGTGTGCCGCATAATGGAGCTTATTCTGTACCACCTTGAAAAAGGCGATGGATTCTTTGCCCTTTGGATTGTAATCCTGACTGGTTGCGAACAGGTCTAGCACTTGGCGATAGAGTACCTTTTCACTACTGCGGATATCGCGAATGCGGTCGAGTAACTCTTTCCAGTAATTGCCGCCGCCGGACTCTTTAAGGCGTTCATCATCCATGGTAAAGCCTTTGACAATGTACTCACGCAGGCGCACAGTTGCCCACCTGCGAAAATGGGTCGCAATGGATGATTTGATGCGGTATCCGAGTGATATGATCATATCGAGATCGTAATGCTCAATATGATAGTTTTTTCCATCTGCGGCAGTTGTTCGGAATTTCCGAACAACTGAATTTTGCTCTAATTCACCCTCTTCAAAGATATGCTTAATATGCTCGCTGACATTTGCCTTGCTGGAGTGAAATAGTTCAACCAATTGTGCTTGCGTCAGCCACACCGTTTCATTCTCAACCCGCACTGAAATCTGTGGTTTTCCATCATCGCTTTCGTAGATGATTATTTCACTGTTGGGTGCGTCATCTGCCATTATGCCCCCTCAATATCAGTCACTATTGCATCAATTGAGATGCGCAACTCATTTTGTCTGCTCACAATTTGGGCTATTTCCTGATTGAGTTCTGTTATATCGACCACTTCACGGGTATCTTCCTGCTCTACATAGCTTGATACGGCAATATTGTACTCATTTTCACCAATAGCCTGGTTGCTGACTAATTGCGCAAAATACTCGCTATCTTCACGATGGGTATATGCCTCTAAAATTCTGGTGCGATTTTCTTCACTAAGCTTATTTTTATTACCACCACGAACAAACTCGGCTGAGGCATTAATAAACAGGGTTTTATTATCTGTTTTGCTTTTCTTTAAGATGATAATGCAGGTAGCGATTGTGGTTCCAAAAAAGAGATCGGGCGGTAGTTGGATAACCGCATCAATATAGTTGTTGTCTATCAGATATTTTCTGATTTTCTGCTCGGCACCACCACGATACAACACGCCGGGGAATTCAACAATGGCTGCTGTGCCAATGGTTGAAAGCCATGAGAGCATGTGCATGGTAAATGCAAGATCTGCCTTACTTGGAGGGGCCAGCACACCTGCGGGTGAGAATCGTGGGTCGTTGATAAGAATGGGGTTGTTTTTACCCTCCCACTTAATCGAATAGGGCGGATTAGAGACGATAGCATCAAAGGATTCATCGTCCCAGTGGTTTGGGTCGGTAAGGGTGTCTCCATGAGCAATATCAAAATGGTTGTAGTTGATATCGTGCAAGAACATGTTGATACGACAGAGGTTGTAGGTGGTGAGATTGATCTCCTGCCCATAAAAACCGATGCGTACATTTTCTTTGCCCAGAACCTTGGCGAATTTTAACAGCAAAGAGCCAGAGCCACAGGCAGGGTCATAAACCTTGTTTACCTCGATTTTACCCACGGTGGCTATTTGTGCCAATAGTTCGCTGACCTCTTGTGGGGTGTAGTACTCACCGCCAGACTTGCCGGCATTTGAGGCATACATCTGCATCAGGTACTCATAGGCATCGCCAAAGGCATCTATATTGTTGTTAGCATAATCACCCAGACGCAAAGAATTAATGGCAACAAGCAACTTGGTGAGTTGCTTGTTGCGTTTTTCTACCGTACTGCCCAGCTTATTAGAGTTTACATCAAGGTCATCAAATAGCCCTTTTAGGTCATCCTCACTCTCTGTACCTTTAGCAGAGTTTTCAATGCCACGAAAAATGGCGGCAAGGGTTTCATTGAGGTTAGCATCATTTTTAGCTTTTTTTGCCACATTGCAAAATAGCTCACTGGGTAAGATATAAAAACCCTTTTCTTTTACAGTATCCGCTCGTCCAAATTCAGCCTCTTTATCAAGGAGTTTAGCGTAATCGAAATCTACTTCTGGTTCATTGGTGTTGATGTAACTGCTAAGGTTTTCACTAATAAAACGGTAAAAAAGCATACCCAGTACATATTGTTTAAAATCCCAGCCATCAACGCTACCACGCAAATCATTGGCTATTTGCCAAATGGTACGGTGCAGTTCTGCTCGTTCTTGCTCTTTAGTCATCTATTTTCCTTTATTCTGATCGTTGTCATTTTTTGTTGGTGCAGTATGCTGGCACGGCAAACTATGGGGTCAAAAACTATTTTGCCTTAAAACGCTCTGAGGAGAGTGGCGCCAAAAGACTATGGGGTCAAAGCTTGAATAGTGAATAAAGTAAAGTTAATTCAGACACTTTGAAGTTGAATTCACCCCCAAAAATGAAACATTCAAAAAAACCTCCTTCGGTCTGTTCGGGGAACATGACCTGCAGTTTCGTTGGGTTTCGTTTCTCAACCCAACCTACATGCTCCGGCATTAGGCCTTACAAAACCGCGACTCAATAGAACTTCAGGGAAATTACTTTTCCCATCACATCAAAATCTTTATCGTTGTGAAGAAGAAATAAATTGTTTTCTATTGCTGTCTGCGCAATAATACAGTCGATACTGCTTCTGACTGTTATACCTTCCCTGCGACAATCAAAATAGATTCTGGCAGCCCTGGCAAAGGAATCAATTGGATCTTTCAGATAATAAAATCGCTGGGTTTCGAGATTCTTTTTTATAAGATCATATTCCTTTTCCGATTTTGCTCCCTGCAAAACCTCCTGATATATGAAGGAATTAATTCCATAAGGTATTTTTTGCTGTAAAACAGTTTTAAACTTGCGGGCAGATTTATTCTCGTTGCCCTTAAAAAAGTCTATTAAAACCGACGTATCGATTAGAATCATTTTCCCTCTCTCAACGACTTGTAATCATATCCTTCGACAAACTCTATTTTCCCTTCCAGGTCGAGCAAATCTCTACGACCTCTATTATCCACAAATTCTTTCAATGCCTGATTTATGAGTTCCCTTTTGGTCTTCGCCTCGCTGTATTTAAAGGCTTCTTTAACCAGGTTGTCATCAAGAACTATATTTGTTCTCATTTTACACCTCCTTATACACCCAGCTTTACACATAACGCCTGAGGTGTCAATGGTTTTGTGTTGTCCAGAAAGGCTATGAGGTTCAAGATGACCCCCAGATAATACATGACATCGTTTTTTTAAAATGTTAATCAAATACACATTATATATAATCAGAATATACATCATGTCCAACTATAATTTTTTATGGTCGAACATCAATAAACAACTGGAAACAAAAGTTATTGTTTGTTTTTTGCGGTTAATATCATGATTTTAAATCCAAGAAAAATACGGGCTCTGGGGCTCAGCTCCGGAGGACTTGACAGCATTCTGGCAGCCCTTGTTTTGAAAAAACAGGGAATAGATGTTGAATGGATTAGTTTTGAAACTCCATTTTTTTCATCTGACAAGGCTTTGCATGCAGCTCATATTACAGGCATACCAATAACCGTCAAAAATATTACCAGTGTATATATTGAAATGCTGAAAAATCCTCCATGCGGATATGGAAAGAATATGAATCCATGCATGGACTGCCATGCCTTAATGCTCAGGCTCGCAGGCTCTCTAATGAAAGAAAGGGGATTTAATTTTCTTTTCACCGGCGAAGTTCTGGGCCAGCGTCCAATGTCTCAGACAAAACAATCACTTCGTTATGTTGAAAAACAGTCAGGCTGTGAAGGCTTTATTTTACGTCCATTGAGTGCTGCAAAACTTCCTGTTACAATTCCTGAAAAAGAGGGGCTTGTGAACAGAGATCTTCTTTTTGATATTAGTGGAAGATCACGAAAGATACAGATAAAAATTGCCGGGGAATTTAATCTTACAGATTACCCTTCCGCAGGGGGCGGCTGTCTTCTCACTGACAAGCGTTATAGCGCACGTTTAAAGGATTTGTTTGAACATAAGGAAAAATTTACAGAAGAGGAACTTTATCTTTTAAAACACGGCAGGCATCTGCGTTTGGACAAGAATACAAAGATAATAGTCGGCCGCGCGGAAAAGGATAATGAACAAATAGAAAAATACTATAACAAAAACATTGATGCTGTTATTAAAGTAAAGGATTTTCCAGGCCCCTTTGTTTTAGTGCCGAATGGGGTAAAAAAAGATATTACTGCTCTTGCAGCTTCAATATGCGTGGGATACAGCAAGGCGCCTGAAAATATACCGGTTGATGTGATTGTTATAATGCCGCAGGGTTCTCAAATCCTGACAGTATCTGGAATTTCATTGGAAAAGATAAGACAGTATCTGGTATAATATAATCAGGTTGTTGCTTTTTGGAACCTTAGCTGGCCGCATGCAGCTGAAATATCCCTGCCCTTGCTGCGGCGAATAACAGCTATGTAATTATTTTTACGCAGGATTTCCTTGAAGTTAACCATTACTTCCTCTTCCGACTGCTTGAAATCACTGCCTTCATGTTCATTAAACGCTATTAAATTAATTTTTGCCTTTATTGAATGCAGTATTTTAGCAAGACGATAAGCATTGTCAGGAGAATCATTTATATCTTTCAAAAGAATATATTCAAACATGATGCTTTGACGTGGATGCAACTTATATTTGCGGCATGCGTCAAGCAGGGTTTCAATAGGATATTTTTTGTTTATGGGCATAAGCATATCGCGGGTTTTATTGTCTGTTGCATTTAATGATATCGCCAGATTAACCGTTGTATCGCGGCTGAAATCGTCCAGCCTTGGAACCATACCTGCTGTGGAAACTGTGACTTTGTGATTTGAGAATGCAAGCCCGCATCTGGTATCGGTTATTATGTTAAGAGCATCAACCAAATTTCCGTAATTTGCAAGCGGCTCTCCCATTCCCATTACAACTATGTTTTTCAGGCTTTTGGGATCGTCAATATCATTCATGACGTCGCGTACCTGTGCCAGGATTTCGCTTTTTGTTAAATTCCGCACAAAACCTCCTTTTGCGGTAAGGCAGAACCTGCATCCCTGTGCACAGCCAACCTGACTTGATATGCAAAGGGTGTAATAACCTTTTTCAGGAATCAAAACGCTTTCAATACATTCCTCGTCAAACAGTTTGAAAAGATATTTTTTGGATCCATCCCGGGATGTTTTAATCTGTTTTTTTTCAAGACGGTCTATAGTAAAATTAATCGACAGAATTTGTCTGATTTCCTTTTTAATGTCTGTCATTATTTCAAAATCATCTGCCTGGCGAAAATAAATCCACTTCATGATTTGTTCAGCACGATAAGATTCCATATCATGATCTTTCAGCCATGAAACAAGTTGTTCTTTTGAAAGCTCCATAATGTTTATTGTTTCGGATGACACTTCAATATGTTGTATCATTAAGATTATACCTCTGTTTCCTCGGGAATATGATTGTCAGTATAAAAACTTACATTTAGCAATAAAATTTTCTTTTATCAATGCTGCGGCAAAAATTCTTGACCAACTGTATCATATTATATAGTTTCTCTTGTAATTTTAAATACAAAGCAATTAAGATGAACTCGTAAAAAGTAAGATTTGTTCGCTCTGTGAGCGTTTTTGGAATTTCCAAAACTGCTCAATGTTGCTTGCGAATGACTTTCAAATAAATTAACTGGAGTTTAATCATAACTGAAGACTGATTGTTTAAAGTTATTCTAATTTCAAGTGCCGCAGAGCGGCATAGTGGAGCTTTTTACGAGCTCATCAATTAATTTCGTTCTGAAAGGCATGGTGCTCCTGGGATAAGCCAACGATTGGACCTTAGGACCGGGATTATTTACCAGGGAGTATATTATTAATAGTATGAAAACAGATTATTCTACATTATTAAAATTTTTACAAAACCTATATGAGGAAGAAATACCTTTTAACAAATTTCTGGAACTAAAGATAATTTCTTTGGAAGAAAATAAAGCATGCATAAAAACCATGATGAAAGACGAACTGGTCGGCAATTTTAAGCATGGAATGCTGCATGGCGGTGTTATTTCTTCGGTTCTGGATCTAACTGGAGCTTCAATAGTTTCAACAGGTGTGCTGAAGAAAATGGCTGGATGTCCATTTGATGAAATAGCAGAACGGATATTTAAAATCGGTACGGTTGATCTTAGAGTTGATTTTTTAAGGCCTGGTAAGGGAACTTACTTTTTATCAACAGCTTCGATTATGCGTATGGGAAACAAGGTTGTTGTTACACGAATGTCGCTTCGTAATGACAAGAAAATATTAATAGCCGTCGGCACAGGAACATATATGATAGGTTAAGAAAGTATTGAACGGCCGAGTAAAGCGATTTTTGAACATCGAACGTCCAACGTTGAACCCTGGTCGCCTCTGGCGCCGCCGAAGGCGGGTAAACATCGAATAATGAAATCGCTCCTGCCCGCCATCGCGAGACATACTCAATTCTCTTCGTTCTTTTGTTGCCTGCCCGCCATCGGCTTCGCCTTCAGGCGAGGCGGGCGGGTCTTGCTCAGGCGAGGCAGGCGGGTCGCTCCGTCCGTTTATAAAATGGCAGAATACCTTATTCAAAATTCGACGTTGGACGTTCGATGTTCGATGTTCATACCCTTTGATACGATTAACAAGTTATTTTTGTCTACAGTGCCGCATAGCAGCATAATTCAGCTTTTTACGGGTTTATCATTATTGGCTGTTCATTTAAGTTTTTTTGAATACTGTCCCGTTGAAAGTGGCGATAAGCTCGCTGCTATTAAATACTTCCATCCTATACATGCCGGTTCGTCTGGTGGTGTGTATTAATTTTGCTTCTGCTGTAATTAAATCCCCTATTTTTGCTGTTTTAAAAAACGAACCGCTGATGTCAAGAGCGTAAGATGGGAAATGATCGCTGTTTGAAGCAGCTGAAAATGCCACATCAGCCAGGCTGAATATAAAGCCGCCATGAACCACGCCAATGAAGTTAAACATGTCCTTTGTAATGGTAACCGAACACAAAGCATAGCCTTTTTCAACCTTATCAATACTGATTCCTAAAAAATTTAAATAAGGGTCACCCGCTATTTTTTCATTAATATCATTCATTGTCGGTTTTTCCTTTTAGTCGGCAAAAGAGGTTCAAGGATTAAATTTTTTTGTCCGGTTAAGTTTATGCTTGTAGTAGTTATCAAACTTTTGAAAACATGACAATATTACTTTTATTTTAAGATGAGAAAAAAGGCATTTATTGTAAAAACATGCAAAAGAAGGTATGAAAAAATGGTTGCGCATGTTTGAGCATTTTCTGGAGGTCTCATTACGGCAGGAGGTGGAATAATGGCTGCGATTGATGCTGTTAAGAGTATTTTGAATCAAATATACGGCATAGAAAATGGTGCCCTGGTTTTTAAGAGGATTTATGCCTTAATGGAAAAATTTCCGGGGAGAGAAAAAAAGAAGCAGGAGTATTTTTCTCAGGAAGATGTGGTCTTAATAACTTACGGTGATTCTCTTTGTTCAGATGCGGAATCTCCCTTAAAATCATTCCAAACCTTTGCTTCAAAGTATTTTAAAGATGTATTTTCAACAATACATATTCTTCCTTTTTTCCCATATTCTTCTGATGACGGTTTTTCCGTTAAAGATTTTTATTCAGTGAATCCGGAACTTGGAACCTGGGAGGATGTTAAATCACTGGGGAATGATTTCCAGCTCATGTTTGATTATGTGCTGAATCATATTTCTTCAAAGAGCAAATGGTTTGAAAAATATTTATGCGAAGAAAAAGGATTTGAAGACCTTGCAATTGAGACAGACCCGCTGAGCGACCTTTCCAGAGTTACGAGGCCCAGATCTCTGCCGCTTTTAACTGAATTTACAAAAAAATCTGGAAAGAATGTTAATGTCTGGACGACATTCAGCAGTGATCAGATAGATCTTAATTTTAAAAGCATTGATGTGCTTGAAAAAATGGTTGATGTTCTGCTTTTCTATGTTAGCCGGGGCGCAACTATTCTGAGACTCGATGCAATTGCCTATTTATGGAAAGAGATTGGAACAAACTGCGTTCATCTCAGGCAGACCCACGATATGGTAAAACTGTTTCGCTGTATACTGGATATTGTTGCTCCGGATGTCATGATCCTTACGGAGACTAATGTGCCTCATGAGGAGAATATAAGCTATTTTGGAGACGGCAGAAATGAGGCGCAGATGGTTTATAATTTTACGCTTCCTCCGCTGCTTTTTTATTCTTTTGTAATGGAGGATTCAACAGTTCTGTCAAACTGGGCAAAAGGACTTTATCTAAAACAGGAAACCAATACTTTTTTTAATTTTACTGCCTCGCATGATGGAATTGGTGTGCGCCCGCTTGAAGGAATATTGCCTGAAGATGAAATAAAAAAACTTATTGAAATTGTTAAAGAAAACGGCGGAAGGGTTTCTTGCAAGAGGAACCCGGATGGTTCAGAGAGTCCCTATGAGATGAATATTACATATGTTGATGCCCTTTTTAATAAAAAAGGAATTGGCAGGTATCATTCCGACAGGTTTCTCGCATCCCAGGCAATACAGTTTGTTTTACCCGGAGTTCCCGCAGTTTATATACACAGCATATTAGGTTCGCACAACTGGGAAGAGGGGGTGAGGCAGACTGGCAGAGCCAGAACTATAAACAGGGAAAAATTACTGCTTGATAATATAACTAAACAATTAGGAGATCCCGGCAGTTTCAGGTCGAAAATTTTTTTTCCATACATAAAATTGATTAAAATCAGAAAAAAACAGCCGGCATTTCATCCAAACTCTTTTTTTGAAATACTAAAACTCGATAAAAGAATATTTGCTGTTTCAAGATATTGTAATGACCAGATAATATATGCATTAACAAATATTTCATCAAAAAATGTTTCTGTATCATTATCTGAACATACAAAAGAGTTAATATTGAAAGACATCATTAGCGGAAAAACATTCGCGGCAAACTCACTTGATTTAAATCCTTACCAGTTTGTATGGCTTGCGGCAAAAAAGTAAAAAATCCCGGCCCAAAGGAATAGAATCTGGCTTAAGAGGGGATTTGTTTTGCAGGGAAATTTTAACCTTAAGGACTACATAAGGAATTATTAATTTTAAATTCAATGCCATTAACTTAAAAAAATTTTAAGGAGCGTACTGCAATCTTTTTACCACGAAGTAAGCTAAGATAAAGAAAAAAACCTCAGTGCTTCGTGGTTATCAATGACATTGATTGAAAATTAACAACTCAAAATTATATTCAAGCCGGGAGCTGAAATATGGCAAGAGGGGGTGTTTTGCAAAAACCTCTACTGGTTGATTTTATTTCTTAGCTTGCCGGAACATTTAAATGTAACGACTTTTCTTTCTCTAAGCATCAGATCGTCGCCTGTAGCAGGGTTTCTCCCTCTTCTTTTTGTCTTTTCTTTTACGCAGAATTTACCAAATCCTGAAACCAGTACATCATCTCTTTTTTCCAGATTACTTTTAATAATTTCCAGAAGAGATTCGATGATATCGATAGATTCTTTCTTGGTAAAACCAAGTTCATGAACTTTTTCAACAATATCGCTCTTGGTTAATGCCATTGTGCCTCCTAAAAAAAATACTACGCCTATATAAAGACCTTTGCAAAACGCTCCCTTTCGTCCAATTTAGTGGTGATGGTTAGCGTTATAGCGGGAAGCATTTTTCAAAGGTATTTATATTTAATATATTTTAGTTATTCAGATTTTTTCAATAAAATCAACTTTAATTTTACTATTTTTGAATTTATTGCATGTAAACATACTTGCAATAAAAAACTGTAAGTTGCTAAATATACAGATGTTGAGTATATGTCAAGACACTTTGAAACTTAATATGCTAAAAATATTTCATTATGGAGCCGACGGGCGGATTCGAACCGCCTGCCTGCTGATTACGAATCAGCTGCTCTACCAACTGAGCTACGTCGGCTTAACAAAATAAAAATACTTTATTTATGAATCTAAATCAAGAAAAAAAACCGCTTAAATCGTTAATTGATTTAATTCCTTACAGGACTTCTGGAATTGATTGTACTGGCCTTTCCGGTTCTGAAAGAGCGTTTCTTATTTCCATGATATACAGGGAACATAATATCCCGATTGTTGTTATAGCCGGTTCTTCAAAAGATGCTGAAATGCTTTTGGGAGATTTAAGGTTTTTTTCAAAAGACCTTAAATCAGCCTCAATATATTTCCCTCCTTATAATATTATGCCCTTTAATAAGCATTTGTCATATCACAGCGAAACAGCGGCAAAGAGGATAGGCGCTCTTTACCGTTTGACAGAAAGCACAACACCCCCAGTCCTAGTGACAACTGTAAGCGCTTTGCTGCAAAAACTCATTCCAAAGCTCATTTTGAACGATTATGCAGAACTTATAATGGTGGGCGAAGATGTTGACCGGGATCTTTTGATAAGAAAACTCATTGCCGGCGGTTATGTTAGAGCCGCAATTGTAGAGGAGCCCGGGGATTTTTGTGTAAGAGGCGGGATCCTTGATATTTATTCTCCCCTATATCCAGATCCGCTGAGAATTGAACTGTTTGGAGAAACTGTTGATTCCTTAAGATTTTTTTCACCCTCAACCCAGCGCAGAATAAAAAACATACAGGAGGTTGTCATACTCCCGGCCAGAGAAGCTATTCTGAAAATGGACATGGTGGATAAGATAATAGGAAGAATAAGAAAACAGGCATCAGCTCTTGATCTCCCTGTAATTAGAGTGAGAGAAATAATTGAGCGGATCAGAAAAGAGGGAACGTTTCCTGGAATTGAGGGCCTTATTTCCCTGATATATTCAAACCCTGATACTTTATTTGATTATGTTTCTGAAAATACCCTTTTTATTCTTTTAGAGCCCAAGGAACTGGAAGAAGCAGCTAATGAATTTCATGAACAAATAACGAAAAACTATCTCACGGCCCTGAAAGAATCTAGTCTCTGTGTTGAACCCGACTCTTTTTACATGCAATGGCCAAAGGCAAAAGATATATTGTTTGAGAGGAAAGCGCTTACTGTTAAAACTCTTTCAGTATCAGGAGAAAGCAGACGCAGGCCAAAACCTTTTTTAAATGTGGATTTTAATATTAAAAACAACTCTGTCATAAGAGAGGAACTTAAGCCTCATATAAAAAAAGAGAATCTTCTTTTGCCTCTTGTAAACTGGCTTAATGATAAGAGACGGGCAAAATACTCTGTTTTTATTGTTTGCAGTTCAAAGCTGCAGGCAGAACGTATTAAATCTCTTCTGGATCCTTATGCAATTAGCCTCAGTATTATTAATGATTTTAGACTTCCTAAGAGCAGTAAAGGGATTATGGCTGTATGCCTTGGCAGAATTTCATCGGGTTTTGAATGGCAGGATGAATTTCTGGCTGTAATTACGGAAGAGGAAATATTTGGTGTAAAACGCCGCAGGAAAGGAATTCCAAGCCAAAAACCAGAGCTTCGGGCTGGAATGCTTGAATTTACAGATCTGAAAAAGGACGAGCTTGTTGTTCATTACGACCATGGAATCGGCATGTTTGAAGGACTGGTAAAGCTTAAAATAGAAAGAGTGAGCAATGATTTTTTGCTTATTAGCTACAGGGATAATGATAAGCTTTATCTTCCTGTAGATAGAATGAGCATGATGCACAAATATGTAGGATTGGACGGAGTTATTCCTGTTCTTGATAAACTGGGAGGCAAGTCCTGGCTGGCTGCTAAAAAAAAGGTTGAAAAATCGGTGGAGAAAATCGCAGGCAAACTTCTCCAGCTTTATTCTGAGCGGAATGTTAAGAAGGGATATAATTTTAAGCTGGCAGAAGGTGATTCAAATGATTTTGAGGCTGGTTTTCCCTACGAAGAAACACCGGGCCAGCTAAAGGCAATTAATGATGTGCTGCATGACATGGAAAAGCCAACACCTATGGACAGGCTTATATGCGGCGATGTTGGATACGGCAAGACAGAAGTGGCTCTTAGAGCATCCTTTATAGCTGTTAATAATGGAAAGCAGGTGGCGATACTGGTCCCCACAACAGTGCTCGCGGAACAGCATTTTGCGACGTTTTCAAGCCGTTTCGAACGTTATCCTATTAATATCGAATGCTTAAGCAGATTTCGTTCATCCCTTGAGCAGCGTACGATTATAGATAAACTTAAAACCGGAAAAGCAGATATAGTTATAGGAACACACCGACTTATTCAGAAAGATGTAAGCTTTAAAGACCTGGGACTTGTTGTGATTGATGAAGAACAGCGTTTTGGTGTTAAGCATAAAGAAAAATTAAAACAGATAAGACGTTGCGTAGATTTTTTAGCCTTGACTGCAACTCCCATACCAAGAACTCTTTATATGTCCATGACAGGGGTGCGTGATATGAGTATTATTTCAACACCGCCCGAACAACGGCAAAAAATTATTACATATATTTCTGAATTTGACGGGACAGTTATCTCAGAAGCAATAAGAAAAGAGCTGAAAAGGAAAGGACAGATATATTTTGTTCACAATAATATCCATAATATATGGTCAGTAGCGAAATATTTGCAGAAACTCGTGCCGGAAGTCAGGCTTGATGTTGCGCATGGCCGTCTCACGGAAAATGAACTTGAGCTTGTTATGTTGCGTTTCTTAAACAGAGAAATAGACATGCTTGTCTGTACAACGATAATTGAGTCTGGACTGGATATTCCTTCAGTTAATACAATTCTTATTGATCGAGCAGACAAATTGGGACTGGCTCAGATTTACCAGTTGCGAGGCCGTGTAGGCAGAACTGATGAACAGGCCTATGCATACCTCTTTATTCCTGATGAGACAGTTTTAGGCAGGGACGCTCAGAAACGTCTTAAGGTGTTAATGGAACACAGCGATCTTGGCGCTGGTTTTCAAATAGCCATGAGCGATTTGAAAATAAGAGGAGGCGGTACGATGTTAGGCGCATCCCAGTCCGGCCATATAGCTGCAGTTGGTTATGACATGTTTTTGAAGCTAATGGAAAATGCGGTATCCGAACTTAAAGGAGAGTCTGTCCTGGAAAGCCTTGAACCTGAGATCAATATTCCCCTGTCATGTTTTATACCGGAAGGTTATATTTCAGATATAAATCAGCGTCTTTTAACTTATCGACGTCTGGCAAAAATGACAGAACTTTACGAAATTTCAGATTTTAAGAAAGAGTTGATTGACCGCTTTGGAGCCGTGCCGGAAGAAGCAAATAATCTTTTATTAAAGATTATGCTTAAAACGCTGTCAATAAAGGCGGGTGTTAAAAAACTTGAC
>Ga0222639_1000412_pt1 | contig 19504 bp, 21 predicted proteins | sample AntAcemetagen185_FD_179863 | JGI IMG/M metagenome (GOLD analysis project Ga0222639, IMG submission 179863) | Saline water microbial communities from Ace Lake, Antarctica - #185 | ecosystem: Environmental > Aquatic > Non-marine Saline and Alkaline > Saline | place: Antarctica: Ace Lake...
AGCTTTTCCACAGCCATTGAATAAATCAATTCCATATGGTCAGGTTCTACAACATTAATTCTGCATACTAAAGGAAAATTTTGCATCCAAGTTCTTTGTTCCATAAGTTTTTCAAAACCACGATGTAAATATCCCGGATTAGCATCGGCCTTAACTATTCTATCACCTTCCACTTTTAAAGTAATGCTAAAATTCCCAACCATTCCAAGATGCTGAGGTCCAAAATATAATTCAAGTTCTCTCATTTTTTTCCTTTTTTCTTTCTTTAATAGAAGGAATTTTTCCAAAAGTATTTTCTACATATTTATTTGTATCAAAATCTTTTCTGAAAGGAGGGATATCATAATCACGTTCAAGCAACAGCGGTGTTAATCTTGGATGTCCCTCAAAATATATTCCGAACATTTCATGAATTTCCCGCTCGTAAGGTTCGGCATTTTCAAATATATCAATTATTGTAATGAACTTTGCCTTTTCTCTGGAAATTCTCGTTTTTAATATGATATTTCTCTTCCCCTTATCCTGATATTGTTCATCCTTTTCAAGATAAGCAGAAAGTATATATATCAATTCAAACTCATTATCATCAATCCAATCATTACAAGATTCAAGTGCAAAATGGTTATATCCCATTTTTTTCAGATAACTCAATATCGATAATACACTTTCTTTTTTTGTAATAACAATCATTCTGTTGTCTTCGGGAATATTAATCTCAACATTATCAAAGCTTGATAAGAGTTTTTTCTTCAATTCATTCATTTAATATTCTCCTCTGAAAATAATGGAGGCCAGTCGAGTTCACCAAAAAGCTGTTCCTGATTTGCACGGTAATGCACATAATCTTCTCTATATCTTTTATATCCATCAGCTTTGTCCATGTCAATCAGTTTCCATAAATGTGTAATTCCAATAAAGATCGCTTCCGGTCTGGGCATACAACCTGCAATATAACCATCTACAGGAATATATTTATCCAAACTTGTTATAGTATTATAGGAATCATAATACATTCCACCGTTTATAGGACAGGAACCGAATGCTACTGTAAACTTTGGATCTGGCATCTGCTCATAAGTTCGTATTATTGGTTTTAATGTTTTTGTTGAGACATACCCGGTAATTAAAAATAAATTTGCCTGCCTTGGAGTAGCAACAGGTATTATACCGAATCTTTCTGCATCCCACCGTGTTGTTATTGAAGGCGGTATCTCAATAATGCCACATCCCGTACAAAAATATACAACATGAAAAGAATATTTATTGGCCATTTTACCTGGATTTTTCAACCATTTACTAATTTGATTTCTATCCATATATTTTTTTCCTATAACAATTTTTTAATTAATTAAAGATACTATTATAAGCCCAATAAACGCAATTAATGTCGGCCACTTCAATAAATATTTCATAGCTTGCTCAATTCTAAAACGGGGATAAACTGCATTTATAAAAAGTCCTATAATTAATACTACTAACATTTTTATTAAGAAAACAATTATTCCAAGAACTATACCCAATACTGTTCCTGAAATAGGATTCAATAATCCAAACAAAGTCCAACCCCCAAGGAAGATATCGACAAAAAGAGCAAGTCCCACAAACATATGTAAAGCATGTTGTAGGGTGTAAAATGCCAAATGCTTTCCTCCAAATTCTGCTATCGGACCGGAAGAAATCTCCTGAGGTGCTTGAACAACTTCAAAAGGCCTTACTCCAAGAATAGCGGGAAGAATTAGAAAATAAGCGATACCTGGTAATACTAAAGCCCATGAGCTAAAAGCCCATCCGGAACTTGCCTGTATTTTCACTATATAAACTAACGAAATAGTATTATAATGAGTCATTACTGCAATAAGGATTAGAAGTAAAGGAACTTCGTATGCAAGAGAGAGGAGAAATTTCCTTGATATCCCTATACTTGAATTAGGATTAGCTGCTACTCCACCACTTAATGCTATCCCTAAAGGATCTAACAACATAAGATACATAAAGGCAATTAATCCACCTGAAGTCATTGGACACAATTCTCCTATTGGCAAAAATAATATTAGAACAAAAGATCCTGTTAAGGATAATATTATTCCAAAATCGAAAAATTTTCCATGACTGATACTCATTTGACTAAAAGATCTAATTACATCTATTACTGGCTGAATAATTGGAGGCCCATATCTCCAATGAATTCTGGCTGATATTTTTCTGGAAATTCCCATAAAAAGCATCCCTACAATTAATGCAATTAGCGGTGATATAAATAATGTTATAATATTCATTAAAATACACTCCATTTTAATTGAATTAATATGAGAAATGCTAAAAAGAATACAATATATATCACATAGTTACCTACATAACCAGTATAAATTTTTCTTATACTATCGCATGTATATTCAGTTGATTTTGCAATTTTTTTATAAAAAATATCAAAAATATCTTTTAGAAAAGGAGTTGCCATCCTATTAAAAGGTGCATAATAATCAACTGTATTGTGATATTTTTCTTTAGGAACTGCCATGCCTGCTGCATAATTATCATATTGATCAACTCTCACTGCTTTACGACTTACCTTGAAAACTATCCAGACAATTGCCCCAATTATTAATATTGCGGCAAAAATATTTATTGTATTTAATGTGCCTGTTTCCGAAACAATTCCCCAAATGTTTACATTTAAAGATTCGAAACCGAAAGATATCCCAATTTTATTGACTACTTTGAGTGGGATACCTGGCAAGATGCCAAAAACAAGAATAGTAAGAGAAAGGATTATTATGGGAAAAGTCATACTGAATGGTGCCTTTTTAATATTTTCATACTTTTCCGGAAGTTGACCCAGAAAAATATGATGAATAAATTTATAACAATAAAGGATACATCCCCAAGTTCCAATTAAAGCAGCAAAAGCCAAAAAGGGGTAACCTTCAAGAATCAATGTTTTATATATCAACCATTTAGAGACAAATCCATTAGACAAAGGTACTCCAATTAGTCCTGCGATACCTATTAAAGTTCCAACAAACGCAATCGGCATTTTTTTAATCAAGCCTCCCAATTTGTTCAAATTTCTTTCTCCTCCAGTTCTATACTGAATAGCTCCTAAACTCATAAAGAGAAGAACGATATATATTGCATGGTTTAAAATATGGAATATTCCTCCGGACATTCCAAGGCTGGTTCCAATTGTAATTCCTACAATCATATACCCACCTTGTCCGATGGCAGACCATGCTAAAAGCTTCTTAGCATCTTCCTGTAGAAGAGCAATAAATGTAGGTATTATAATAGTAATAGCGCCTATCCAAGCAAAAATATAGTTGAACTTCAGTAATCCTTCACCAAAATTGAGTACTTCGGTAGCACCTACAATCACATACATTAAAAGAAGAAAGCCATACATTCCCATTCGAGTAAGCATACCGGATAAAATCCCATTAAAAGGAGTTGGAGATTCTGAGTAAACATCGGGAAGCCATGTATGCAATGGCATCACTGCATTTTTAATTCCAAAAGTAACACTAAAAATAATTAATAAAAAAAGTTTATATCCTGAAGAAGCAGTAGATAAATGATTTGCAATTGCATTGATATTAAGAGTTCCAAAAGAAGCATATATAGACAATATTCCAACTAACATACACATTGAACCAATCAGAGACATTACAATATATTTTTCACCTGCTAATAGTGCTCTCCCTTTATTATAATTAATCAGTAAAAATGTTGACCAACTCATAATTTCCCAGAATATAAAGAAAGAAACTAAATCTCCGGATAATATAATACCAAGCATTCCAGCATTTATCAACAGCATAATGAAATAGTAGTAATCAGTTCTCTTACTATCTTTCATATAATCAAGAGAATAAATTACAGATAAAAATGTTAAACTTACTGTTGCAATAGCAAAAAACCATGATAACGAATTCAATTTAAACGCTAATGGTAATCCCAAAAAACAATCGTAAAATATCTTTTCTATTTTTATGTTATATAAACATGAAACAAATACTACAAGTGCTAATGAGACAAGTACAGCTGATATATTTCGGAGTATAGATGAAATTTTACCCAGAAAATAAGTAAGAAATGCACCACCAAAGGCAATTATTAACAATAATTCTAAACTCATCCTAACACACTCCTTATATATTCTACCTTATCAAGAAGTTCTGAAGCAGCCGGATTTAAAATTTTTATTATAAAATCCGGATATACTCCAATAAATATTATCAAAACTGCAAAAATAGACATTGGAATTAATCCAGTTATAGGAGATTCTTTTTTGTCTATTTCATTATTCCCATCTTTAAAATACATCGTTTGAATTACTCTAAAAAAGTATGTACCTTCGATTACAGTTCCCAATAACACAATTCCAACTAATATAATAAAAAGTAATTCCCCTTTAGCAAGGGCTGCCTTTACAATTAAAAATTTGCTTGAGAATCCTACAAAAGGTGGTAATCCAATAATAGAAAATGCACCAATTGTAAAGAATAGAGCTGTAAACGGCATTTTTTTACCAATTCCTTCAAAAGATGAAATTTCCATAGAACCAGTTCTATAAATCATATACCCCGCTGATAAAAACAATAATGCTTTTCCTAATGTATGGCTTATCATCTGAAATAGTCCACCAATTACTCCAAATTGTGTGGAAATAGAAAAAGCAAAAACAATTAAACCAATTTGTCCAATACTGGAATAGGCAAGCATTCTTTTTATATTTTTCTGACTAAAAGCACTCATTTCCCCTATTAAGATGGTCAAAACTCCTAAAAACACAAAGAACATAAAGAAGTTTGAAACATCAAATATTGTAAACAGGACACGAATTACAGCATACAACCCTACCTCAATGGCAATTCCGGAAAGTATTGCACTAATAGAAGATGGGGCCGATGAATGCGCATCAGGAAGCCAGGCATTTAAAGGAAATATTGCCGCTTCTATTCCTAATCCTGTTACCATTAACACCATAGGAACAAACACCGATGGTTCAGTATAATCGACAATCTGCTTTGCCAAATCTGCCATATTCAAAGTTCCGAATTGACCATAAAGCAATCCAATACCTATTAATAATAAACTTGAACCAATTGATCCCTGAATAAGATATTTTACTGCTGATTCAATTCCGGCACGATTTCCAAGATATGCTACAAGAGCAAAAGAGGCAATACAGAGAATTTCAAAAAAAACAAAAAGATTAAATATATCTCCCGTAAGCACAACACCAGTAGCTCCTGTTAGTAATAACAAAAATAAAATATGATATTTCTGCTCTGCCCCTTTATTTATATATTTAAGTGAATATATAGCAACCAAAAATCCTGTAAGTGCAATTAATGTGGCAAGAAGCATACCTACTGGGCCCGCAACAAGATTAATTCCAAATGGTGGAGAGAATCCTGCTATTTTTACAATAATCGGCTGTTTTAACACATGAGGCAAAATTGTCAATGCTACAATTAAATTAAAAAGAAACCCAACAACAGGTAGCCATTTAGCTATTTTCTTAGAAACAAGTCCCAATAAAGGCGCCAAAAAGGCAAGACCTAAAGGCACTACTATTAAAAGAACCGGATTTAAACTTATCATTTCATTCATATTATAATATCCTATTTACCATAGTAATTTTTATCCTCATCTAAATAAATTATCACTCACCATTTTTGTTCTTTTATTTTTTGCAAATTGAGTGTTCCATAGTGTTTGTATAATCGTATTGCCAGAGATAAAGCAAGACTAAGAACAGCCAGTCCAATTACAATAGAAGTAAGTACAAGTGCTTGAGGAACCGGATCTACCATATTTTTGGCATCTATACCTGCTTTTGAAAATATCGGAGCAGTTCCATTGCTAATATATCCAACAGAAATAAGAAATAAATTGACGCCTGTCTCAAGAATACTCAATCCTATTATTACCTTTATATAATTTCGTTTGACTATTATAATAAAAATACCAATAAATATTAGCCCAAACGCCCCAATGTAATAGATATAATTGTGTAAAAAATTCATCAGCTTTCCTCCATTAACAGGTCAATAATTTTACTCAATTCTGAACCAACTTTAAACCCAATAGCTATATAAATTATCGGAATTATACCTGCACTCAACAATGTATTAAATTCCCCTTTTGGCATAAAATTATTTAGGAAATAATGTGTGCCAACTGCCAGACCAATTAATCCAATAATTACAAATACTAATCCACCAAGAGATTCAGAAAGAATACTGCCTGTTTCATTTATCCTTTTTTCCTTATAACAGCCAAGATACATAAGTACGAAAGCCGAAGCGATTATTGCACCTCCCTGAAACCCTCCACCAGGAGTTAAATGCCCATAAATAAATATATAAGCGCCAAATAAAAGAATAAGCGGAAATAAAAATTTACATCCTGTAGAAAGTATTAAACTAGCTTTTTCTGTATCTCTATCTTCTTTTCTTTTAATAGTTGTCAGTACAACACCTAATCCAATAGTAGCAAGAAATAGAATCGTTACTTCACCAAGTGTATCAAAACTTCGATAACTAACTACTACAGAAGTAACAATGTTCGCCGCACCTGTCTCTTCTTTGCCTTTATTAATATAGTGATCGGCAACTTTTGCTCTTGATGTGCCAAATGGCATTTTCTGAAGCGAAGTAATAATACCCCATGCAATTATTATTAATAAAATTATACCAATAATTTTTCTCATTCTTCATACCTCTTTGTTCGTCTGATTGCTATAACAAAAACAGTAGTTACAAGAGCGGCACCAATAGAGGCCTCAGCCATTGCAACATCCGGAGCATGTAGGAAAAAAAACAGAGCTGCTGCAATTAAACTGACCATACAAGAAGCAATTACCGCACTTAGTAAATCATGGAAAAAATATGCGGAAACTGCTGCTGCAAGCATAGCTATTACTAAAAAAGTAACTATTAATATCATGCTTTCTCCTTTTCATCAAACTCTTTTGTCTGATCCACTACACTTCTGTCACATAACGGAACACCGCTTTTCTTTGATGCTCTTGCAATAGCATGGCTGGAAATAGGGTTTGTAACCAGAACAAAAACAGCAATAAGTAAACATTTCCAAAACCATCCTGGTTCAATTATTCCTATTCCCACAACAGTGAAAAATGTTCCAAAAGTAGTACACTTTGTCCCCGCTTGTATTCGATTATAAACATCAGGTAATCTCAATATTCCAAAATTCCCAAGAAATAAAAAGAATACACCTATTCCTGTAATAATCATTCCAAATAATTCCATATTAAACCCCCCCTTCCATAAATCTTGCAATAGCACATAACCCTACAAAAGCGAGAAGTGAATATACCAAAGAAACATCGAGATAAATATACCTTTTAAAAACAAATGCTAAAATAACGAACAAGGCAACAATAGTAGTTGTAATCGTATCTACAGCCACAGCTCGGTCAGAGGCAGTCGGCCCTATTAACATTCGAATCAGACTTAGCAAAATGCCTACGGCGATTAAGCCCAAAAATACAATAATTATTGTTTCACTCATGCAAACACCACCTTTAAGTATTTTTCAAATCTTGCCCCAATTTTTTTTGTGGACTCTTCCTTTTTTTCCGATCTTACATAAATCCAATGAATAAGAAGTTCATCGCCTTTAATATCAAGTGTAAATGTTCCCGGTGTTAAAGTAATAGAATTAGCAAGTATCATTTTTGCAAAATCCTGTTTTAGTTCTGTTTTGATAATTATAATTCCAGGTTTAATCGGCATTTTTGGATGAAGCACTCTATACGCCACATCAAAATTGGCTTTTACAATTTCTTTTAATAATACAAAAATAAAAATAACAAAATATATAATTCGTTTTATTCCAAGTGGAGGGAGACCAATTTTTTGATAATTTTTGCTCAACATTAATGCAAGTATTACGCTAACTAAAATCCCTGTAAGTAATTCTTCAATTTTAAAAGTATTAGTCAAAATAACCCATATTACTAACAAAAAAATAAAAAGATAAAGAAAATTTTTAACTTTTGTTATAAAAGGGAAATTTTTTTTAGACATTCTGAATTACTCCTAATCTGTTATTTAAAACTTTTTACAATTACTTGTAAAATAAATTGTCAAGAATTTAGCCTATCATTATGAATGAATATGTGAATAATAGTTTAATCTAGCTAATTCAGTGCTTAAATCTACACATTTAACTTTAATATTTTTCGGCATATTTATTTGACATGGCGAAAAAGATAAAATAGCATTTATTCCCATATTCGTTAACTTGTTCGCAACTTTATTTGTTTCAGAAACCGGTATAGCAAGTATACATATTGTAATATCTTTAGTTTTTATTATTTTCTCAGCATCTTTTATATCTTCTACAGTTATACCATAAATTTCTGTACCTATTTTTTTCTCATCATTATCAAAAGCTACAACAATTTTAAATCCTTCAGAAAAGAAATTAGAATAAGATAACATTGCTTTTCCTATATTACCAACGCCAATAAGCATCACTTTTTTTACCTTTTGCATTTTTAAAATACTTCGAATCGTTTTAAGAAGATCACCCACATTATATCCAATACCTCTTTTACCAAATTCGCCAAAAAAAGACAAATCTTTTCTAATTATTGAAGCATTTATATTACACATTTCTGATAAATGGTTAGATGATACAATATCAGTTTTCTTTCCAGGAAGACAAGTAAGGGCCCTCAAATATGGGAAAAGGCGACTTATGGTTTCATCTGGTATTGACTTTGTTCTCATTTTGTTTCCTTTTTGTGCTTGTGTTCACAATCTCTATACATAGTATAAAAATAAAAAATAGATTTGTCAAGTCTTTTTTTGTTTTTTTTAAATTAAGATTTAATAAATTAATATTTTAAAAAAAATGACTCTAAAATAAATAAAGGGACTCCGAAAAACTCCCTTTATTATCTCCTTCTACCAATGTCAACTACAAATTTATTCCATAAGTGTTTGTAATATACTCTCGCAAAAGTTTCACTTCTAAATCCTCTATAATAATAATCCTGATTTTTAATCATTTATCTCTATTTTTCTAATTTATAATTTTGTTCTTATTGATTCAGAATAATAAGTTGAATCTATTCTAATTATTTAACCTTTTTTGTATTTTGATAACATGTGCTTTTTCCTGTTTTCTCAAGAGTTCAAAAATATCTATTGCATCTTCACTTAATTGAGTGAAAGTTATCAACATAGAATATGTTTGTTCGGTATCAATTTCTCGTTGTAATGCAATCCGTAATACATCACTACCAGTAAATTCTTTTTCTATCTTTCCAGTATTTACAATTTTATTAAACACTTCTACATTTTTTGAAAATTTTTTATTTAATACTTGACATTAATTATATATTTAGGTATTTTAATACCGAAATATAAATATGTAAAAATTAAAGGAAAATAAAAATGTCAGTGTTAATAAATATCTCAGAAGGATCGTCCCTTGCAATGCACGGTCTTGCTTTAATTGCAAACAAATCACCGGAAAGATTAAATGTAAAATATCTTGCGAAAGAACTCAATGCTTCCGAAGCACATCTTGCTAAAGTATTTCAACAGCTTTCAAAATCCGGACTTGTAAAATCATTGCGTGGTCCCAAAGGAGGTTTTATTTTGAATAAGTCAGCTGATAAAATATCTTTACTTGAAATACATGAAATTATAGATGGTAAAGTAGATATTGACACTTGTCCATTAGGCAAAAATAATTGTCCTTTCACAGGTTGCAATTTATGTGATGACTTAAACTCCATTTCAAAAAAAACTTATGATCTTTTTAAAAATATGAAATTGTCAAAATTTATTAATAGCGATGGAAAAAAACGATCTCACGCAAAGACGCAAAAAATAATTAGTAAATCAGAAGATATAATGATGTAGTTTATGATATTAACAAATATAAAAATATTATTGAATCACTTTTTACAAAATTACAAATAACAAAAGGAAAAAAATGTTTAACATTTTAATAAATATTTCAAAATCAGTATGGTATCTTCTTCTCGAAATGTCTCCCTATCTCCTTTTCGGATTTTTCATTTCAGGTGTTTTAAATTTAGTAATTCCCAGAGAAAAAATATATAAGCATTTATCTGGAAATAAGATAAGTTCAATTATCAAAGCATCGCTCTTTGGTGTTCCTTTACCATTATGTTCTTGTGGAGTTATTCCTGTTGCAGCATACTTGCGAAAAGAAGGAGCTGGAAAAAGTTCAACTGTATCTTTTCTTTCCTCAACACCGACAAGTGGCATCGATTCCATTTTAGCAACATATTCTCTACTCGGACCTCTATTTGCATTTATCAGACCAATCGCTGCTTTTTTTGCAGGAATTTTAGGCGGTTCACTCACAGGAATATTTGAGAAAAATTCTAAAGAAAAAATAAAACCTACAAACAATAATTCTTGTAATATCTGTAATAATGACAAACTGCATTCACACAGTCTTTTAGAAAAAGTGAGATATATTTTTCGATATGGCTTCATTGAATTGATCGAAGATTCCGGTAAATGGATTTTAATAGGTGTCATCATTGGTGGAATTATAGGATTCATCATTCCAGGTGATTTCATTGAACAATATCTCGGCAATCCATTTCTCGCTTATCCAATAATGCTTTTAATTTCAATTCCGATGTATATCTGCGCCACAGGTTCAATACCAATTGCAGCTGCTCTTATTATTAAAGGAATGTCTCCCGGAGCCGGTTTGATTTTTCTAATTGCTGGTCCTGCCACGAATACTGCTACTTTAGCTTTTGTTTCTGGAAAACTTGGTAAGAAGAATTTATTTATTTACTTATTTTCAATAATAATTACTGCTCTTCTTTTTGGGTTGATTGTAGATTTTATTTGGAAAACTTCCGGTAAAGACATGAATTTGATAACAGGTGGAATGGAGATGCTTCCAATGTGGCTAAAAACACTCTCTGCATTTATTTTTTCCGGATTAATGTTTCAAGTAATTGTTAAAAATATATTTAGTAAATATTTTGTTAAAAATAAGGAGATAATTGATATGAAAGGAAATTATGAAGTTCAGGATATGACCTGTAAACATTGCGTTAATACAATTGAAGCCACTCTAAAAAATATTCAAGGAATAGAAAAAATAAATATTTCATTGAATGATAAATTGGTTCAGATCGATGGTGAATACGACGAAAATAGAATGATAACTGCAATTCAAAAATCAGGTTATTCAATAGAAAAAAAGGAAGAATCATGAAGAAATATGCTCACAGATAACACGGATAAATACGGATAAGAAAAGAATTGTAATTTAATCCGTTCAATCTGTGAAAATCCGTGAGCAAAAAAAAAGGAGAAAAAAGATGAGTATGTTTTGTTTTCAATGCCAGGAAACACTTGGCAACAAAGGTTGTACCGCAAACGGTATTTGTGGGAAAAAAGGTGATGTTGCAAATTTGCAAGACCTTTTGATCTATTCGTTAAAAGGTTTAGTAATCTTCCGCTCAAAAGCAAGTTTAGAAGTTCGAAAAGAATATAGAGAAACTTGCAACGAATGGGATAAATTCATTGTAGAAAAACTATTTGCTACAATTACAAATGCAAATTTTGATAGAAACTATTTCATCGAAGCGATCAAAGAAACTATCAAAATGCGTGAAATGGTAAAAGAGAAAGTCGCAGAGATGGGAATTAAAGATGTAAAATTCGCAGATCATGATGCTGCTAATTATACAATTACAGATGAAAATATCGATGCAAAAGCAGCAGCAGTTGGTGTTCTTGCCACAGAAAACGAAGATGTTCGTTCTCTGCGTGAGCTTCTTACTTATGGACTCAAAGGAATGGCTGCTTATGCAGATCATGCAATGCGTCTTGGCAAAGAAGTGAAAGAAATCGTGATGTTCATAGAGAAAGCTCTTATTTCTACTCTGGATGATTCTCTGAGTGTGGACGAGATGGTTGCAATGGTAATGGAAGCAGGAAAATTCAGCGTTGATGCAATGGCTGTTCTCGATGCTGCAAATACAGAATCTTACGGGCATCCGGAAATTACTGAAGTGAATATCGGTGTTCGCAATAATCCTGCAATTCTTATTTCAGGACACGACCTGAAAGATATGGAAGAACTTCTGGAACAAACTAAAGGAACCGGTGTGGACGTTTACACTCACGGAGAAATGCTTCCGGCAAACTACTATCCTGCTTTCAAAAAATATGACAACTTTGTAGGAAACTATGGTAATGCCTGGTGGAAGCAAAAAGAAGAATTTGAGAAATTCAACGGAGCAATTATCTTAACAACAAACTGCTTGGTTCCTCCCAAAGATTCATATAAAGATCGCGTTTTCACAACTAATGAAGTTGGATTTGACGGAATAAAGCATATCGATGAAGCTGAAAAAGGAAAAGCAAAGGATTTCTCCGAAGCAATCGCTTTGGCAAAAACCTTACCTGCTCCAACCGAAATCGAAACAGGTAAAATCGTAGGTGGATTTGCGCATAACCAGATTCTGGCTCTGGCAGATAAAGTTGTAGATGCTGTAAAATCCGGTGCTATTAAGAAATTTGTAGTTATGGCTGGTTGTGATGGACGTCAGAAAGGTAGAAGCTATTATACAGATTTCGCTGAAGCTTTACCCAAAGATACGGTAATTCTCACAGCAGGTTGTGCAAAATATCGCTATAACAAACTTAACCTTGGTGATATCGGTGGAATCCCTCGCGTGCTCGATGCAGGTCAGTGTAACGATAGCTATTCTCTAGCACTGATAGCTCTTAAACTAAAAGAAGTATTTGAACTCGATGATATCAATGATCTTCCGATAGTTTACAATATTGCCTGGTATGAGCAAAAAGCTGTTACAGTGTTATTAGCTCTTTTATATCTTGGTGTGAAGAATATCCATCTTGGACCGACTCTTCCTGCTTTTCTTTCTCCAGCAGTTGTGAATGTTCTGGTAGAAAAATTTAATATTGCTGGCATCACAAATGTTGATGATGACATCAAAAATATGATTGGATAATAATATAGCCACGAAGAACGCTAAGGAACACTAAGAAAATAAATGTAGGGGCAGAATATTGTTCTGCCCTTATAATCTTCGGAAATTAACTTCTTTTTCCTTAGTGTTTTGGTGTCTTTGTGGTAAAAAAGTTTCAGAGGAGAAAGTATGAAATTTACAATAGATCAGGAATTATGTATAGGTTGCGGAGCATGTGAAGCTACTTGTCCGGAAGTATTTGAATTAGTTGACGATAAATCTCAAGTGAAGTTGGAACCCGTTCCGGAAGAATTTCAAGAATGTTCTTTGGAAGCGGAAGAAGGTTGTCCTGTTGAGGCTATTTCACATGAATAGAAGGTGGTGTTTTAGCAACTAAGGACGCGAAGATTACACGAAGAAAAAGACTAATTGGTTCAAATTGATGGTGAATACGACGAAAATAGAATGATAACTGCAATTCAAAAATCAGGTTATTCAATCAAAAAAAGGAGAATAAATGAAAATTAGAAATTACAAAAAATTAGAAGTTGCAAAAAATCCACACGGAATTCAATCTACTAAAATGTATGACACAGATGATGCACTTATTATGCATCTTGTATTAAAAGCAGGTGAATCTTTGAAACCACACATCACACCTGTCGATGTTGCATTTTATGTATTAGAAGGAAAGCCCACTATTATGGTTAGTAATGAAAAAAATCAAGTAACAAAAGACGACATAATCCAAAGTCCAAAAGATATTGTTCATTGCATCTATAATGAGACAAAGAATGATGTACGTGTACTCGTGATGAAATTACCCAAGCCAACAACACAAACGAAAATATTATAATTATATGAATAATAATGATATTTTATTATTTAAATATTAAAAAATTAATTTGGAGAAAAAATGTCAAACTTAAGAATACGAAAATTACATGGAATAACGCTACTATTTAGTATAACATTATTAATTTTATTTTCATCTGCATTTTCAGAAGAATTCACGAAAAAAGATTATAAATTCTACGATTCAGCTACGGAAAAATCACTTTCATTAAATGAAATGACAGACAAGCTGGTTAATTATGATGTCGTTTTCTTTGGTGAATTTCATGATGATTCACTCATTCATTCTGTGGAAAGTAAAATTCTACCATTTCTTTATGCAAAGAAAAAAAACATGGCAATTTCAATGGAAATGTTTGAACGGGATGTGCAAAATGTTTTAGATAGTTTTCTTACAGACAATTTCACTGAAAAGAAATTTCTGAAAAATTCAAGAGCATGGCCAAATTATATGAGTGATTATAAAGATATAGTTGATTTCGCTAAAATAAATAATTTAGATGTGCTCGCAGCAAATGTTCCAAGAAGATATGCTTCATTAATTAGTAAAAAAGGTGAAGTTGCATTAAATACAATTCCTGAAAATGAGAGAGAATTTATTGCTAAAAAGTTAAAGGTTTTAGACAATGAATATAAAAAGAATTTCATTGAAACAATGATGGCAAATATGAAAGGAAACAATTCAAAACGAATGCCGATGATGATGAAAAATTTTGATAATATCTATGCTGCTCAGTGTTTAAAAGATGATACAATGGCTGAAAGTATTTCTATATATTTACAAAACAATCCGGAAACATTTATAACACATTTCAACGGAAATTTTCATAGTGAATATCATCTCGGAACTGCAAATAAACTAAAACTATTAAATAGTAATCTAAAAATCGCTGTAATTGCACCTATTTATTTTGATGATAGTAAAGAAATTCATTTTATTCCAGAAGCGAAAAACAGTGGTGATTTCTTATTAATTTTATATAGAAAAACACATTAAATAATTCAAAAAGTAAAAAAGAGAAAAATGGTAATAACAGGTAAAACAAAAATTAAAAACGCTTTGGAAAAATATCCGGAGTTAAAAGAAATACTAATAAGTTATTCGTCAAAATTCAAAAAACTAAACAATAAAATGATTTTCAATACTATTGCTAAATGGGCTTCGTTCAATGATGTTGCCAAAATTGGGAATATCTCAATTTGTGATCTACTGCATACACTAAACAGAGCTATTGGTGAAGAAGAAAATCTTACGAAAAACTTTCCTGATTGTATAAAAGAAAATAAAATTGAAACAAAACAGGAAAGACCAAACTGGTATAAAGATGTCAAACAGTTTATTCATTTTGATGTGCGCAATATTGATGGATATTTTTTCCCGGAAATTATCAGCAAATTAAACAAACTGGAAAAGGGACAGGCATTAACTGTAATAAATGATTTTGAACCAGTACCACTTATGAGAATGTTTGAAGAAAAGGGAGATAAATTTTTCGGTGAAATTGTCAACGGAACCGAATATCATCTTACAATACTCTATGAACAATCAAAATCCACTATTAATCCAAAAATCGACTGGAAAGAACAACTTGAATTTTTTCCTGAATTAAATGTAATTGGAATGTTGAAAGATCCATTCGAATTAATTGTAAAAAAGGCACAAACAATTGAATCTGGCCAAGGATTTGTATTGATACAATCATTCCAACCTACACCATTAATCAACTTATTAAAACAAATGGGATTTGAAACTTATACTCAACAAGAAGATAAATTAAAATTCAAAATCTATTTTTATAAATCAATATCACAAAATACAGCAATAAAAAAAGGTAAAAAAGTCCCTGTTGTTATTCAATCTGCAACACCTATCACCTATCCAATTATTATGAAAATGTTACAATCTAAAGAATTAATGTCAAAAATTGAAATTCAGGAATTGAAAGTTTGGGAAGAGACAGAAAAACACATGGTTTGGATTGTGAATGGTAAAGCAGATATTTCATTTTCAGCAGTTGCTGCTGCTTCGAAGCTCTATCTTGTCGGATCTGATATAAAAATGATGTCTGTTGATATATGGGACAATTTTTCGATATTAACAAGAGGTTACACAGCAAATAATTTTGGAGATTTAAAAGATCATAAAATTCACACGCCACTTTTTAAAGAAGCTCCACCTGCAGCTGTTACTAATTATTTGATGAAAAAAACCGGCTATGATCCTATAGATTTTGATTTTTACTATGGAAAACCTTTTGGACGTCCAAAAACAATCATGAACGATTTTATTTCCGGTAAAGCAGACACAGTATTACTTCGCGAACCTGAATCCAGCTTTGCTCTTTTCCATACCAGTAAAGATGCTCACAATTCCATTTCTTATAGTGATATTTGGAAAACAATAAATAATAACAATTTGAAATTACCAAATGCAGGTTTGATCTTGAAAGGTGAATTTCTTAATAGACATCCTAAAATAGCAGAATTGTTTATCAAAGTTATGAAAGAGGCAATTGATTGGGTAAATAACAATAAAAAAGAATCTGCAAAAATGGCTTTTGATATTATGGGACAATCACCTGAAGCAATTGAATATTTTCTAAATCGTGCTCACTTTGAACATGTCCCTACTTCAGAAATTAAAGATCAATTGTTTGAATATATTAAAGTAGTTGACAAAAGAGCAGCAAAAGATATTAAAAAAGTTAGTGGTTTGTTTTTGTAGCATTAAATTATAATAATATAGAATCTATCAAATCAATTGCTTTTTAAATTATTAGATATCACTAGGTTTTGGTAAAGTTAGTGATGCTTCTTTGCACAATTTTTGTAAATTTGAAACAGACCAATTATTGTTAAAATCATAAAGTTTACCGTATGGTTTCATTAACAAATTTATCAAAGCAATTGTTTCCTGATCAAATTTATTATTAGTAGCAAATTCTTTTATTTTTATTAATTTCTTTTTAGATAATTTCAATGTCACAAAAATCATGGCATCACCAATGTGCAAATTAATATTACCAAGCCTTTCACTTAAAATCTTTTTGCGAGCACGATTAACTTCTCGTTCTCCTACCTGATTTAATACATTCATATACTTTTCAAATAAAATATATTCATTTAGCATACAGGAAATATCATTCTCTATAAATGCATTCCAAAATTCCACAGAATGTGAATTACATAAAAATCTTCCCAGCATAAAAGAACCAGCAGAAAATCCTTTTAGATTATTTTTACGGCAAATTGAAATTACTCTTTTAAAAAATCTAATTTTATTATTTAATGTAAACATTTTATACAGTTTATGTTGATCTTGATGTGATCCCATTTCGCTTTCTAAAATTTGATTCACATAAAGTTCTGTGTTCACATCAAACCATGAATTAATAAGTGTAGCAGCTTTTTTAGGTTTATTACGCATATTATTATTAACAAGTTTTATTAGTTCATCTATTTTAACGATCTTTTCCAATTGAAGATTTGCTACCAATTTATTATAATCAATAAAAGCTTTCGACATATTAATAAATACTCTTTCTTCTTTAATTGGCATCTCAAATTTCTCACCATCAAGATAATGTTGAAAACGAGCCGATTCATAGTGTGCCTTGCCAAGAAATATTTTTTGTCTTTTACTAGAAATTGTAATCCAGTCACCCTCATAAATTACTAATCCAGATTTGTTTATCATTTTATTTCCAGTTAATTTAACACCAAATTTTTCCAGATTTAGAAAAGCTGGTACACCATAACTACGACAAGCTGTTATTACATGGATTGCTGCTGGTGTAAAACTAATGATAGCATCTACTTCTCCCATAACTAAAGTATCAGCTGGAATAAAACTTTTTTTACAAATTGCAACTTTATCTCTATTTCTTTTAGCTTCCAAAGCTTTTGTAGCTGAGAAAAAAATACGAACAGAAACAGCTGTTCGAGGTAAAATTGAAACTCCATTGCAAAAATATTTTAATGATTGAAAGGAATCACTATCGATTCGATCAGAAAATATTTGATTGAGATGATATGGATTGATAAGCTCAATTACTCTTTTGTCATCAATAATACCATTTTTATAAAGATCAATTGAAGAAAGCAAAATTGCACGACCAGTTATTTCTGCCTCATTTAGTTGTAACACAGCAAAAAGATCGCCATTTCCGCCACCTTCAGCAGCAAATTCTATTATTACAGGAGATTGAAGTTTCTTCTCCAACCTCCAAACTAAAGGTTCAAAATGATAAACTGCTGGAAACAATGGTTTTATAGAATCCCGATTGAAAAATTCATGATCATGTGCATCAACAAGTCCTGTCATTATCTCATCACCAAAAATATTTGGTAAACTCTCTATCTGAATTCCTAATCCAGTACGCGAATGACGGCTATATAATACTCCGGGATATGATTCATCATCGAGAATAGTCCACACCATTTTCTGCAATATGAGTGATGGGAATTTCCCCTTATCTCGGAAAAATGTTAGTAATAAATCTTCGTTATCCGTAAAAAATTCGTGAGTTTTACTTACAAAAAAAAGTACTTGATAGAAAGCATCTGTTAATAATTTTTCATCTTTTTTCGCAATTTGTGAATATAAAGTGTTTATTTGATATTCAATATTTTTATTATCAATTAATATAGAATTATTGTCATCTCCAAAAATACAATGATTAATTGTTTGTAAATTATTCAAATATATTTTTTTCGCTACTTTTTGACTATAAATTTTGCACAATGCTTTATAAGATTGTTTTGTAATACCAACATTCAAATATGTAGGCGTAACACCCGGAATATAGGAAGGCATAGCACTGCGAATAGCAAAAATTAATGGGTTTTTTCCGGAATCTAATTTTTTGCGAGTCATTTTTTCTAAATTTTCAATTGCGTCTTTTATATTTTTTTTCCTTTTATTGTAATTTAGAAAATATGAATTGGAAGTTAAAATAGAAAAATCAGGTACTGGATACCCCTCTTTAATGAGATTCAACAAATTGACACCTTTATGACTTACCTGATCAGCAGTATAGATTGTATTAGTGCTTGAAGAAATCATATTATCGTTTTCTTTAAAACTTATATTGTTATAATATTGTTTTTGAGATTTTATAAATTTATCTAAAATTTGTTTCAATTCAATCTTCGCTTCAACATTTTCTGATCTGGAAAGGATAATTAATTCCAAAATCTGTTTGCGATATTTATCATTATTTTTACAAAAAAATAAACTCTCTCTATTTGTTAGTTTAATTGTACAGTTAGTTCCATCAATCATTGGGTAATCGACTTCAACTGGAAGAAATCCAGGAAATTTATTTTTATTTTCTTCCGATCCCAATAGATAGCAAATAGTTTTATAATTTAGATAATTACCTCTAAATTTATAATTTAATATCATTAACTTTCCCTTAATTTTATTTGTTGAATTATATCTAATCAGATATAATCTTTCTGCCCAGTATTAACTTTTTGATAAACAAAAAAGTAAACTTTCTCTATTTGTCAATTGAATTGTACAGTTAGTTTCTAAGTATCCTGCATAGTTGTTTATTTTTAAATTTAACTATTTATCTTATTTTTCATAAACCAACCAACTCTCTAACCTATTCTATTAAAGAGAGAAGAAAAATTATGACTTTCTCTCTTTGTAAAAGAGGA
>Ga0222639_1000415_pt1 | contig 19458 bp, 33 predicted proteins | sample AntAcemetagen185_FD_179863 | JGI IMG/M metagenome (GOLD analysis project Ga0222639, IMG submission 179863) | Saline water microbial communities from Ace Lake, Antarctica - #185 | ecosystem: Environmental > Aquatic > Non-marine Saline and Alkaline > Saline | place: Antarctica: Ace Lake...
TGATGGAACATATAATTCATTAATTAAAATAAATGATACTCATTATTTAAATACTTATACTGGATCTGGGAGTGATGGATATGCAGTTGTCTTAATAGTTGATGGAACTACTATTACAAAAGGAACTAATTATATATTTGATACAACTTATGGAACATATAATTCATTAGTTAAAATAAATGATACTCATTATTTAAATACTTATGCTGGATCTGGGAGTGATGGATATGCAGTTGTCTTAATGGTTGATGGAACTACTATTACAAAAGGAACTGCCTATGAGTTTGATACAAATGATGGAACATATAATTCATTAATTAAAATAAATGATACTCATTATTTAAATACTTATACTGGATCTGGGAGTGATGGATATGCAGTTGTCTTAATAGTTGATGGAACTACTATTACAAAAGGAACTGCCTATGAGTTTGATAATAGTAGAGGAGAATATAATTCATTGGTTAGAGTAAATGAAACTCATTATTTAAATGTATATAGAGGAGATAGTTATCAAGGAAATGCAGTTGTTCTAATGATTGATGGAACTACTATTACAAAAGGAACTACTTATATATTTGATACGGCTTATGGGGCAGAGCATTCAATTATTAAAATAGATGAGACTCATTATATAAATGCTTATTATAATGGGAAAGGAATTACAACTATTTTAAAGCTAACTGGGAATACCATTTCAAAAGAAAATTCTTTTGAATTTTATTCTACATCAACATTTGACAACTCTTTAATTCAAATAAGTGAAAACCAATATATAAATACATTTTCAGGTAGCGGAAGTGACGGATATGCAATTATTTTTGAGGTAGAAATAAATGAAACTGAAATAAATGATTCATGCACATACACATCAGGAGATTGGAATATTACTATGTCAGATTATTGTATCTTAGATACAAATACAGACATAGGTGCAAACGATATAATCTTTTTTGGAATAGGAAACTGTACAATCAATTCTAAAATAGAAGTAGCAAACATGATTCCCCCTACAACTGGCGGAACAGTTTACATAGATTCAAATGCGGAGATAATAATAGGATGAAACAACAATTAAATAAACGACAAGGAGGTAATAAATATATGAAAAACAAAACATTAAGTATCTTTGTAGGAATAACTTTAGTATTATCTTTAATGGTATTAGGATTTGCACAAGTAAGAGCAATTGAAGTATTAGAAAATGGAGATATAATTTTAACTTCACAAGAATTTGTAAGTTTAAGTGATGAACAAATTGCAACTTATATGTATAATGAATTCACTATTTCAGAAATCAATTTACAAAATGATAAAATAGAAATTGTTTACAATTTAGTTTATGTTGAACCAACCCATAATAATAATACATACAGAGTATTTAATCATGGATTTCAAACTTATGTAACTTATGATTTACTTCAAGAATGTTTAAGTCTTGTAGACATGACTACTTGCGTAGGATTACTTGTAACAAACACAGAAGCATACACATACAACATTGATGAAAATACAACAAGAACTATTACACCAACTTATGTAACTGCTCTGAATCATACATTGTTACCTTAACGGGGGTTTTATCTCCTAAAAAAATTTAAGTTTTCTTTCTTTTTGGTTTATCCCATCTTGCAGATTTGCATTTAGGACAAATTAAAGGTCTTTCTTTTTGGCTTCTTGGTAACCATTCGTTAGAACAATTATTACATTTAAACCCCTTTACTTTTATTTCTATTTCTGGCATAATTTCTATTAGATTTTAATCTTTATAAATCTTACTATATATAGTTATACTTTATAATAGAAATGTTTATAAAGAACTTATTACTATATATAGTATGACTAAACAAAGTAATAAGACAGAGAAACAAATAATCAAATGCCGAAAATGTGGCTCTTGTTCTACTAAGAAAGACGGAAAAAGAAAAACTGAAAACAGAGGACAAATACAAAGATACAAATGTAATGATTGTAATAAAAGATTTGTAATTGATGACGGCTTTTTTAGAATGAGAAACAATCCTAAGAAAATAACTTGTGCTTTAGATTTATTCTATCGTGGAGTTTCAACTCGGAAAGTTCAAGAACACTTTCAAGCATTTTATCCTCATAATTCTTCACATAAAACTATTTATAAATGGGTTTTAAAATATGCAAAAATGATTTCTAATTTTACAGATAAAATAAAAGTTAATAATGGAAAAGAAATACAACTTGACGAAATGGAATACCATAGAAGACAAGACCATAAATCTCAAGGAGTTTCTAAGGACTGGTTTATTGATTCTATTGATACTAAAACAAGATTTCTTTTAAGTGCTGAATATGTTAAATCAAGAGGAAAAACTGAAATTACTTATGCTTTCAAAGAAACAAAAGATAGGGCAATAAACCATATTCAAATTTGCACGACAGACGGGCTTTTAACCTATCCTGATGTAATAAAAAAGGTTTTTACTTATAGAGCATTAAGAACTAAAGAAGTAATCCACAATAGAGTTAATGCTTCAAAAGGAGAGGGTTTTAATATTTACATAGAAAGATTACATAATTCATTAAGACAAAGAACTGAAAGTTTTAGGGGATTTCATGGCTCAATAGAAAGTGCAAATTCAATAATGAAAGGTTTAGTTATCTTCTATAATTACATTAGAAAACATCAAAGTATAAAATGCTGTCCTTATCAGTTGGCTACCGATTTAAAATTAAATTCTAATAATAAATGGTTGGAATTGATTGAGATGAGTAAAAAATGAATAGCAATAAGTTTATAAGTTACATTATGTTACATATTGTAACACAATGGCTAAGACTAAAAAAGAAAGTGGAGTTCAAAGAATGAGTCCTGAAATAATCAAGAAAGTCAAAGAACTCTTAAATAAGAATAATAATAAATTATATTGTAATTCAGTAGCACGATTTATTGATATTGCAGTAATAGAACTTATTGAAAAGATAGAAAAAAATGGAAATAAAATAAGGTGGGGGCAAAATGATTAAAAACAACAATTCATTACAAAAGATTAAAGTGGAAAAAAAAGAGGTAGATTTTCTTTTGAAAAAATATTCTATTAAGGATATTGAAACAAGTTTAATTAAGATTTTTCTTGAAGACAATAATCTTAAAACAAAAAATATTTTACTTTTAGAAGTTCTTAAAAAGAATCACGAAGATATTAAGAATGAAATAAAGTATTTTTTGAAAACAAAGAATATCCTATTAAGTATTAAAATCATAGAGAGATTTTTTGAATTATTAATAGAAGGCGAAGATAGAAAACTTAATGGGGCATTTTATACCCCGACATTCATTGTAGATTATATTGTAAATGAAACAATAAAGGGTAATGAAAAAGTGTGCGATTTAAGTTGTGGAAGTGGAGCTTTTCTTATTGGAGCAATAGATAGAATTAATAAAATTACTAAAAAACCGATAATAAAAATTATTGAAAATAATATATTTGGGGCAGATATATCCAAGACAAGTGTTTATCGTTCCAAAATACTTTTGTCTTTATTTGCTTTAATTAATAAAGAGGATAAAAAAGAGATTAAATTTAATCTTATAACAACAGATAGTTTAAAGTATAATTGGGAAAAACAACACCCTGAAGGTTTTGATGTTATTATCGGAAACCCCCCTTATGTTCGTGTTCAAAATCTTCCAGAAAAATCTAGAAAATTTATAAACAAAAATTATTTTACAGCCTCTAAGGGAAATATTGATTTATTTATTCCCTTTTTTGAATTGGGCTTAAAATTACTTAAAAAGGATGGTAGAATGGGTTATATTAGTCCTAATAGTTATTATTCTTCTAGGTCATCACAAAAATTAAGAGAGTATATGCAACAAAATAATTTTATTCAAAAAATATTAGACTTTAACCATTTATCCATATTTTCAGGTGTTACTACCTATACTTGTATAACAATCTTGGAGAAATCTTTTAATGAAAATATAAAATATGCAGTTATTCATGAGAAAAAATTACTTAATAAATTAGATAAAATAAAATTTACAGAAATTAAATCTTCTTCATTGAATGTAAATAAATGGAATTTGCTTAATAAAAAAGATTCAAAAAATATAAACAAGATAGAAAAAATGGGTACTCCCTTAGGAAAATTAACTAAAATAATAAATGGCATAGCCACATTAAATGATGAATTATATCTCTTAGATGGAAAAACAGAGAAGGGATTTTTTATTAAAAAATTCAAAGATAAATATTATAAAATAGAATCAAACATTACAAGAAAGATAATCAAAGCTAGTGTTTTAAAAAATGAGAAAGATATTTTAGAAAACAAACGAAGAATTATTTTTCCTTACAAACTTAAAGGAAAATTTTATCAACCTTTTAACGAATCTGATTTAAAAAAGAAGTATCCTTCTTGTTATAATTATTTTTTAGCAATTAAAGAAGAACTAGCTAAAAGAGATAAGGGAAATAGGGAATATTCTCAATGGTTTGCTTTTGGTCGTGTTCAAGGGTATAATATTTTTGGAAATAAAATAATAACTCCAGGAATAAGTCCCTCTTCAAGATTTGTAATTTGTAATGATGATAAAACCTTATATTATGGAGGTTTGGGAATATTCTACGATGGCGATTTAAAGATATTATTGAAAATATTACAATCAAAAGTTTTCTGGCATTATGTATATAAAACTAGCAAGGAATATAAGAGTAAGTTTTGGTCACTCTCAAAAAACTTTATAGAAAATTTTGGGATACCTTCATTTACAAAAACAGAAGAAAAATTTATATTAAATAATTCTCAAGAAAAAATAGACAATTTTTTAATAAAAAAATACAATCTTAATATTTGATTATTTTTAGCATTTCATATCTTTCTTTTAACATTTCACAAATATCATGGATAAAAGTTTCTATTCTTAAATCTTTATCAGAAGGGTGTTTTGAAGTAAGTTTAGGGGGTTCAGCTTTGAAATCACTAACTACCATAGAAACCCTTTCATATTTTTTATCTTTATCTTGTTCGTCAATTCGCTTGTTTATTTTTCTTAGAAAACCCTCATAATAATCTAAATTAAATGTCTCATCTCTTATTAAAACTTCAGTTGGGAAAATAATAACATAACCATAAATAAGATAAGGATACCTTTCATGTAAACTTATGGCATCTCCAATTGCCTCCTCGTAAACATTAGTAAAGTTATTTGTAATTGAAGACATAAGACTTTTTACTGAAATTAAAAGTAAAGGACCCGCCCTTTTGTGAACTATGGCTATATCAACATTTTTTACTTTATGAAAACCTGGAATTTTAACCTCTGTATCAATAAAAACCATGTCTTTTTCTTTACATTCTTCTCGCAACTTAAATCCAGTTTTTTCTTTAAGTTTTTTGACAAGATAGTCATGAAGTAATCTTATAACGGTCTGTTTTCTCACATTAGTGTTATGTCCTTTATCAGTTTGCCCTTCTAAAAGCAATCTCTTCATTTCTGCCATAACCTTAGAAAGTTCATCATTATCAAATTCAATTTTATCAGATGGTTTAATGTCCTTTGTTTCTTCTTTTAGTTCTCGGGTTATTTCTTCTTGCTCCTTAACTTCTTCTGTCTCGGAAACTTCAATCATTTTTTTATCCATAAATTTCTTAAGAAAAAGAAACTTAAAAATCTACCTAATAACACCCGTTAAGGTAACAATGTATCTGAATCAAGGAATTCAAAAATACGAACAAACTTTAGCATTAAGAGATAGTATAAGTCAAATGACAACAATGGAATCGTTCATTGATCAACTTGAATAACTGTTGTAATTCTTAAATTATAATAACCTTTTATATAGTATTTACTCTCTATAAATCTATGAAAAGATTCCATGTTGTTGATGCAGATACATTGCAGATCAGACGAGTAAACTTCAATTTAGGTAAACAAAAAAACCAAATTTTTACCTGTGATTTTTCTTCTGCAAATGCCGCACAACAATATATTTCTTCTTTGGATTTTGGATTAGATCAATTCTATGAAATTTGGGATGACAAAGAACAAGAAGTTATTGATTATAGAAGTTACTTTAACAAAACTGCGAAGAGTCCTAGAAAAGTGAGGTCAATTAAAAGATGAGAAAAAAAGTATTATGTCAGAGGTGTGGAAGAACCCACCAATTCTCCTCACTAAGAAAAGAAATTCATGGAGAAAGACTTCTATGTCATATTTGTTATAAAAGAAAAAATGACGAAAGACTTAACAAGAGATTAAAAAATCTCCCAGAGATTAATAACAATAGTGTAAAATTACCCATTAATTCTATTTACACTCCACAGAATAGACCTGGGGAGTTTCTTGGGGGTTATTTGAGTAAGGGCGAGGGTGATTTCTTGAAGTCTAAGTATGGTTATGATAGTTTCAAGAATGGAAAGGGAAAGTTTGAACCTCTTGAAAGAATCAAAAGAGTATTGAGAATTAAGAAAAAGAAAATTGTTAAAGAACACAAAACAGATTTAAATGAGAAGTTCTTGGAGGGATTACCACAATGAGCTTCACAGGATCAGAAATAGTTCTACTTAAATGTACAGTATGTTTATTCCTAGGGATGGTTGTAGGAGTTATCATGACACATAGTTTTAATTACAGAGAGATTCATACAAATGCAAAGGAGGAAATGTAAATAAAAATGTCATCATTAAAAGAAGAAGCACAGGCATATGAGCCAAAAAGAACGCTAAACATAACAGACTTAGATAGAGCGGATTTGTCTTTTCCAATTGAAACTAGACATGGGGAAAATAAGGATGGAGAAAGTTATACCTACAAAGTTATGGTTGTTAATGAACAAGAATACAGAGTTGCGTGGACAGTTCTTGAAGAGATTAAGAAAATGTTAGCTTTGAAACCCGACTTAAAATTTGTTAAAGTAACAAAGACTGGAGAAGGTAAAGCTACTAAATATTCTGTTGCTTTATCAGAATAAGTTTCAACAGAAACAATTAAATAATTTATTATTATTATTAATTTATGCGGGAGAAATAGTTGAGTTTAACTAACTCGAAACAATTGGTAAGTAAAGTAGTTCTTTATGAGGTAGGTTCAAATCCTGCTCTCCCGCTTCGGAGCAGTTGGTAGCTAACTCCATAAAAAATTGACTACCTGCATTTTAGGTAATGTGGACACCAAGGAAAGACTTGGAACGGAGAGAGTAAGTAGAGTAAGAAATTACTCTCTCCATTCATATTCACTAGGCTGGGCATGGCAAGGCAAGGCATGGCAAGGCGAGGCAAGGGAGTTTGCATGTTCTCTTAAAAACATGTTACCTTTCAAATATAGCTGAAAGGAGGTTAAAAAATGAAAATAAAAGCAATTAATACAAAATATAAAGGATATTATTTTAGGTCAAGATTAGAAGCCAGGTGGGCAGTTTATTTTGATTCAATGGATTTAAAATGGGAATATGAAAAAGAAGGATTTAATTTTGGAAATGGGATAAATTATCTACCAGATTTTTGGTTTCCAGAATTAGAGATGTGGGGAGAGGTAAAACCAACAGAATTAAATAAAGATGAGATGGATAAAGTTGCTCTGTTAGTAAAAGGGACACATAAACATTGCATTATTTTGTCTGGAATTCCTGAAAGAAAACCCTATGAAATTATTTTCCCAGATATAGATGTTTATGGAAAACCATTGATAGATGGTTCTGGAGAAACAGGTTACTATTGTAATGGAGAATTTTATGAATATCCTGGCGAAGAATTAAATATAACCTTACTTTCAACAAATTGTGCAATTTCTAATTATCATAATTATCCCAAAAATGAGGGTAGATTTTATACGGCTTTTGATGATGCTGAAATAAATGAAGATTATTTTAATGATATAGATCGTCATGTAGAAAATGCAAAATCTGCCAGATTTGAATTTAACAACAAAAAATGAAACAAACAAAAATAAAAACATAATAATCAATCACGGAGGGATAAAGAGGGATTGGTCGGTATAGTCACTTTTATCGTTATAAAACATCCTCTCCCTTCATTTCATACTTAACCCTGGGTAGATTTGTCACCTCTTAACTAACCCAGGGTTATCATAGTTCCCCGTGGAGTTTCGGGCTTTAGACCTCCCGTTCTTTTCTCCGTGGGGATTTTTCTTATTGTCATTTTAAAGTTACTAAGAAAATTAAAACTTTATAATAGTTAGAAATTATTAAAAAGAAATGGAGTTTGTAGTAAATATGACAACAGAAAACTTGACACAAGACGAACGAACTAACTTGGATAAATTAAAATTCTTCTTTGAAGAAAAGATTCAAGTTCATTTAAAACTTAGAAGAACTAATGAAAAAGGAATACATATATTTCTTAATGGATTCATTACTGAAAAATTAACCGATACATTATTTTTAATTAAAGAAAGAAAATTGGGAGACGTTAGAGTTTCATTATTTGAAATTAGAAACGATGGTGTTTTTGAAGAGAGGGGGAAGGAATGAGTGAAGAAAAAGAGGTTGATTTTACAGTAGAACAATTTCCAGAACAAAGAGTTAAACTTCCATTAACAGAAGATTTTAGAGGGGAATTAATAATTGAACTCTTGAAAGTTAAGGAAGAAAACAAAGAACAATTTAGGGAATCAATAAAATTTGTTATTGATCCTGCACAAGAAATTGAAGAAGAAGATAAAGTTTTTCTTAATAAATGGAATCAAGAGGAGAAAAAGAAAGAACAAAGAAAGTATTTATTGAAAACATATAACAGAATTAAAGCTGTATTAAAAGAGTATGTTGATATGAGTGAAGAATATTATACTTTAACTGCAATATGGATCATCGGAACTTATATGCACGAACAATTTAATACTTACCCATACCTTTTCATTAATGCAATGAGGGGTTCTGGAAAAACTAAAACACTAAAATTAATTATGAGTATGGCTTACAAAGGAGATGTTCTTTCTTCTCCAACAGAAGCAGTTCTCTTCCGTTACCCAAAAGGACACTCTTTAGGTATTGATGAATATGAGGGAATGACTAGAAAAGGGCAAGAAGGAACTCGTGAACTATTAAATTCTGCATATAAAAAAGGTTCAAAGGTTAGGAGAATTAAGAAAGTTAATACAAAAGAAGGTTCTGAAATGCAGATTGAAGAGTTTGAACCATTCCGTCCAATCGCATTAGCGAACATTTGGGGAATGGAAGAAGTACTTGGAGATAGGTGTATTACAATAGTTCTTGAAAAATCGGAAAGAAAAGATGTTATGCGGTTAATTGAGGATTTTTTTGTAAAAGAAGAGATTTTAATGGTAAAAAGTTCACTTGAGAAGGATTTAGTGCAGTTATGTAGTGTAGTGTATACCAGAAGGTATATAGAAAAATGGAACAATTGGGTAAAAATGAAATATAATACACCAACTACATATACTACTTACACTACACTAACTCCACTAACTACACTTGAGAGAGAGGATTTAGTGTTATTCGAGTGTATAGATGGTGTAGGTATAAACGGTAGAAATCTGGAATTATTCTTCCCTTTAATGTTAATTGCAAAAGAATTTGGAGAAGAAGTGTTTCAAGATGTATTAAAAGTTGCAGGAACATTATCCAAAGAAAAAAGAGAAGAAGAAATGGTTGAAAGTAAAGATGTTTCTTTATTTCATTGTGTTTCAAAAATGAATAAAGACATAGGTTATAATTCAATTAGAAACATTACAACAATCTTTAGAAACTTTTTGGGTAATGTAGAAGATTTTGAAGAGAAGTGGATTAATGAAAAATGGGTTGGAAAAGCATTAAAGAGATTAGGTTTAGTTGTAGATAAGAGAAGATTAAGTCAAGGAATTGAAGTTACTTTAGATATTGAGAAAGCAAAGAGGAAAATGGAGTTGTTAGGTAAGTGAAACTAACCTACAAATGTCCCCACAACACAATCGAAGTATACGGAAATAATATCGAAGTATACTGTTCAAAGTGTAAATGTTTGATTACTCCATGGGAGTTAATTGAACGGGAGGAAATGAAACTGAACAAACAATTCACCTTACCTTCCTACCAAGAAATGTATTACCTTGAATCAAGATACAATTTGAGGTTTGTCATTTGAGAATTAAAAGGAATGTATATAAACAAGTTAACATAATAATAAGTATAACAAAATGAATCAATATTTAAATAAAACACTTGGAGAAATGAAAGACTTAACTGAACAGTATAAGTTAATGATTATTGAATTTGAAATTAAGGAGTATATAAATGGTAAATAAAAATCCAACTAACAAGAATGTTTCTAAGAATATTTCCAAAATTCTCAATCCCAAGAAAAAGAAGAAAACCCCAAAAGACAAAGGAAAGAATGTTATTAAAGAATTAGAAGATATGGGAGTTTTCATATGAGAAATTTAAACAATTGTAAGGGAGGAATTAAAAATGAAACAAGAAATTGAAACAAAAAAGAAAATGAAAAAGCTGTTTATGATCCCATTGTTTGCATTTTTAGCTATTGGTTTTGTATTTGCAACAGGTTTTGTTGTTAATACTTTCGTTATCCAAGCAGATGTTTATGAAGCATTTGACGGAATCGAATATTCAATAATTGGAGATGCAGGTAATTACAATGGAAATGATTGTGCAGATGCAACTGAATGGTTACCATTAACTGGAACAATTGATTTGGATGGTTTATATCCAGGAGAAGGAAGAATGCTTTGTGCTAGATTAAACAATTTAGGAGAAGCAGATTTGACTTATACACTTTCAAATGAAATTGTAACTGGATTAGATAATTATGCAGATTGTGTTTACGCATTTGGAGAAAATTCAGTATCTGGAACTGTCTTAGGACTAGGAGCTGCAACTGATGGATATCAAATTGTAGTCCCAGAAGATGCACCAGTTGTAAATGATTGTGAAATCGCAATTAGTGTAATCCGAGGTTAAATCCTCAAATATTATTATTTTAGATTTTTTTAAATCAAAAGCAGGAGAGTGAAAGTCTCTCCATTTATATTCAAAAAATACAAAGGAGAAATAAAATGAAAAAACAAATAGCAACAATAATACTAGGAATAATGTTCTTAACTTTAGCTAGTGCATACTTTCCTGGAGAAACTTTAGAAGTTAATCATAACTTTGGATCAAGTGATATAACTTTGTCTGTAATTGATAATTCAACTTTTATTAATGTAACTGAATTTGGTTTAGAATCAAATTTAACTCATGCAAAAATCATAATTCCTCAAAGTATTAGTCCAGATGAATTTAAAATAGTCTTAACTTATTTGAAAGAACAAGAAGTAAAAACAGTAGTAGTTCATCATAGTGGAAGTTCCAGGACAAAATATGTAAATAGAAATGTAACTGAATATGTTACAGTAACAGAATTTATTGAAAAGATTAAATATTTAGAGAATAATGCAACTGCTTTTGATAATATTGGAGATTTAGAAATTCCAGAAATAAAAACAGAAAAATCCAAATGGTTCTTAGGTAAATTTTGGAATTGGTTAAAGGAGTTATTCAAATGAACCCAGTCCAAGTAAAATCACCATCTCTAGAGGTTGATTACTTTTGCAAAAATGCAGTTGAGAAGAAAAACTCTCCTGCATCTGCGGAAGTTCAAAATAGTTATGATTGGGATAGAGAGGAGAATGGATTATGAAAACAATCCCAGAACTTGAATTCGATTTGAATTTGAAAGAACAAATTAAAGATTTTAACCCAAAAGAAATTACTACGATTGGTTATTCTTACGACAAGAACACCTGTTTTTTTTTACTTTTAATTCCAAGGGGGGAAAAATGATTGGTGCAAAAACTGGGAAGGTAAGAAAGAGATTCTTGAAACCATGTGCAAGGTGTGAGGTGCAGTTCCGACCCAAATCCTCGACGGGAAAACTTTGTGAAGCTTGTATTGAGAAATCCAAACATCGACCAAAAAATAAATTTGCGGTTCTTGAAAAGAAGTTTGAAGAACTTACATTGAAACATAGAATGTTAAGGGAACAATTGAAGATAATTACTCAAGAGTTAAATAAAATGTTAAAGGAAAGTCAAAAATGATTGAACATGAAATAAATTCACAAAAGTTCGCAAAAGAATTAAAAGAAAAATGGAAAAGATATGTTGAAAGTTATAATCGTAATGGGGGAAAATATGCTCATTTACTTTCAGCTACCCATGTAGTAAATAGGATAATTGAAACTGCGTGTAAACACTCTAAAGCGACTTCGCTTAACAAGACACAGGTGAAATCAAAATGATAATAAATTGTTGTAGTAGGGCTGTTTTAGAATATGAAATAAAGAATAGAATTAGACATTTGGAAAAAGATAAAGAAATTCAATTCAAAATATATCCTTCCGAAATTTTATCTGGAACTTTTGATTTAATAATTCTAAATTCACAAAAAGAACAAAAGGAGAAGAGAAAATGAAAACAGTAGAACTATTTGCAGGAACACAATCTTTTAGTAAAGTAGCAAGAGAACTAGGACATGAAACCTTTTGCGTAGATAATAAAATAAAGTTTGATAACGACTTAACTATAAAAATAAGCTATGCTACAATGAAAGAATTTTTTAATAAAATTGAAGAAGCAGATATAGTTTGGATGTCCCCTCCATGCACAACCTTTAGTATGGCTTCAGGGAACACCCATTGGACAGCAGATAAAGAACCTAAAACAGATGAAGCTATTGAAGGTAGAAAGTTATTATGGTTATGTTGGGATATTGCTAAATTCTGTATTGAACATAATAAAATATTCTTTATAGAAAATCCCAGAGCAAGAGCAAGATGGTTTTTACCAGAAGAATATAGGAAAACTGCATGGTATTGTCAATATGGAGATTCAAGAGCAAAACCAACAGATATATGGACTAATTTAGATTGGACACCAAAGACTTGTAAGAATGGAAATAAAGATTGTCATCACGAACCAGCCCCAAGAGGATCTAAAACTGGAACTCAAGGAATAAAAGGAAACATGGAAAGATCAGTTATTCCCCCTGCATTATTCAAAGAAATCTTTACGGCTTATAACGAGGAAGCGAACTGATGGAATTAATACAAGGAGAATGTTTAGAAGAGATGAGGAAGTTAGAAGCTGGAAGCATAGACTTAATCCTAATAGACCCTCCATACAATATAGGAAAAGACACTTGGGATAAGATTGATAATTATGAGGAATGGATGAAGGACGTATTTTTAGAGCTTCAGAGAGTTTTAAAAGATAATGGGAGCTTTTATTTCTGGCATAATAATATGCCTACTATTTCCAAACTTATGAACATTATAGAATCAGATACAAACTTTATATTTAGACAGATGATTGTTTGGAATAAGAGATTTGAAGGGAGTAAAAAAAAAGGATTTCTTGATGGATTTATAGAAGTGGAGATGTTAAGGAATTATCAAAAGATGGCAGAGTATTGTCTATATTACACCTTTCAGGACGAAACAGGGTTAAGTAAAATTATGGGAAAATGTGTTAATCCAGTTGCAGAATATTTATTATCTGAATTTAAAAAAGCTAATGTTACAATATCAGAGATAGCAAAACTATTCCCATCAAAAACAGGGGGAATGACTGGGTGTGTTTCAAATTGGACTACTGGAAAATCTTTTATTATGAAAGAGCAGTATGAAAAGATTAGAAATTATTTGAACAAAGATAAGGAGTATGAATATTTGAGAGAGGAGTATGAATATTTGAGAGAGGAGTATGAAGATTTGAGAGAGGAGTATGAAGATTTGAGAGAGGAGTATGAAGATTTGAGATTTACATTTAATAATCAAAAAACACATCATTCAGTTTGGAACTACGAAATAGCTAAAAAGCAAGGACACATAACACCTAAGCCTGTCGTGATGATGGAGAATATAATTAAACATTCCTCAAAAGAAGGTGATGTTGTTTTGGATTGTTTTATGGGTTCTGGAACAACTGGAGTAGCTTGTAAAAATCTCAATAGGGATTTTATAGGAATAGAATTAGATGAAGGATATTTTAAGATAGCTGAAGAGAGAATCAGTTCGGCTTTTACATCAAAGGAGAAACAATGATTAATTATTATTTAGGATTATTTACTGGTTTAATATGTGGTTTTCTTTGGGGATATGTTTTATTTCATAAAAAGAAAACTAAAGATAAATCAATAAATATTTATGGAGATAAAAAATAGTTAAATATTTAAAATTCAAATTACTATAAATATTATGTTAAAACAAAATTGTAAGGGAGGAAATAAATAAAATGGTAGAAAGAAATTTTCTAGTAAAGAGAAAAGGTAAAACTCTTAATCGTTCATATACAAGGGAACAAGCAAAAACAAAAAAGAAATTATTACAAAAAGCAGGGGTAAAGTATATGAGTATAGTAAAAGTAAAATAATCATTTTTCTTTTAAAAATTATTTCTAAATAGCGTAAGCTAAACAACAATTCATAATTTATCACAAAACCGAACTAAAAACAAGGTTATGTCGCAAATAAGGGACTTTTGATTAAAAATTAAATGTCTGTCGCATACGGGACTTTTTACTTCTTAAAACTAAATAATCTTTCAGAAATAGGTTTCTTATCGCCCTTTCTTTCATTCACTAAATCCAACTTCTTCAAAGTTTCTAAACATCTATTTGCTACTTCATACTTTGTTTTAACTTTCTTGAAGATTTGATTAAGAGAATATTCTTTTGTCTTATTATTCTTTAGAAAATTATAAATTTCCAAGATTATATCAAAACTATTTCTCCTCTTTTTCATAGTTCATAGTAGTAATAAAAGCTTAAATAGGATTAATCCATTTGAAAGGATTATAAGAAAATGGAACAATTAAGAAATAACAAAGAGTTTCTAAAACTATGTTCAGACTTAAAACAAAAAGGAATTATAAAAACAAAAGAAGAATATTTTAGTTTAATGATAAACATTACAAGAAAACATTTTAAGCATAACACTTAATTTCTTTCTCTAACTTAATCTTTTCAATATTATATTTTTCAACACTTTCATTTAACATTCCAATCCACCGATTAGAATTATTAATAATTAAACCAATTCTTTCGGCAGGTGTTTTTTTGTCCTTAACTGCCTTTCTAATAAAATTATGGAATACTCTAAAACCATCAGCATAAGTTTGAACTTCATTAACTCCCCTACGAACTTTTAACATTTCTTTTTGGTGAGTGTGTAAATTTTCAACTGCATTATTATTAACTTTTTTTCTTTTTCCTACGATTGAAGTAAATTTAACTTTTCTTTCATTTCCCCAATTTCTAAAAGTTCTTCTACATCCATTTTGATAACCCTTGTAACCATCCACTATAATTTGATATGGTATTTTTCCGTTTTGTTTCCATGCTTCTGTGAAAACTTTTTGAGCATCCTTTGAACTTCTACCACGACCAGAATTTACAGAAGCCAAAACAAACTTACTTTTATTATCCATAACATTCCATAAATAATCAAATTCTATTCCTTTGTGTTTTTTATCTTTTCCTCTTTTAGTTAAAACCATTGTTTCATCTGCATTCCAAACCCCTTTAATATTTGGTTTAATAGATTTTGAATAAGTTTCCATAATTTTACTAAACTTCAAAACCCATCTTCTTATTGTTTCGTGATGTAAAGAAACATTATAGAATTGTTTGAATTGGTCTGATATATCCCTATAACTCAAACCTTTGTAATAACAATCCATCGCCAATGTAACGAACTTATAATTAACTTTAAGGTGTTTGATTGGCTCTAATGTAAATCTCTTATTACAATCATTACAGCCATATCTTTGAACTTGTTTTAATTTATTTTTTCTTATTCCCTTTTTGATTAAATTAGTTGAATTACAGCAAGGGCATAAAGGTTTATTTTGTTCTGAATTTAAAACAAAAACTTCTTCTTGTTTTTCTAAAACTTGTTTAACTTTGTTGTATAGAATTATACTCTGAATATGCTTACAATATCTTCCATGACCCTGACATCTTTCTTTGAAGTCTTGACATTCACAAGAGAAAGTATCTTCATAAGTAACTGTGTATTTTTTATCTGAATTTTGAGATTGAACTAAGAAAGTATTTTCGTTTATTATTTGAGGTTCTGAAGTTTCTAGAATTTGTCTTGCTCGTTCTTTTCTTTGTTCTGAAAATTGTTTTATTGTTTCTGTCATATAATATTCAGGTACCGAAGATATATAAACCTTTCGGTACCGATACTTTATAGAAAGATATAAAAAGTTTAAATCATACTAATATGTATCTAAATGAATATGGATAAGATACAAATGGCTAATAAAAAGCAAAAAACAAATTCAGAGCAATTAAATGTAAAACTCACAATCAAACAAAAAGCAATACTAAAAAATCTTGTTGGAGTAATGGGCGGAACAGAAGCAGAAGTTTTGAGAACTGTTTTTATGTCTTGGTTATCAGAAAAAAATATGATTAATGATTTGGTTAAGGAGAGTATTAAAAATGTTTAATCTAAAATTTGCTAAAAGTTTAAGAGTGGGAAAAACTTTTATGTGTTTGAGAGAGGTGAAAAAATAATGGTTAATGAAGCAAAAACCCATGACTTAGTAAGAGATATTTTTAATAAAGATGAATTAAGAGAAACATTTATTTTAGAAAGAGAAAAATCGGACAATCCAATTATTCAAAAATTATTAAAAACAGCTTCAAAGCGAGGAAGTGGCGATGGAAGACCAGACTTAATAATTTCTTTTCCAGAAATTCCAAAATTACTGATTGTTATTGAATGCAAAGCAGAAATAAAAAGACATGAAAGTAAAGAGGGAGATAAATATTCTGATTATGCAGTTGATGGAGTTAAATTATATTCACAATATTTATCAAAAGAATTTAATGTTATTTCTATTGCTATTAGCGGTGAAGAAAAAAACAACTTAAAAGTATCAAATTTCCTTCAATTAAAGGATGAATTAACTAGGGAACTATCAACAAAACTAATTTTATCAATAACCGACTATTTAAGATTATTTAAAGAGGATAAAGAAAGAGAAGAAATAGAATATCAAAAATTAATGAAATATTCAAGAGAACTTAATAATTATTTAAGGGAGGAATTAAAGGTTTCTGAAAAAGATAGGGCATTATTAGTAAGTGGGATTCTTTTAGCTTTAGATGATAATGGATTCAGAAAAGCATACCCAGAGCAAGAATCAAGCGAATTTTCTGCAGAACATTTACTGGAAACAATTGAAAAGAGATTAAAAAAAGAAAAAATTCCAGAAGGAAAAAGAAATAGTATGATTAGAAATTATAGTTTCATTAAAGATTTGTCAATTATAAAAAATAAAAAAGAAAATAAATTATATGAACTAATTTTACAAATTCACAATAATGTTCATTTCTTTATTGAAGAATATAAATTTAATTATGATATAATTGGAGCCTTTTATGGAGAATTTTTAAGATATGCAAATGGAGATAAAAGTTTAGGAATTGTATTAACTCCTAGACATATAACAGATTTGTTTGTAGATTTGGCAAATGTAAAAAAAACAGATACAATTTATGATAATTGTTGTGGAACTGGAGGATTTATTATTAGTGCAATGAAAAGAATGATTAAAGATTCAGAAGAAGATTCAGAAGAAACATATAAAATAAAAAATCAGAGATTAATCGGCGTAGAAGCAGATGGGAAAATGTTTACACTTGGTTGTGCAAATATGATACTTATGAAAGAGGGTAAATCTAATTTCTATAACGATGATGGATTAAAACTTTCTGAAAAAGTTAATAAAAATCATAAACCCACAGTTGGTTTTTTAAATCCACCTTATTCTCAAAAAAAACCAGCAAGTGAGTTTAATTTTATTTTGGCAAATCTTAATGCTTTAGAGAAAAACTCTCTTTGTGTTGCAATTGTTCCAATGAGTTGTGCAATTGGAAAAGATTACCTAAAAGAAAAAATATTGGAAAATCACACATTAGAAGCAGTTATGTCTATGCCAGATGAATTATTTTATCCTGTTGGAACAGTTACTTGTATTATGGTTTTTAGGGCTGGAATAAAGCATAATTCAAAAGTTAAGACTTGGTTTGGTTATTGGAAAGATGATGGATTTATGAAATTAAAAAAAGAAGGCAGGATTGATTCAAATAATACATGGGAAGCGATTAAAAAAGAATGGTTAGAAAACTATAATGATAGAAATGAAATTGCTGGGAAATGTATAAAAGCAAATATTGGAGCAGAAGACGAATGGTGTGTAGAAGCATATTTGGAAACAGATTATAGAAAATTGACAGAAAAATATTTTTCTAAACTTATTAAGGACATTGTGGTATTTAAGATATTAAGTAATCAAGACATTAAAGGAGAAGTCTCTGCTAGATTTTCAAATAAAACTCTTCCATTAAAAGTAGACGAATGGAAATATTTTGAACTTGAATATATCTTCCCAAAAATTAAACCGACTAATGGAATTACAACAAATGAATTAATTCCAGGAGATGAAATTCCATATATAGCTGCTAAGAAAAATACTAATGGATTGGATGTTATGTGTTCAAAAAAAGGTAATGAGCAATTTATATCAGAAGGGAATTGTATTGTTTTTATACAAATCGGAGCAGGAAGTGCAGGTTATGCTACATATCAAGAAAAAGATTTTATTGGTATGAGTGGGAAGACCTCTTGTGGTTATAATAATAAAATAAATAAGTACAATGGAATATTTCTTGTTGCAATTCTTGACCAAGAACGACCAAAATTTTCTTTTGGGAGAAGTTGGACTGGAGATAGATTAAGGTCAACGAAAATAAAGCTTCCAGTAGATTCTCATGGAGAACCAGATTGGCAATTTATGGAAGATTATATTAAATCATTACCCTACTCAAAAGCATTAGAAAATTAAGTTTTTTATTTTAATCTTCAACTTCTAAACTAATCTTACCTTTCTCAAACTTACCTTTCAAATCTTTCCCAACAAAACCACTTTCTTCAACTAATCCCTTAGGAAGATTAAGAACATATTTAGAATATTCAACATCTCCAACTTTCTTTGAAGCAACTTTAATTATTTTCATAATAAATTCAGGTACCTATTTTATTTAAATGTTTCGGAACCGAAAATATTTCTTAATAAGAAAATATAAAAAGATTTAATTATTAAATTTAATATGAGTTATGGAAGTAATGGAGCAGTTGAAGAGCAAGAGAGAAACCAAAAATGGTATACAAAAAAATACACTTATTGTGGAGAAAATTTTAAAGTCATAGCAGAGGATTATAATGAAGAATTTTATTGTGAGGATTGTAAAGAAAAATTATATTCTAAAGAGGATTAAATAAGTCCCTAATGCGACACCCTTATTCAAGTCCCTTATTTGCGACATAACCTTCTTTCTGTAATATCTTTTGTTAATGCTCCCTTAAAACCTGTTTTTGTTACCATTTTATTTATTCCTCCCTTATGATTTTATTTATCATAACTTTTCAAGTGCATTGGAATTTAAATATTTAT
>Ga0222639_1000417_pt1 | contig 19402 bp, 19 predicted proteins | sample AntAcemetagen185_FD_179863 | JGI IMG/M metagenome (GOLD analysis project Ga0222639, IMG submission 179863) | Saline water microbial communities from Ace Lake, Antarctica - #185 | ecosystem: Environmental > Aquatic > Non-marine Saline and Alkaline > Saline | place: Antarctica: Ace Lake...
CATTATGCCTGCATCCAGCATATCCGGATGATGAACATGTTTGGTGTAAATGACCGGGCGTTTGTGCTTTCTGAATTGTTCGACCAATTTCTTCACATTGGGTAAAATTGCAGCGCCGCCGCAGGTATATGTTGGCGAATTGGAGTCCAGAAAGAACTCCTGCATATCAATAACCAGCAGGCAGGCATGTTTTGTATCAAGCTCCATCTTATGCTGATTATAGGGAGAAATTTTTTCAAGCCATTGTGAGGTTTTTAGTTCAAGTGTTTTTGCGGTGACGTAGGGTTTCATGGTATTCCTTTAATAAATTGCACATCAAATTTTCTTAACATATATTTTTTCAATTGTTTAATAAAATACAATCTACTTATTATCTTTTTATGGATGAGTTGGAAATTTTCAATTTATAAATTTAACATATTTCTGTAGGGCGTAATTCTATTCTCGGCAATTTTAATATATTCCTTACTAGTCTAAAAGCTGGTGAGAGTATGTTATGCAAACTAATAATGAAATTCTTTATTAAAAAACCTTGGCAGTTTATCAATTATTTGAAAAACAGAATATGTGTTATCATTTAGCCTTACTTTTCTTAACCAACTATCAGAATCAAAATAATGTACAGGTTCAGTATAAGTGAATTGAGCATGAATATTAGGACTAACAACAAGTAAATTTTTTATGTGATTTCCTTTTAGAGAATCAATATGATGAATCTCAAAATATGGATTCCCATTCTTCATTATAAAAGTGAAACCCGATATTTGACATTTACCACCATATAAAACAATCAACATTTTTCTTAATGATGCAGGAACATTTTCTTTTGTTTTAGTTGGGGGAATTAATTTGGTTTTACGTTCATCAATCTCTTTTTTAGATAATCTTACAAACTCGCTTTGAATTACTTCAATACTATATTTATTAGTCGCATATGATAAATTTTGAATATTTTGCTCAGCCTCTTTATCATTAATGCTTTTTTCAAAATTGCTTTCTAATTTTCTAATTCGTTCATTGAAATATTTTTCTGGAATTATTTTATATTTACCTACATCAATAATTTGTATAACTATTTCATCACCATCTTTGATTTTGTATTTTGAGTAGAAAGCTTTTAGTCCACCAATCCTGCATTCACGACTACTACTATGATACGGCGTATAAGTTTTTGCTTCTTCTTTTCCTTTATCATCCAATAAATAAATCTTCGAATCCGATTTTGGAAATTTTGATATAAGAGAAACGGGTATTGCTAAAAGACCTTTGTCAATTCTGCTTTTAGTAGTTTTAATCGTTATATAATTATATGGAATCGAGCAATTTACTTTTTTCATACTGGTTATTATTCGTCTAGAAAAGAGACAAAGGCAGCTATTAAACTTTCATAATAATTTCTATAGAACCATATGATCATCTCTTCAACTTTTACTCTGTTAAATTTAATACCTTCATTTTCCTCTAGTACATCATCCCTAGTGATGGCAATAATTGTTTTCTTAAGATGTTCAGCAATTTTTGGATTGTTTAATAAACCTAATTCTTTTGCTTGTTTAGATGAAATATAGTATCCATTCATAAATATTATACCTTATTTTTTATTTGAGAAAATCTATTTGATTTTTGACATTTTTACTTCCACTGCTATTATTTTTTCTAAATGTAAATAACGTTGATTTATTATATTATTGTCAATAAGTTGTAACTTCTGAAAGATTAAATTCTATTAATTAGATTTAATTAATCAACATATCTAATATGAACAAGTTCCAACCCGACATGGCTCAATAATCAATCAGATTCCGTTGCTGAGACAACTCTATTCCTTCCACTCTCTTTCCCTTCATACAATGTATAATCAGAAAGGAAAATTATCCTGTCCAATCTTCGAGATCGCTTCTTTCCAAAGTTTCTATTATTTTCTTCGAAAAGTTCAAATTTGGTTGCGCTCGATTTATGTCTTGAATTATCTTTTTATATTTATCACGCTTGGTCTTTGTTTTATAAGGACATGGAATGTCAAAATTTGGAAGATCGAGATGAGAATGAATTTGAGCAACCCTTTTTTCTTCGAGATACATCAAAGGTCGAATTATTACCATTGGGCTTTCTGCAATTTCTACTTTGGGAGTTAGCGCAGCAAGTTTTTTATTCTCAATGATATTCATCAGAAATGTTTCCGCAACATCAGTGGCATGGTGTCCATATGCGACTTTGAAGATTTCTTGTTTTGATAGCAGCGAAGATAAAGCACCTCTTTTTAGACGCGAACAAATATAGCAATTTTCTATTGCTTTCTCATTAGCCGAGCTGAGTGTATCTTCATAATACTCAACATCCAACTCCCTGCAGAAGTCCTGAAGTCTTGAAGTATCATAATCTGCAATTTTAATATGTGCAGCAGAAAGCGAGAATGAGAGATTAGAAAACTTCTTTATATATGCTAAGATGTAGAGAAGGGTTGTGCTGTCCTTACCACCGGATAACGCGACTGCAATTTTTTCATCCCGCCTAATAAGCTCATATTTCCTAATTGCGCGTAGCACATCATTAATGAACCACTTTCCAAAATTCTTATCAAAGGCGATTACTTTCATTCAGAAAAACTGAGCTGTGCCTTTTCGATAAGATTTTGTGCCCAAGAGCAAATTTGTTCTTTTTTATCCTGCACACCTTTTATGGGTTCTTGAAAATTCATTGTACCGAGAATTTCATTGCCTTCAAGTAGCTTTTTCATATGTCTTATTGCTTTTCCGGGACCTCCGCGATGGCAGCTGAATAAACCGATTTTTTTATCTTTTAATTCAACTTTATTGAGGAACGTCCGAACTGCAGGAGTCATAGTAGAAGCCCAAACCGGTGTGCCGATAATTATTATGTCGTATTCTCCAGAATTGAGATCAAAGGGCTGTAATTCGGGCTTAGCTCGCATAGTTGCCTGCTTACCGCCGAAAAAATATTTCATTTTATTATTTTTAATATCTTTAACGGGTTTCAATTGCAAAAAATCAGCACCAACACATTCTGCAATGCTCTCTGCGAGATACTTCGTATTCCCATCAAGAGAGTAGTATACAACTAAGACCTTCATGAAAACTCCTTTTGAAATTTAGTTCTCTCATTATTCCTGTTCGAGTGCCTTATTTGCGAGACAATCAGGGCAAAGGCAATCTAGCTCATCATTGATTTCTATTCCGGGAAATGATTCACACCAACATGTTCTTTCATCATCTGCATAGCAGGGAAACTCTTTTCCGCAAATCGGACAGATTTTAATCTTCATAGTTATGTTTCAGCTCTCCTTCAGAATGGATGAATTTCACAGAATAATCGTCTGGGACTTTTGGTATGAGAAGCCAGTGATCGAAGACATTCATTCCCCTACCGCCGCCATAATGCTCAACAACATGAACATTGATGAATTGATCAAGTGTGTCTTTCAAAACCTGATAGGAAAATGTTGCTGATCCATCTGCGAAACTTTCATCTCCGATCAAAGTAAAATATTCGAAATCAATTTCTGGTGGCTCTTCTTTCAACCAGAAGTGCTTTTCTCTTAACATGCTCGTGAGTGAATCATATTCAGCTTGTGAACGGATAATTGTTGAATCGATCAAATGACCATAATGTCCTAGATCTATCGGTAAAAATTCTATATCGGTGAAGGTTGAATCTGTTGGTTCGGCAAATATAGGATAGGAAAAAATGAAAATGATAAAAATAATTGAAATAATTCTTTTTTTCATCGTTCTCTAGATTAACAATTTATTTAATACACAAAATTTTCATATTGTCCATAATGGGGAGGAGGGTCGCCATATTCATAACATCCAAGATCGGGTGCAGCACCCTTAAAATCATCAGCTATGTTGGGAATATACACTCCAGCATTAATGGCATTTCCTTTCCCAGAAAGGCTCAGATCGATCTTTGAGGGGTCATAGGTTGTGCCCTCGATAGGCATTTCGATATCACAAAAAATATTATAATCAACCATTGAACCGTGTGCTTCTTGTCCTGTTTTATTAAAGAATTCACTAAGATCGGACATGCGAAACCAGGTTTTTCGGTTATCTGTACTCCACTTGAACATATTTTCCTGACCCGGAATGCGGTAATAGCCATTATAATCCAAAATAGTTCTTTCGTCTGGAGAGCCCGTTGCAACTGTGTAGGAACTCGCTCCAAGGAAAAGATTATTCATGATTTTTGCATTCTGCCAGATAGGATCGGACCAGAATGCACGCTCCGAACCGACAAAGGTGTTGTTAAAGATAAGCAGTCCCGAGGGCCAGTTATGAAGCTTAAGTGGAATCTTCACATTATAAACTGCGTTCCTGAAAATATAAACAGGTCCGCCATACACTGGCTGCGTGCTTATCCCCACGTGTGAATTGGTGAGCTTATTGTTCCATACACGGACATTATAATAGCTAAAATCTGTTTCGATGCAATCATCTGCAGCATTATAGAGATTGTTATTGTAAAAATCAATACACATATTGTGTGGCTCGTACCAGGGCTCAGGCTCTTCGAGGTTGCTGATCGTTACGCAATCCCAGAAATCATGCACTGTATTATAGCATACCACATGCCCGATTCCATCTACAATAACCCCTGTGCAGGTTCCGAATTTATATTTTACTCTATCTCTATCCGACCAGTCATCAACTCTTCCCATAATATGATTATTAGCAATGACCCAGTTTTTTGTTTTTGTAAAAGATATGATTCCATAATGTACATCAAAAATTGTGCAATTCTTCACCACAATACCGTCAGCATCATTTCCCTTGATGCCAGTATAGCCATTTCTTATTGTGATATTTTCAAAATGGATATAGCTCTTCCCAGACACATCAAAGATCTTACCGTCCGTTCCTTTGCCGTCGAATACTGCTTCGCCTTCAGAAGAACCGCGCAGAATGATGGGATTATTTCTGGACCCTCCAATTAAAAATTCATATGTGCCATAATAGGTCCCAGGATGGATTATTACGAGAGTGCCGCCAGTCAATTTATAGAGAATATCATTTAGATCTGTGTATGATGGTTCTATTATTTCTCCGGGGTAATTTTCCGGATACAGGTGCAGCACCTTCTTTGGCTTGAAATTCTCTTCCGGAGCGCGCGTGCTTACTTCGACTGTTTTTACATCGCGCACGCTATCTGAATCTGATAGTTTCAGCTGGACTTCATACAGAGTTGCCGGTTCAAGCTGTAATATGCTTCCAGAAAAGAGGTTGCCTGTTTTGAATGGACCATATTCTCTATCAACCATATCCCCGTCAATCCGAGTTAACGGCAGTGCAAACTTCCAGTCATTTGTATCCTTTTTCCTATATTGAACCAGCACAGTTGAGTTAAGATTTTCATCTCCCTCGATTGTCCAACGAAAAGCAAGAGATCGGAATGTTGGGGGGTCGACGATGAAATCATGAAGCCCTAAGCTTTCTAGAGCTGTACTGGATAAAACTCCCAAAAACAATATTAGGACCAGGCTCAAAACTGTTTTACTTATCATCTTTTTTTCATAATTAATAATATTTTCATAACAATTGCAATAAATATTATTAACCATAAAAAGATCATGGGGATAAATGCTGTAGTTAAAAAACCACCTTCGGATGGAATAAACATGCCTTTCTTCTGATATTTAGCCGCGGGAACCCGATCTCTGAATGATGTATTGAAAAAAGCCTTGCTGCTAAAAACGCTAGGAAATCTAATACCTGATGAATATAAAGTTCTGTCTTGAGAAAGGTCTTCGATATATTGCATCTGTCTATGATGGAGTTCCCAATAACTTTTAGTTCTATAAACAAATCTATATTCGTGCCTCTTTTGAAGTCTCCTTAAATATGGAAAGACATAATTAAACTGATATCGATTTGACCATAATCGAAATAATGGGCCATAACTTGCGAAATATCTCACCAGCGGGGATGCCTCATAAACGCCGGGATCATCAAAATGACGTTCTGCTTCAGGATTCTCAATTGATGCCTTGAAGTAAGACTCCCTTTCTCGCTCGATTTCAATAAATCTTGACCCACCTGACTCCATACCTTCTTTATCAAGTATTGATGAAATGTCAATTGTTGAATCAGGCTCATTCACGGTTTCTATAAACTTGAAGATAAATAACTCCTTATCGTACTCTCCAACCTTTCGTATACCTGATATAATATAATCACCTCTATAGGTTTGTATTACCCTTTGCTCAGAAGTCGGAAATTCAGACAGAAACTCATAATCTAATTGATTATTCCCCTTCTCGTCAAGTTTCAACATCCATGTATTTGCATTAAAGGGAGCTTCTAATCCAGTATACCCGGTTATAATAAATCCACCCAATGCTGTTTGATAAATCGATGTAGCTCTATCCACTCCAAATCCTCCAATTGATTTATCCCACTCAATATTCCCTTGTCTATCAAATTTGATCAACCATGAATCGGTTTTATCGATACTCAAATTGACCATTCCTCCCCAAATAACAAAACCCTGATCTCTCGCTTGGAATATCCTATATCCATTGTCGGTACGTTCTCCCCCAAGATATCTTTGCCACTCTATTTCACCTCTGGGTGTGAGTATCACAATCCAAAAATCCGTATCAAGTCTTTCATCTTTTTGAAAAGCACCGATAGCAGCATATCCACCATTAAAAGTTTGAATAATCGAATATCCGGCATCATTACCAGAATCACCAAAATTTTTTTCCCATTCAATTATTCCGGACTTGTTAATTTTCGATACGAGCATATTGTTTTTGGATATCGTGTCTATAAAGATCTTACCACATAAAATGTAACCTCTATCTTTTGTAGGAAAGATTGAAAAAAAAAATTTACCTCCGCTACCATATACTTTCTCCCACTCTATAGTACCAAGGAAATCAATCTTGATCAATAAAGACGATTTTTCAGTCTTTCCGGACAGACTTTTATCTCCACAAATAATATACCCTTTATCTTTAGTTTGAGCTATAGAATATACGTTTTCGTCAAAGTTTTTGGCACCATAGTAATTGGCCCACTCAATCATGCCAAGATGATTGAATTTTAAGACCCAAATATCTTTCAAGCTTGAATTGCTTAATGCAACTGATCCGGCAAGCAGAAAACCATGTTCAAGAGTGGGGATCATGCAAATGGGAACATATGAAGCAAAATCTCCATAAATTTTATCCCACCCCATTTCAATATTTGTTTCTGAAAATAAAATAGAAGTAAGAAATATTAATAAAATAAAGATCGGAAGGATTTTAGTCATTAATAATTTATGTCTTAACCGTGTTGTGTGTTTGATAAAATTCTTCTATTGCTTGAATAAGATCTTCTTTAACAGTAACAATATGCCTAATTATATCCCTCAATTTAGCCCTTGCATGATCGTAAGTGAAACCTTCCTGGTCCTGCATGCGTTTTAGCTCTATATAAAAATCATTAAAAACTCTTTTGACATCATTATCAAAAAGGACAATATCAAATCCGATATATGAAAAATCAGATGCAATATCACTTTTATCAATAACATCAATATACCGTTCAATACTCACGAGCTCCGAAACATTTTTGGGCTGTTTGTGGTCTTCTATTCTTTTAACGACACCACGATTCATATCCATCTTATAAGCATATATTTTTGACACGCGTTTAATTTGTGGTATCAATATTGTATCACCATCGGGCAATGTAAATGTTGCTGGCATAATCTTTACTACCTTTCATCTTTTATTATAATATTTAATTTACTTTAGTTTATATTAGTTTGTAAAGGAATTTATTACATAAGTAATATTTTAATGCGATTTAATAACAAAAACTATATAAATTTATGATCTTACAATCATTATAATAAGTCAAACTTTTAAATTGCTTGAGCGAAAATATCCATTTTTATTGACATTATGAATTGGCTATATTCATTTTAATATATAGGTTTTTAATTTGTTGAATTAAATAATATTTGATAATTTGTAAATTAATCAGTTGTCAATAATATCATAGGGGTTGAATGTTAGATTCCGAATTAACTGAGATTACTAAAACTCTCGAAAAGCCAGACTTGCACGAAGAGTGGATTAAAAGTTATAGAATCAAAGAAAACGATCTTTTTTATAATGAGGTATTTGATAAAATCTGCATCACTCTTAGCAAAAGTGGTAGCCCAACAATTTTAGATGCAGGATGTGGATCGGGTTCACATTCAATCCGATTAGTAAAACGCGGATTCAGCGTCCTGGGAGTTGATATTTCAAAATATATATTGGCCAAAGCCAAATCAAACATTCAAATGCTTAATTTTCAAAATAAAATAAAGTTTTGTTATGAAGATATAACTTCTTTATCATATGAGGACCAATCCTTCAAATACATTTTATGCTGGGGTGTATTGATGCATATTCCGAATATTAATCAGGCAATAGCAGAGTTGACCAGGGTTTTAATGAAAGGCGGAAAACTAATTATCGCAGAAGGTAATATGCACTCTCTTCAGTCACTATTAACACGAATTTATAGTATATTTAAAAAGAAGACTATAAAAAAAAGTGCGGCTGGTATCGAATATTGGAAAAACACTTCTGCTGGTAAATTATTAACCCGCGAAGCTAATATCGTTTGGCTTAAGAAAAAATTTAAGGAACATGGCTGTGTCATCAAAAAACAAATTCCCGGTCAGTTCACAGAATTATATACTAAGGGACATTTTGATATCATAAAAAAAATAATACACTGTTTTAATAGATTTTGGTTTAAATACATAAAAATACCCACCTTATCTTATGGTACTATTTTAATAATCCACAAAGTAAGATAAATGTTAAAATCCCCACTCGTTAGTGTAATTATACCAACATTTAATTGCCCATTCCTTTCTGGGGCGATTAATAGCGTTTTGACTCAAACTTATGATAATTTTGAAATAATTATTATTGATGATGGCTCAACAGATTCTACAAGAGATACCGTAGAAAATTATCACTCAAAAGTAAAATATATTTTTCAGGAGAATGAAGGAGTTTCCTCAGCACGAAACACCGGAATTAGGGCTTCTGTCGGAGATTATATAGCTTTTTTAGACGCGGATGACGTTTGGCTGCCAACTAAATTGGAAGACCAATTCACAATCTTTAACAGAAAACATGATATTGGCTTTGTATACTGTGACAATTACTTTGTAAACGAGCGTCTACATCCGATTTCAAATTATTCAAGAAAAAGCCCCTTATTGGAGGGGGATATCTTGATGAGTTTTTTATTGGATTATTTTTTAATTACGAGTGGTTTGATGGTAAAAAAAGAATGTTTTTCTTCAATTGGATATTTTAATAAAGATTATGTCGTAGATGAAGACTTTGAATTCTTCGTAAGGCTTGCCAGGCATTACAGGGCTGGAGTTGTTAAGAAAAAGTTGTTTTTAAGACGAATTTTTAAGAAGAGCCTGAGCAGACAAGATTTTCAAAGAAATTCAACTTATGATATCCAAATCTTTGAAGAATTTATTTCGAATAATAAAATTTTTTATCGAAATAATAAAAAAATATTAAATCGCCGCCTCGCAGACTTATATTTCATATTCGGATATAGATATTTAATGAGAAATAAAAATTTTCTTGCTCTTATTAAATTTATACATGCTTTAAAATACTATCCTCAAATTAAAGTAATAAAAAATATTTTTTTCTGCTTTATACCAAACGCTTACAGGAAAACCCCTAAAAAAATCATAAATAAGACTAATAAAAAACAAAAATAAACATGAGAAAAGTTAGCATAATAATTGCCACTTATAATTGTGCAAATTATATCTCCGCTGCAATTGATAGTGTCATATATCAAACCTGCCAAGACTTTGAAATAATTATAATAGATGATGGTTCAACTGATAATACTCGCCAAATAATAGATAAGTATATTGAAATACATGATAATATCAAATACCTTTATCAAAATAATAAGGGTTTGGCTGTAGCACGGAATCTTGGATTTACATTAGTAGAAGCAGAATATATCGCCTTTCTTGATGCAGATGATATGTGGTTCCCAGACAGGTTGGAAGTAGGAGTTAATATATTAGACAATGACCTCAATGTGGGCTTAGTGCATGCTAATGATGTTATGATTAACGAGGAAGGGGAATTCATCATTCGGAAAGAAAAAAGAAACACCAAATTGCTATCCGGAAACATCGCGAAAAATTTACTTTTTAGGAAAATCCATATTAGGGGAGGAACTGTCTTATTTAGAACAACCTGCTTAGATAAAGTTGGAGTTTTAGATGAGAATCTCACACGACTTGGGGTTGAAGATCGTGATTTATGGTATCGTATTTCCCTTAATTATAATGTTCAATTTGTCGATAAAACAATAGCATACTATCGAATTAGACAAAATAGTCTTAGCAAAGATTATCATAAAATGATGGAAGGAAGATTATATTTGATTGATAAATATTATCCTCCATCTAAACTAAACAAATCGATTAGAAAAAAATTATTGAGCTCACTCTTCTATCATGTTGCAAAAGGTGAATTATGGAATAATAAGTTTGAAGATGCGGCAGCTAATTTTATTATTGCTCTTAAGTATAAACCATTCAAAATTTCTTCATACTTGTATTTAGTAAAAATGTTTATTAAAAAATTTTATATAAGTATAATTAATCTAATGGTTCTCAAGCTGATTAATTAGGATCTATATTATTATTTTTCAATATCTCTTTTCCCACTTGAGTACATGATTATGTATATTATTTATGATAAGTTTTTTATAAAATTTCATCAAATAATTGACAACAATTTCCGCCATATATGGAATAAATGTGGAGAAAATATATGCTCACTAGACAAGTAATCATCTTGTTGTCTTTATTTTTTGTTTCAATAAACCTCCATGCTGGTGGTGTTGAATCCGTATTGAAACCTGATATTGAATTAGAAAAAGACAGCAAAGAAGGTTTAGATCAGATTTTAGATCTGGATAGACTTAATCCGCCCGTAAGTGCTGAAGAGTATAAATCCGCACAACTCCAATTGGGCAATATGGATTTTATTTCAGCAGGGGAAAGAACATATTATATTACTTCAGGTGATTTGATAATTATAAAACTACCTGATGAGGAACTTTTCCAAGAGTATGAGGTTAATTTTGAAGGATATATCACCTTACCGACATTAGGCAATTTTAAAGCAGAAGGGCTCACTATCGGAGAGTTGGAAAAATCAATTTTTTTTCGATTACCGGTCTATCTTCGCCAAATGGGTGACGTCGAAGTACAGATCAAACAAAAAAAAATATGTGCAGGTTCTTGGCTATGTGGAACTACCCGGGTGGTACCTTGTTGAAGAGAACGTTGGTGTTCAGGAAGCATTAAGTGTTGCAGGGGGAATGATTGACGGATCTATTCTTAATGAAATCCAGATATATAGAACAATCTATAGTCTCAAAAGTACTGAAATGAAATCTGTTCTCGTTGACATGTTCGAATTTCAGACAACCACCGATTACAATATTCTGCCGGATTTAAAATCCAAAGATATGATTATCGTGCCAATGACACCAAGAATGGGTACGATCAAACGCTCTCTTGCACCTCTTGATCCACCAAAAGAAGAGTTAGAAACAGACACACAGGAAAAGATACGTATTGCCGGACGAGTTTACAAACCAAGCATGCTTGAACCGATCAGGGGAAGTAATTTGCTTGATCTTCTAATATCTGCACATGGAACCATGCCCGACGCCGATCTCGCTCATATATTTTTAGTCAAGAGACTTAAGGACGGAAAATATAGAACAAGGGTGGTTGATTTAGAGGGTTATATTAAAAACAAAAATTTTCAGGACATCCCTTATGTGGGAGCTGGTGAGACCGTCTATGTACCAGAAAAACAAAGGACTTGGATTCAGAAAATTTGGCGGGGATCGATGGATTTTCTTAAAGATTTCATGTACTTAGTATCAGCTTTTACCACACTGTATCTTTTATCCAACCAATAGGTAATATTATGGAATTTAATCTTAATTCGCGCGTTAAAACTTATAATTTTGTAGAATTTAACAGAATGAATAAAAGCATCACGAAAGAACTCGGTAGGACTCAATCAAATTCAGTCTTATTTACAAGCGGTGGTGAGGGAGAAGGTAAGACTTTCATTGGGGTAAATTTAGCATTAAACATAATAGAAAATACACCTCAGCGCGTTTTGCTGGTAGATATGAATCTTCGAAACCCACAAATTCATAAAATTTTTAACTTGCCCAAGGATAATGGTGTTACTGATATTATTAATAATAAAGTTCATTACGCAGAAACATTAAAATCCACAAAATTTGATAACCTCAAAGTTATTACTGCCGGAACATATGGCGGAATCTCTGCTCAATCATTTGCCGATCTGAGATTTTTAATCGAAGAATTAAAGCAACCCTTTGATGTCACAATCTTTGAATCTTCTCCTATATTGGTTTCTAACAAGGGTAATATTGACCCGGCGATTCTCAGTTCATTGATTGACATTGTTCTACTCGTCGTTCTCACTCGTCGAACAAGAAAGATTTCAGTACTACGTTCTGATGAACTAATCCGTCTATCTGGGGGTAATATTTATGGCGTTGTTTTGAATGACAAATTTGTTCCCCAGAAAAAAAAGAAAAAAACTATGATGCCTAAAAAGTAGAGTAAAATTATGCAACAAATCGAGATTTTAGAATATACCCAAATATTAAAAGAACATAAAAAACAAATCATTATAGTTTTTTTATGTGTATTTATTCCGCTTTTTTTCATAAGCTTTGAAATAATTTCTGAATATGAAAGCCAAGCAACGCTTTATATTGAGAAAGTGCCGCTTCGGACTGAAGAAATTATATTTCGTAGAGGATCTTCTCGTATAGATATGACCAAAGAGATAGTTCGGTTGCAATCTATGGATTTTACAAGAAGTGTTGTTCGTGCATTACCTGAAAGAACTTTTTTTAATCTTTTAAATCAGCTATCTTTGCAGGAAAGGGTTTTTCAAAGAGTAAAAAAAACTATCGGTGAAAAGGCTTATTTCTCATTAAAAAAAGTATTAGGTAGGCAAGCTGGTGTCAACAATGAGGAAGTAGCAGAGAAACACGTAATTAACATCGTTGAGAAAAGTGTTTCAGTAAAATACCGTGGCGAAGGAATCATCACAATTAGAGCAATAACACACAATCCAGAAAGTTCTTATGAAGTTGTAAATACTTACATCAAGTTATGGCAAGGGATTAATCTCCAAGAAAATAAGGAAGATGTCATAACGGCTCGTCAATTTGTTGAAGATGAGTTGAGTAGGGCATCGGAGAAATTAACGATGGCTGAAGAAAACTATTTAACATATAGAAAATATTTAGGAATTCCAACTAATCTTGATCAATGGGAAATTGAAAAATTAGACCCGGAGCTTGCACGTTTGTCCTCTGAAGTTCAATCATCACGAGAAAGCTATAATTCATGGTACAATAAAGAAAGAGAAATCTTGGTGTGGGAAAAATTAGTTAAAAGCGACATTCTAGTTGTAGATTCTGCAGAAATTCCCGATCATACATCTGGAGCCGGTAAAATGCGGGTGAGATTAATTGGTTTTTTATTTGCATTAATGATCTCCATGGGCTTACCTATTCTCATCGACTTTCTAAGAGATTATGTAAAAAAACCAATTGATATAGAGAACCTTCTCGATATTCCGGTTTTAGCCGTAATACCACAAATGAAATGGTAGATGGTATTTTTAAAAGAGAGTCTTACTAATTTTTCAGGTCAAATTGTTTTAGTTTTTTTAGGAATAACGACAAGTGTCCTGACTGCCAGAATTTTAGGTCCCTCTGGAAAAGGCACTCTGTCGGTAGTGTTGCTTTTACCAACAATTCTGGTTCATATTGGCTCAATCAGTATATCTAATTCAAATATATACTTCCTGGGAAAGAAAAAATACACGCTAAATCAAATTTTCTGGAATTCTATTTTTATCGCCATTTTATGTGGTGGTATTTGCATAATATCTTTTTTCATATTTAATGATATTTTCCGCAGACTTTTCGTCAATATCCCAATAAACTATCTGCGCATTGTAGTGTTCAGCGTTCCGCTGGGAATCTTGATTCCCTATTTGTTCAATCTCTTTTTGTCAATGCAAAAAATTGTGCTATATAATATTGTAAAATTATCTCAACCACTTGTCTTCATTCTCCTATTTGTTTTTTTAAGTCTCTTATTTCATCATAATATTTCAATGGCCGCTGTCTCATATTCTTGCAGTTTTTTTGTGACGTCAGTAATTGGTATCTTTTTATTAAGAAAAAAAGTTATCTTAAAACCTGAATTTAATTCAAAGACCCTCAAAGACACACTTAGTTTCGGATTTAAGGGACATCTGGGCAGCATAGCTGACTATCTCAATAGAAGATTTGACATTTTTATTATCAGCACTCTCTTACCAATCGAACAGGTCGGTTATTATGCAATAGCGGTTACTGTGACAGAAATGCTCTGGTATATTCCGAAATCAATTGGCTCAATATTACTTAACAAAATTTCCCTGACCACCATACAACGGGAAAGTAATAATTTTACTGCCCTTGTTTGTAGAAATACTTTATTTCTTTTAACGATACTCGGTTTATTTCTCCTTTTGACAAATAAAATTATCATAGAGATATTTTATGGGACTGCTTACTTGCCTAGCATAAGCGCTCTATTAATCCTCATCCCGGGCATTATAATATCTGGAATCAAAGGTTTATTGGTTTCTTATGTAACTGGTATTGGCAAACCGATCGTATCAACAATCTCGGCATTTATAGGATTGGTAATTAATATCCCTTTAAACTATTTATTAATACCTATAGTCGGAATCGCTGGGGCTGCCTTGGCAACAACTATTTCATATATTATCTCAACAATTTATTTATTAGTGTTCTTTAAAAAATTAAGCAATATATCATTTAAAGATATTGTACTAATCAATAATAATGATATTATAGTTTACAGGAGACTATTTTCCTTAATAAAATTAAAATTGCTATCTCTCTTTAAATAAACATATAATTCGAACTTATGCAATATACAAATACTGCCTTAAACCGAAAGCTAAACATCGTCCAAGACAGTGCCAGGGTAATAGAGAATAACAGATTATTCTATTTCCTGATTATTATGTTCGTTATTATCCAGGCTGCAGTTGTGTATTTTGAAATAGAATCCAGGATGTTTATCGCTTTTTGCTTCTTTTCAATATTCATCCTGTTCTTTTTCTCATTTAACAAACCAGAAATAGCAATAATGGCTTTAATAATTTATATTCCATTCAGCAAAATTATTATCGGTAATATAACAACTGGAGTAAACTTTACCAATATGCTGACAATATCAACCCTGGTGGGCTGGTTTATTAGTCATCAAACCAGAAATGAAAAATTTTTAATCCCAACGCCTCTTAATTTCCCCCTACTCCTCTTCTTTATGATCGGACTCGTATCTTTAATTCTAGGTAGTTATCAGTTAGTTAATATCGAAAGCGAAAATGCTGTCCTGATTTATTGGAGATGGATTACTCCAATGTTAATGTACATTATTGTTGTAAATAATATTCGAGATAAGGATTCAATAAAAAAAGCATTAAAGGTAATCCTTATCACTACTTGTGTGGTCGTACTAATTACCTTAAGACAATACCAAAATTTAGGCATAATCTCTACATGGGAAAAAGCACGTATTTCAAGTATTGCAGGTAATCCAAACGCGTTGGGTGCTTTTATGTCTCAGTTTGGACCTTTATTTCTAGGTCTTTTTGTCTACGAAGTGCAGAAAATGCGCAGCTTGGTCTATTTGATTCCCTTCATATTATGTGCCCGGGCTACACATGTAACATTTTCCAGAGGATCCTGGTTAGCTTTTGGGGTTGCGAGCCTTGTAGTAGCAATTTTTTCCCGAAGCAAGAAAATAATTCTTCTAACAATATTATTCATTATCATTCTTGCCATAAAGCCAGACTACATCCCTGAAAGTATCAGGGATAGATTTAACATGACATTTACAAAAAAGGATTCATATATTGAAAGACCCCTGGAAGATACTCTCGAAAAAAGTGCATCTGACAGAATCGTAATCTGGAAAGGGGCTATGAATATGATAAAGAAGCATCCTTTTCTAGGAATTGGTTATGGTTCCTTTCCATATTTTATCATGGAATATTCAGAAATTGAAGTAGAAAGGGATGCCCATAATACTTACTTAAGAATTGCAGCTGAAATGGGAATCCCTGCACTGTTGATTTTTCTGTTACTGATTATTCTGATTTTTATCAATACACTGTGGGTGTTTAGGCACACAAGTGATAATTTCTTCAAGGGATGCTCCTTAGGATTTCTCGGTGGAGTTGTTGGACTTTCAGTCTCCTGTATGTTTGGCTCAAGAATGAATTCTCTTGAAATTGCCGGTCAATTCTGGATAATCGCAGCACTGATGCAAAGACTGAAAATAATCATTATTCAAGAAACTGTTGACAAATCCGAACAAGAAATGGAGCCCAATGAGGCGTAAAAAAAGTAAAATAGCATATATCTTTTCCCAGTTTCCAGAAACCCACGAGACATTTATCTTAAGGGAGATAATTGAATTAAAAAAAAATAAAATCAATCCTGAACTTTTCTCATTAAAAAAATGCAAAGATAAAGTTATCCATCCACAAGCCCAAGAATTCTTGAATCAAACTCGCTATTCTTCACTTCTATCTTTCAGGGTTATACTGGCATTATTCTATTTCATATGGAACAAACCTATCGAATGCGTTCAGCTAATTCCATATTTAGTTAAGGCAAACTGCTCTTCTCTCGAATTCCTTATCAAATCCCTTGCAATAGTACCAATTTCATTATATTATGCGAAATTAATGAGAGATCTGCAGGTCACGCACCTTCACGCACATTGGGCTACAATTCCTACAACAAGTGCTATTATTGTATCAAAAATTCTTGGAATTCCTTTTAGTTTTACTGCTCATGCATGGGATATTTTTTTACCCAATCCGATGCTGAAAGAAAAAGTTAGGTGCGCAGAATTTGTTGCTACATGCACAGGTTATAATAAAAATTATCTTGATTCATTACTTGATTATAAAGAAAATGATAAAATAATTCTTAACTATCACGGTATTGATTTTGACACGCTGCCCGAAAACCACAAAGATATTGAAGATAATCTAATCTTATCAATAGGAAGATTGTGTGAACAAAAGGGCTTTCCCTATCTTGTCGACGCCTGCTCAGTTCTTCGCGATCAAGGCTATCAATTCAAATGCATTATTATCGGAGAAGGGCCAGACAGAAAGGCACTTACTTCACAGATTGAACAATTGGAACTACAGAAATATATTGTTCTGACTGGTACGAAACCCCAATCCTATGTTTTTGATATGTTCAATAAAGCTCGAATGTTCGTATTGCCTTGCGTCATTTCAAAAAACGGGGACAGAGATGGCATCCCTAATGTGATGATCGAAGCTCTGGCATTGCGCACACCCGTGATATCAACGACAGTTTCAGGCGTGCCGGAGATAATATATAATAACATTACAGGTGTCACAGTTTCTCCAAGAAATTCTCAACAGCTTGCTGAAGCGATCATCGGTTTTCTCAATAATCCAGATGTAGCAGAAACATATGTGAAAAATGGAAGAGATTTAGTTGAAGAAAAATTCAACATTAAGAAAAATATTAAAGAACTGGTTTCAATATTTATAGATAGAGCTCACTGACAAATGAACAAACTTAACATTCTGTATATCATTTGGTCGCTGGATCAGGGGGGAGCTGAAAGGGTTGTCATCGATCTCGCAAAGAACTCAAATAGAAATAAATTCAACGTAACTATTTGTTGCCTAAATGAAAAAGGAATATTTGCTCAGGAGTTAGAAAATTTTAGTATAGAGGTAATCCCCCTCCTAAAATTGCCAAAACTTGATCCTTTCATTTTACACAAGATATCAAAACTAATTTCTATTAAAAAAATCGATGTTGTCGTAACCCATCTTTGGACATCTAATTTCTGGGGAAGAATTGCTGCCTACCTATCGGGAGTAAAAGTAATAATCGCCACCGAGCATACAGCGTATGAAGACCGCCCATGGTTTTATTACCTTGCAGATAGAATTCTCGCCAGGATTTCTACTAAAATAATTGCCGTCTCATCAAGTGTAAAAAAATTTCATGTGGAGCGCTCAAAAATTCCATTTAACAAATATAAAGTTATCAACAACGGTATCGAAATTGAGAAATTCAATATCTCTATTAATAAAAACCAAAAAAGGAATGAGCTTCATTTTAAACCAGACGATTTTGTGATCGGTCTCTTTGGTCGCTTTGTTCCAGCAAAAGCTCATGAGGTTCTCCTGCAATCATTGAAAGAAATAATAAATACATATCCCCAGATAAAAGTCCTTTTTGTTGGAAGCGGCCCAACTGAAAATCATATTAAAAAGATAGCTTCAGATATGGGATTAATGGAACATGCTACATTTGCAGGTTTCAGGAAAGATGTTCCTGAATTATATCGAATTCTAGATTTGTTTGTGCTCACTTCCACCAGGGAAGGTTTTCCTGTCACGCTGCTGGAGGCAATGGCTTCTGGGGTTCCTTCAATAGTAACCAATGTTGGTGGTAATGCAGATATTATTTGTGATGGGAAAAATGGATTTCTAATTGAGCCAAATGACGTTGCTGAGCTGAACCAAAAAATTAAAAATATAATAGGTCATCCAGAACAAGTAGAAGTTATTACAGATCGTGCTGCAAAAACAGTAAAAAGAAATTTCACTTCTAAAATAATGACGCAAGCTACCGAGAGATTGATTTTTGAATTATATAATCAAAATTTTTCGTCACCCTCAAAAATCAAACTACTTTTTGTAATCGATAACCTGAATCCGGGGGGTTCTCCCCGCCAATTGATCGAGCTTTCCACAAGATTGCCGAAAGATATGTATAATATCACCGTTTGCAGTCTTGATAGAAATAATAATGCTTTAGCATCCGAGCTTGAAGATAATGGTGTTCCGGTTGTTTCATTAGCCCAGCATGGATTCTTTGATATAAAAACACTTATCAAGTTATATTATTTCATCAAAAAAAATAATTTCGATATTGTTCACACATACTTATTCACGGCAGATACTTATGGAAGAATCTGTGCGATACTTGCACGTACTCCGGTCGTTTTGGCATCAATGAGGAGTGTTGACAGTTGGAAAAATTTTTTGCATAAAATCACGGATAGGATTCTTGCTTTGGGAACCGATAAAATTGTCGTAAATGCAAGAGAAATACAAAATTTTCTAGAAAAAACCGAAAAAATAACACCCCGAAAAATCAAA
>Ga0222639_1000420_pt1 | contig 19366 bp, 14 predicted proteins | sample AntAcemetagen185_FD_179863 | JGI IMG/M metagenome (GOLD analysis project Ga0222639, IMG submission 179863) | Saline water microbial communities from Ace Lake, Antarctica - #185 | ecosystem: Environmental > Aquatic > Non-marine Saline and Alkaline > Saline | place: Antarctica: Ace Lake...
GGATGAATTTGGCGCTTTGGCCCGCTCATTCAACAGCATGGCAGGTAAGCTTCAAGAGACGACCACATCCGTAGCGCTGCTTGAGAATGAAATTAAACACAGGAAGCAAATAGAGGCAGATTTGAGGAAGAGTGAGGAGAAAGCCGACGCTGCCAACAAAGCCAAGAGTGATTTTCTGGCCAACATGAGCCATGAGATCCGGACGCCTATGAATGGGATCATCGGTATGACGGAACTGGTCCTGGGCACCGACCTGACCGGAGAACAGCGGAAATATTTAGAAATGGCAAAGATGTCAGCAGATTCGCTACTGGCACTGATCAATGACATTCTGGATTTTTCCAAAATCGAAGCCGGAAAAATGGAGCTGGAAGCAATCGATTTTAACCTGCGCGTCACACTTGAAAATGCTGCCGACACCCTGGCGTTGAAGGCCCACGAAAAGGGTTTGGAGTTGGCCTGCCACATCCGGCCGGATGTGCCCACCGCTTTAATCGGCGATCCGGGCAGGCTGCGCCAGATTATCGTCAATATAGCGGGGAATTCTCTTAAATTTACCGAGGAAGGCGAAATTGTAATCCGGGTTGAAGTGGAATCCGAGTCGGACGATTCGGTGAATCTCCATTTCATGATATCGGACACCGGCATCGGGATTCCTCAGGACAGGTTGGATTCAATTTTCAAAAGTTTCGAACAGGTGGATGGTTCCACCACGAGAAAATACGGTGGTACGGGTCTGGGGCTATCCATAACCAGACAGTTTGTTGAGATGATGGGTGGAGAGATCCGTGTGGAAAGCCCGAACAGGTTCCGATTGGAGGAGGATTCCGACACCCGGAACCGGGAACCCCGTATTGGCGGTCCGGGCAGTATTTTCCATTTCACTGTCCGCTTTGAACTTAGCCGCTCGAAAGGCATCAGTGTCCCGCGTCCCAAACTGCAAGATCTTTCGGGAATGCCGGTTCTGATTGTGGACGACAATTACACCAACCGTATCCTGCTCCAGGAAATGATAACATCCTGGGGCCTTGTTCCAACGATTACAGCCAATGGTAAGGAAGCGCTTGATCGTTTCAAAAGGGCTTTTGGTTCCGGCACGCCCTATCGATTGATCTTATTGGATATGCAGATGCCGGAGTTAGACGGCTTTGATGTCGCCAGAATAATCAAGGACGATCCTTCGGGAAAAGACGTGAAAATCATCATGCTTTCTTCCATAGGGCAAAGGGGGGACGCCAATCGCTGCAAAGAGGTCGGCATCTCAGGGTATCTGGCCAAACCCATCAAGCAATCGGATCTGTTTGATACCATCATGATGACCATGGGGCTTTCCCAAGAAGAAACGCCGGCGGTCATCACTCTCCACAAAGTTTATGAAGAGAGGGAAATTTTCAATATTCTGCTGGCTGAAGACAACTTGATAAACCAGACCCTGGCCATAAAGCTTTTGGAGACAAGGGGACACCGGGTTACCCTGGCATCCAATGGAATAGAGGCTGTTGAGGCGTTTAAAAAGGGTGATTTCGACCTGATTCTCATGGATATCCAGATGCCGGAAATGGATGGATTCGAAGCCAGCCGGGAAATAAGAAAACTTGAAACTGGTGATCCTCAACAATCGCCAATCGCCAATCGCCAATCATCAATCCATAGTATCCCTATTATCGCCATGACGGCTCATGCCATGACGGGGGATCGGGAAAAGTGCATTGATGCGGGCATGGATGATTATGTGTCCAAACCGATCAAGCCGGAAGCGCTTTACAGTGTCATCGATAAAGTTGCCCGTAAATCGCAGAGTGGAAAAGAGCAAAAACGAACACAGCCCTCTCAAGGCTCAAAAACCTTTTCTCCAAAGACTTTTGACCTGTCTAGTGCCATGGAGAGATTTTTAGACGATGAAGATCTTTTCCATGAAATCGCTGGTCTGTTTATAGAAGACTGTTCTGATCATATAGCCAAGATCAAGGAAGGAATTGCAGGAAACGATGCAGGTATCCTTGAGAGAGAAGCCCACAGCTTGAAAGGTTCCGTAGGCAATTTCGACGCCAACGAAGTATACGAGGCGGCCTATCACCTCGAGAAATTAGGAAACGAAGGGAAAATGGCAACGGCGGAGGAGGGACTGTCAAACCTTGAAAGAGCCCTCAACGAATTAATATCTGAAATGAAAATCGTTTTGCAGGAAATGAAAAAATGAAAATTCTGATCGCTGAAGATGATCCAATATCCAGACGCATACTGGAAGCAAATTTACTTGAATGGGGCTATGAGGTGAGGGAACCACCTTTCATGTGTATCTACCCGTCATTTTGGAGAAGGAAAGGGAGGAAAAAGAGTCTGAAAAACCCCTCCCCACCGGAAGCGAGCGTATTCTATTTATAGACGATGAGCCGGCACTGGTAGTGATAGGAGGTCAGATTTTAGAGCGGTTGGGGTACAAAGTGTCTTCAAAGACAAGCAGCATAGAAGCCTTAGAGCTGTTCCGGGGCAAACCCGATAAATTTGATCTGGTAATCACCGACATGACCATGCCCCATATGACAGGTGACACATTAGCCCAGGAACTGATGCAGATTCGGTCTGATATCCCGGTTATCCTTTGCACCGGGCACAGCAGACTGGTCTCAGAAGAGAAGGCAAAGGATATGGGTATCCGGGCCTTTGTCATGAAGCCTATCTCAACCCGGGTTATGGCAGAGGCGGTTCGGGAGGCCCTTGGGGATTGACTATTGACTATTGATTACTGACTACGAGAAGGGATGGAAACTTAAGAACTATTGAACCATTATTGCAGGAAGCCAAAGAATTAGCTGCCATTTTCATGGCATCCAGGAAAACAGCCAGGAAATTGAATACCGAAGATCGAAAACGGAAGACAAGCAGTTTTGATCAATAATCAATTAAAATGGGGATTTGCTGATGACGACAACAACGACTGTTGAAGAAATGGATCAAGCCACGGGCCTTCCGGAAGATACCAGAGTACATTCAACTCGACCGACAACCTATTTCTGGGTCCTGATTGTAATATGGACCATCATTGTGATCTGCTTGCTCGCGTTGGATTTCCTTCAGATTGAGCGGGTACAACGAGAAATGGCGAAAATAGAAGCCCGTGCAAACTTCAACAAGGATCAGGCATTTCGGTTCTGGGCGGCCAAACACGGAGGCGTTTACGTTCCGATAAATTCCCGTACTCCACCAAATCCCTTTCTCAGCCACGTCCCGGAACGCGATATCACAACAGAATCCGGCAAAGCTCTTACGATGATGAATCCTGCTTATATGCTTCGACAGATGATGGAAGAATACGAAGACCTGTTTGGCGTTCGAGGTCACATAACAAGTATCAAGCATTACAGGCCTGAGACAGCACCCGATGAATGGGAAAGATCCGCGCTGATGGCTTTTGAGCGTGGTGATAAGGAAGTGAGTGAATTTACAGAAATAGAAGGCAAACCCTATCTTCGTCTCATGCAGCCCATGATTGCAAAAAAGAGCTGTTTGAAATGCCATGCCAAGCAGGGTTATAAGGTGGGAGACATCCGGGGTGGTGTGAGTATTTCGGTGCCAATGACCCTTTATGTTACTAACCGACTAAAAGTGTTCGCAATTCATGCCTTAGGATTAGGCTTACTGTGGTTATTTGGCATTGCCGGCATCAGTGTGGCAACCAGGGGGCTCAGGAATCGTATCAGGGAACGTGACAGGGCTGAGGCCGAGCTCCAAAAAGCGCATGATGGATTGGAAATACGTGTTGAAGAACGTACCGTCGAACTGAAGAAGGAAATCGAAGAACGCAAGAAGGCTGAGGATGCGCTGCGGGAGAGTGAGGAACGTTTCCGCACCTTTATTGACTTTACCCATGACTGGGAGTTCTGGATTGCACCGGATGGTCACTATATCTACGTTTCACCATCGTCCGAACGGATTACCGGCTACGGCCCGGAGGCTTTTATCAATGATCCCGGGCTGCTTGAAAAGATAACCCATCCCGACGACCATTCAACCGTTGTCAATCATCTTGGCGAAGAGAAGGGCCTGGAAAAGTTGCCCTCAATAGACTATCGGATTATCACCCACAGCGGGGAAGTTCGCTGGATCAGCCATGTTTGCGAGGTAGTATATGGCGCCGACGGGACCTACCTCGGCAGGCGGGGCAGTAACCGTAACATTAGTAAACAAAAGCTCATGCAGGAAGAACTTCTGAAAACCAAAAAACTTGAATCCCTTGGTGTGCTTGCCGGCGGCATTGCCCATGATTTCAACAATCTTATGTCCGCCGTTGTGGGCAATATCTCCCTTGCCAGAATCGAGATGAAACCGGGGAGTAAGGGGTTTAAAAACCTGGTCGAAGCAGAAAAGGCATCCATTCAGACGAAAGAGTTGACTGCCCGGTTGATTACGTTTTCTAAAGGTGGAGGACCGATTAAGGAAACAGTTTCCATCGGTGATCTGGTAAAAAATTCTGTGGATTCGTTATTGAAAGGCTCCGATATAGATGCCGGATTTTCCATTCCTGACGATATTTCGCCAGTAGAAGTTGATGAAGAGCAGCTGAAACAGGCCATCCGTAATATTGTGATCAATGCGCAGGAGGCCATGGCCGGGCAGGGAACGATCAATGTCTTCTGTGAAAATACTGATATAGGGGTGAAAGACACTCTGACATTAAAGCATGGCAAATATGTCAAAATTTCCATAGAAGATCAGGGACCCGGCATACCTAAAGAAGACCTTATAAAGATATTTGACCCCTATTTTTCGACCAAAGAGATGGGTACTCAAAAAGGTATGGGACTCGGGCTTGCCATATCCGATTCAATTATAAAGCAACATGATGGACTAATCACTGTGAAATCTGAAGTTGGCTCAGGATCTACCTTCCACATATACCTGCCCGCCAAAAGCGCAGAGACCAAAGCGGAAAGCGCCAAACCCCTTGAGGTTGATTCCCAATCTTCAATAGTCAATAGTCAATATTCAATTAGGAGGGTTCTTGTCATGGACGATGAGGAGATGCTGAGAGATGTCTCTTCCGCCATGCTCAGTAAACTCGGATACGAAGTGAAGGTCGCCATAGATGGCGTTGAAGCAATAGAGATGTACAAGAAGGCCAGGGAATCAGGTGAGCCCTATGACGTGGTTATTCTCGATTTAACCAATAATATCGGCATGGGCGGCGTGGAAGCCATCAAGAAACTCCGTAAAATCGACCCTGAAATCAGGGCGATCGTTGCAACCGGTTATTCCTTTGATCCGGTCGTCGAAAACTACAGGGCTTACGGTTTTTGTGGGGCTATGACCAAGCCGTTTGGCATGGATGAACTGAAGATGGCATTTAGTGAAGTTATTGCAGGAGAATAATCAACTCTATGATTAAAAATTAGGCCAACCAGAAGGCTATCATCCCAGTAGGTATACCAAAACAGGTTGAATTTGCCCAGAAATTGGGAGCAGGCAAATACATAAAAAAGCCTTACACTTTGGAAAAAATAGGCCTTGCAGTTAAGGAAGAATTGGAAAAATAGGCAGTTTTTGACCTCCAGCTCGATGCTGACTTACCTGCTATATAACCCCAGCATTGGAGCTGCCCCCACAAAAACAGAGGGTTACATCTTGTAGTCCTAACCCGTTGAGTCTCTGAAAAGTTGCTCTTTTTTTGATTATCACCTCTGCTTCGTTCCTCATCTGCTAATTTCTAAAAAAATCGGATGAAATGCGCCAGAAGGTAAAAGTCCTCAAATACCAAATCAAATCCCTTGAATTTTCTCTGAACAACCAGTAATTTTAACCATTATGCTCCAAAACATCATATCAGGCGGTCAAACAGGGGCAGACAGATTTAGGCATCTGTTGTTGGCTGTATCGCATGAATGCCAGTTTTTTTAAAGCCTGCGGAAAAACTTTTTAAATCCCGCCTGGAATTTATTCATCATTGCTTTTGATCTACCTTCTGTCTCAGGCTTTTTGCCGGGAAGTGAATGTGCACGGCTCCACTGGCTCAGATACAATTGTCGTTCCGCTTTCCAGCGTTTTTTATCCCAGGGCAGAACCGGGGTGCAGAGCTTTTGAATCCGTCCCAGATATATCTTGCCGCCCCGGGGAAGGAGAAGACCTATCCTGACCCGGCGCAGCATGAGATCTGAAAGGTGCCTTATATTTTCATTTTCGGCTGTATATGGCAGTTCCGCCCAGAGGGTGTGCGTGCCTGGAATTGTTTCAAGGTCTTCATGCCGGGCATTCCGGACGATTGTATATGCTGCCTTGCCGTAGCGCCCAAGGAGGTTTTGCCATTCTTTTTTGGAAAGTCCGAAATCCTGTTCCGGTATCCGGGATTTCCATGAAAAACCCGGTTCATCCCGCCCCGGGATTTTAACGTCCGGCAGAAAAGCTTTTGCAGCCTTTAGTGTGTCTATGGCGAGCTTGCGAAAAGTAGTAAGTTTGCCTCCTGTAATGGTTACAAGCCCCTTATCAATCCATACAACATGTTCACGTGATTCCTCTGAAGGGGCAAGATTTCCTTCGCTGAGTACCGGCCTCACCCCGGCAATTGTCGAAAGGCAGTCATCTGTAGTAATATCGAGGGATGGAAATATATTGTGGAGGGCTTCTATCAGGTATGATACTTCCTCCGTAGTTATCACCGGCTCAATTGAAAGATCTTGACTGTGATCAAGGTCTGTGGTCCCCACTATCACCGCACCCTCCCACGGCACCATAAAGACCGATCTGTTATCAGACGGGTGGGTAAAACTTACGGCCTGGTGTACTGGAAGAATTGCAGTTGAAAAGATCATATGGCTTCCGCGCAGGGGGCGCAAATGAAGATCTTTTTTTGGTGAAGGATGTAGAGATTCGGCCCAGCATCCTGTGGCGTTTATCACAAGAGGGGCAAAAACAGACCTTGTTTCATCGGATTCAACATCCCTGAGGGTAACTCCTGCGACTTCACCCTCTTTATTACGGTTTACAGATTCTGCAGATGTGTAATTTAATGCAATACCTCCTGATTCAACGGCTTCATTTATCAGGCGCAGCACCAGCCTGGCATCGTCAACCTGGGCATCAAAAAACATAAAGCCGCCTGTAAGACCTTTTTGATCTATATGGGGGATCTTCTCAGTAAATTCGTTTGTGCTGAGAAATTTATGATGCCGCTTTTTTGCGATAAGGTCGTATATGGAGAGGCCGGCCTCAAGTGTCCACTTTCCCGGTCCCCGCCCCTTGTATACAGGCACCAGGAATTCAAGAGGCTCAACAAGTCCCGGAGCTTCGAGAAGAAGCCTTTCTCGTTCCTTTACCGCATCCCGTGTGAGGGATATCCGCCCCTCTTTCAGATACCGGAGCCCGCCGTGCACAAGTTTTGAGGAACGGCTTGATGTTCCCCATGCAAAATCCTGCTGCTCAACAAGAAGCGCTTTGAGGCCCATCTTGATTGTTTCATGAAAAATGCCTGCGCCGGTAATACCGCCGCCGATTATTATCAGATCCAGGTTTTCTTTCAAATCTTTCATAAATTATTCCCTTTTAAGTTTTTCCACAAATCGATACTCTTTTCCATAGTTGCGTAAACAATACGTTCTATCCCCTTTCCCCCGCTCCGGATATTTTTATACATTTCAAGGTAAAAACTCCGGGAACTCTTTCTTGCTTCCTCCATTTGAAAGTACACAGATCCAAGCATTTCATACATTGATGAAAAATCATTGAGAATAAGGGTATAAACAGGGTTATGCGAATACCTCGCCATTGAAATCTGAAGGTTCCAGTCAAAACTCGTGAAAATCATTGCATCGTCTTCAATGGTCTTTGCCTGTTCGAGAATCCCAAGAAGAGCCTGCGGCTCATTTGCAGCAGCGAGACGGGCAATTGGCGGAAGAAGAGTGCTTCTTACTTCGAGGAGGTGGATCACAAAATTATCCGGGAGAAAATCGGAATATTTTGAAAGAATGCTGAGCAGCCCCATTCCGCCATTTTCCCAAAAGCTATTGACCTTTGTCGGTTTCCCCTGGCAAATTGTAAACCATCCTTGCCCTGCAAGACGGTGAAGGCTTTCCCTGAGTGTAGGACGGGTTACACCAATCAGGCCTGCTAAGGTTCTTTCAGCCGGCAATACAGAGCCGGGAGGATATGTTCCGTCCAGGATCGATGTTATCAGTCTGTGTTCAACGAACCGGGCAGGTCTTAAGGGTAAATCAGAAATATTATCCACAGTTTTTTTATCCTTTACTTTTTTTGAATTAACTGGTAAGAGGTCATACCAGTTGGTTAAACAATTGTCAAGATTTTCTTTTTGTGTCATGTTTAAATTATTTGCTGCGCCTGTAAAAGGAGAGGATTCACAATGAAAAAACAAAGAGCTTTTATTCCGGCCTGGTCAGATGAAGCTCCGGGAGCAGAAAGTTACAGATCCATTTTTAAATGGGGGGCTCCGGGCAGATTTAAGCATCCGAATCACAGGCTGTATGACATGATGAAAAAAAAGTTTAACCTGACAGATGATGACTTTTCAGAAAAAAATTACATGGGCAATGAACCGGTTATGCTGGACAGCCCGTCTCGTATTCAACAGGAGCATTTAGACCGTCTAAGCGCCATAGCCGGAATAGAGAATGTTTCTTCAGATGATTATTCCAGACTGAAATATGCAAGTGGAAAAACTACAGAGGAGGCTATTTCCCTGAGACAGGGAAACCCGGGCAAAACAGCGGATCTTGTTATCCACCCTGAGAACAAGGATGATGTTAGAAAAATCGTATTATACTGCAATGACCATGGTATTCCGGTTTATGTTTACGGGGGCGGGTCTTCGGTGAATTTAGGCTTTTTACCCGTCCGGGGCGGAGTGACACTGGTAATGAATACACATATGAACCGTGTAGTCTCCTTTAGCGAGACCAACCAGACTATTACGGTGGAACCCGGTATCATGGGCCCGGAATACGAGAAAATGCTCAATAACGCGCCTGAAATTTTTAACGCAAAGAGAAGATATACAGGCGGACATTTTCCCCAGTCTTTTGAATTTTCATCCGTCGGCGGGTGGATTGTAACACTCGGCTCAGGCCAGCAGTCATCATATTACGGCGATATGTATGATATTGTTTTAAGCCAGGAATATGTAACCCCGGCGGGATCATTTAAAACCCTTGATTTTCCCGCAACTGCAACAGGTCCAAAGGTCAATGACATTATGAAGGGAAGTGAGGGGGTCTACGGTGTGCTGGTTGAGGCAACACTGAAAATTTTCCGGCATTTGCCCAAACACAGGAAAAAATTTGCTTTTATTTTTCCTTCATGGGATGCGGCAGTTAATGCTGCACGGGAAATATCCCAGGGAGAATTCGGTATGCCCTCGGTATTCAGGATTTCTGACCCTGAAGAAACAGATGTGGCCCTGAAACTTTACGGAATAGAAGGAACAGTGCTTGACCGGCTGATCGCATTTAAGGGATTCAAGCCTGGGAAACGGTCACTTATGATCGGAATGACAGACGGTGAAAAGAATTTTGCCGCCAACATAAAAAAACAGGTCAGGAAGATATGTCGGAGCCAGGGTGCCTTTTACCTGACAGGCTATCCGGTAAGAAACTGGGAAAAAGGAAGATACAGTGATCCCTATATGAGGGAGGATCTCAATGATTTCGGTATTATTATCGATACACTGGAAACCGGAGTTACCTGGGAGAATCTGCACAATCTGCACAGCAATGTAAGATCGTTTATAAAAAGCCGCCCCAATACAATATGCATGACCCATGCCTCCCACTTCTATCCCCAGGGCACAAACCTTTATTTTATCTTTATCGCAAAGATGAGTGATCCGGATCAATATAAGCAGTTTCAAGTGGGTATAATAGATATGATCCAAAAACATGGAGGTTCATTAAGTCATCATCACGGAGTTGGTAAAATGATCGCCCCGTGGATGGAGGCTCATTTGGGAAAGGTCCAGATGGATGTACTGCGGGCGCTAAAGAAACATTTTGATCCGAACTCGATCATGAATCCCGGCGGAACCCTTTGCCTTGACCCTAACGTTGCATAAACCTTCGGTCCAAAAATGCTACGCTCGTTCTATATCAAGCCATCAAGAAACGCTGATCCATTTTCAAGACCTCACCGTATGTTCAATACGCTTTCATCCTTGAAAATAGACAACGTCCCTTGCTGACCTAATCTAAAACGTTTTGAACTCAAATTTTATGCAACGTTAGGGTTGATTTACCGGAAAAGGAAAGACGGGATTAACTGTATTTGGGATGCGTACTTACGAGAGAAGGGTCGGCGAATCCCGCTTGACAATCAAGATGCTATCCGATATTTCCACACTGAACGAAGTGACTAAAGTGAGTCCACTTGAAACCTTGATGGTCTCCTAAAAAGTCTCTAAGGCCGTCACTCCCGCGAAAGCGGGATTGATTTTACTGGATTTCCGCTTTCGCGGGAATGACAACAACGGGTGCTTTCCAACTTTTTACGAGTTTGTCAAACCTTGATGGTCTCGTAAAAAGCTATGTGATGCCGCTCTGCGGCACTGTAACCGAAAATAACTTACCAATCATATCAACATGTTATGATTTAGTTATTTGAAAGTCTCCAAGGCCGTCATTCCCGCGAAAGCGGGAATCCATAAGTGGTTGAGTTTCCTGGATTTCCGCTTTCGCGGGAATGACGAAAACGGGTGTTTTCTGACTTTTTACGAGTTTGTCAACCTTGGTTCACTCAAAGTAATACGAACATGATAGATGAACAGGATAAAAAAGTTATCAGTCTCATACAGGGAAATCTCCCTTTAGACCCGAGCCCGTTTGCCCTTTTGGCGCACAAGATCGGGATAGATGAAGATGAGTTCATAGATAGAGTTAAGAGTCTCAAAGAACGGGGTATTATCCGGCGGTTCGGGGCCACCTTGCGTCACCAGGAGGCAGGCTTCAATTCAAATGCCATGGTCGCCTGGTTAGCGCCGGATAACCGCATAGATCAAATAGGGAAGACCTTTGCCCGGTTTCGGGAGGTTTCCCACTGTTATCACAGGGCGCCCCAAAGGGACTGGCCCTATAACCTCTATACCATGATTCATGGCAGCAGCAGGGAAGAATGCCATCGGATCGCAGACCGGCTCTCACAGTCGGTAGACCTTAAGGACTATGAGCTCCTTTTCAGCGAAAAGGAGTTCAAAAAAACAAGCATGAAATATTTTGCGGAGAAAAATCATGGGAAAACAATCTGAACTCCTTTTTGAAAAGGCACAAAAATTCATCCCTGGCGGGGTAAACAGCCCGGTAAGGGCAGGAAAGTCGGTTGGTATGAACCCGCCCTTTATTGCCGAGGCAAAGGGGGCTCTGATCCGGGACGTGGACGAAAATGAATATATAGATTATGTGGGTTCATGGGGGCCGATGATATTGGGCCATGCCCATCCAGAGGTAGTAGCCGCAGTTGAAAAAAGGATTGCAAAAGGGACAAGCTACGGCGCGCCAACAGAACTGGAAGTGACAATGGCAGAAACGATTGTTGACATGGTGCCATCCATCGAGATGGTCCGGATGGTAAATTCAGGCACCGAGGCCACTATGAGCGCTATCCGTCTTGCCAGGGGGTACACGGGCAGAAAAAAACTTATCAAGTTCGATGGCTGTTATCATGGCCACGCCGACAGCCTCCTTGTATCAGCAGGCTCAGGGGTGGCCACACTCGGCATCCCCGGAAGTCCTGGAGTGCCGGACGACCTCGCCAGACATACCATTTCAATCCCCTTCAATGACATAGAAGCAGTAAATCAGGCCTTTGATAACTACGACCCGGAGATCGCGTCTGTTATTGTTGAACCGATCCCCGGCAACATGGGGGTGGTCATCCCTGATAAACCCTTCTTGAGGGAGCTCAGGAAAGTTACCCGAGAGCACGGCGCCCTTCTCATATTTGATGAGGTAATCAGTGGTTTCAGGGTCGCGCCGGGCGGGGCGCAGGAACTCTATGGCATTCTGCCTGATATCACCTGTCTTGGAAAGATCATAGGAGGTGGTCTACCGGTCGGGGCCTACGGGGGCAAAAAAGAAATCATGATGTGTATGGCTCCTGAAGGGGAGATCTACCAGGCAGGCACCCTTTCAGGGAACCCTCTCGCAATGGCAGCCGGAATTGCCACACTCGAAATCCTTAAACAGGGCAATCTCTACACGGAACTTGAGCAAAAAAGTGATATCCTCTTTTCAGGGCTTGAAAACGCGGCACGAGATGCCGATATCCAGGTAGTTGTAAACCGTGTCGGCTCAATGGGCACCCTCTTTTTTACGGCCAAACCGGTCTCGGACTTTGCCGCTGCCAAGGAGAGTAACCAGGTTCTCTTCAGGAAATATTACAGGAGCATGCTTGAACAGGGCATATATTTGGCTCCATCCCCCTTTGAAGCCAGTTTCCTATCAGCGGCCCACACAAACGAAATGATAGGAAAAACCATTCGGTCCGCCTCAAAGGCCTTCAGGAGTATGCTGGAATAACTGCTTTTACCGGGCAAAAACCTGTTGACTTTGCCGGAAGGCTTATGATAGGAACGACACGGGTTTTTTATTAATAGGTCAAGGCGGTCGGGCTGAACTTAATTTGAATGGACAAAGACCTAAAAAAAACCATCAAGGACTTGGGGTATGTCAGTACGATAGGCATGACCATGGCCTTTTCCATTGCGATAGGAGCCTTGATCGGCCACTACCTCGACCGGTGGCTTGGGACTAAGCCCTGGTTATTTTTCGTTTTTTTCGGACTCGGCATCGTTGCTGCGTTCAGGAATCTTTATATCCTATACAAGAAGGCAAAAGATCTGTGATAGACAAGGACAAGCTTCTAAGGCAAATCAAGACGAATAACTGGATTTTTCTTTTGATCTTAGGCTCATTGAGTTCTGTATTTATGAGTGCCACTTTTACATTAGGCGTGATCTTGGGCGGGCTTATCATCATCGCCAATTTCAGTGTGCTTCATCACAGCATTCGCTCCGTTTTCTCTGATCAGGGGGCAATGCGGGGGAAAAAGATCTCTGTCATCGCAAAATTTTATTTTAGGCTTGCCATTATGGGCCTGATTATTTATATCCTTATCACCAACGGCTGGGTAAATCCCTTAGGCTTGACTGTCGGACTATCGATAGTGATATTCAGCATCCTTAATTCTGGGATCCGCACAGCCTGGAAAACATCATCACGGGAGGCAATATAAGTTATGGAGCACCCTATTTTCTTTATTGATGCAATCCTGTCGGCCATGGGGGTCGAGCATGCGGGGGCCTATTCGCATATAACCTACACATGGTTAGTTATGCTAATTCTTATTGCGAGCGCTTTTTTCCTTGCAAAAAAAGTCAAGCTCGTGCCTGAAAAGGGGCAGAACTTCTTTGAGGTTCTGATTGACGGCCTTGAGACCTTCATGGTGGAAATTACCGGGCCTGAGGGAAGGTTCTTTTTTCCCTATATTGCCACCATCTTCCTTTTTATTCTCGTTTCCAACCTGATCGGTCTTATACCGGGCTTCTTTTCGCCCACTGCCAATCTCAATACCACCCTTGCCTTAGCCCTGTGTACATTTGTTGTCACCCACGCCATTGGAATAAAGTTCCACGGCGTCAAGTATATTAAACATTTTTGCGGGCCGGTATGGTGGTTGATCCCTCTGATGTTTCCCATTGAACTAATCGGTCATCTCGCCAGAATCATGTCTCTTAGCGTTCGACTGTTCGGTAATATATTTGGCAAGGAGATGGTCCTTGCGATCCTGTTTGGGCTGGCAGGCCTCTACCTTGCGCCCCTGCCGATCATGTTTCTCGGGATTCTGGTGTGCTTTATCCAGGCCCTCGTATTTATGCTCTTATCCACAATGTATTTTGTGGGTGCAATGGAGCACGCTCATTAAAGCTAATTTAGGGATTCAGGTATTTGGGAATTTAGGAATTAAAAAGGGAAACTTCATCAATTCCTTAATCCCTCAATTCGAAATTCCTAAATTTTAGTTCGTTATTAATCTTCGGAAGAAGGCCATAAATAAATTTCTAAGAAAGGAGGTCTACATGTCTAAGAGAACTTTAATAGGGGTTGTTACAACAGTGTCTGTCCTCGGGATGGCTTCATTAGCCTTTGCCGGTGAAGACAGCGCAGTCAAGGCCGCCGGGCTATGGGTATTCTTTGGAATTGCCATCGCCTGTGGTGTTGGCATCGGAATGGCTGCCCTCGGAACCGGTATCGGTATGGGTAATGCCATTAACGGCGCCCTCCAGGGAACAGCCAGGAACCCGGAAGCAGGCGGAAAAATCATGACCACCATGATTATCGGTCTGGCTCTGATCGAGTCCCTCTGTATTTACGCCCTGGTCATCTGCTTTATCCTTGTTTTCAAGATTCCGGATCTGGGTGGTATGCACGAACTCATCGTCAAATCCTTAGGCGGTTGATAAACCTTTAAAAAAAGAGGGTCTTTGTAAGGCCCTCTTTTTTGTCTCCATGCATGTGCATTATTTCACAATACTATCAACTAAGACAGGTACCCATTGAGTTTTGTTCAAAAAGCACAAGAAATTTCTACAATGCCCTGAAATCCAATCATGGAAAGGATTTCCGAAACCCACTGTGACCTTGTATTTTTTGCTTTCAGCTTTGAGCCTTCAGCCTTCAGCTCTTGCAGTTTATAATAACTTTAGGCATTTTAGGCACTTTAGATCACTTTAGGCACTTCTCCGTATACCCGATGACAAAGGAATCCAAAATACCAAATTCCACCATAGAGCGCCTGGCATTCTATTCAAGGCCGCTCGAAGCCCTTCTCAAAAGCGGCCCCCCTATCATCTCCTCTGAAAAATTAGCGGGATTATGCGGGGTGAATCCTGCTCAGGTCAGAAAGGACTTAGCATATTTCGGCGAATTTGGGGTCCGTGGAGTGGGATATGAGGTCCGGGACCTGTTGAAGGAGATCAAGAGTATCCTGGCAACGGATAGAAAATGGACTCTCTGTATAGTGGGAATGGGTAATCTCGGAATCAGCCTAATTGAAGATGAAAACTTCCGGAAAAGAGGTTACCTGTTTGTGGCCGCATTTGATTCGGACGCAAGAAAAATAGGGAGGCAACTGGCATGCGGGCTAACCATCGAGCCAGAGAGAAAAATCAGGGAACTGGTCCGGGAGTTTAACATCGAGATCGGTCTCATTACCACCCCCTCCCGTGCGGCCCAGAGAGTTACAGAAATGCTCTCGGCTGCAGGAGTTAGGGCGATCCTCAATTTTGCCCCCATCCAGGTCAGAACTCCCGAGGGCTGTATCGTTGAGAATGTTGATTTTTCAGTAAAACTCGAAAACCTCGTTTATCACCTCGAAAGGCTTTATAAAGGTAAAAGAAGTGCCTAAAGTGACTAAAGTGAGCTAAAATGCCTAAAGTTAAAGGTACGAAGTTCCTCAGTCCTGTTCATTGGCTCGACTAACCTTGACAAACTCGTAAAAAGTCAGAAATGACCCGTTTTCGTCATTCCCGCGAACGCGGGAATCCAGTAAAATCAACCAGTTCTAGACTCCCGCTTTCGCGGGAGTGACGGCCTTGGAGATTTTTTACAAGACCATCAACCTTAGATCACTTTAAATCATTTCCAAGCATCTTTTTCAAAAACTGTCCGGTATAGGAACCCTCTATCGCCGCCACCTCCTCTGGTGTCCCTGTCCCCACAATATAGCCCCCCTTGTCACCCCCCTCCGGTCCTAAATCGATGATATGATCGGCCACTTTTATCACATCGAGATTATGCTCGATAACCACCACCGTATTTTTGAGGTCTACGAGATAGTTCAACACCTCCAAGAGCTTTTCAATATCAGCGAAATGGAGTCCGGTGGTCGGCTCATCGAGTAAATAAAGGGTCCTCCCGGTGTTTCTCTTGCTCAATTCCTTGGAGAGTTTGATCCTCTGGGCCTCGCCGCCTGAAAGGGTGGTAGCCTGCTGACCTAACTTGATATAACCCAACCCCACGTCAACAAGTGTCTTTAACTTGCTCCTTATCCTTGGAATATTCTCAAAAAAAAGAAAGGCCTGGTTCACCGTCATATTCAGGATATCGGCAATGTTATATCCCTTATACTTGATCTCTAACGTATCCCTGTTATATCGAAACCCCTTGCACGTCTCACACGTGACATAGACATCCGGAAGGAAATGCATTTCGATCTTTATGATGCCATCTCCCCTGCACGCTTCACACCTCCCCCCCTTTACATTAAAACTGAATCGACCAGGCTTGTACCCGCGGGTCTTTGATTCGGGCAGCATGGAAAACAGCTCTCTGATATGAGTAAATATCCCGGTGTATGTTGCGGGGTTTGAACGGGGAGTCCTTCCGATGGGGCTCTGGTCAATATTGATCACCTTGTCAAGGTTTTGAATCCCCTTAATAGACTTTACAGGGCCAACTTTTCCCTTGGACCGATATAGTTTCTGGCTGAGGGCGGGATAGAGCGTCCCGTTAATCAGACTGCTTTTCCCTGAACCTGAAACGCCGGTTATGCAGGTAAACGTTCCAAGAGGGATCGCGGCAGTAATCTCTTTTAAATTATTCTCTTTGGCGCCCTCGATAATAATGGCCTCCCCGTTCCCCTTCCTCCTCTCATCTGGGACAGGAATGGCCCTTCGGCCGGAAAGATACTCTCCTGTCAGAGAAGCCCGGGCTGCCATCAACTCATCAGGGGGACCTTCAAAGACTATCTCACCCCCCTTCATCCCCGCCCCCGGACCCATATCGATCACATGGTCTGCAGACAAAATGGTCTCGGCGTCATGTTCCACCACCAAAACCGTGTTTCCTAACTCCTTCAGCTGCTTCAGATTTCTGAGCAGCCTCAGGTTGTCTCTCTGATGCAGACCTATGCTCGGTTCATCCAATACATAGAGGACACCGGCAAGTCTTGAACTGATCTGGGTGGCCAACCTGATCCGTTGATCCTCACCGCCTGACAGGGTCCCGGACGAACGGTCAATTGTCAGGTAATCAAGTCCCACACTTTTCAGGAAACCGATTCGATCCTTGATCTCCTTTAAAACCCTGCGGGCAATGTTTTCCCTCTTGGGGTCAAGTTTTAAGTCTTTAAAAAATCTGTATGTCTTATCAATGGAAAGAGCCGTAATCTCGTTGATCCCCTTTCCCCCCACTCGAACAGATATGCTAACCGGCTTCAATCTTGCGCCATTGCAGGAGGGACAGGGCCTTATGCTCATATAATTTTCGATTTCGTACCGCACCTGATAGGAATCTGTTTCATGATAACGTCTGTCTAAATTGGGGATAATCCCCTCAAAGGGACGTGTATAAGAATATCTCCGGTCATCCCTTTCAAAGTAGAACTTGATCTCATCCGTGCCGGAGCCGTGCAGGAAAACGTGTCTGATTTCTTCCGGGAGATCCCCGAAGGATGTATAAATATCTATACCGTAATGTTGGCACAGCGCATCCAACATCTGCTGAAAATGGACGGAATGTCGGTTTGCCCATGGGGCTATGGCGCCTTCCCTCAAGGAGAGATCAGGGTCAGGGATAATAAGGTCAGGATCAAAATGCCGCTTTGTGCCCAAGCCACTGCACTCCTCGCATGCTCCCTGGGGGTTATTGAAGGAGAACATCTGAGGGGTCAGATCGGGAATACTGAGACCGCACTTGGGACAGACGGCCTTCTGGTTAAAAAAAATATCCCCTGAACCTATAGCCTCAACAACGGCCTTGCCATCAGATAGGGAGAGGGTAAGTTCCATGGAGTCGGTCAGACGTCGCAGGATATCCCTCTTTATGACCAACCGATCCACCACCACGCTGATCTTATGCTTCTTGTTCTTTTCCAGGATAATATCTTCGTCTAAGAGCCTTACATCCCCATCTATCATTACCCTGGTAAATCCGTCTTTGCGCAGTCCCTGGAGAAGCTTAATATGCTCTCCCTTCCGTCCCTCGACCAAAGGCGCTAAGACCTGAATCTTAGTCCCTTGTTTAAGCCCCATAATCTTATCCACAATCTCCTGAACGGTTTGGGATATTATCTCTAAATCGCATTCGGGACAATATGGCTGACCTACCCTCGCGAAAAGGACCCGCAGGTAATCATATATCTCGGTGACCGTTCCCACTGTGGACCGGGGGTTCCGACTGGAACTCCGCTGTTCAATAGCTATGGCAGGAGAAAGCCCGTCTATGGAATCCACATCCGGCTTTTCCATCTGTTCTAAGAACTGACGGGCATATGCGGAAAGCGATTCCACATACCTCCGCTGGCCCTCCGCATAGATGGTATCAAAGGCAAGGGAAGATTTGCCTGAACCGGACAAACCGGTAATAACAACAAACTGGTTTCTCGGAATATCTAAGGAAACCCCCTTGAGGTTGTGCTGTCTGGCGCCTCTTATTTTTATGTAATCGGTCATATACCTAACCCGGATAAACCGGAACCATAAAGGTCTCGCGCAAAGGCGCAAAGCTCGCAAAGAAAAACAATGAAAAACTTTTTTTGTGCTTTTTGCACAGAACTCAATTGGTAACTGTCTATTGACATCGGGAGGCCTTATAAGTGTTAGGTGGTTTGCAATCTATACAGGGATTCATTTCATCAGACCAGTAGAATTTAACTTCATTTAACGATTCTCAATAGGCCCGCTGTAGCCCTGGTCAACTGCACCGCCTTGTTTGGGCAGGGCGTTGTTTATAGCTATTTGTTTCTTTTGCGGTGATTGGTTCCAGGAGTAATGCCGAGAATATGCCTTTTCAATGTTTGGATCAGCTGATTTGGAAAACCTCAGTATTCGGTTTCTTCCTTTTCCCCATTGATGATAGACCGTCTGTCGAGACACCATATTGAGATCGTGAACATGGAAGCCTATAATGCGAAGAATTCGGTTGGCTTTTGAAAGACTGCCCTCAAATACTCGTTCAAGATAAGGAACTTGCCCTTTGCGCCACGCCTCATAATTTTTCTTGGAAAGATTGCCCATCTCGATAAGGATATCTGAAAGGGCAATAACGTCTGCGCGAGCCAAAAGTTTTCCTACCGCCCTCACTACACGGGGGTAATATTTGTCCTTCCGGTAAGTACTGACTGTAATGTGTTTCATCCTTTTTCTTGGGCTCTAAATAGGGAAAGGACATAGAAAGTCAAATCAAAACGGTAATTCCCAGACCCGCACTCCATTAAAAATGTCTGAATCTAAATCGGGGGAATCCAGTACGGTTTCGGAGCATCAACAGGGAATTTAGGCATTGACTGATACTCCAGTCTCAGCTACAAATGCTTCTAAAATTGGTTCATCCACTTCAAAAACTTCATCTCCAAATGTTTCAATATGAAACTGGAT
>Ga0222639_1000435_pt1 | contig 19098 bp, 12 predicted proteins | sample AntAcemetagen185_FD_179863 | JGI IMG/M metagenome (GOLD analysis project Ga0222639, IMG submission 179863) | Saline water microbial communities from Ace Lake, Antarctica - #185 | ecosystem: Environmental > Aquatic > Non-marine Saline and Alkaline > Saline | place: Antarctica: Ace Lake...
TTAATAAAGATCCTGTCTGGTTTGTCCCTCTATTATGGAGGAGCGAATTTAGAAATGTGCTGATCTCTTATATAAGGAAAAATATAATTACGTTACCCGACGCGATTGAAATATTCGAGTTTGCGGAGAAATTATTAAAAGAAAATGAATATGAAATAAATTATGCGCAAGTATTAACTCTGTCACACTCAAGTGGTTGCTCGGCATATGATTGCGAGTTTGTTAATTTAGCAAGAGATTTTGCCATTCCGTTGGTAACTGAAGATAAAAAAATACTCACTAATTTTCCGAAAACAGCCATGTCCATGTCCCAATTTTTAAAATATAGTAAAAAATGTTAAATAAAGGTTACTAAGCAGAGGCGAAACAATTAGTATAATTAGTGTAATTAGTGGACTGCAAGCCACTGAACCGAGGCGAAACAATTAGTATAATTAGTGTAAATTAGTGGACAGAAAAGGGGCCGAGGTTGGGGGATAGTTCTAATCTTATAAATAGAAAAATCATGAAAATAATAGTTATTGGCGGTGCAGGTTTTATCGGATCTAACGCGGCGGCAAGATATATTCGGAGAGGGGATGAAGTGATTGTTCTGGATGATCTTTCTCGCCAGGGAACTGAAATTAACCTCAGATGGCTTGAATCTGTCGGAAAATTTCAGTTCTTCAAGGGTGATATCAGAGATAAAACGTTTCTCGATAATTTCTTTTTCGCTCAAGCTGAGATTGAAGTAGTTCTCCACCTTGCGGCCCAGGTAGCGGTAACAACATCGGTCACGGATCCACGGAGTGATTTTGAGATAAACGCTTTGGGAACCTTTAATGTTTTAGAATCGATCAGGAATTCCGGCCAGGATCCGATCTGCATCTTCTCTTCAACCAATAAGGTCTATGGGAATCTGGATGATCTTGATATTGTAGAAGGAGAAAAAGCTTATTCCTTTCGGGGAGATATTGACGGAGTCCGCGAAGATCAGATCCTTGATTTTCATTCTCCCTACGGCTGTTCAAAAGGCGCTGCCGACCAGTATGTGAGAGATTATTCCCGGATGTATGGATTGAGAACGGTAGTCTTGCGTCAATCCTGCATCTATGGCCCCCGTCAATTCGGTATTGAAGATCAAGGCTGGGTCGCCTGGTTTATCATTGCCATCCTGCTTGGGAAACAGCTTACCATCTACGGCAACGGTAAACAGGTTCGCGACATCCTCTATATCGACGATCTCCTGGACAGTTATGATCAGGCAATAAAAAATATAGATATTGCCAGCGGCCGGATATACAATATCGGGGGCGGTCAGGAAAACCAGATCTCCCTGCTGCAATTTCTCGATCTTCTTAGTGAAATAACAAATAAAAAAATCTCGCCCGCCGCCGCCGTCACCCGCCCCGGCGACCAGCCAATCTACGTCAGCGACATCACCAGAGCAGGGAAAGAGCTGGGTTGGAAACCGCGGACGAACTACAATGATGGAATAAGAAAAATATATGACTGGGTAGTTGCGAACAAACAGACGATAGAAAAAGTCATAACAGACGAGTAAATATTCTGGCTTCCCCCTACCTCACCCCCTTTTTTTTACAGACGATTGTTCCCTTGACCCAAGTAGCCCGAATGGGCTATATTGAACGCAAAAGAGAAAGATGGGGGGAGATGAGTATGAACCGAACAGCAACAGTCAGGGCAAGAATTGAGCCGCGTCTCAAGGCTGACGTGGATAAGTTGCTTCACCGTCTGGGGATAAGCACAACGGAGGCAATTACCTTATTTTATAATCAGATACGGCTTCGCCAAGGTGTCCCGTTTCCAGTGGAAGTGCCGAATGCATCCACTAAAAAGACCTTTGAATCGACTGATCGTGGCGAAGAGCTGCATTCGTACAAAAGTATTGACGAGATGTTTGAGGCTCTTGACAAATGTTGAAGCTTAAGACTACGACCCGATTTGAAAAGGACTACAAAAAAGCACTCAAATCGGGGAGGGACATGGGGAGACTAAAGCGCACAATTAATTGGATTGCCAATGAACAGCCTCTACCACCCGAGATGCACGATCATAAGTTGATAGGAAACTATAAGGGCAGGCATTCCCGTCAATAATGCCGGGTCAACGACAATCGTCTGTTAATAAAAGGGGCCGAGGCGGTGGAAGCAATAAAAAAGATCATCTGTTTAATCTGGAGGTAACATGGACAATTTAAGTGAATTAGAAGCAAAAAGTATCTTCATTATACGTGAAGCATATTATCAATTCAAAGATATCGCGGCCCTCTGGTCAATTGGGAAAGATTCAACCACTCTGGTGCATCTCTGTATGAAAGCATTCTACGGAGAACTTCCCTTCCCCCTGATGCATATCGATACCAGTTATAAGTTCCCGGAGATGTATGCCTTCCGGGATGAATACGCTCAGAAATGGGGAGTTAAGCTCATTGTAATCAGAAACGAAGAAGCAATCGCCAGTGGCATGGGTCCGAATGTAGGCGAAAAACTTGAATGCTGTACCCAGCTTAAGACCAACGCGCTCAAGATGGGTATCGCCAAATATGGCTTCAAGGCTCTTCTCCTCGGGATTCGCCGTGATGAACACGGAATTCGGGCCAAGGAGCGTTATTTTTCTCCCCGCAATGAGCAGTTTCAGTGGGATTATGAGAACCAGCCCCCGGAGCTCTGGGACCAGTATAAATCCAAGGCCGATGACGAGGAGCATATCCGGGTTCATCCTCTCCTGCACTGGACGGAACTGAATATCTGGGAGTATGTCAAGCGTGAGAATCTTCCGATTACCGATCTCTATTTCGCGAAGGACGGCAAAAGGTTCCGCAGCATCGGATGTGTCCCCTGTTGCGCCCCGGTTGACTCAGAAGCAGACACCATAGACAAAATAATCGAGGAGCTAAAGACCACCACCACCTCCGAACGCGCCGGCCGCGCCCAAGATAAAGAGTCGGTAACCACCATGCAAAAACTCCGGGCCCTGGGCTATATGTAACTACGAATTTCGCGAATTACGCGAATTACGAAAAACAAGTAAAAAGGTCTATTGGGATTAAGAATGAAAAGCAGGTTCAATGACGGTACTTATGAGATAATAGGAGCAGCGATCGAAGTACATAAAGTATTGGGCCCTGGTTTATTGGAAGCTGTATATCAAGAAGCTTTCGCTATTGAATTAAAGTTACGGAATATTCAATTTCAGCGTGAAGTTGATATTCCAGTAATATATAAAGATCAAAACACAAACAAAAATTATAGAGTTGATTTTATTTGTGGAAGCGATAAAGAAGGGAAGAAAATAGTTGAGCTAAAAGCCCTTAAAGAAATCTCGGATTGGGATAGAGCAGTAACATTGAATTATCTTAAACTAAGTTCACGTGAGATAGAGATTGCTCTGCTTATTAATTTTGGAGGTACTTCGCTACAACATGAAAGATTCGTTAACTTCAGAAAATAGTAACTTGAAGTTAACAAAGTTAGTAAAATTCGCGTAATTTGCGTAATTCGTAGTTAATATATTTTATTTCGCTAAATTCGTATCTTGGAGAGAAAAATGGATAATTTACGGTTTGTAATGGTGGGTCATGTGGACCACGGGAAATCTACTTTAATCGGGCGCCTTCTGTACGACACGGGTTCACTCCCCCCGGATAAACTGGAGGAGATAAAGATCGCGTCGGAAGAGCAGGGGAAGGATGTGGAGTTTGCTTATGTGATGGACCATCTGGAGGAAGAAAGGAGTCGGAATATCACCATCGATACCGCCCAGACCTTCTTCATGACACCGGAGCGGGAATATGTGATTATCGACGCTCCGGGCCATAAAGAGTTCCTGAAAAACATGATAACCGGAGCCTCCCAGGCCGAGGCCGCGGTCTTGATTGTTGACGCCGCCGAAGGAGTCCGGGAGCAGACCCAGCGCCACGCCTTCATGATAAATATGCTCGGTCTTGACCAGCTGATCGTGGTAGTCAACAAGATGGACTCAATAGATTTCTCCGAGGAAAAATTTATTGAGGTAAAGAAAAACATAGAAGAATTTCTCGCTAAAGTCAATCTTCGGCCCAACTATGTGATCCCGATCTCAGCCAAGAAAGGAGACAACGTCTCCAATCGCTCGGAAAAGATGGACTGGTATGAGGGAGTAACCTTTCTGGAGGCTTTGGCATCTTTTAATAATCTACCATCGGCTCTGGAAAAGCCGATGCGTTTCCCCGTCCAGCTGGTACATGAAATAGGGGGGAATAAGGTGGTAATGGGAAGGGTGGAAGCCGGGATACTTGAGAAGGGAAGAGAGATTATAATCCTCCCGGCTGGGAATAAGGCGTTGGTTGAGAATATTATGGAATATGAGCGAGAGGGGAAGAATTCTGCCGAAGCCGGAGAATCAACCGGTATTGTCCTTGCTGGTGCTAAAGCTCCTGCTGAAAGAGGTGATGTTATAACCTATCCCGGAGAAGAACCTCCGGTAACAGATAGGTTTAAAGCCAGTGTCTTCTGGATGTCCCCGGTGCCGTTCAAGATCGAGGAGGGTATCCTTCTGCGTATAGCTACCGGAGAAGTTCCCTGCCAAGTAGAAGAGATAACGGAACGGATTAATTCATCCACCCTGGAAGTATTGGAAGAAAAAGCTTCGGTACTCAATGATACTGAGGCGGGAGAAGTAATAATCCGAACCACCAAGCCGGTGGTAGTGGAGTCATTCTACAAGACCAAGGAACTGGGCCGGTTCGTCCTGGTAAGAGGTAACGACGTAGTCGCCGGCGGCATCATCGCTCATGCGGTAGCCTAAATCTACAGATGGCATAACGTCTCCCCACACTATATATTTACAGACGATTGTCTATTGTTTTGCCTTGGTTTGGCGGCTTTTAAACAGACGATTGAATGTGATTGGAAGTGAGAAAAGAAAATATACTTTATGAATATTTCACATCTAAATATGGGAATTTAAACGGTGTATATGAATCCGATGCGAAGTTAAAAAAACAAATCAGGTCGTAGTAAATAATGAAATTCTAAATAGCTCAAACAACATTGATTATAATTTCTCTCACATCCAATCACATTCCCGTCAATACTGCCGGGTCAACGACAATTGTCTGTTTAATAAAGGGGGATAGGGTGGGGGATCTAAGCAATAAAATAATCATCTGTCAAAAGGATATTGTTACATGAAAAGAGTAGTAGTAATCGGTCTGGACGGCTTCCCATATACCCTCGCCAATCGTTTGATGGATGATGGCATCTTTCCCAATTTTAAATCCCTCCTGGAAGAAGGTACCTTCTCCCAGATGGATTCGATCTACCCCACCGTATCCAATGTCGCCTGGACCTCCTATCAGACCGGGAAGAATCCCGGTAAATTCGGTGTTTATGGATTCGCGGAACTTACCCCGGAGTTTGATCTGTTTATTCCTAATTCCACCAACTGCAAGTCAAAGACTATCCAGGAAATTATCTCCGAAAACGGCAAGAGAGTGATCTCACTCGGCGTTCCCGGTTCATATCCCCCGCGCCCCATAAATGGAATTACCGTGGGAGGTTTCTTAAGTCCTTCACTGGAGAAGGCGGTCCATCCGGAATCCATCTTACCGGAATTCAGAAAGACCGGTTACATGGTGGATATCAATCCCATGAAAGCTCGGGAGTCGCTGGAATTTTTTAAGGAAGAAAATTTAAAGGTTCTCGAGGGGAGGGGAAAGACCTTATTCAATCTCTGGGATTCTCAAGAATGGGATTTATTCACCATCCACTTTATGGACACCGACCGGATGGGCCATTTCATGTTCCGGTATCTGGATCCGGAAGCTGCCGGCAGTGAGAATGCACGGTATTACCTGGACTTTTTCCGGAAGATAGATGACATGATCGGTCAGGTCCGTCGGAAAATGACTGATAACATTACTCTAATAGTATTATCAGACCACGGATTCTGCCGGATTAAGAAAGAAGTGCAATTAAACCGCTGGCTCCAGGACCGGGGATATCTGGCCTTTTCTCGTCCCCCTGCTCATGATCTGGACTTCGAAGCCATCTCCCCCGAATCAAAGGCCTTCGCGCTCGTCCCCGGCAAAATCTACCTGATGAGAGAAGGGAAATGGAAGGGTGGTCAGGTTACCGATTCGGAATATGAACCGCTGCGGACAGAGATTATCAATAAGCTGACCGAATTCCATAACGCCGGTGACCCGGTTTGCAAGAAGGTGCTGAAGAAAGAGGATGCGGTATTCGGTCACTTTCTGGACAATGCTCCCGACATTATAATAGATCCTCACGACGGATACGACCTCAAAGCCGGTTTAAAGAAAAGCCTGATATTTGAGACCGGCCCCCTGAGCGGTATGCACACCTACTACGACGCCATGCTCTATCTGCAGGGAACACAATCCATAAACAAACGCCCTATCGTCTACGATGTCCCCGCCACCATCCTCTCCCTCCTCGACATCCCCATCCCGGAAGACTTCGATGGAGTAAACTTGAACACAGACGATTGGTAATACACAGATTTACACAGATCGGAACACAGATTTACATCGATTGCCGCCACGCTGAGGTGAAATAAATCAAATATCGTCTGCATGTCCTCGGTTTACCGGGGTTTGAGAAAAAAATGGTTGCAATATAAGTGGTGATAAAAATATCATACTTCATTCACCACTTTAATTGGAGAAGACCATGAAGCAGGACTGGATAGTAAATCGAGAAGAAGAGTCGGGAAAACTTTTGTCCTGACCCACTTCTCCAATCAGTTCCCGGCGATCTATTACTTCTGTGTTAGAAGTTCCTTCCGTGAGCAGATAAATATGCTCAGTGAAACTCTTGCTGATTTTTTCCAGGATGAACTCCTTCGAATTCATCCCCTGGAAAATTTTGAGGAGGTTTTTCTCTATCTCTCCCGAAAAAAAGAAACGCGGTTCGCTCTGATTATTGATGAGTTCCCCTATTTGATTCAAGCCGATCGGGCAATTCCTTCCATCTTTCAGAGAGGCTGGGACCAGTATTTCTCAAAGAATAATAAGATTATGCTGATCCTGAATGGTTCCAGTATTTCGATGATGGAAGACCAGGTCCTCAGTGCCGCGTCGCCCCTTTACGGAAGGCGAACCGGCCAATGGAAACTTCAACCCATGACAGTGGGGCAGCTAAAAGGATTTTTCCCCGGTCGAGTTTAATTGATCTTATTCTCATTTATACTGTCATTGGAGGAATCCCATTTTATGCTTCTCTTTTCAATAATAATATATCCCTTGCTGAGAACATAAAAACTAAAATTCTTAAAAAGGGAGAAGTCCTTTATGAGGAGGTTGAATTTCTCTTGAGGGAAGAATTAAGGGAACCCCGAAACTATTTTCCGATTCTATCAGCTATCGCTTCAGGCGATAGTAAATTCGGAACTATCAGCAGTAAGACCGGGATGGACCGATCCAACTTAAGTAAATATCTCTCAGTGCTGAAAGATCTCCAACTGGTCGAAAAGGAAGTCCCCATTACTGAAACAATGCCTCATAAGTCTAAACGCGGCTTATACTTTCTTTCCGATCCGTTTGCTAATTTCTGGTTTCATTTCGTCAGACCGAATCTCCGCTTTTTAGAGGCCGGGAAAAGTGATTTTGTCTGGAAAGAAAAAATATCTCCCCGGCTTGAACAGTTTATTTCCTTAAACTGCGAGAAGCCGATCATCCAGATTATTGAGGGACTAAATCTGCAAGGCGCGTTTCCATTTCAATTAGTTGAGATAGGAAGATACTGGGACTCCTCAACGGAGATAGATCTAATAGGCTTTGATTCCGGAAGAGAGAACGCCTTGATTGGGGAAATAAAATGGACTAATAAACAGGTGGAGTATCGTGTTTTAAACGCTCTTATCGCTAAAGCCGAATCTCTGGAAAAACTGAAAGAATGCAAAAAAACATTTCTTATAGTTAGCCGAAGCGAATTCCAGAAATCACTTCTGAAAATGAAAAAAGAAAACGTAATATTATTAGACCTCCGACAGACAAGAAAGTTGACAGCCATGCCCGCCGACCTGTCCGACATAGCCTTGGCGAAGTCGGAAGCCTTGGCGAAGGTTGGTTGGCGGTTGACGGGAAAACAGCCATTGCTAAATTAGGATTGCTTTTTTAGTTTTAAAATCCACGTAATTGGCGTAATTCGTAGTTCATTAAAGGGTTTGAGGTAGTGGATCAATCAGAGTAATCTGCGTACCCGCAAAATGACCTTCGGTCATCGCGGGTTAAAAATCCATGGACAAAAAAAGGGGGGGGAGGTAGGGGGAGAAACAGAAGAAAACGTGCATGGAATTCCAATAAACCCATCTTTTTATATGGCAACTGCTGTTTTAATGGCATTAAGGAGACCTATTTTATAGATCTCATTATTATATCAGGAGTTATATGATGAGTAAACTCGGTAGTCATATTTTTTTTGGCGGGAGGTGGGAGGGAGAATTTAAGATGGATTTTTGACTTTGTTTAAGATATTATTCAGCCAGCATTTTTTAAAAATAATCCTTGACCCTTTTTATTGAGATGATACAGTATTCTTTGATAGCTTTTTAAAGCGAGCAGTAAGTTTTGACCTCAACCTTTTGACTTTATGGGATAAAAAAAGAAAAAGAAGGAAAGATTAAATCAGGGTTTCTTTAAAGTTGGCGAGGCGGCAGAAAAGACTGGCTTTACCCCCCCCACCATCCGCTACTATAACCTCCTGGGGCTGGTGGAGCCGGTTAGTTACACCAAGGGAGGCTACCGCCTGTATGATCAGAAGGCCATCTGGAAGTTAAAGGAGATAAAGAAGATCAGGGAGGGTTTCTTGAGTTTAGATGAGATAAAGAAAAAAGTAGAGAAGAAATTCGGTGGTTAAGACCTGTTTTTATTTAAGAGAAGACAGATGAAGAGAAGAAAAGAAATTAACCTGGTTTTGATATTCGTGGTTATTCTTATTTTTTCCGGGGCTTCTGTCTGGGCACAAGGGAAGCCGTTTCCCAGAGAGAAGGCCAGGATTGAAAGTCAGGAGGCAGTAAAAGCACCTTTTCTCCCAAGCAACGGAAAGGAAGTTCAGGCAAAGTCCACTTATTTGAAAGAGAGGAGTGATAGAAAATCTCCCATCCCGGAGGCTAAGGAGAAGCCTCTGCCTTCGAGAAAGGAAAAGATAAAGGCGGTTACTCCTTCAGAAGAAAAGACAGAAGATATATCTAAAGCAATAAGTAAATGGGTAGATCCTGAGGGAGGGAGGTGGATCAGCATTGAAGATTGGAAGAAGAGACAGCCCAAACCCAAACCTTTTAGGATAAGGAAAATCTACAGTTCCCGACCCATTTCCGGCGCCAGATTAAGGCCCGATCCTGATAGACCGGAGGCGACCATACCCTGGAGCAAGCGCTTCTTTGTGATTGTAGAGCCGGAGCTGATCAGCGCGCTGGCCCCCCGCCTGGACAGGTATGCGAATGACCTTGAAGACGAAGGGTATAGCAGCATATCTGTCTATGCATCATCAGGAGGGGAGCCCTCCGATCTCAGGGCGTTCCTCCAGGGAGAATATTCCTCGCCCGAGAGGTTGGCCGGCTGCCTCTTCGTGGGGGACCTGCCAATTGCCTGGTATGAGGAAAGCTATAACCCGGGGGATGGCAGCCCGTGCATCCATTGGCCGTTCCCCATTGATTATTACTACATGGATCTCGATGGCGAGTGGCTGGATAATCAGGAATGGGATGATGACGACCACTGCTTCGTTCCCGGAAGTAACGACTTTTATGATACCTATTATGGAGATAAAGTGCCTGAGATTTATGTGGGGAGACTCACTCCTTCAACCCTGTGTCTGGATGGCTCATATGATGAGGTTGATCTGCTGCGAGGTTACTTTGATAGGGATCACCTCTATCGCACAGGTAGTCTGCCTCTCTCTCGCCGGGCATCAGTCTATTCCGATAACGGGGTTGGTAATTATGAAAACCGGGCGAGAGTATGGGCAGGGGTGCTTTCCGATAGCTTTGATGAAGTTATTACAGTGACCGATCCGGATACCACACAGGCCGATCATTACCTGGGAACCTTAGAGGATCCTTTCAACCGCTACGATTGGGTGAGCCTATGTGCCCATGGCAGTTCTGGTGCTCACACTTTCTATTTCTCAGAGGGACATAGCCCGTGGCGGGATTTTGTTTATTCTTCTGATATCAGGGATTGTGCTATTTCCCCTTATTTTTTCTACCTTGCTTCCTGTTCTACGTGCAGCTATGTTGAGGATAATTATATCGGTGGCTGGTATATATTCGGAAATACCCAGGGGCTGACCGTTATCGGTCCTACTGGGCTAGTCTGCCCCATTGAAATAAGGGATACCAGAGCTAAGAGATTGGGAGAGATCTTATTAGAAGCAAGAAGTTCTTTTTATATAAATTCGTGGATGAAGTGGGCCATTTTGGGCGATCCAACCCTGGGGATTGTACCGGGCCCGGATATTAAAGAGGTTATCATTACACCTTCTCCTCCAATTCTGGAGGAATATGGTGCGGGAGAAGTAGAGTTCAAGATAATCTTCAATAAGAGAATGGATAATACGGTACCCCCAACCATCTCCTATGATCCTGCCGGCCCCACCGGGCCCCAAGCCTGCACCACAGGAGTGTGGTCCACCACCTATCTACTTAACGACACCTACACGGTCTATAATGTTAATCCCATAACGGCAGGCACGGGAGATGGTATGACCCACGTTGTTGTCTCTGCAAGGGACTATTTAGGGAACCATTTGGAGGATGGCAGCCAGCGATTCCTCATCCGTCTTCATAGAGGAAGTACAATCTATGTCGATGATGATGCTACCTCTGATATGGAAAATGGCTCTCCGGAGTATCCCTATAATACCATTACCGAAGCCGCAGTGGTCTCCCTTGGTGGAGATAGGATAATGGTTCTTCCCGGCATCTATTCCCCGAGCAGGGGAGAGATCCTTCCACTGGAGATAAAGGAAGAGGTGAATCTCATTGGCTCCGGCGCTTCCCAGACAATAATAGATGGGGAATTGCCTGTGGAATATCTAAGTATCATTGGTGCGGATGGGCATAATAATATCTCCGGCTTTACCATTACCAATAGCGGGCAGGGTATTAATCTAAAGGAGGGGGATTCATATTTTTATGAGTTAAAAATAGAGAGGAATCTATTTTGCGGGTTAGGTACTGCGATCTACTGTGACGCGCGGGAGGCGGGAATCTGTAACAATACCATTGTTGATTGTAACAGAGGAATAGCTGCGGAATATAATTCAGGAGAGGATGATGAGTGGTATCTCTTCCTGAGCAATAACATTGTTGCTAACACTGCTGTTGCAGTATCTCTCTATGTAGAAGATGAGATTATTGATGAAAGAAGGGAAGGTGATACAGAGATTATTTGTAATGATTTCTGGGACAACGAAATTAACTATACATTCAATGATGAGGAGATGCCAGACCCGGTGGGAAGTGATGGAAACATCTCAGGACACCCATTATTTGTTGCTCTAATGCCGTATTATCGCGATTACCACCTCCAGACCGGCTCCCCCTGCATAGATACCGGGGATCCATATAGTCACCCGGACCCGGATGGAACCTGGGCTGATATGGGCGCTTTCTACTTTGATCAGCGAATCTATGTCGACGAAAAAGATGGGCACGATTACTACGATGGCCTAAGCCCAACATATACGTGGGACCTGACGGGTCCTAAAAAGACCATCCAGGCTGGAATAGAGGCAGCTCAGGAGACAGGAAGGACGATCTGTTTCGTCGCCTCTGGAACATACTCAGGGAGCACCAATGGGGAGTCTTTCCCAATACGAATAGAGAACGGAGTGGAGTTAATCGGTGCCGGGGCTGATAAGACAATTATTGAAGGAAACGGTATAGATCCGGTCATTGAAACCAGGGGAGATGCCTCTATTGAGGGATTCACCATTACCAATGGAACCTTTGGTATAAGTCACTGTTGGCCCGATGCTTTACTTGAGGTCCGCCGTAATGTCTTTCACACTATTGTGACCCGTCCCCATTTCGCAAGTGGTATAGCAATTTATGTCAGGAATGGGGATGCTCAAGTGATAAATAATACCATCGTTGACTGCGTAGTAGGGATCCTACCGTGTTCAGGTAGCAGTATTGAAGCAGTCAACAATATTATATCCGATTACGAAATCTATGGCTTTAAAACAGAGAGTGGCTCTACGATTATCTCTCGTTACAATGATGTCTGGTCCGTGAGTGGTCATGGTTATTATGGCTGTGCGCCCGGCGAGGGCGATATCTCAGAAGATCCCCTGCTTCGCCCCAATTATCACCTTTCTGTTTTCTGCTCTTCTCCTGCCAGCATGCCAGGTGATATTGATTACGAGAGGAGTTCCCCCGGCCTGGATGCAGGCACGAGAGATACAGATGGAGACGGAATCATCGACATTTACAACTATGAGCTTTTGGCCCCGGATATGGGAGCCTTTGAATATAAACTCCTGGATTGGACAGACTTGATGAAAATAGAATAAGGAGACAAAAAGAGGTCTAACGGGATGAACATGAGATATCTGAGGTATTTGTTAGTAATTGGACTTGCTGTCCTTCTCAGTGGCACAGCCTGGGGAAAGCCTCTGAGAAAACTCTATGCTAAAGAAGGGGCTAAGATTGAGAAACAGAAAGTAGTGAAACCTTCCCCTAAATTTGAGGAGAAAAGACCTGTCCCTTCAGAGAAGCAGGTTCCCAGGAAGCGTGAAGAGACTCAAAAGGGCAAAGAGGAGTTTGTCCCTCAACAGATCATTGTAAAGTTCAAATCACGGATAATAATTATTCCCAGAGGTAAAAAAGAGGCTTCAGTTAATGAAGTTACCATAAACTCAGAATTTGTCAGAGCCTTAAGCAAGAAATTTGGAGTGAAAAAGTTTGAAAAAGTTTTCCCAACTGCTACAGAGAAGAAGGCACCGAATCTATGCCATATCTATAAACTTATTCTTTCCAAAGATGTCGATCTGCTATCCGTGGTTAAGGAATATCAGAGTGATCCAGGTGTCATCTACGCTGAGCCCAATTACCTTTACTACACCTCTCTGATTCCTGATGACCCATATTACCCAGATCAGTGGGCCGCTACCAAGATAGAAGCAGAGAGAGCCTGGGATATAAATACTGGTAGTTCTAGTGTATCCATTGCCATTATAGATTCCGGGGTGGATTACAGGCATCCCGATCTTCATAATATTTGGTATAACACAGGCGAAATCCCGTCAAACGGAATAGATGATGATGGAAATGGATTTGTGGATGATGTAAAGGGCTGGGACTTTGTCGACATAGATAGTTTAGATTATATTGGTGTTACGTTTTATGATAGTGAGGATTATGAAGTGAGGGATAATGACCCTATGGATTTTAACGGTCATGGGACTCACTGTTCAGGCATCGCGGCGGCAGTTACCAGTAATCACCAGGGTATTGCCGGGGTAGCCGGAGGGTGGTACGACTCTGGTGATGGATGCCAGATAATGTGTGTAAGGGCGGGTTTCTCCATTCGTTATGGGGGTATAGATTATGGCGTTTTAGAATTAGATGATATTGTTGCAGCCATATATTATGCTGCTGATAATGGGGCAGATATAATTAGTATGAGTTGGGGGGGCGGCTCATCAGAGACGAAAAGATTGGCATTAGAATACGCCTATTCTGAAGGATGCGTCCTGGTGGCAGCTGCCGGCAATAGTAATTCAGATGGCAGATATTATCCAGCAGTCTATGATAACGTCATGGCAGTAGCCGCCACTGACCGGGATGATGTTAAGTGTAGTTTTTCAAATTATGGTAATTGGATAAGCGTATCTGCTCCAGGTACAGATATATGGAGTACTTACTATGATTACTCGGCCCCCACCTACCCCTTCAATGCCAGACATACCTACCGTTCACTTTCTGGAACCTCTATGGCCTGCCCCCATGTGGCTGGCCTGGCAGCTCTGATTCTTTCAGAGCATCCGGAATTTAGTAAAGATCAGGTCTACGCCCAGATTGAAGGTACGGCAGATAATATAGATGGTTTTAATCCCGGATATGAGGGGAAGTTAGGTGCCGGGCGGATTAACGCCTATCGAGCCCTGACCGAGCCAACGGTGGTGCTCAATGGTCCGGATATCATTCATACTCCCCAGGCTGCGGGAGAAGTAGAGTTTCAACTGATCTTTAGTACTTCCATGGATACCAGCATTGAGCCCGTTGTATCCTATGATCCAGCAGGATTGACCACTTCCCAGTCCTGTAGTGGGAGCGCCTGGAGTAGTACCTACCGGGCTAATGATACCTATACCGTCTACAATGATTATCCCATTGATGAAGATACTGGTGATGGCATAGCAACTATCACCATCTCTGATGCTCGGAGTATGGGGGGAATGACCGTGAGGGATGTTAGAGGCCACAGATTCCTTATCCATATCGGTGATCATCTCACTATTCATGTAGACAATGATAATGATTCCGGGATTGAGGATGGCAGTGAACTTTATCCCTTTGACACCATTGAAGAAGCCCTGGAGGTTGCCCTGTCTGTAGATACAATCTATGTCCACCCCGGCACTTATACACCTCATGGTAGTGGATATTGGAACACAATCTACATGAAGGAAGGGGTAGATCTCATTGGCGCGGGCCCGGATACTACCATCATCGAGCGGTCGGCGGTATATGGAGCGAGTAATACAATGTTTTCCGGCTTCACCTTGAAGCATGGAAGTGTCGAAGCTTACACTGTCGAAAACTTTGTTATCTCCTATAACCTGTTCTTGTATGCGAATAGTTACTGGGACACAGAAATCTATATAGATGAGGCAGAGGTGGAGATTATCAATAATTCCATCCTTTATAATCATGGGACCGGAATACGTATTGGCAGAACTAATGGTAACGTGAGAATAAAGAACAATATTATTGCCTCCATCGGGTGTGGCGTGGCCGATTATGATATGGGAGATGAGGATGAACCGGCAATTGCTTCTTATAATAATTGCTACGACATCGACGGCTACGATTATTGGGGAGGAGTAGAGATTGGTCCTGGCAATATCTCATTAGATCCATTATTTGTTGATCCAGACTACCATCACCCAAATTTTCACCTTCAGGCTGGTTCTCCCTGCATCGGGACAGGAGAAGGAGGGGTTGATATGGGTGCCTTTCCTTTTGGATCGTTGCCAGCGATGATTTACGTCGATGCTGGCAACGATTCTGGGATTGAGTATGGTTCCTCAGCATATCCCTATGATACTATCAGGGAGGGACTGGAAGTCGCCGGATCAGGAAGAACCGTCATAGTTTTACCTGGCCACTACCATGTGGATTCAGAACATCCCTATATGCCCTGCCTTACTATGAATCACAATGTATCCCTATTGGGCTCTGGCCCTTCTCGCACCGTGATTGAAGGAAATGGCTGGGATCCCATCATAGAGACGGAAGGGGATGCTCGCATATCAGGGTTTACCATTACCAATGGGGGCATTGGGATCGTCAGTGATGGTGGCTCACTTGATATCTCGCGCAACGTTTTCCTTGATATCCGCTCCCACACCTGGAGCGGAGCAGCAGTGGAGATCCAAAGTGGCGAAGCCAGTGTGATAAATAATACCATCGTGGGCTGTACATTAGGGCTTTATGCGGAGGAAAGTGGAGTAATAAGAGCCATCAACAATATCGTTGTTGAATGTGAAAGCTGGGCTTTTCGGCAATGGGGGGGCGGTGAACTCCTCTCTTGTTACAATGATGCCTGGGGTAATGAAATCGGGAACTATTTTGGCGGCTGTGCGCCCGGTCCGGGCGATATCTCAGAAGATCCCCTGCTTCGCCCCAATTATCACCTTTCTGTTTTCTGCTCTTCTCCTGCCAGCATGCCAGGCGATATTGATTACGAGATAAGTTCCCCCGGTCTGGATGCAGGCACAGCCGATATTGATGGAGATGGAGATGATGACATCGACTACGAGCTCCGGGCCCCGGATATGGGAGCCTTTGAATATAAGCTCCCGGATTGGGAAAACTTGATGAAAATAAAATAATGAGGGAAAGAAGATGAAGAAGAGATATCTAAAGTACCTATTGGTAGTTGGATTGGTTTCCCTCCTCTCTGGATGGGCGGGAGCAAAGCCTCTTCCGAAGCAGGCAGCAAAGAAAGAGCAAAAAACGGTTGAGACTAAGAAGTCTCCCCTAAAAGAAAAAGCCCGGGTGAAGGAAGAGGAGGGAAGTGCAGTCAAGGCTGAAGTGAAGTTGAGTAAGGAATTTTCAAAACTAAGCTCAGCAGAGCACCTGATGGAAGGAGACATCTATGTCAATGGAGAAATAGGAAATGATGATAATGATGGCTTTTCCTGGGGCACTGCTAAAAAGACCATTCAGGCGGGAATAGATGATACTTCGCCAGGTAGAACCTGCCATGTAGCTGGTGAATGGCAGGGACATTATTTGATCTACTCTGAAGATACAAATGGTGAAGAATTCCCCATTGAGATGAAAAGTGATATCGTTCTTAAGGGAGAGGCAAGTGGAGTTATAAAACCAGAGATCCAATATTTCACCTCGATGTCGGGAATGGGCCCGCCCAACATTGTGTTTGATCTCAAAGGGGTAAGTTATAGCAGTGTGGAGGGCTTCAAGATAGAGGGTACTGGTTGCTTTGTCTTCTTCCTTGGTGAAGACCTATCAGGAATCCCCTGTTTTAAGAACAAGATATCAGACAATGACATTATGAAATCTCCCGATTATGGGGGGGCATCAACTTTTAACGTGTATGGAGTATTTAGTTTTACCGGCTCTTATGACAATAACATTGAGAAAAATACTTTTAAAGATTGTGTTGTGGCGATCTTACAGGAGGCTGTTTATAGCGATTTAGAAAATGGTACTATAAGTGAAAATTTGATTATGGATTGCCAAAGGGGTATTTGTATTTGGGATAAGAATAACAACATAAAGAGAAATATTATAAGAGGTTGTGGTTATGGAATAGGTATTTACGGCATAATTTGCGGAAACCTGGTAACAAATAACACCTTGGTTTCTAATCAAGTGGGGATAGAGGTGGAACCAGCCCCAGGTCTCCTCTGGGATCCTGACTGCCTTCAGGTAGTCAACAACATCATAACGGGCGGTATCAGTTTTGGCATGTGGGGCTCTACCTGGGTGCCTGGATATGGAGCCTGGGAGCGGATAATCAGGTATAACGATGTCTGGGATAACACCCCAAACTACGGAGGCACCATCCCAGACATGAGCGGATTGGTGGGTAACATCTCGGATGATCCCCGCTTTATCGATCCAGTCCATTATGATTATCATCTTCCTGTTTTTTTCGCCTCCCCCGCTTGCTATCCTCATGAGATTGATTATACTAGAACTTCACCCTGCATGGAGGCCGGGAGCGTTTATATAGATTGGGATTATATTCCTGATATTACGGATTATTATGGAGAAGCGCCTGATATAGGGGCCTATGAAGCTGAAATCACGTTATGGCCTGTTTTTATAGATCATTCTGAAAGCTCTCTCTATTGAGTCAAGAGGTTCTTAAGAAAAATAATTAAAAGACAATTAAAACCTTTGGTGGAACTGGTGAAAAGAATAAAATAGAGAAGAAGTTTGATCGCTGATCACTAAAGTCACTTTTATTACCACAACAAAGGCACAATAAAAGAATAGATAAAAACACTGAAGTCTCAGATAGTTATCGGTCCAAAGCAGGAGATCGACAAATCTCAGAAGGAGACCGGCCGCGCGGTGAAATTCCCCGCCTCCCGCAAGCTTTCCCCTATTAAAAGGAAGCTTAAGATAAAATAAAGGAGGAGATAAGGTGACAAGTTTAAAAATAATATCTATTGCTCTCGTCGCAGCCCTGGTGGTGACTTTGCCCGGGGTATATATTGAAGCCGGAGAAGATCCGGCCCGAAAACAAGAAAAGACCGAATATTCGAAAACAACGGGGGAGAAAGAGGAATTACCGAAGTATCTTCCGGGAAAGCTCATGGTGAAATTCAAACCGGGGATCGTGATCAACCGGCGGATTAAGGCGAAATCGGCATCTGAAACCCTCCTCATTAACTCCAAATCCATTCAGAACTTAAACCGGAAGCTGGGTGTGAAAAAAATGGAGAAGGTCTTTAAAACCGCCACCGGCAAAAAAGCCCCCACCCTCAACGATGTTTACAAAATCACCTTTTCCCGAGAGATCGACCTGCGCTTCGCGATTAAGCTTTACCAACGCGACCCGGTGGTGGTCTTCGCCGAGCCGATTTACCTCTATTATCTCAACGCGGTCCCCGATGACTGTTTCTATCCGGAGCAGTGGGCCCTTCCCCGGATAGAAGCCGACCGGGCCTGGGATATTGTAACCGGTGACCCTGATCTGACTATCGCCGTGATCGATTCCGGGGTGGATTGCGATCATCCTGATCTGGCGGACAACATCTGGCTCAACTCAGGCGAAGCGGAGGACAGCACAGATACCGACGGGAACGGATTCGTGGACGATGTCCGGGGCTGGGACTTTGTTGATATCGACTTCTTGGATTATGGCGGGGTTACGTTTTACACGGACGAGGATTACGTTGACCGGGATAATGACCCCACCGACGAGTATATGGGGCACGGGACTATCTGCGCGGGGATCGCGGCGGCGGTGACCAATAATACTACCGGGGTGGCCGGCCTAGCCGGAGGGTGGAGTTCGACCACGGAAGGGTGCCGGATCATGGCCCTAAGGGCGGCTTTTACTTTCCTCGTTCACTTCATGGGGCCCAGGAGCATTCTGGAATCGGACGACGCCGCGGAAGCTATCTACTACGCGGCCGATAACGGCGCCGATGTCATCAGCATGAGCTGGGCAGGCCCCCCTTCCGATACGATCCGCTTGGCCCTGGAGTACGCTTATTCCTCCGGATGTGTCCTAATGGCCGCGGCCGGTAACGACCATGGGGATGCTTTCCAGTACCCGGCAGCTTACGGTAATGTCCTTTCGGTCGCCGCCACCGATGGGGACGATGTCAAGAGCTGGTTTTCCAACTTCGGTGACTGGATCGATGTCTGCGCCCCCGG
>Ga0222639_1000441_pt1 | contig 19051 bp, 21 predicted proteins | sample AntAcemetagen185_FD_179863 | JGI IMG/M metagenome (GOLD analysis project Ga0222639, IMG submission 179863) | Saline water microbial communities from Ace Lake, Antarctica - #185 | ecosystem: Environmental > Aquatic > Non-marine Saline and Alkaline > Saline | place: Antarctica: Ace Lake...
CGGGCGAAACATACAGTGACTCCCGGCTGAAAAAACTACTTCGGGGCCGACCGGGTTGGACGCCCCTTCAAGTGGCTAATAGCCGTAGTGTGCCGGTAGTTGACCGGATTTGGGTACTGTTGCGTCCTGAGGTGCTGGGGCGAGCTGCGGTAATCGATCTGGTCAACTCATGGGCCGATAGAACCGTGCGGGCTTATGCCCTCCACTACAGTAGGAAGGAGGTGGAATCGTGGGCCCGTGGATGGCTTGATGGCACCGATAGGTCTATCAAGAGCGCCCGAGCCACCACCGGGCCCATGGCCTGGGCCACCTATGGCCTCAGCGGCCTCGGAGCCCCGGGGGCTGCCGCCTGGGCCGTCAGGGCAGCCACCTGGGCCGTCGGGATCGCCACCCATGCCGCCACCAATGATGCCGCCTATGCCGCCTATGCCGCCGCCACTGCTACCGCCAATGCCGCTACCCATGCTGCTGCCACTGCCAATGCCGGGGCCGCCGAAGAGCGGGGCCAACTAGCGGATATCCGTAAAATACTAATGACCTGATCCGTCGGTCAGGGCACGGGTGTTTCTATCACGGACGAAATTGGGCCCCGAAAAATTGCAAAATTCTGGCTTAGCCTCCTTATCAGGCAAGTAGAATAAGTGAGGGTTTCTCTTTAACCCTCCAGGAGGAGATTATGAAACATCTGCATTTGTTCGTTGTAGTGACCCTGCTGGTTTCAGGATGTCTCTCTGATAAGGATGAGATCATACTGGGGAATCCGCCCTGCTCCACCATGTCAGAGTGCCCTGATGGGCTCTTGTGTTGCCTTGATGGCGTGTGCAGGGAATTCTGTTCTGTTGACCGTCCCCCCGAAGACCTCATGGAAACGGAGGCCCCCGACCCGGACGCCGGAGGCACGGAGCCCGACGTCCTACTTGAAGATACAGGGTCTCCAGACGCTGATTCAGAGCCCGACGTTGATTCAGAGCCCGACGTTGATTCAGAACCCGACCTTGATTCAGAACCCGATGCTGATTCAGAACCCGATGTTGATTCAGAGCCCGACGCCGATACGGCCGATGAGGACTCCCCGGAGCCCGATTCGGAAGATTTGGACGCGGATACAACAGACCCTGATGAGGTCGGCGGCGAAGACATCAGCATCGACATCCCCGGGGTCGAATGGTCCTGCATCGATGCCATCTGCATCGATACCGTCAACGACTTAATGTGGGAACAGGAACCCCCAACCCAGCTCGTGCTATGGGCGGACGCTGAAGCCTATTGTGGGGGGCTCCTGCTTGCGGGCGGCTCAGATTGGCGGGTTCCGACGATCTCGGAACTCAGAACCCTGGTTCGAGGATGTCCGGGAATCGAACCAGACGGGCAGTGCAACGTGTCCGACTATTGCACGGTCGGAGGGTGCAACAACCATCCTTGCTCTGGATGCTACCCCGCATACGCCGGTCCCAACTCGACAAATGGATGCTATTGGCCCAACGAGTTCCTGGAACCCTCGATATGCGGCATATACTGGTCATCGACCACGTGGCCACCCGAAAGGGATCTCGACCACATCCATTGGATACTCGCTTTCCACCAGGCTTCAATGGGCATCCGACAAGACGATGGCGAGTCCGACGCTTGGGTCAGGTGCGTCAGGGGGATGTGAGCACCTTACATCTGTGGTATGCTCCCCTTGCGTGGTCTTCTGACATCCCGACTTTCCCCAATTTCCCCTCTCCAGGCCCGGGGCGCTTCGGTGCTCCGGGCTTCCTCGTCTGGACTCCTGGTCCGTCTTCGGGTACAATGCCACCCAGACAGGAAGACCGACAGACAGACCGAAGACAGACACAGGAGAATTGACATGATCATCAAGATGAAGCGTGCAGATGCTGATGGATGGCTTTACATCGACGCCGTCCGAGACCCGGTTGTCAGCCGGGTTCGGTTCACTTCCACCCGTCCTATCGAGGTAGGTTGCACCGGCCGGGATTTCCCGATCCTGATGGATCTCGATGAAACGGCCGACCCGGAGAATTTCCTCCGGGTCAACCTCGACATGGAGCAGGCCAAGAGAAAACAGAATGCCCTCTGCGATCTGGTTGCAAAAGCCTCCGACCGTGCACACCGGGCGGCAATTCTGGGGGATCAACGAACGGACCCCCACGCCTGGCTCATCAGCTTCCACGATGTGGACGGTTCCATGCGCCAGGTTCTCACCGACCAGGACACCTACCTGATGTCCGAGTCCGGCCAAACACTGGACAAGTACAAGGGTCCGTGGGTCCTCCTCAGCAGCCCTGTGAAGGGACCTGATGGGGTCATCCCCAAACCCATGCCAAAGACCGGCGAGAAGGTCGCCGTCGGTGGTGACCCCAAAGAAGAGCACAAGAACACCAGCCCGGAGGACGTCAAGGACTACTTCGGGACGAAGCCATCCCCGTCGGAAGCCCTCAAGGCTGAAAAGGAAGGCCCGGGGCACTCCATGCTCCCGGGCGACAAAGACTAACAAATAGGCCCGGTCTTCCTGTCTGATCAGAAAGCCCCGAGGGTCAACGGGGATTGTGGACAGTAAACCACTTTCAGAAAACTGCTCACCTTGCCACTCCCTCGGGGCTAGTCCGACTATACCACCTTGCCATTCGTTGCCATTCCATCGGGGATTGTAGGGGGAAATCTGCTTGCAGCAGGCTAGTCTCCCGCATGTTGCCATTCCTGTTCGGTTCATCGGGGATTGTGAGGATAGGCATCTCATCCTCTTGCTGGTTGCCATTCCTCTGTGGTCCGTTGGGGATTGTGAGAACTGGACCCGCCGCTGTAGCCTGACTCACTCTGTCGGTTACCATTCCTATATGGTCCGTTGGGGATTGTGAGCTGGCGAATTCCATGGCTTCCTCGATGTTGTCCTTGCCATTCCTGTTTGGTCTATCAGGGATTGTGAGCCCACATCAGAGTCTGAGCGTGGTCGGCCCTGTTGCCATTCCTGTTCGATCTCTCTGGGATTGTGAGGCCTCCTGCTGCAACGGAAGTGCCCTTGCCATTCCTATTCGGTCTCTCTGGGATTGTGAGGAAGTTGGGACAAGCCGGCTCCACTCCACTATACCCATGTTGCCATTCCTGTTCGGTCTCTCTGGGATTGTGAATCGGTGGCGGGGATCCGGCCACGCCCTCCGCGGGCTGTTGCCATTCCTGTTCGGTCTCTCTGGGATTGTGAAAAGATCCGGGCCAAGATGCAGCGGCCGTTCGTTGCCATTCCTGTTCGGTTTCTCTGGGATTGTTGTGGAGTTCTCGTCCTGGCGGATCGCGTTGCCATTCCTATTCGGTCTCTCAGGGATTGTGAGTTTTGACGACATATCCGACGCCCCGTTGCCATTCCTTCACGGTCTCTCAGGGATTGTGAGGCTCCAGCCCCCCAGTTCAATGTGGGCGTTGCCATTCCTTCACGGTCTCTCAGGGATTGTGAGGGAAGACCGGCACCTACACGTGCTACTTGCCATTCCTTCATGGTCTCTCAGGGATTGTGAGGCCACGCCCGTTTCCCACGCCTGGGTTCGGTGGCGGTGTTGCCATTCCTTCACGGTCCCTCAGGGATTGTGAGATGTAGACCTGGACCAGACGGGATGGGTCAGCCTTGCGGTTGCCATTCCTTCACGGTCTTTCAGGGATTGTGAGCACAGTGGTGTCCACCGTGAGGCTACGGTATTTGTCCTTGCCATTCCTATTCGGTCTCTCTGGGATTGTGAATCGGTGGCGGGGATCCGGCCACGCCCTCCGCGGGCTGTTGCCATTCCTATTCGGTCTCTCTGGGATTGTGAGACGGAAGAGTACAAATGCATGCCGACTGACGCGGCCGTTGCCATTCCTTCACGGTCTCTCAGGGATTGTGAGCGGTGCGTCGGTCGTCGCCGGGCATCCCGATGCCATGTTGCCATTCCTGTTCGGTCTATCAGGGATTATGAGTCAGAGCTCACGGGCCACTCGGATCTTGCCATTCCCGTTCGGTCTCTCTGGGATTGTGAGATAGACATACCGGTTGCCCTGCTTCCGGGCAGCCGTATTACCATTCCTTCACGGTCTCTCTGGGATTGTGAGTACCTCAACAAGACCTGTTTCAACGGCTTGTACCGGGTGTTGCCATTCCTTCACGGTCTCTCAGGGATTGTGCGCCCCGACGGACTGGCTGCCTGCCGGGTGACCTTCGTCTTGCCATTCCTTCACGGTCTCTCAGGGATTGTGAGCGGGAACTCGGGCAGCGTTCTCACCCGACCTGGCCGCGTTGCCATTCCTTCACGGTCTCTCTGGGATTGTGAGCAGCACCCGGCAAATCATGCTGATCTTCGATTGTCAAAGACCATTATTTCCGGCGGGTTAGGGCATCCGAATCTGTTCAAGCACTGAACCGCTCGAATTCGGTCCACGCCTCGTCGGGAATCCTCTGGGACTGTGGCGAGAAATCCCAGAACCGGACTTCGGGGTTGGGGTTGGAGCAGCCCCGGTACGTTCGGATGGGGAGCACCATCGTCTTGCCGGGTACGAGCCACTCCGTGGCCACTTCTTCCTCTCGGAGGTAGTACACCTCGTCTTCGGATGTGCCGAGGCTCAGTACCCCGTAGCGGGTCGATTCCCCCCGGAGAGCACGATGGATATCATCCTCGTTTTCCGGGCTGTCTACGGCTATCTGGTAGGCTGGATCGACGTGAATGTCCCAATGGACTGGGCGCCGCTGGTCGATGACCTTCCGGACCTTCCTGTTCTGGGTCGAAACGTGATCTGACCGAAGGATCTTTCCCCGGGTCACAGGAGCCCCTACACGGCCGATTGCGATGCGCCCTTTGAAGTTCCCCCACTGGAGGTCGGACAGACACTCCACGAAGCCTCGGACGGTCGCGGGGGGCACCATGGGGTAGCTCTGGGCCACCCCCATGGTGGGGACCGCACCGGGCACCCGGTAGTGCCCGGTGACGCACTTGACATGTAACCGAATCATGCCTCCGCCCCCGTGAGGTCCACCATCTGCGTCCACATCTCATCGACCGCCTCCATGAGGGTCAGATTGGAGTAATCTGATCCGCCGATCTCGAAGGGTGTGTCGTGCTCCGTGGCTTGCTGGCGGAACGGCTCAAGGTCCACCGGCTTTTCCACTGCCGTTTCGTAGGCTGGCAGGTACAGGCCACCGTTGCCGATACGGCGGAAGAACCGCCAAAGGACAACCTCGGGCATCAGGATAGCATCCGACCGTGCATGGTTGCCCCCGACCTGGAGACCACCGACGATGAGCCGGAGGGTCTCCCGCACCCACTCCAGCTTCGGCACCTGGTGCAGGTTGAACGTCAACGCGAAAACGTAGCGGGTGGTGTGGTTGTCCTGGTTGTAGGGGGCAATCTTGTGGCTCTCGGCGTTGACCCCCTGGTGGAAAGTACTGTCGCCCTCCACCACGCTCGTGGAGACAGCCAAGGAGACATTGACTGCACTCCGGGCCCGGAACTGAAAGGCAGCGGTCGTATCCCCATTCTCAGCCGTCTTCTTTGCCCCGACGGCCATTCCCCCGAACAGACCCACGTCGGGGTAATCGCTCCGAAGCGTATCCAAGCTCTTGGCTTGCCGGATAGCCTCCAACAACGACGGCAACTTGTCGGGGCCATATCCGTAGCCGGTCCCTTCCGGATGGACATCTCGGTGGCGGAAGACCTCCTTGCCTTGTATCGCCATCTCATCCTCCAGGGCATCCCGGAGGGCACGTCGGATGGCCACCCCAGTGAGAATAGACCGGGTGCGCTGGCCTATCGAGATGGTCTGGAGGGGCATCACGTTCCCCCGGGACTCGGTACGATTGTTAGCCTGAACGATCGGTCGGCTGATGACAGCCATCTTCAACATGTGCTTCTTCATCATCTCAGTCCTCCTGTGTCTTGAATATCTGGGTGATATCGTCATGGGGGGCGTCCTTTTTGGGCGTCCCCGATTCTTCCTTCCCTTCGTTGACACCACCGTCCGGCTTGGGACGAATGGTGTTCAGCTCAAGGGTCATGATGTCCCGAGCCATGAGGGGGTCCATCGATTCGATGGCCACCCGGAACTCCGGCGAGAGATTCCATCCGTCCACCTTGTTGACCAGATCACGCAAGGCGGCCAAAAGAGTCCCCCGGTTTCGGACCTTCGCCAGCTGGACCTTGGCGATGTACTCCTTGGCCTTCTGGAGAGCGTCCCTGGGACCAATCCCCCTCTGCATTAGCTGCTGTCGGAAATGCCAGAAACACCACCGGATCCCTTTCGAAAGTACTTGTTCCATTTCGTCCCCCAATGCTTTGGACAGGTAGTAAAGAGCCTCCCGTGTGCTGTAGGGCAGATCCTGTTGGATGAGGAGATGTCCCAGGTCAGCAAACCACGGGCGGTTGGTTTCGAGGTTTTGCAAAACTTGATCGTATACCGAAAGGTATCGCCGGTTAGCCTTGTCGAGCATCCTCAACGGGGCCTGCTTGAGTCGCCACAAGGTCCGGTCAGCATCAATCGGGACCATGATGCCTTTGAGGGTGCCAAGCAGAGGTTCCTGCTTCGTCGTGTACTGGAACAGAAACCCCAGCGGCTGATCACTCCCCCTCGGCCGGTGGACCACATGGTAGGTTCGGTTGGAAGCCAGCCCGAGACGATGGGCCAACAAACCGGCGGCGATGCGGGGACCTCCCCCGATTGACCCAAGCATCTTGCGAGACCTGAACAAGCCGTCGGTGTACAACAGAAAAGCTTCGTCAGCCTCGGAAAACGTCGGAGCATCTATCCCGATACCCACCATTCCGTCAGCCGCTATGGCGTACACGTAGGCCGCCCAGGCGAAAGAGAGGGCGAAGGTGTCCTTCTTGCTCTTCTTGATCGCTTGGTTGTTCCATTTTTGGAAGACAGCCGGATGAAAAACGCCGGGGGCAGTTCGGATATGGGGCTTGGGGCGAACCCGGCTAACGCACTTGACCAGATTGCCTTCCTTGTCGAACCGAACAGATTTGGGAACATCGAGGTAGGAGTATGGTGAGATGCCGATGGTGTACATCTCACCCTCACCCTTGCCGCTCAAGCGCCGGAGACAGCCCACCTCGTTCACCAGGTCAGCCCCGGGATTCCCCTCTGCGAAGAACCATCGTTGGATGTCCTTGTTCCGGAGGGACATCCCCCGTCGGCCCCCCCTCGTGGCCGGTTGGAAACATTCCGACACCCCCCGGTGGAACAGCGCAGTCGAGTAGGCGGCAACCTGATTCAGATCGGAACAGAAACCGGGCGGGATGACAAGCCCCTGCTGGAAGTCCCCTTGGGCGGCGTCGATGACCTGATTGAGGGCCTCATCGCTGGAGAACTGGATTCTCAGTCGGGTATCTCCGACAACCTCGCACTGGAACTCAGATTCAGGAGGCATCCGGCTGTAGTTATCCCGATACCGGGGGTCTCGGAAAAAACCCAGCACCCTGTACATGCCAATGGTGGCTACTCGCTGGTGCGTGTCGTAGGTTTGGCTCAGGTCGAAATCCAGTGTTTTCATGGGTCCTTCCTCGATCCCTCTGGGTCAAAGGGGAGAACATTCGCATCGTTTTCGATCACGCCGAGACGGGAGTCATAACAGAACGGGACTACAGGGATGTTTCTGAATTTCCCCTGGTCCTTTCCCCTCACGGAACTCACGTAGGTGGCGAAGGTGTAGAGTTGGAGGTCCTCTGGGTTTTCTCGCACCTTCGGCAGATCCCGGCTCAACATCACCGTGACCGTTCGCCCCATATCTCGCAAAGACCGCCAATGGGTCTCCTTCATCTCTCCCGCAGGCAGTTCAGTCGGCTTGCCGGGGAACGATGCCTTGGAGTAGACGTCCAACTCCCGTTGGCTCCACATGTCCTTTTTCAAGAGACCATCAAACCACCAGTTCAGTGTCCCAAGCCCTCGGTACGGGGCTTCTACGTCAGGCGCGTAGAAATAGATCGGAGTGATCCCTGTCGCGACCACTCCTCGATCTCGGCTGCGCCCGATAGCCTGGAGGAACTCGTCCGGCGGACACATTTCCGAAATGATGCGGTGAGCCTCGAAGTCCAGGGCCTGCTGGGCGACCTGTGTCACGACGACCCGGACGGGATCCTCCAGGGTCCGGAAGGCATTGATCACCTCATCCTGCCGACGGCGTTGGAACATATATGGGAACCGGGCGTGATACACGATGGCGTCCTGGAAATACCGACCGACCGACTGGGCCACCCGAACTCGGTTCACCCTCCACAACGTTCGGTGCTCAGCAGAGAACAAACCGGGCAGTTCAGAACGATCCTTTACCCGATGGAAACGGTAACGAGGACAAGTGCTGGGGTCGATTCCATCACCCTGACTTTGGATGACCACCATGCCGGGACGCAAACTCTTGACGTCCCTCTCCAGTTGAGGTGGGACGGTGGCCGATAATGCAACGACCCGGACCCCCGGAAACCACTTGAGGAACTGGAGGAACCTCTGCCGAAGGGGCTGGTCATAGGCATGGAACTCGTCAAAAATGACCTGGGTGTTCTGCACGAGGTACAAAAGCCACATGATGGACCGGCGACGACACACTAGAGACCCCAGCAATTGATCAATTGTGGCGTAGACGCAGGGGCTCCTGAACCCTTGTAGATCCTGGACCATCTGGAACGTCTCGACCTTCTCGTCACCCTCTTCCTCGCAGCTGCAGCCTACCAGCGGTTCATGGCCCAACAGCTTATGGTCTATCCGAGCCCGGCTTGTCCGAAGAGAATCTCGATCCGGGTCCCCGGTTTCGGTATGATGGTGCGCCGCTGCCCCGGTCGTGGTCTCCGTGAAGATGACCCGGGTTGAGCAAAGGAAATCATCAGATACAGCCAGGAAGGCAGCGGCCGACTTCCCTCCCCCACACGCAAAGTCAATGAGTAAATCGGTCTGGGGGGGCGTTCGATAGGCGCGCTGCTGGAAATCATGTAGGTTGTCCAGGATATCCTTGTCGATCCTGGACCCCCCGTTCTTCCAGTACCGGACATCCCAGGGTTTCAAAGGCGCAAAGACTCGCTGAAGCGCTTCAAAGAGGTACTCCCGGAAAGCCACATGGCCCTTCTGGAATTCGGGTGGAGGGGTCATCGACCCGAAAGAGTCGGCCAGAATCAAAACCCATTTGACGGCCAGGGAAACCGGCGTCTCATCATCCTTCCTTTTCAGCCAGAACGATTCGTCCGCCTTCCCCAGGATCTCCAAGGTGGTCTTGGTCGTGTTCGACGTAGCCAACGGAAAAGCGGGCAACCTGAGTCCGAACTTGACGATCAAGGTGGACAGGATGCGCTCCACCTCTCGGGTATGGAACATGACGGTCGTTTCGTCATGTTCCGGAACTCTGTCCGTTTTGATGTGATGACCCCGAACAGCACAGGCCACGATGAAGGCGTCTTCCTCAGATCCAGCTGCCTTGACCAACCATTTCCACAGCACGGGGAGCACCAAGAGACAGCCGGAGAGCCATTCATGCCGATAGGGTTGGGGGTGCCCCATGCGCTCCTGTTTCAGACGCCCGTGAATCGTGTTGGCATCGGCACCTTCTTCAAGAGCCTCCCAGTAGATCCTATCTTGACGGTCCAACATCTCCTGGAACCCAGAGGAGGCTTTCCCAAGGTCGTGGAGCAGCACCGCCAAAGTACAAAGGAGGATGAACCTCTTGTAGGGGATGGTCAAGTGCATTTTCTCATGCAGGAGGCGCCCAAACGGGCTTTCATCCAGCAGGAACCGCACCATGTGGAGGCACTCCGCGATGTGCTGCTCCAACGTCCACCCCCTCGGGGGACTTTTGTGCCATTGATGGGGGTCCGGGTCGGAGCAGTTGAACCACTTGGCGGGTAGGTGCCCCTGATTTGAGACGATTCTCACGAAAGTGTCCCGGGGTAAAAAACACCGCAACCCATACTAGTCCCCCACCCAAGCCCCCTCCCCTGAATCAGGAGGGAATCTTCTGGGTTCATGTCCTTGAGATGCACGGTGTGCCCAATCATCGTGCGGCCCTTGATCTTCGTAGCCTGCTGTTTCCCCAGCCGTACCGTAGCTTGAATCGGGAGGATCTCTCCCAACACCCGGAGGAAGTCGTTCTCCTGGACAGCATCCCGGAGAACGACGAGACGGGACACGAGCCGCTGTGTGGGGGTGATTTCTTTTGGTGTTGCTCTCCCCAACAGGAGCACGGAATCCTGGACATCGAACCAGCTCCCAGATATCAGGTTGGCTTCCTCCGGAGAGATTCCCCGTATGTGGAGAACCGACTTCCGGTCCATCTTCAGGATGTCCCCCCGCCGGGTTCCCCGGATGGGGGCGATCTGAACGTCACCCCGTCCATGGAGGAAAGGATGTTGCGCCGTTAGCCCCGAGAACACCGGATATCCGTGGTCCCTGGGAATTTGACCCATCGTAATGGGGAAATCATACGCTTGGATGTCCATGCTCCCTCCTCACTTTCAGGAACCTTCTCACAAAAAATTCCGTCTGTCAACCCCGAAAAAATGGGGATACTGCATGGAACTATCTCCCCACTTGGAAATGAAACAGACGGAGTCTGCCGGGAGAGGCTTGTTGGACTGGGGCGGTTTATGGGCAGGTGGTGAACGTGATCTCGGGGACGGACATCTTGCCGTCCGGGGCAACCAACTCTTGTACGACGGCGGGGGCGACGTTCTGAACGTACCTCAGGACGCCATCAGCCACGGCCCTGTCCTCACAAGAAACATCCGACGAATTCAGCACAGCCCGGATGACCGCATCGATGGCTGGCAGGATTCCCCCGACCAAAGCGGTGACCAGAACCTGGGCCTCGCCCTTGATAACGGGCTTGAGGGGTTCACCGGACAGAACCACGCATTCCGCCAAGTCGATGTCCACGGCCGGGATGACACCCGGAGGATCCACACCCTTGAGCCAGCCATCCACTGCACCCTTGGTCGTGTCCAAGGCGGTCATCAACGCACAGGTCACGTAGCAGCCGGGTACGTTCTTGTCTCCGATGGTCAGGGTCTTGCCGGCTTGGGTGATGCCCTTGGCGCCCTCGATGCTGGCGTCGATGATGGGCAGATACTTGAGGGTGCCACCACATCCGGCGAGCAACGCCGTCAGTAGGGCGAAAAGCAGTCCTTTCTTCATGATGTTCCTCCATTTTCCCGTCGTTCTTACGAGGGGTCTGTTGAACCAGGTTCCCAACAGCACCCACTATACCTGCTGAAACTTGCCCACACTCACTTACCCGTATTTTCCTTGGCACGAACCCCCACCCAACGCTAATCCCTGTCATGAAGATCACTCGTACATCCAAGTGTTCCTTCAAATTCGCCACCAAAGCGAAATAAAACCTCCTTCTGGACCTACCCAATGGGGGTGGGCTTAGCCGGGAACATAGGCGGGTAGATAGAGCAGGAGGTAAGCCATGAGCTACGTGACATCGGAAGAGGAAGTACCCTGGAGCAAAACGAAGACGGCCGCCGCTTTGGCCATTGGCATCACCCTACTAACGGGAGCGGTTCTCATCGTCCTCAGCTTCACTGCATCACGCCAGGAAGCAGTGGCCGGGAAGCAACGTGCCCAAGCATGCCAGGTCTTTTGCCAGGATGTGGGGGCAGAAGGCATCTACCGGACGGATTGCGGCAGGTCCAGTACCGCCTTCGATGACTGCGAATACGGCCAATGCACCTGTGTCCCGGATACCCTGATCAAGAAACTGCGGGTTTCCGGCCAAACGGACTTTGGGTACGTCGAGAAACCAGAAGGCGCAAAAGTTTCATCCGAAACGAAAAAGTTTCCACCTGTGGGGGAAACTCGACCCGGTGCCGTAATTTACGTCCAACCGTAAAAGTTTCACGTCAGCCGGGAAACTTTCGGCCATTCTTGACCCGCCAGCGTACCTCGACTTTGCGGATTTCGCGAAGGGGGGAAGCCCAAAAGTCGAAAGTCGAGTTTGACCCCGTACCGGGAAAAGTTTCCGTTAGCGAGTTCGGGGGACGGAAGTCGGAATCAGTCGAGTTTGGCATCAGGATGAAAGTCGAGTTTGAGGTGGGGCAGGTTTCAGCGAAACGGCCCAAAAGTCGATCAGGAAGTCGGTTATGGGTGAATCTTTTCACGCTGGGGGTAATTTTTCACGTCTCAGGCTTTCATTTCGTCCTGAAGTTTATCCCCACCGACATCTTTTCCATCTTCGGTGTCGATGTGGGTAAACCATGATGGGGTCGGCCCGTACCCATCCTCCTGAATCATCGAGGACCAACGGCCCCTCGTGGCCAAGATGTCATCGTCGCACCAGAAGCTCTCGTTTTCTACAAGGGCTCGTTCCTCGTCGGTCAAGTTGACCGGCCCCGCCATCGAATAGGGGTCACCCAGGTCATAGGCGGCCTTGTCGTCGAGCACGTGCAGGGCGACCCGTACAGCCTCATCGAACGGTGCCCGCTCCTCCTTGGGGGCAGGGGCCTTGGCCGGTTCAAGGGGCGTGAGCTTCCGTGGGGGATGAGCCGCCCACTTGGCTTTCAGGTCGGCCTGGTGCTCCTCGAAGGTCACACGACGAGCAGCCCAAGGCATTCGTGGCTCCCGGGACAACTGGAACTCGTTGACCCGCGTCTTGTGCTGCTTGAGACCCAGGATGTTGTCTATCGAGAACAGCGGAACGAGCAGATTGTCCTGCAAGGCCGCTTCAAGCCAGTTCTCCGGGTAGGCGTAGGTCTTGCCCCGGAAGGTGAAAGACCCCTCGGTGAAATAGATGGTGTCGCCCTGGGTGACTTCAAGGGGCTTGCAGTGCTGCTTGTCCCGAGTCATCGGGGCGGCGACCTTGAAGTCGGTCAGGGCCTTGTACCCCCACCCTTTGAAATCGAACAGAGTGCCCCACGAAATCTTGAACGGTAATTGCATCGGTTCCCTCCTGGTTGTTTGTCTACGATCTATCTGGGGGAACTATACCACGGAGGGGCTAGAAGCGGCCACGCACGTCCAGACGGTCCACCTTCCATCCACCGGAGCGCAGGGCAACGGCGATGGTTTCAGCGGTCTTGTGGGGGTCCTGGAGACGCTCAGGGGGCATATCGGACCACTTGTAGGAACCCTCGGCTGAAAAAGCGATGTCCCGCTTCCAACCCTGGATATCCCCAACGCCAATTGAGGACATCTTGGCACCCAGGGCTTTCGAAACAGGGGACAGGGCCGTCTGGGTATTCTGGAGCTCAGTCGCCAAGACCCGGGAAACAGCCCAAGCGTTACCTATGCCGATGATGACGAAGAAGTCGATGCGGATATTGTCAGGGTAGACACCGACCGTGGCCTTACGGGTAACGCCCGCTGCTCTCTTGACAAGTGTCCACTGGTCGAGGGTCATGGAGTTCCTCCCGTCCTATCCACGGAGGCCGATAGACAAGTTACCGGGAGCAAGCGTCGAACCCACCGGTCTCGAAAGGACCGTCGGCCGTGCGGACAGCGATGAAAACCACGTACACGTTCAAGGAATAGATGGGGTCGGTCGTCCGGGTCGGACCCTCGGTCCAGTTGACCCACACGCCCCGGGCCCGCCGCCAGAACTCGAACAAGGTGATGTCCGCCGTCGGGCAATCGAGCAGGTCCATCGCTTCGATGACCACCTTCTCCCGGAACTCGTCTACCAGGTCGTCCGAGTAGGCCCTGGCCGTCTTCGGGTCCTGGCTCAAGACCGACAAGATCGTCCCGTGGGGGCAAATCCGCCAGGTGACCCCACGGGAAGCCTCGACTTCCCCTTCCCGGTTGAGGTAGACGGCCTGGAATCCAGGGTCAAAGCCCTGTGGGTTCACCTCTCGACAGACGTTGGGGGAGACGTAGCGGTATCGGGGGGCCCGGATGTGGTGTCGGGCATGTTCATAAGCCATGGGATGTCCCCTATCCACTGGGCCACTTCGACCCTGCATGGACCGTCAGATTTGCGCACAGCGGCCAGGTAAACGACGTACGACTGGATGTACAAGGGTTGAGTCGTCCAAACGAGAGGCTTGGATAGGCCCCAGGATTCACACCGACATTTGCACCAACATTCGTAGATGATGAGGTCGGCTGTGCCACAGCCCAAAAAGTCCATTGCAGAAATGGCGAAGTCCTCCCTGGTCTGCTCGACCACTTCGTCCAACATCTCCCGGACATCCTGGCGGTCAGACCCCACGACCGTCAAAACGACCCGGTCAGGATGGGTGCCGTATGCCGTCTGAGAGTCATAGATGTCCTTGTCATGGCAAAGACTGACGATGTCCTGGGGCCTTCCCTCCGGTTCGACATGGACATACTTGTCATGGGCCTTGAGTCGCATCAGAACGTGTTCGTAAGCCATCGACTACCCCCTCCCCACTTTTATCCGCTGCCAACCGACCAGGAACCGTACCGACCGATGACCGGGTGACGTAGATCCGGAACTTGCACGCCTTGCAATAAGTGGCGAACTCGTCCCGGCCCGGCTGGCGGATGAACATCCACAGGAGCCCCCAGTCCATGAGCCCCAGCGCCGGGGCATGGCACTTGGGGCACAGGACAGAGGATGCCTTCCGGTACTTCATGGTTTGTCTCCGTGTCCTGCCACTAACTCCCGACGGGTTTTGATCTCGGCGTGGATGAGATTCCAGAGTGCCTCGTGATGTTTCCGAAGCCAGAATTTCTCAGCGACCTGATCAAGAAGGTCCGGATCCAACCCCAGGAATTTGAACAACCCCTGAACGATCTTGGGCTTCTGGGCAGACGTAGAGGGGAAGACCGACCGGAAAGGTACCGGAAAGACGTCCTCTCCTCCAGTCAGATTGTAGTGGTCGTACAGGAGATTCACCGCCTGTCCCCGGTCATCAGAAGACAAGGAACCTCTCCCTGACTGGAAACTGATAGGGGCCTGCGCCATAAGACCCGCCAATTTGATCAACCTGCCCAGGACTCCCTTGGGTAACTCCCGGGTCTCATTGTAGGTCAACTGAAGGTCCAGGAGCTTCGAGAGGACTACCCGGGAACTGCGCAGCGTGGCCTTGGTTTTTGGTTCGGGCTCCAGTTCGGGCTCCAGTTCGGGCTCCAGTTCGGATACAGGAGCTTCAGGCTCACTGGCCTGCAACGAGAACGTCTTCGGGCATTCAACGAGGTCCGCTACTTGATCCACCAGGTAGCGGGTCCAGTTCGTATCTTCTTGCTGAATCGCTCTCTGAAGAAGCGGCACCAGTGTCCTGATTGCTTGGAGTAACGTGTCCATGCCCCCCCCCTATCGGATAAATGACAACACGGTGTTCGGCTGCAACGCCTGCGTGATTTGCCGCACGACGGCGAGACGGCCGCCGCCCACCTGCGCCTTGGAATTGGACATGTCCACCATGGTGTCCACCACAACGTTGAAGTCCATGTGGTGCCCACGCCCCAGTTCGCCCACCAAGGTCTTGTAGTTCCCGCCGGTCACCATACTCGAAGCCATGGTCGGCATGTGCTGAAGGACGGCCTCGAAACCGTTGTGCCGCACCAGCAAGTACAGGGCCATCATGAAGTGCCGGTTTGTGATGATGGGAGGCGGAGGCCAGTTGCTCGGCCCCTCACAGATGATCTGGCGCAGCCATCTGTACAGATGGGACTTGCTCTGGTACTTCTGGACCAGGATATTGCCCAACTGGGGAGCCGTCTGCCCCGTCGGGATACCCTCCATCTTGCACCGGGACTTCAGGTGGTGCCCCCCGGCCGTCACCACCGTCCCTGTGAAGAACGAGATGGCAATAGCCAGCTGGAGAATGGCCATCTGCCACAGGGAATTCGGTCCCTGGGTGGTGTCCCCCATGAGGCGTTCAATCGACACCTTGAGATTGCCGATGTTGCGGTTCTTGAGGGGGTCGAGCACGTCCCGGAGATATTCGTGCTCGTACTGGACCCCGGCAGCGGCCGTCAGTACGTCTTTCGCCTTGAGAGGCGGCAGCGGGTCGTTGCGATCCTTCCACACACGGACATTGCGCATCTGACGCCGAAGCTCCTTCAGGCGCTTCGTCTTGTCAGCCTTATCATTGAAGATCATCGCAGACAGGACCGCCGTCGTGGCGTCCTTGGAAAAGACAGCTCGACCCACGGGGGAGCTGCGCCGTGCTGCCCGGAGGATACCTTCCTTCGTCACAGCGGTACTCCCATTGGCAATCAGGAACATGGAGACGGCCTGGTGGGGAGTGTTCGGCGTCGGTCGGATGAGAATGGGGACGACCTCCTTGGCCCTGAACATGTAGAAGGCGGTCGTCCGCTGGCAGCCATTCGAGATGTGGATGACTATCTCCCCGTACTCCTTGTCGAAGTACCCCTCCAGGACCGTATCCTGCCACCCGGATGCGATCATCTGGCCCACGACCTTCTTGGTCGCGCTCTCTATCGCTTCCCGGTTGTCTTCGTCCGTGATGATGAGGGGATGCTTCTTGGATGCGTACCGAAGCAGGTCATCCCGCTCGTAGGGAGTCATAGCATCCCACTCCCAGAAGCTGACCATGAGGCCACCCCGCAGCTCCAGGGCTACGACCTCGGCCTTACCGTCAGGAAACTCCAGGTCACAGAAGATGTTGCTGCTGATGCTCTTGAGCGTCCTCGCGAGGAAGAGCTCCCGAGCTTCCTTGGAAGTCAAGGCCGGATGCCGAGCCATCATCTGGCTTTCGATCTGCTGCCGCCGGGTCTCCACGGTCTCATGGGCCTCCTGCATGTCGGCCACAACCTCGGCGTAGGCGCGTTTCCTCTTGGGGAAATCCCGCATGCTGAACGGCTTGCTGCCCGCCCGCTGCTTGGGCAGACCTTGGGTCTTGGCCTTGGTGCTCATTGTGGTCTCCTTTTGTTTGTGCCTTCGTCCACCCGAAAGGTGATGTGCTGTACCCCGTCTTCCACGAGGATCTTGAACAAGAGCTTGGCAGGGATTTCGATACGGCAAGTGACCGAGAGGGTCTCCGGCATGTGGGAAGCCTGGACCTGTTTGCGCCGGGGCTTCGCTTGCTCTTTGGGGGCAGCCACGGCGTTGCCTTTGGTGCCCTTCTGGTGTTCCTCGATCAACTTGTCCACAACCATCTGGATACCTCGGGGCATCTTGTGGGGGAGGACTTCCTGGACCATGTTGTAAAGTTGCTCGATAGGCACCTGCGGCCAGTGCTGGTTGATAGTTTTCCGGGCTGCCTCCTTTTCACTCGGCTTCCACCGGTACCCACGCTTCTTCAGGGGCCGTGGGGGAACGACAACCAGGGGTTCTCTGTATTTCACACGCGCCTTACGGATGTCCTCCGGCTTGAGCCAATCGAGACGATTCTGAATCTCCCGATCGGATTTGCCGTCCAGAATAAGAGCCATCAGGTCTCGTCTATCGTGGCTTTGCATGTCTTTCACCTCTATCTACCCTACTCACTGGAATTCGGGGCTAAGCCCCCCCTCAAGAAACCAGTTTTTTCGTAATTGTTCTGAGCCGTTTGAGATCCTTGGAGGCATCCTGGTTCGCTTTGGGAACAGAGGATGCCTTGCGGTATCGAGTCCCCATGACCATGCTACAGCAAGGACCCGGCCCACAAGCTCCCGGTGTCCCTGTCCTCGAATTCGTGGTGCCCCCGGACCATACAGACCTTGCCAGCGTCTCGGTCCCGGGTGAGTTTGATGGCCAAGATGTTCTGCAGGGCACCTCCTTTCACCTACTTTTACCTGACTGGCCCGAACCTGAGCCCCCCCGTGGTATAGTGGCCACAGGTATTTCGCCCCAGGAGGGCTGGGGCAACACATCCAGAAGACCAGGGAGGTCACAATGTTTTCCGTGAAGCACGGATGGCTCCGTTATAAGCCACACCAACGTTTCAAACTCCCCCGCCTCATCTACCGATACGAAACAGACGGCCAAGGGTTCGAGTCCGGCAAGCCCATCCAAGCACCATTCATCCGCAAAGGCGGCACCCAAGTCATGTTCACACGACCCCTGTACGAGCTCGAATGGCCCGGGACAATGCACGTCAAGAAAGACTCGACCGACTGGGATGACCAGATCCCCGACTCGATCCTGGGCAACATCAAAGGCTTCGAGCGGGTCAAGCCGGATGACCCAGAAGGCATGAAGACCAAAGGCTACGACCTACACCTGCGAAGCATCGTCCAAAGGGAAACCCTGCAAAGTATCGTCCAAGGGGAAATCCCGTGGGCACCACCGCTGCCCCGGCGCATCCCCAACTCGATCGCTTACCACCTGGCAGTCAACCAAGACAAGTACTACGGCCCCGGCAGCATGATGAAACATCCCGTGGCTGGTCTACCTGAAGCCCGGGTGCTCCAGGTGCTGTCGGCATCATTCGCCATCGACAGCAGCTACCACGCCGCCCTCACCTACCTGAAATGGCTGGGCGAAACCCATTGGCAACACCCCCTCCTGCAAAACTTCGACACCAACGTGCGAGAAGAGTTGATGGGGGTCAGTGAAAAGGCCATCCAGTTGTACTTCTATCTGCTAGGCGACTGCCTGTACGACCCCGACACCAAGTGGTTTAGCCGCCACGAGGTCAAACGCTTCTGGGACAAACTGGCAGGCTACCTGTGGTGGGTCGGCCGGACAGGAATGGGCCTGTACGCCGACCATGCAGGGATGTCGGATGCACACCGGGTCTCCTTCTTCATAAAGTGGGAAGAGTCCCTGCCCGATGTGGTGGAATGCATGGATGAGTGGGAAGAGGGTCACCGGATGATGCGGTCAGAGACACACGTCGATGGGATGGACCCCGCACGGCCCAAACACGGCCCCAAAGGGACAGCCACCGAAAAGCTCCAGGACCACCCCAAGCCAGAGGCGTTGAAAAAGCTGAAGGACATGAATTGGGGGACGTGCGGCCCCATACAAGCAGAGATGTTGAAGGATCTGAGGGAAATATTGAGGGGCGATCCTGAATATGCCCCCATACAAGCCAAGGACCCCAAGGCTCACGGGGCAGCGTCGAAAGAAGCCAAGACTGAAGGGGCCACCTGGCCCAAAGTCAAGTACCGCAAGGAAAACTCCGACACCGCCCCATTCGTAGATGGCCCCGCCATCTGGCTCAACCAGTCCAAGGATCAAGAGTTTTTCTACAGGTCC
>Ga0222639_1000444_pt1 | contig 19023 bp, 16 predicted proteins | sample AntAcemetagen185_FD_179863 | JGI IMG/M metagenome (GOLD analysis project Ga0222639, IMG submission 179863) | Saline water microbial communities from Ace Lake, Antarctica - #185 | ecosystem: Environmental > Aquatic > Non-marine Saline and Alkaline > Saline | place: Antarctica: Ace Lake...
TACAGGTTGATCAGGGTTTTTGAGAATCAGCGTTTCCGGATACATCAATGTTTTGAACCTCCTGGTCCGGTGAAGACGGAATGAGCGGATAGTCATAGATTTTTCCGTTTTCCTCAATGCGAATCGAACAGACCCGTGTCATATACCATCCACCCTGTGGGGTGAGCCAGGCAGTACGCTCAAGAACTGGAACGACCTGACGACCAGTTAGATTAATCGGCTGTGCCGCGAATTTTTCTTTGAAATTCATATACTCTTCACCTGTTTGGTGTTGTGCTGAGCACATCGTGCGATATGTACGACCTGAGGCAGAAGAAGAACGGGTCGATCGATTCTGAAGGTGAGGTCGGTTTCCCCTTCCAAAATGATCGCATCAAAATCCGGAGTTATCTGAAGGTCAATCTCCGGGCAGGGGGTAAGGACTCCCCGAATGGCCTGAATATAGCCATATAATTCTCCGGTTGTCGCCGGCTCTCCGGTACCGCACCGGAATGCACAGTACCAGTGGTCGAATGATATGGAGTGGAAGATGGTTAGAAGCGGTTCATAGATACATTGGAGAAGATTGAGAATGTCCGTTGATCTCTTCTTCTTTTGCTCGTTCTGTTCATCGTCTGGTTCATCTTTTTTTTCTGATGTATTTGGTTCTCCGGCTTTTTGGTATAGGGTCCTGCCAGCGAGCCGTATGGTTGTTTTTCCATTCCTGTCGCCTTTGTGGTAGACGGAAACCGGTCCCCAGGAAAGGGAAAAAAGGAGCGATATAGTTGATGATAACGATGCCTGTCCGGTAAAAAGAAGGGGAATCTGCACGAGTAGACTTCCAACTATTAGCAGACCAGCTATGGCGATTAAAAGAAAAATCCAAACCATCAGAATAAAAAAGATCCAGTATTATGGTTCTTCAGGTTCTGGTTTCTCTTCGGCAATTGGTGCCGCCTTGGATTTAGTACGGCTTCTGATGGCCTCGGTGACCTGTGGAATAACCGCTTCGCCCAAGGTACTGATGATCTCGGCTATCTCGTTTTTCTTCTGAAGTGAAAGTACCTGTACTCCTTCCGGTCCTTCGATGTTTTTGTGCAGAATTACGAGAGCGACTGGTTTGACACCACCGCCAGCGCCTGAGCCGGCACCGCCCCCAGCCTTTTCGTTTTCCCCCTCGCCGACACCAAATCCAAAACCAAACTGTGCCACCGGAATGATGGTTTTATCGTCTGCCTCGATGGGTTCGCCCAGGATCGTATTGGCAGAGACAAGTTTGTCAAGTTCTTCCAGAGTTTTTTTTAGAAGTGCTTCGCCAGTCATTGGAGTTTCCTCATGGTTGAATGAATGTTACTAAATTTAATTCTGTCGTTTTTTGTGGTTCAGAGTCTTCTGACCTGACTGTCCTGTTGTGTCACCCGCCACCCACCACCCACCGGAGGAAATAATGTGATGAGATCGCCCTCTGAGAGAGGAGTGTCAATTCCTTTGATAAACTGAATATTCCGACCGTTATGGAGGATATCGACGAACTTTTTCGGCACTCCGGGACGTTCAAATGCCATGTCCTCAAATCCGGGGTACTGAATCATCAAATCATCAAGAAGATCTGAGATGGTTGTATTCTCCGCGATGGTGAGATCAATCTCTTTGTCCATCACATCGCGGAATGTGGCAAATGCTTTCACCCGGATATTCATACTTTAAAACCGCCGGCCAGATTCACCTACCATTTTCATTCGGATGTCACCCTGCTTTGTTATTTATTTTCTAAAAAAGTAATTAGCTGGTCAGTCCCAGCTCTTTAAGTTTTTCCGGAGTAGGTCGACCTTCGTTGTCCCATCCCCGGGCTGCATAGTAATTGTCAAGAAGTGGCTGGCGTTCCCAGACACGTCCTTTGGGTGCCCCATCCTGGAGGGGTTCTTTTAACAGCCGATCGGGCAGAGTGTCATCCGCCTTAGTGTAGCCAACTTTCATATTGAACAGCTTCTGAAGGTTCCAGATCCGCTCTCCGATCAGGAGGAGATCTGTGGCATTCATCTTCATACCCGTCGTTGCGGCAATGAGGTCTGCGTAATCATCAGTGTCGAGAGCAAAGGATGTGAAAAGACATATCCCGGTAGCGTCAATGGATGAGGTAAGATCCTGAAAGGCCTTAACCCACAGGTCTTTTCCTTCACTGGTGTAGGGATCGAGCTTCTCGGGTGCCCCAAGAACTTCAGGCGAGATCATGTAACCATAGACATGGTCGCCACCACGAACGGAGGTCGCCGCCGCAAGGCCATATCCCTGAAGACCCCGGGGATCATATGCGGGAAGTTCCTGCTTCTTCACACTCATCGAAAGCTCAGGATGTCCATACTTTTCCGCAAACCGAAATGATCCATCGGCGAGTTCGGCCCCGAATGAGCGTCGGTATCCAATATCTTCGACCAGTTTGACCATATTTTCCGCGTCCCCAAATTTGATGCCGTCTTTAAGATATCCTTTCTCGGTCATTTCCATTGCACAGGCAATAGAAGTTGCTGCACCAATGGCATCAAGCCCAAGGTCATTACACCGGTAATTTGCCCGGGCAACTGCTGAAAGATCGGAAACGCCACAATCTGCACTAAATCCCCAGACCGGTTCATACTCCGGACCTTCACCTTCTTCTCCATCAACCTTTGTCACTCTTCCGCACTGGACAATACATGCATAGCAACCCTTGGGTTTCGTGAGGATTGTTTCTGCCATTGTTTCCCCGGATACTTTTTCTGCCTCCGGGAAGTATCCCCTCTGGAAATTTCGTGTCGGAAGAATGTAATTCCCGTTGATAATATTGACAAGGATTGCTGTCCCGTATTTGTGTAGTCCCTGGCAGATGCCATTGTCCTCAATCTTATTTCGGACGCGTTCTTTCACGGCATTGAGTTTGTCTTTATCGGCAATTTTAATTGGAAGTTTCCCGGTTGCCACGATTGCCTTGAGGTTCTTGGACCCAAGCACCGCACCGGTGCCGCCACGCCCTGCAGCGCGGTGCTCTTCATTGATGATACAGGCGATGAGACTTTTCTTTTCACCGGCGGGTCCGATACATGTTACACGGATATCTTTGTCGCCGAGATCACTTTTAAGGGCTGCTGTTACTTCGCTGGTTTTCATACCCCAGTATGGTGTTGCATCCCGAAGCTCTACGGTGCCTTCATTTAGGAAGATATAGACTGGTTTTGCAGAACGTCCACTGATGACAACTGCGTCAAACCCTGCTCTTTTCATCTTCCAGCCAAAAAACCCGCCGCTGTTAGCGGAGACAAGGGCATCATTTAGTGGAGATTTCGTGGTAACCTCATACCGGCTTCCAAGCGGGATGCCGGTGCCGGTAAGTGGTCCCGTTGAGAACACGATCACATTCTCCGGAGAGAGTGCATCGATTTTTGGATCAATCCGGTCGGTTACGATGCGTGCACCAAAACCGCGACCACCAAGATAATTTTTCTTGAGATCAGTTGGTGTTTCCTGAATCGTCACCTTGCCATCAGTGAGATCAATAAACGCCATATTTCCTGCATATCCATCCATAGTATTCACCAGTGGATAATTAGAGTCAAAGTAGATAAAAGTAAGTCAAGATTTATATGGTGGTTAATTGTTATCGTTTATACATTGATATATATGCTTAATATATGAAATCAGACGCCAGCTCCTTTTTTTCTCTCGTGGGTTTCCAGCAGATAACCCTCTCTTCCTGTTTGATCTTCGGGATTTTCATGCTGGTGCTAAGGTACCGTAACATCAATGAATCGAGAGGTGCCACTATAATGTCAGGAGAACGAAGTTCATGACGTCTGAATCAAATCTGATCTATCAGGAAGTTCAGTGGATGTATCGACAGCAACCACTGATCATGATTGTCGTTGGGTTGATTGCGGTATTTGCTTGGCGGAGTTTTCTGTATCAGGTAGTTGTTGGTGTTCCCTTCTCCTGAAGTGGTGGTGAGGCAGGTGATGTTTTCATCTGGATTATCTGGATTGCCTTTGGACTTGGGTTCCCCACATTTTTCAGTATGTTGCGCCTTGAGATTAAGGTGACGCCGGAAAACCTTGTCTATCGATACTGGCCACTTCATGTAGTGAATCGAACGATTTCCCGTTCCTCAATCCGCTCGGCTGAGGCAGCGACCTACCGACCGCTCCGGGATTTTGGAGGCTGGGGTATTCGGCGTGGTAGCCTAGGCAAGGCCTACACTATCAGCGGGAAAGAAGGGGTTTGGGTTACTCAAACCGATGGGACGGCATTCCTTCTTGGTTCACAGGACGCAACCAGTCTTGCAGAATTGTTGAAATGAGAGAGAAAGAAGCGAAAGAATGTCTGGGCAGTTGAAGCCCGGCTTAGGATTATTCTTTTTTGGTTTCTTTTTTTGAGGACTGAGCATTCTTCTCTTCTGGCTGCAATTCCTGTATTCTCTTTTTCAGTGCTGTCTGGTAAGCGGGGTTGGTTACGTTCATAGGTTTGGTGCTGTTTTTTTCAGTCATAGTTGTTCTTTGGGGCGACCGGATATATTATAGGTTCGTGGTTCGTGTTGGTTTGGACCGGGATTCTCATTTTTTTCAATGGGTAGCAAGTACGAAAAATTATCACCTCTCATGTCGAGTACCAATTATTCCAATTCATGCGATTTGTGGGGTATTTGTAGAATGATTAAAAAAGCAGGAACTATCACGATATGTGTGTTGGCAGTTCTGTGTGTTTTCTGCGGTGGATGTATTGACACCACCGGTGAATCGACGCAGACTGATACCGGTACTGTTCCGCCTACTGAATGTGGCCTTCGCCTTATTACGGAGGAATTTAAGCCTTTTAGTTATCTGGATGAAAACGGTAGAGTTGCCGGGCAGTCAACCGAGGTAGTACAGGAGATTCTCCGAAGGCTGGAGCAGACCGGAACCATTGAACTGTTGCCCTGGGAAGAAGGGTATGATCTGACTTTAAAAACTTCCAATGTAGTATTATTTCCAACTGCCAGAACTGCTGAACGGAAAGATCTCTTTCAGTGGGTTGGACCTATTGCGTCCTTTGACTCTGTGTTCTATGCCAAAAATGGCTCAGGAATTGTGATTCAAAGTCTGGATGCGGCAAAAAAAACCGGAACAATTGGTGCGGTGACCGAAGATGTGCGGTATCAGTACCTGGTTGAGAACAATGTCACAAATCTGGTTGGTTACGAAAGCGATGAGGTCTGTGTTCAAAAACTGATGGATGGAGAGATTGATCTCTGGCTTGGAAGCAGCAGCAATTATGGTGATTTGGCCCGTAGCGCAGGGTACACTTCCCGCGATATTGAGGCGGTGTATTCCCTGAGAACGATTGATACGTTCATCGCCTTTTCACAGGGAACTTCTGAGAGTGTTGTTGCAACCTGGCAGGACGCCCTTGATGCCATAAAAGAGGACGGAACCTTTGCAGTTCTTACCTCTGCTCTCTCCGTAGCCGGTGCAAACAATGAGATAATATCAACAGAATCCGGCCCTTCGGAAGCCAGTCTGGCGCTTTCCCTTGTGATTGCAGAGACTGATGGTACAATGACTTCAGTTCTGCGAACGCTTGAAGTTCTGGCTGTTACCAGTGAAGTCAGGTCGGGTGATTGGCAGGAGATAAAACCGCTGCTTGCCGTGCCTGAGGAGAAGATTGTCGATGCCCGGATGTGGTATGCACGAACGAACGGTTCGTATTACACGGTGGTCGATGATCTGGCACAGGCCAATCTGCTGAGCCGGCCGTATTTCCCTCAGTTGCTGGCGGGGCAGGAATCGGTTGGGACGGTCGTTGTCAGTCACTCAACCGGAAAAAGCACCGCAATTGTCGCTGTTCCGGTGAAAACCGACATTTCGATCTCCGGCATTCTTGGAGCGTCGGTGTATCTTGATTCCCTTGTTAATTCTCTGGAATCAAAACTTCCCGGCGATATGACCTTCTTTGCCATTGCACCTGATGGGACCTTAGCACTTAGCTCTGAAAAAGGAGAGATATTCCAGAATGTTCTGGAGCAGGATGTTGGGACGTCATTCGGGCGTGCTGTCGATAAGATACTTGCTGAAGATTCCGGTGTGGTGACATACGATGCTGGAGGAATGAGCTGGACGGCCTATTTCCGGACATCACCGTTGACCGGATGGCATGTTGTGGTAGCTTATCCAGAATAAGCATCTAATTTTCAATTTTTTTAGCTGAGGACATTATTATTTCTCTTCTCGATTCATAAGCAAAAACTCTATTAGTAACTCTTCAAGAAGTATCAGTACAGGATTTTTTAGGACTGGGGTGGGTAACGATGAATCAAAAAATAGTGGTTGGTATGATAGTATTGATTGCAGCTCTGTGCATTTTCTGCTGCGGATGTGTGGATACTACCGGAGATACTGGACAGAGCGGTTTGCAAAATGGCGGAGAGGCCGGAATGGGAAATGAAACTCTACCGGAAGAAATTGTGATTAGAACGTCTGGACTTCGCCTTATTACTGAGGAATTTCCACCCTTTAATTATCTGGATGAAAACGGCACTGTTGCCGGCCAGTCAACACGGGTAGTGGAAGAGATTCTGCAAAGGCTGAATCAGACCGGAACCATTGAGGTTCTCCCTTGGGAAGAAACATATAAACTGGCGTTAACAACTCCTGATGTGGCAATCTTTTCAACCACGAGGACGACCGAACGCGAAGATCTTTTCCAGTGGGTCGGGCCGGTTGCATCGTATGATATTGTTCTGTATGCGAACAATGGATCAGATCTTCAGATCACAAATATGGATGAGTTAAAAAAGGCCGGATCGATTGGTGCTCTGCAGGATAGTGCAAGGTATCAGTACCTTGCAGAGAATAATGTTTTAAACCTGACTGGGTATGAAAATGATATTGAATGTGTTCAGAATCTGATGGATGGGGAGATTGTTCTCTGGCTAGGAAGTAGTGCCACAGTTGCTGATATCGCCAGGAATGCAGGGTATGCTCCTTGTGATCTTGAAGCAGTCTATTCGGTCGGAACCTATGATCTGTATATTGCATTCTCTAAGAATACCCCGGAGGATGTTGTCACAGTGTGGCAGGACGAACTGGATGCAATGAAATTAGATGGGACTTTTGGGGGTCTTACGACTCCCTCTCCTTAAACTGACAGGGAAGGTTCTGATGATAGCAAGTGATGACTGGCTGTCACAATATACATGGGTTCTGTTCCGGTCCGTTTGATTTTGACTCCTGCGTAGGAAAATCTGGTATTCAGAAAATTCTATACTGATTTCTGAAGGGCAGTTCTTGGTATTCATTTGAGAGAAAGAGGTAATTTCAGTGAATTTTTTAGTTTATTCATCTTCAAAGACATGATTTCCCCGCTCACAGGTACACAATAGCATTTTCCGCTCAGGTTCTGTCTTCTCCTCCTCAACTGATACCAGCACCCGGTTCTTCGCAAAACAACCCCATTCTTCTGCCTTTTTCTGTCGGATTTGTTCCAGTTCCTCCGGCAGGACCCCTTGGAGTTGTGCAACGCGGTAGACGACTTCTAACAGATCGGCGAGTTCTTCCGGTTCTTTTGATTCGAGATATTCCTCCAGTTCTTCGATAAGTTTGTATTCGATGTAGCGAAGAAATGCCTGATTTTCGAGTTCTTTTACTTCGCAGGTTTTTCCCTGAGAGTGGATGATTTCAGGAATGCGGTCGCGGACTGCTTTGTTGTATTCTTTCAGAGTGTGAATGTCTCATACCCCCATGTATTAATCAGGTAATCTGCCTTCTCAATAAGATTTTGGAAAGCGTATCTCCTGCCAGTGGGGTCCGGGCTGGTGGTCCATTCAGACAAAAGCTATAACTGCCCGTTCATCAACAATCAAGCAGAGAACATTCGTCCTTCCAGAGGGACGGAGGAACATAGAATGACATTTCTGTGACGCGTTCTCTCTTCAGAACGCCGATGGGAAAACCATGAATACCACCACTGTATCAAATGCCCGGTCAGAGATGAACTCTCATGGTCCGGATGCATGTTGGGTGTATTCTCCGGTACACACAATTATTGTTGTGATCTGCTGGTATCCGGGAGTACGAGCATGAAACGAAAAATAATCAGTATCGATGAGGACAAATGCACGGGATGCGGGGAGTGCATCCCGGATTGTCCTGAGGGAGCCCTTCAGATCATTGACGGAAAGGCACGGCTTGTAAGTGATCTCTTCTGCGACGGTCTGGGGGCCTGCATCGGCACCTGCCCGGAGGGAGCGATCTCAGTCATTGAGCGGGAAGCCGAGGCATACGATGAGAAGGTAGTAATGGAGACGATTGTCCGGCAGGGAGAAGGGGTAATCAAGGCCCATCTCGAACACCTTGCCAGTCACGGGCAGATGGATCTCTACAACGAGGCGCTCGAATATCTAAAGGAGCACACAATTCCTATCCCCTCCCATGAAAGTCCGTTGGGTCCACACGAACCCGGACAACCCTGCTCCCCGGCGTTCGCGTCCTGCCCGGGAATAGCAGCACAGAGCATCACACGGGATACGACTGCCGGGACCCGGAACCAGTCAGAGAATGCAGTATCTGAACTGCGTCAGTGGCCGGTACAATTAAAGCTCCTCAACGCAGCTGCTCCATATTTCGATAATGCTGACCTGCTGATTGCTGGGGACTGTGTTCCCTTCGCCTATGCAGGGTTCCATGCGGAATTCCTGAAGGGTCGAATCGTGATTATCTTTTGCCCAAAACTGGATTCAGACATTGACGGGTATATCACGAAACTGGCAGAGATCTTCTCCCTACATTCGATAAAATCCATAATGGTTGTCCATATGGAGGTTCCCTGTTGTAACGGCGTGCGGTATGTCATCGATGAAGCAATGAAAAAATCGGGAACGCACATCCCGGTTGAAGAGAAGACGATAACCATAGATGGCGGGATACGGGACGAAACGTAACGATAGCATTCCATTTTTTGGCAGGTCTGCGGTAAGGAAGGAGGGCGGGTAAGCTGCTGCTGATGTTGCGGGGATACCGGGAAACACTTCCGGCAAGGATATTTAAAAAAATTATACTTTGTTTTTCCCCGGTCCTTTACTCTGGGCACGGGGTTTGAAGTTCTGAGTTCTTCCGCTCTTCTCGGCCTTTAGCTGAGTTCTTGATGTTGATTTTGATACCTTATTCTCGGCCTTTAGCTGAGCTCTTGATGCTAATTTTGGTATCTTCTTCTTTTCATCCATGGTGTTCCTTCATAGATACAGTCTCATTGATAATAAAGATCATCCCTGAGTTATTCATCCGGTGTCGACGTACTAATACAGTACCTATTGGCCGATGTCGATAGCACCCCGGATTAGGGTACATTTGCAGGTGGTATCCTTGGCATCCGGTTCGATGATAGCGTTGATGGTCCGGACGGTTGAGAGGTTAATTATATTGGGTGGTTTTTAGGAGAGTTTGATGTCTTATTCCTGGTTTGTGGGGTAATTAGGATTTTGGGAGCGAGGGTGGATTTTTAGTGAAACTAGTGACAAATCCATGAATGATGAGATATTGAAGATGCAGAGAAATTCTGCTGGATGTGAGGTACAGAGAATGAATCTGGCGAATAAAATGCGCTTTTTTCCTATTCATCGACACTTATATTTACGTAAACTTCAAGTGGTTATTTATGCCATCAAAAATCCCAAAGTCTGACCCCTCCGTTTTCTTCCCGCTCGTGATTCTCATTGTTATCTGTCTCTCTCTTCTCATCGTGATGATATTTCAGCCCACACCAGATGCACCCGGACAAACCGTAGCCATGAACGTGCCTTGTGCACCCATCCCGGTAGCGAGTGAACTCGGCACGAATCTGGCGTACGAGCTTGAGCTTATTCCTTCTCCGGGTCAGACTATCGTGCCCGAAAAGATTGATGTCATTGACCCCGCCACCGGAGCGGTTCTGTATTCTGCCGGGGGTGAACTGTTTTCAAAGATTTATCACCCGGCTTCCGTCCCGCCGCCTACTTCGGAGGAATTGCAGAACGGGACCGGTAAACTGATCAATCCCCGCATCTCAATCTGGTTTAAGGTCGAACCGGATATGGTTCCGAATCGACTGATTCACCGGATAACAATGAACCAGACCGCAAGCCGGGGAGTGCCGGTCATTCTTACCGGTGGAGAAGTTGATGTGCAAAAAGCACTCGAACCAGTAGTCATTGGATCTCCTATGCACGGTTCGGGCTGGATGGCACTCGAGACCACTTCACCGCTCACTCATCATTTCCTTGGCCAGATTACAATGGGAGGAGTTCCCCGTGTTCCACAGCGGTATGCTCAGGACTGGATTCTGGTCGACCCGGAAACCGGCAGGGCAGGTAGTGGTAATACCTCTCTTGCGAAGAATTACTATGGGTATGGCAAAGAGATCTATGCGGTCGCTGACGGGACGGTTATCAGTGCCGTTGATGGATTCCTGGAATGGGAACTGATTTATTCGGCTGTAAAAGGTATTGATGGCGCAGCAGGCAATTTTGTGATTCTGGACATTGGCAACGGAAAGTATGCCTGCTATGGGCATATGATCCCCGGCTCTCTCACGGTTAAAGCGGGTGACGTTGTAAAAGAAGGTCAGGTGATCGGCCTGATGGGCAATTCCGGTAACAGTGATCTCCCGCACCTTCACTTCCAGGTTGTCACCGATGATCCGACTTTTTTTGAATCGGAAGGGTACCCTCATGTCTACCGGACGTTTGAGTCAATCGGGAGCGCGAATGAGACAATTTTTTACGACAGTCCGTTAGCTACGATGTCGAATGACCAGTTCTATGATAATTTCTACCTCGCAGTAACCTTTGAAAAAGAACCTATCCCCCGGGAGAATATGCTGATGGAGAACTGGATTATTGTCTCTTTCCCCGAATCAGACCCCTTGGTCTGAAAAATCCTTTTTTAAAAGGATAATAAGTGTCAGATCAGTTGATTGTGTCTGAAAAGAACGAAAAATTTATTTTTATTTCACAATCATGACCGGACAGGTGGCATGATGGATGACTTTCTGGCTGACACTTCCTAAAAAGACCCCTTTAATCGCACCTAGGCCCCGACTGCCGATGACAATCAGGTCAGCCTTTTCCTTCCCGGCAATCTCAATGATCTCGGTTGCCGGATCACCGATGGCGACTTTGAGCGTATAGGGCAGATCGTCCTGTTCAAATAGTGCTATGGTATTTTTTATATCTGATTTGGCATCCTCTTCAAGAATGGAGTGAACATCAAAATTTGCCTTTGCCATTCTTGACTGCGAAGGGGGATTATTTTTGATAGTTACCAGTACTACCTGAGAAGATAATTCTCTGGCAAGATCTGCCGCTGTTGTGGCCGCACGCCCGGCATTTTCAGATCCGTCAGTTGCAAGCAGTATTTTTTTGTACATGATACATATTACTCCAAAAATCCCTTCCGAACCAGTTCAAAGAAAGGGACATAGTGATCTGCCTGATACCACGAAATCCTTAGTCTCGTGGCATTTCACGTATGAGCGATAGAGTATCATTTACTCTGTATATAGAAATAACGATTCGCACAATTATAGTGGCGAACGATAGTGGCGAACGTTTCTTTTTGAACGAATAGTAAACGCGATGAATCGTTTAATTTCAAAAATAACCGTTTGGCACTATAATAATCAAGTATTCAGGATTTTCTTTCATTTGCTGGATTCATCGAACACTCATGGGCAGGAAACCTTGAAATCTGCGTAAACTCTCGAAGTCTCCACCCTTGAAAGCGAATGAATCCTCTTTTCTGCGGAATTATTAACCTTCTCAGTAACGAATAATAATGACCGAACAGGAAACGCAGATCAGAGGATAGCTTAAAATATCCTCGCGGTTTTTATTAAAATAAATACAGTTTCCTGTCTCAAAACCAATATCTGATTAAAACGAAATATCCGGCATAATCTGCTAATCTCAACAAATTCAAAGTATTTTAAAAAACGGAGAAACAGTTCTTGAACGCGCAAACAATTCGGGATGAATGGTTTTCAAACACCAAAGGGGATATCCTTTCCGGCATGACCGTAGCACTTGCGCTCATTCCTGAAGCAATAGCTTTCTCCATCATCGCCGGCGTTGACCCCATGGTTGGCCTGTATGCCTCGTTCTGCATTGCCGTCGTTATATCGATTGCTGGCGGAAGACCCGGCATGATTTCGGCAGCGACAGGGTCCATGGCGCTTGTCATGGTTGTTCTGGTCCGGGATTTTGGTCTTGAATATCTGCTGGCAGCAACGATTCTGACGGGGATTTTGCAGTTTGGGCTTGGTCTTTTGAAAGTAGGACGGTTCATCTCATTTATCCCGTATTCGGTTGTGCTGGGTTTTGTCAACTCACTTGCTATTCTCATTTTCCTCGCTCAGATCCCGTTTTTAATCGGCGGTTCAATTGCGGTGTATGCGATGGCGGCAGCGACAATTGCCATCATCTATATTCTGCCCCGGTATACGCGGGCCATCCCGGCACCATTGATTGCCATTGTGGTGATGACGGCGATTGCCATCGGGATGGGGCTTACCGTTCTTTCGGTTGGGGATTTGGGCACCATTACCCGAACCCTTCCGGCATTTCACCTTCCGGTGGTGCCAATTTCTATAGAAACGCTGCTCATTATTCTCCCCTATTCAGCAACGCTTGTCATCATCGGTCTTCTGGAATCACTCCTCACGGCCTCCATTATTGATGAGATGACCGATACCAGAAGCAATAAAGACCGGGAAGTCAGGGGGCAGGGCATTGCCAACTGTGTGGCAGGATTTTTCGGCGGCATGGCCGGGTGTGCCATGATTGGGCAATCGGTCATCAACGTGACCTCCGGCGGAAGGGGGAGGCTGTCTTCAATGGTTGCCGGAGTGTTTCTTATGATCCTGATCATTGTATTCGGCGATCTGGTGGCACAGATCCCCATGGCAGCACTGGTTGGGGTTATGATAACGGTTGCTGTCGGGACGTTTGAATGGCAGTCTATGAAGGATCTAGCCAAAATTCCAAAGAGCGATGCATTCGTTATGCTGGCAACGATTGCGATAGTTGTCTATACCAATGACCTAGCCAAAGGTGTATTAACCGGCGTCGTGCTCGCTGCCCTTGCGATGGCATGGAAGATGTCGGTTATTTCAGTTTCAGGGAATGTCCGTGAAGACGGCGTGAAATTGTATACCGTACATGGGCAGTTGTTCTTCGGCACCATGAGAGCGTTCATTGATCTTTTCGATTATTCGGGAGATCCCGATAAAATCGAGATAGATTTTGGCAATTCACACATCTGGGACCATTCTGCGGTTGAAGCCATCACCCGGGTCATCGACAAATATCAGCGGGAAGAAAAGTCGGTGTATGTTATCGGCCTTGATTCTGAGAGTCAGAAGACGCTGGATAAGGGATTTTCATAGATATAGAAGCAAGAATTAAATAATCTCATTTAAAACTCCTATCATATCTGTTTTTCATAGGTTTTCATTATGCAACAATATCTAAGGATTTTTATCATTCTGGCAATTGCAGCATTCCTGGCAGTTATGCCGGTTTCAGGAGAAGAAAACAGTTCGCTTACGATTGATGAGCTCCTGCATATGGAAAACATCTATGATTTCTCTCTCTCACCGGACGGGAATAATCTGGTGTCGCTGATCTATGAGGGTTCGGGTCTTCGGCCCGATTCGATAAACATCACGATACGTTTTAACGACCTTCGTTCAGGGCAGGAACACCAACTTTCGGGCGACTTCGAAACGCCACTGTCATTTGCTCTCTCCCCTCTTGGGACCCAGGTGGCGTATAGTCCGGTGCCAAAAGACGGGGAGGATGCCGTTTTGAAGGTTGTATCCCTTGTCGACCTGAATGTTACTGTTTTTCAGAATGTTTCGCCGGGACTTCCTGAAGGATTTTCATGGCTGGGTGAAGACGAACTGATCTATACTGAAACCGTTTCCGGCGTAGGAGAAGGGACAAAAACCGCAGGATATGATGATGATGATGACACGATTCTGGTGGATGAACAACCGCACCCTGAGATTCTCAAAAAATATTCACTGAAAACCGGTATCACCGTGTCACTTACATCGAATGATGATGTCATAACGAGGTATGTTCCTTCTCCGGATGGGAATTATATCCTGTATAAATCAACGGCTAACCCCGATGTATGGCAAAATCCCCCGGTGTACCGGTATGTGCTTCTCAATACATCCACCGGAGAGGAACGGTCTGTTTTCAACTGCACTGAGGGTGGCAATGATGAAAATGCGATCGTATGGGCTCCTGACAGTTCAGCGGTGTATATTGAACGGTTTCAGTATGGGGGCATGGCATTCCCCATGCTCTACACATCAGATGTGCTTGTGTACTCTCCTGAAGAACAAAAGATCGGGGAAGTCCCGCTGAACTGGGAGAAGGGACTTCATATTGATCGGTTCAATGCTCATGTTGAGATAACTCCATATAATGGCGGTTTCTATGCACTGCTCGCGAACGGAACAAACCCGATACTTGCCATGTACCGGCAAACGCCGACGGGCTGGAACCGACAGATGCTTTCAGGTACGCATGAGGGGAACATTTTTGCTCTCGAAAGCAGTGCAAACGGAACGAAGATCGTCTATAATGCAAATTCGGCCAGCACTTCTCCTCAGCTTTTTGCGGCGAACGTAGCGGACGGCAGGATCACCGATGAGGTTCAGATAACTGATTTGAATGCAGAGGTTCTTTCACGAATAAAAGGATCTTCTGAGGTGATTCACTGGACCGGTGCTCTTGGTGATGACATTGAAGGAGTGATCCGGTATCCGCCGGATTACATCAAAGGAGAAGTTTATCCCCTTGTGCTGGTGATTCACGGCGGGCCGGCTTACAACGATTTTGACAGCTGGCGGGATACCTGGGAGTTCCCGTACCATCTTATTACAGACATGGGGGCTGTGGCTCTTTCGGTCAATTATCATGGTAGTCTGAATTATGGGTTTGATTTTGCAGAATCGATTGAGAACGGACATTACTATGATCTGCCAGCTTTGGATCTCCTGTCAGGAAAGGAGTATCTTGCAGGGCAGGGTATCATAGATCCAACCCGAGCCGGTTCAACAGGATGGTCAAACGGAGGAATACTTGCCCTTGAGCTGATAACACGGGATCCCTCTCTCAAAGCTGCGGTTTGCGGAGCCGGAACTGCTGAGTTTTCTGCGATGGTTGCCGGGACAGACGGGATCATTATGGCAAAGAGGTATTTTGGTGACACTCCGTTTGGAAATCCCGACTTTTTCAGAGATATATTGCCGATCTACGGGGCAAAAAATGTTAAAACGCCCCTTCTGATGATGAGCGGAACTGAAGATGACGATGTGGTGACGTCGAGTGCGATGGTGACGTACAGAACCTTTAAGGAGCACAGTTCTGCCCCGGTTGAGTTTTTATTATTCCCCGGAGAGTCACATCATTTTGAGGAATATGTTCATCAGTACAGAAAGGTTCAGGAGGAACTTAATTGGCTGGAGATGTATCTGTTTTCGTGATTTTGCCGGAGTCTCTGTATATGATTGTATAATGGGGGGTTTTTTGGAAAAATCACCTGAAGGCGAATGATTGAGTGGTTTATGTCACCAAAAACGTGTATGATATTCTAACGAATAGCATGCACAACGAATTATCTGGAAAACAGGTAAATATGAAATAACAACAATGACAATGACAATGACAGATTCTGCAGAAGAAAAGAAGAGCCAGGAGGAAGGCGATTTTGTTTCAATCAGGAAGAAAATTCTTGAGCTTGGTGAAGTAAAAAATTTCAGAATACTTGATGTCGGTGCAGGACCCCTCGCGACCATTGCCGCGAAATATTTCAACTGCTTTGTTACATCCATTGACATTGACAAAAAAGAGATACAGCTATGGAAGGAATATGCAGAAAAAGAGGGTGTCTCAGACAGAATAAATCCTGAAGTGGCGGATGCATCAGAATGCCCGTACCGTGATGATGCATTTGACGTCTGCATATGCTTCTGTGCCCTGCATCACTTCCCAACCGGAATCAGGGGTAAGGCTGTATCTGAATTCCGGCGTATTTCTTCAAAACGCTTTATTATTGCAGAATACACAACAGAAGGGTTTCTGGAAGTTCACAGCAAGGAAGAGTTTGAACCCGTGAGTCTTGACCATCTGAAGGAAACCCTGAAGAATACAGGGTCTCTTAAAGTAATTCCATTGGATAAAATGATGGTGTATATCGTTGAAAAAGAACCCATTTTCCGAAATCGTCATGGTCATGAATGACCGGTTCAACAGGATGGTCAAACGGAGGAATACTTTCCCTTGACCTGATAACAGGGGATCCCTCTCTTACAGCTGCGGTTTGCGGAGCCGGAACCGCTGAGTTTTCTGCGATGATTGCCGGGACAGATGGGATCATTATGGCAAAGAGATACTTCGGTGACACTCCGTTTGGAAATCCTGACCTTTTCAGAGATATATTGCCGATTTACGGGGCAAAACATATCGAAACGCCCCTCCTGATGATGAGCGGAACTGAAGATGACGATGTGGTGACCTCGAGTGCGATGGTGACGTATCGAACGTTTAAAGAGCACAGTTCTGCCCCGGTTGAGTTTTTATTATTCCCCGGAGAGTCACATCATTTTGAGGAATATGTTCATCAGTACAGAAAGGTTCAGGAGGAACTTGACTGGCTGGAAATGTATCTGTTTCCTTAATGGCAGCGAGAAAGAAACCAGGGTGCAAGCCAGCCAGCACTATTTGAATTTGTGCCTTAGGAGTGCTGCAGCACCCAGACCTATGAGTAAACCAGCTACACCCGGAGGTGACGGTTTTGCTTCAGTCACCGGTACTGGCATTCGTTCTTTTCTTTGATAGGTGGGGTATACGATCGCCGTTTCTTCAGGCTGAATGGGAATGTCTCCTGAATCATCTATCACGATTTCTTCTATTTCTAAAGGAGCCCCCGCTTCACCTCCAAAAGCAATCCATCCAACGCCCGGACAGGTTGCCTCAGAAGTCATAGCATAGGCGTCATTGCCAGTTATGGTTGTAGAGTATCCAGTCCAGTTTGCTGACGTTTTGTTATACTGCCAAAGTGCCGGCAACACGTTTTGTTCTGCAAGCCAGTCATTTGAGATTTTGAAGGTATATGTGATATTCGTAATTTCAGTTACGTCTGCTTTGTACAGGGTCACTTTTTCATACTGGTATATTTTTGTATCCGGAGGTTCGATGTCTCTATCAGGACCTGATTTCCGCTCGACGGTAACCATCAACTCGGGTATATCTACTGCTGGCAAAATCCTGACCTGAGTCACTGCATTTTTTTTCAATACCAGAACGGTCGGCTCGCCAGCTTTAAGATCGTATGCTACACCAACACTAATATCAGAATTATATCCTGAACCTATAGCGTTACTTTCAGAAGAAATCGAAGGAGGTGGGTACACCAGAGGTAGTTCATCGGTGCCGATGACAGCACTCTGGTCATCGGTGATCGTGAAGTTTCCATCACAGATACCATCCAGATTGGCATCAGTGCAGGTCTCTGAAAAACCAGTGCCTAATTGATTTGCCCAGGCATTACCTCCACTGTATCTTCCACCGACAATATTCGTTTTTAGAAGAAGCGTCCGGTTAAAAACATCATCCCAGACGTATCCCAACTGAGAATGTACATAGAGATTATCATCGTTTTTAAAGAAATTATTAATGATCGTGAGCGTGCTGTTATCAGCATACACTCCACCGCCGGATACTGATGCCGTGTGGTCCCGAATAATAGTGCCCTCAATTGTCAGTTCACTATCTTTTGTATACACGCCACCTCCATAATGAGCGCCTATATTGTTGCTGATAGTGGAATCTGTAATAGTTAGCGTCGTCTCTTTAGCATATACGCCACCACCAGAATTGTCATTAATATTGTCGGAGATGTTGCTGTTTGTTATTGTTACTACGGCATTTTCTCCATACACTCCGCCACCGGATTCACCGGCATTATTGATGAGGATGGTACTGTCTTGAATTGTTACTGTAGCCTGGTTTGCATACACCCCACCACCAGACTCGCCTGCATTATTGAGCATGAGGGTAGTATTTTCAAATGAGACGGTAGCCCAGTGAGCAAATACGCCACCGCCGTATTCACCACCTCCATTAGCTTCAATATTGCTGTTTTCAATGGTCACTGTAGAATCATTAACAAATAATCCACCACTATAATTGCCCAGATTGAGATCAATTGTATTTCCCGAAAAAACTGCACTTCCTCCTCTAAGATGTATCGCCCCTCCTGTGCGTGCGATGTTTCCTGTGAACGTTGAATCACAAACAGACGCGTTATTAATGTAAAATAGCTGGAGAGCGCCACCGTATGAATAAACATTCCGGCTTATTTCATTATTGAGAAAAAGGCAATCATTTATTGTAAGTTTTTCAAGGTCAGCACTTATTTTTGTTGCATTGACACCCGCACCATTCACTCCTGCAAAATGGTGGTTATTTGAAATGTTCAGGCTTTGTAAGGTGACATTATTGGCGGTTATCGTAATTGCTGAAGCGTTGCTGGCCTGAAGAACAGAGGTGTTGGTAATCAGGGGACGAGCCGGAGAACCGGCCCATTTCTCTATAGTGACATCCGGGTTTGAGATAGTGATCCCACCTTCATAGATATGTCCGTCTGTTCCCCAGATGCGGATGGTATCGCCATTGCCAATTTCAGGAATATCAAAGATCTCACTATAATTTCCTGCAATACTGGAGACATTCCAGAGTGCCGGATGAGTAATGGGGCCATCGCCCTGTACACCTCCATCATCAACAATGATACCATTGGCCATGCCATCATCATCACCAGCTCCTCCGTCAGTCAGGGTAAATAGAACCGAATTATTGGAGAATTGTGCCGGAAACGTCTCCCACTTCAGAGTATTTGGATTAAATTTGCGATAGGTAAGTGAGTATTCTTCATTCAGGGAGATGAGATCCGGATAGGTAATGGCCACATCAACATTCCCGCCGGGTGAAAC
>Ga0222639_1000455_pt1 | contig 18661 bp, 17 predicted proteins | sample AntAcemetagen185_FD_179863 | JGI IMG/M metagenome (GOLD analysis project Ga0222639, IMG submission 179863) | Saline water microbial communities from Ace Lake, Antarctica - #185 | ecosystem: Environmental > Aquatic > Non-marine Saline and Alkaline > Saline | place: Antarctica: Ace Lake...
GGTTAAATTTAACTTTTAATGAATTGATTTCACTCGGTTTGATTATAGCAATAATAGCACAAATTGGCGATATATTTGAATCAGTATTGAAAAGAGGTTCAGGAGTCAAGGATTCAGGGACTTTAATTCCTGGTCAGGGGGGAGTATTAGACTGTCTTGATAGTCTAATATTTACAGCTCCCGTATTCTATTATTATATAGTTTTGTTAAATTTGCACTAATAAATATTTTTAAAAGTAAGGGGTTTAATTGTGAAGAAAAGAATAGCTATATTAGGTTCAACAGGTTCGATAGGACAGCAAACTCTGGAAGTTATAAAAAAATATTTAAATGAATTTGAAGTAGTGGCTCTAAGTGGTTGGAAAGATACAAAAATGCTTCAGGAGCAGATAAATATCTATAACCCTAAAGTAGCAGTAGTTAAAAATGAAGTTATTGCCAGGAATTTGAAAAAGAATTTAAATAAAAAAAATAATATTAAAATATTATGGGGAACAAACGGATTAATAAATATAGCAACCTTAGAAGAAACCGATATTATTGTAGTTGCTATCACCGGGATAGCATCTCTTATACCTACTTATGAAGCAATAAAAAGAGGAAAAAGAGTTGCTTTGGCCAGCAAAGAAGCGATGGTAGTGGGTGGCGAGTTATTAGTGAAAGAAGCAATATCTAAAAATGCAAAAATTATACCTATAGATAGTGAACATAGTGCAATTTTACAATGTTTAAAGAATGAGAAAAAAGATTGTGTTGAAAAAATTATATTGACGGCATCCGGGGGTGCTCTTTATAATTTTACCGAAAATGCTCTAAAAAATGTAACAGCTGAAGACGCACTAAATCATCCCACCTGGAAAATGGGGAAAAAGGTTACTATTGATTCGGCCACTTTGATGAATAAAGGATTAGAAGTAATTGAAGCAAAATGGTTTTTCAATATACCGGCTAATAAAATAGAAATCGTAATCCATCCTCAAAGTTATGTGCACTCAATGGTTCAATTTACAGACGGTACCATTTTAGCTCAAATAGGTGAACACGATATGAAGATTCCCATCCAGTACGCTTTATTTTATCCTAATAGGAATACTAATAATTTTCCACGCTTAGAATTAACTAAAGTAGGCCAATTAACTTTTAGAAAACCAAATTTCAGCAAATTTCCTTGTATTAAACTTGCCTACCAAGCATTAGAGATTGGAGGTACAATGCCGGCAGTATTAAATGGGGCAAACGAAATTGCAGTTAATGCTTTTTTAAATAATCAAATAGGCTTTTTATCAATCCCTCAAATTATTCAAGGTACAATGAAAGAGCATGAAGCAAAGTATAATCCTAATATTAACGACATTTTAAATGCTGACTACTGGGCCAGGGAAAGAGCCCTATCTTTATGTGCAAATACAAAATCCAGTAATAAGTAATGAGTGATGAGTAATAAAATACAGTAATGAGTAATAAGTGATAAGTAACAATATTAAATTTCAGAAATCATAGAAATTGTTAGCTAGTTACTTGGTTAATTAGTTCAGAAAACAGAAGGAAAAAATAGATAGGGAACGATGCATCGTGCCCCACTTCTTTACTCTCTCTTGCATTTTTAAACCAGGTAACCAACTAACCATATAACCAATACATACGCTATACGCTAGTTTTATTTAATATCTGACTATTTTAATTGGCCAATTGATGAATTAGTGAATTATGTATTTTTTATTTAATACTAACGACTATTCACTATTCACTAACGGCTAGTACACTAACGACTAATAATAAATTTTAGGAGTAAAAATGATAACCATAATTGCCTTTATATTCGTTTTTAGTATATTAATATTTTTTCATGAATTCGGTCATTTTATTGCCGCAAAAGCATCCGGAGTAAAAGTATATAAATTTTCCTTTGGTTTCGGACCAAAAATATTAGGATTTACAAAAAACCAAACAGAATATCTAATCTGCTTAATCCCTCTCGGTGGTTATGTAAAAATGGCCGGGGAAATGGGGCAGGAAGATGGTAAAGAAACATCAGAAGAAGAAGTGCCCGAAGAACAAAGATTTGACAAGAAAACATTGGGGATTAGAACATTAATAGTCGCCTTAGGTCCTTTTATGAATATTGCGACCGCAGTTGTTATATTTAGTCTTATATTTTTTACAAGTGGAATTCCGATAGTTACTAATTATGTATCGACAGTTGTTGAAGGTGGTCCTGCCGAACAAGCAGGTGTACTTTCCGGAGATAAGATTATCGCAATAAACTCAATAAAAACGGAAGACCCTAATATAATTGCAGATACTATAAATAAAAGTTCAGGAAAAGAATTACAAATTACCCTGGATAGGGGAGGGGAAGTTATTGATGTTTTCACAACTCCAAAATATGATGATGATTATAAAAAAGCTTTAATCGGAATTACTTTTGAAGTATCTATCGAAAAGATTAATATATTTTCCGCATTTTCAAAAGGAATAGTTGCAACTGGCAATATTATGAAACTAATATTTTCTAACACAATAGAAATGATTACTGGCAAGATTCCCTTGGAAATAGCAGGACCTTTAGGCATAGCACAAATGACCGGAGAAGCAGCAAAATTGGGTTTCTTAAACTTATTATATTTTACCGCAATTTTAAGTATATTTATAGGAATATTTAATCTTCTTCCTATACCCATTTTGGATGGAGGGCAAATAATAATTTTAGCTATAGAAAAATTAAGGGGCAAACCCTTAGAAGCTGGAAAACTAAACTTTATGTATTTAATCGGAATATCTCTTATGGTAATTCTTTTTATAATTGCCACTTATAAGGATATTTCAAGGCTGTTTGTCAAATAAAAAATAAGGAAATTGTAAGTTATGTATAAGAGAAGAAAGACTAGGAGTATTAAGGTAGGTAAACTGGAAATTGGAGGAAATGCTCCAATTTCAGTTCAATCAATGACTAATACTGACACGAAAAATATTCAAGATACAGTATCCCAAATAAAAAGAATGGAAAAAGAAGGTTGTGAACTTGTAAGGGTAGCTGTTCCGGATTTAGAATCATGTTACTCGCTTCCGCTGATAAAAAAGGAAATTAATATACCCCTGGTTGCCGATATTCACTATGATTATAAATTAGCTTTAAAATCTATCGAACTTGGAGTAGATGGAATAAGAATAAATCCTGGAAATATAAAAAATGTAGAAAAGCTTAAATTAATTATAAAATTAGCAAAAGAAAGAAATTTGCCTATTAGATTTGGTATAAACTCCGGCTCGTTAGATAAAAATATACTAAAGATATACAAAAAAGTAACTTCCGAAGCTCTAATAGAAAGTGCCAAAAATATTATCAAAATAATGGAAGAAGTAGACTATCATAATGTAAAATTTTCCATTAAATCTACGGATGTAATTAGAACTATAGAAGCAAATAATATATTTTCCTCAAGATATGATTATCCCTTACATTTGGGAATTACTGAAGCTGGCCCGCCTTTTTCAGGTATTATTAAATCATCTGTGGGAATTGGTGCGCTTTTACTTCAAGGGGTTGGTGACACCATTAGAGTATCATTGACCGGAGATCCTGTAAAAGAAGTAAAAGTAGGGTACGAGATATTAAAGGCCTTACATCTTAGACAGAGGGGCCCAAATTTAATTTCCTGTCCAACCTGCGGAAGATGTAAAGTAGATTTGGATAAAATTGTGGCAAAAGTAGAGAAACAGATTTGTTATACCGATAAACCGTTAACCATTGCAGTTATGGGATGTATGGTAAATGGACCGGGTGAAGCAAGAGAAGCTGATATAGGCGTTGCCTTCAATAAAGAAAAGGGAGTACTGTTTAAAAAAGGCAAGATAATTGCTGAATCCAGTGATAAAATAATAATAAAAAGATTATTAAAAGAAATTAAAAGCATGTAAAAAGATGTATTGAGTACCTGTTTTGTAATTTCTGAAATTTAATCTTATTACTCATTACTTGTTATTTATTACTGTATTTTATACTCGATACTCGATACTTTTTTAGCATTGAAAACAATTATCTGATGTGTTATAATTTCAATTGTATATTTATTAATAAGGACATGTATTCATAGATTATAATACATAATTTATGAAGTTTTTTTTATAGACCATTTTATAATTATTGAGGGGTGAATTATTTGTTAAATAAGATTATCGAAGAAGTCAAAAAAACCGAGACTACTGCAGATAATATTATTAAAGAAGCCAATGTTAAGAATGATAAAATAATTAATAATGCTCACGGGGAAGCTAATAGGCTGATAGAAAGAATCAAGGAAGAAACCAAAAAAGAAGGAAAGATAATAATTGGAAGAGAAGAAGAATCAGCCAGAATAGAAGCAGACAATATTATAAAAAATTGCGAAATAGAAAAAGAAGAATTAGGTAAAAATTCTTTAAAAAATATCAATAAAGCCGTAAAAATAGTAATTAGAAAAGTGATGGAAGGGAAATAATGGCTGTTTGCAAAGTTAAAAAGGTAAACATTTTTACTCATCTTGAGTTAAAAGACAATATTATTGAGGAACTCCAAAAAGCAGGCTGTATCCAGATAATAGATATTACATCTAAATTAAAGATATCCGGTTTGTTAAGCTTTAACGAAATAAATATTACTGAAAGCGACTCCGCATTGACAAAAGTGAAATACTGCGTAGATTACCTATCAAATTATCAAGAGAAAACCAAAAAATCAGATAAGCCCATCTCTACTTTAAGAAACGTTTATGATTATAAAAAATTGTCTTCTTTATTTTTACAACATAATTATAAAAAAATATATGAAGAATGTTCAGAATTAGATGGAGACCTTAAAAAAATAAAAAGCAGAGAAAATCATCTGAAAAATACTCAAGACCAATTAGAAGAATGGAGAGAATTAAAAGTAAAAATAGAAGATTTAGAAGAAACAAAAAATACTAAAACTATAGTTGGAATCATTCCTTTAAAAGAATTTATTCCTTGCCTGGAAGAAATAAAAAAAATAGGCAAAGAAATAGAAATAAAAAAAATTAGTGAAGACAAAAAACAAAGTAAGGTAGTCATTCTTTCAATATCTGAATACCATTCTTCTATTAAAAAAATATTGAGTAAATATAGTATTGACTATTTTAAAGCACCCTTAGAATTCAGTGGAACTCCAAATGATATCTTGGGCGATATATCCGAAGAATTAAAAAATATTGAAGAAAAAAGAAAAATAATTTTTGATGCAAGTAAAAAGCTGAATAGAGAGAATTTATGGTTATACGCCGCTTTTGATTATCTATCCATCTTAAAAAGCAAAAAAGATATAGAAAAATATATCAAACAGACTAAAAAAGTAATAATTATCGAGGGATGGATTTTAGAGAAAGACCTAAATAAATTAAAAAATACATTATACAAAAAATTTAAAGAATTAGAGGTAGTCTTTAGTGACCCTAAAGAAACTGATGATATACCGGTAGCTTTAAAAAATAATAAGTTTGTAGAACCTTTTGAATCAGTAACCGAACTGTATGGAATCCCCAAATATACGGAATTTGACCCCACTCCTTTATTTACTCCCTTTTATTTTATTTTCTTTGGGATGTGTTTGTCTGATGCCGGTTACGGCTTGGTTATAGCTGTTTTGTCTTACCTGGCTTTGAAAAAATTCAAATTTGAAGGAATGGCAAAGAAATTTTTTGGATTATTTTTCTTAGGGGGTATATCCACTTTTATTATGGGGGCGATTATGGGTAGTTGGATGGGTGATACACTTAATTATCTTCCAGAAAATCTTTTATTTATAAAAACTTTTTTAATTGATAAAATAGCTTTACTCGATCCTATAAAAAATCCCATGCCTCTATTATTGATATCTCTATCTTTGGGAGTAATCCAAATTTACGCCGGGTTTATTATTAAATTTATTGCAAACGTTAAAGAAAATAAGATTAAAACAGGATTGATGGACCAGGGCTCATGGTTGTTGTTAATTTCCGGAATACTTTTATTTGTAATAGCAAGTACGATTGGTTCTTTGGCAGGATTTAAAATTATGGCGAAATATATAATGTGGGCGGGATTGTTATTTTTAGTCCTTACACAGGGAAGGTCAAATAAAAACATCATACTAAAAGTTGCTGGTGGAGTAATAAGTTTATATAACCTTATAGGTTATTTTAGTGATATTCTTTCTTATTCGCGACTATTTGCTTTGGGATTATCAACTGCAGTATTGGCAGTGGTAGTAAATAATTTTGTAATGTTATTTAAGGATATTCCAATTGTTGGAATTATCTTAGCGGTTTTGGTCTTTATTTTAGGGCATCTATTTAATCTGGTAATAAATGGCATGGGGGCATTTATCCATTCAACTCGTTTACAGTACGTGGAATATTTTACTAAGTTTTATGAAGGTGGAGGAACTCCCTTTAAGCCTTTCAAGATAATTACTAAATATATAAAAGTTCAAATATAGCGTGGAGCGTTTAGCGTATAGTGTAGAGGATATTAGTTATCAAGTTACCCGGTTAACCAGTTTACCAGTTAATAGATCAAGTAATATGTCATACTTACTGAAAACCGAAAACTTGCATCTTTAATTTATACTAACGAATAACGACAATTTAATATATTATCAATTAGAAATAGGAGGGAAATATGATTACACAAGGAATAGTGATTGCGTTCTTAGGTTCTGCAACGGCTATCGGACTAGCCTGTTCTGGTTCCGGTATCGGAGTAGGGATAGCCGGAGCTGCCGGAATAGGAGTACTAACCGAAGAACCGGAAAAATTTGGCTTAGTATTATTTTTACAAGCTTTTCCAGGGACTCAAGGGATTTATGGTTTGCTGGTTGGATTCTGGGTGTTAATGAAAACGGGAATTCTCGGAGGATCACCCATTCCTATCACACTGGATCAGGGAATGCAAATATTTTTTGCCTGTATACCGATAGGCGTGGTAGGCTTTTTTTCCGGATGGTATCAGGGAAAAACTGCTGCTGCAGCCATAGGTTTAGCCGCAAGGAATCCGGAAGGGATTGGAAAAGCAATAGTAATGGTTACTATGGTAGAAACTTATGCAGTATTCTCTTTGTTGGCTTCTTTGTTACTTTTCAACGGAATAAATATATAAAAGGACGTATATTATATGACTATTAAAGATATAAGTGAAAAAATTATATCTGATGCCAAAATTCAAGCAGATAAAATTATTGCTCAAGCGGAAGATAACGCAAATGATATTATAAAAAAAGGTAGAAAAGAAGCAGATAATATAAAAAAGACCATATTGCACAAAATCAACCAGGAAGCATCTTTAAAAAAGAGCAAAATATTAACTGAGGCGAATTTAGGTGTAAAGAAAACTATTTTATTAGAAAAACAAAAAATTATGGAAGATGTTTTTGGCAATGCCCTAGAAAGTATTTTAAAATTAAACAATAAAGAATATCAAAACTTTATAAAAAAATTGGTATTAGATAATATTGAAAAAGGTGATGAAACTATCTTTATAGGACCTTCAGATAAAAATAGAATATCTGAAGATTTTATCGAAAGTATAAATAAAGAATTAAAAACTAAGGGCACGAGGGGTGAATTAAAATTATCCACCTCTTACCTTCCGATAAAAGGTGGAATAATTATTGGGTCTGGTGCGATAAGAAAAAATGTTTCATTGGAATTACTATTAAAAAACGTTAGAGAAGAATCAGAAACGCAGGTAAGTAAAATTTTATTTGATTAAATTGTATAGGAATTTCCTTTTTTCGTAAGCCCTAATTAACATATAGTAATAAAACGAAAAATGAAAAGCGCAAAACCATAGCTTAAAATTAAAAATTTAAATATATTGTTTTATCTATTGATTTCCATCTTTCTTATCTTGCATGCTATATAGCAAAAATAAAAAGATAAAGAAGCAAAAACTAAAACTTAAAATTTAGTACTGAGAGAGAAAGTTTTAAGTTTTGAATTATGGTTTTTCGCTTTTAATTTTAAATTTTTAACCATATACTAAAAATTGTATTTGAGACTAACGACTAATTTATATTCTAATAACGATATATATTGTGTAGTTTAATTAGAGAAGGGTTTATTTATGTTTAAACACTTTACCGCAGATACTAACAATCAAGAAGAATATGCTTTTGCTAATGGAAGAATAAAGAAGTTAGAAAAAGAATTATTAAATAATGAAATATTAGATAGAATGATAAAATCAAGTGATATCACTTCTGCCTTAAAAATATTGACAGAAAGTGATTTAAATGATTATTCTTTTGATTTAAATAATCCTTCAAATTTTGAGGTTTCATTAAATCAAGAATTATTACATACTTATGACATAATAAAAAGCATCTCTTTAGTTTCTACTTTTAATTTTCTTTATTTTACCTTTGCTTCCAAGTATGATTTTCATAATATCAAGATACTTATAAAATCGAAATATCTAAAAAAAGAATTTTCTAATGAATTGATTTCACCAATTAGTACTATAGATGTAGAAAAACTCAATTCAGCGATTAAAGACGAAAAATATGAAGATATTCCCGATTCTTTTGAGTTTCTAATTAAAAAAACATTTTCCGAGTATAGTAAATTTAAAGACCCCGAGATTATAGATTTTGTTTTAGATAAAGAAAGATACATAATGATATTCAATAAAATTAGAGAAGTAGAAATAATTGAAGTAGAAGAACTTTTTTTAAAAAGATTTATTAAAATAAACATAGATCTTAATAATATAATTAATTGCGTCAGAGCAAAGATAAGAGGGGAGAAAAAAGCTTTTACCAAAGAGTTCTTGATTCCCGAAGGTGATTTTAAAACGGAAAACTTAATAGAAATATATGATTCTCCTTTATCTACCTGGTGTGAAAAACTTGTATATACCGATTATAAAGATACAATAGAACTGGGCATAAATTATTTTCAAAAGAATAATTCCTTAATGGAATTGGAAAAATTAAGAGATAATTTTATCCTAAATTTTTCAAAGATAGGAAAATACGTTACCTTTGGGATTGAACCGTTAGTAGGATTCATTACCGCAAAAGAGAACGACATAAAAAATATTAGAATAATATTATCAGGCAAGTTAAATAAATTAACTCCTGATAAAATTAAAGAAAGAGTACGTGATACTTATGTATAAAATTGCTTTAATGGGAAATAGAGAAACGATAATTGGTTTTAAACTGTTGGGTGTTTCTATATTTCCCGTAAAGAAAAAGGAAGAATCTGTAGAAATATTAAATAAATTAGTAAAAGAAGAATATGCGGTGATATTTATAACCGAAGAAATAGGCTGTCACATAATTGAAGAAATAGAAATACTACAAAAAACATCTTTTACAAGCATAACCATAATACCCAGTAAATCGGAAAAGAATTATTTGGGATTAAAGATATTAAGAAATAATATTGAAAAAGCTATAGGAACAGATATATTATTTAGAAAAGAGGTAGAATAATGGAAACAGCGAAAATAACTAAAGTTGCCGGACCGGTAGTAGTAGCTAAAGGATTAAAAAATGCCAAAATGTACGATGTAGTAAAAGTCAGCAATCGCAAGTTGATTGGTGAAATAATTGAACTAAATAAAGATTTGGCAACTATACAGGTTTACGAGGAAACTTCAGGAGTTGGCCCCGGAGAACCTGTTTTTTCTACTGATATGCCACTAAGCGTGGAATTAGGCCCCGGTCTTATCTCATCCATTTATGATGGTATTCAAAGACCTCTGGATGTATTAAAAGCAAGCAGCGGAGAATTTATTACTAGAGGAGCAGAAGCGGATGCTATTGATAGAAAAAAGAAATGGGATTTTAAGCCAATTTTAAAAAAGGGAGATAAAGTAATATCCGGCGATATTATAGGCACTGTCCAGGAAAGTAGTATTGTTAAACATAAAATTATGGTTCCTTACGGAATTCAAGGTGAAATTAAAGAAATATATAAAGATAAATTTACGGTTACAGATACTATTGCCCTAATAGAAGACCGGGAAGGTTCGATTCACGAGATTAAAATGTTGCAAAAATGGCCAGTAAGGGGACCAAGGTCCTACAAGAAAAAATTGCCTCCTATTGAACCGTTAATTACCGGACAAAGGGTAATTGATATGTTTTTTCCCGTAACTAAAGGGGGAACTGCCTGCATACCGGGTCCTTTCGGTAGTGGAAAGACCGTAGTACAACATCAGATATCCAAATGGTGCGATGCAGAAATTATTCTCTTTATCGGATGTGGCGAAAGAGGTAATGAAATGACCGATGTTTTGCTTGAATTTCCGGAATTAATCGATCCTAATTCCGGAAAACCATTAATGGAAAGAACTATTTTGATTGCCAATACTTCAAATATGCCGGTAGCCGCCCGTGAGGCCTCTGTATATACCGGTATAACTATTGCGGAATATTATCGAGATATGGGATATAATGTTGCGCTTATTGCTGATTCAACTTCTCGTTGGGCGGAAGCAATGCGTGAAATATCAGGCCGGTTAGAAGAAATGCCGGGAGAAGAAGGATTTCCTGCTTATTTAGGTACCAGAATTGCAAGTTTTTACGAAAGGTCAGGAAGAGTAAAATGTCTGGGTAGTGATGATAGAGAAGCAACATTAACTATTGTCGGTGCGGTATCTCCACCGGGAGGAGATTTATCCGAACCGGTTACCCAAAACACTTTACGTACTGTTCAAGTTTTCTGGAGCTTACAAGATAAGTTAGCTTACAAAAGGCATTTTCCTGCAATAGATTGGTTAACCAGTTATTCTCTTTACCTATCCGGACTATCTGAATATTATAAAAAAGAGATCGGTGAAGAATATATAGAAACCCGTGATAAATCTATGGCATTACTCCAGGAGGAAGCAGAGTTAGAGGAGATTGTAAGATTGGTAGGTATTGATGCCTTATCAACTCATGAGAAGCTAATACTAGAAACAGCAAGATCTATCCGGGAGGATTTCCTGCTTCAAAATGCCTTTGACATAACTGATTCCTATAGTTCTATAAAAAAGCAATTTCTTATTTTAAGATTAATTATAATGTTTCACGAAAATGCTGAAAAAGTAATTAAAAATGGTGTGACTATTGAAAAATTATATGCTTTACCAGTCAAGGCAAAAATAATTAGAGCTAAACTTATAGAAGAAAAGAACCTAAAAGTATTTAGTGAAATTGAAAAAGAAATAGTATCCCAAATTTGTTCAACAACCGATTAAAGGGAAGGAGATAATAAAGCAAAGATGATTAAAGAATATTTAACTATATCCGAAGTATCCGGGCCATTAATAATAGTAGAAAAAACAATCGATGTAAAATATCAGGAATTAGTTGAAATAGAACTATCTTCCGGAGAAATAAGAAGAGGGCAGGTGCTTGAAATAACTGAAGACAAGGCAGTTGTACAGATATTTGAGGGGACAACAGGAATTAATATTTCAAATACTAAAATTCGTTTTTTAGGAAAGGTAATAGAGTTACCTCTCTCTATGGATGTTTTGGGAAGAATATTTGATGGCTCGGGAAGACCTATAGACGACGGACCTCAAATCATCGCAGAAAAAAAATTAGATATAAATGGAAATTCACTTAATCCTTATGCCCGAGATTATCCTAACAATTTTATACAAACCGGTATTTCATCCATTGATGTGTTAAATACTTTGGTCAGGGGACAAAAGCTGCCCATCTTTTCCGGTTCAGGATTACCCCATGCAAGACTTGCTTCCCAAATCGCACGACAGGCAAAAGTATTAGGAAAAGAGGAGAAATTTGCCGTTGTATTTGCCGCTATGGGAATTACTTTTGAAGAAGCAAATTTTTTTATAAGTGATTTTAGAAGAACCGGAGCGATAGAAAAGAGTGTTATGTTTGTTAATTTAGCTGATAACCCGGCGGTAGAAAGAATTATAACTCCCCGAATGGCTCTAACCTGTGCCGAGTATTTAGCATTTGAAAAAGATATGCATGTACTGGTAATACTTACTGATATGACCAATTATTGTGAGGCTTTAAGGGAAGTTTCTGCAGCCCGAAAAGAAGTTCCCGGCAGACGTGGTTATCCCGGTTATTTATACACAGATTTAGCTACTCTATACGAGAGAGCCGGAAGAATAAAAGATAAAAAAGGCTCAATAACTATGATACCGATATTAACCATGCCAGAAGATGATAAAACTCATCCCATACCAGATTTAACCGGTTATATTACAGAAGGGCAGATTATTTTATCAAGAGAATTGCACCATAAAGGGATTTATCCTCCTATTAACGTATTACCTTCTTTGTCTCGTTTAAAAGATAAAGGAATTGGGTTAAATAAGACACGCGAAGACCATGCAAATGTTATGAATCAACTTTTTGCTTCCTATGCAAGAGGTAAGGAAGCTAAAGAATTAGCAGTTATTATGGGAGATGCTGCCTTAACAGAGATAGATAAAAAATACGTTAAACTCTCAGATGAATTTGAGGAATATTTTGTTAAGCAAGGAGAAGATGAAAATAGAACTATTGAAGAAAGTTTAAATATTGGATGGAAGCTATTAACAATTATTCCGAAAGTAGAATTAAAAAGAATAAAAGATGAATTTATAGAAAAATATTTACCAACGGATATAACCAGGGAGGATAAAAATATCAATGCTGTTAAAGGTTAATCCAAATCGAATGGAGTTAATAAGATTAAAAAAGAGATTAATTGTCGCCAAGCGGGGATATAAACTCTTAAAAGATAAGAGAGATGCACTAATTCAAGTATTTGTTCGTTTAGCAAAAGAAAGTAACATGGCCAGGGAGGAATTAGAAGAAAAGCTTCTGAAATGTTATGCTATTTTTTCTAACACCTCTTCTTTGATGAGCAAGTTGGCTTTAGAAGAAACCCTAATGTTTCCTAAAGCAAAAGGTAAGGCAGAAGTTTCTTTCAAGAACGTAATGAGTGTAAATGTTCCTCAATACAAACTCAAATGCGAAGGAAGATATTATTCTTATGGGCTGGTTGATACCACTGCCGAGTTGGACAGTGCTTTAAAAAAATATCATGAAATATTGCCTTTAATGTTAAAAGTAGCTGAATTAGACAAATCCATAACTCTTTTGGCTAATGAGATTGAAAAAACCAGGCGAAGGGTTAATGCATTAGAATATGTAATAATTCCGGATTTGGAAGAAACAATAAAATTTATTACTATGAAATTAGACGAAATGGCCAGATCAAACACTTCGGCAATTATGAGAATTAAGGAAATTATAAGAGCATAAAAAACGGCGTAAATTACAAATACACCGTTTTTTTATTTATATCAAATTATTCTGTCATTGCGTGGAGTGAAGTAAGCCTGCCCCAGCGAAAGCAGGGGAAGCAATCCCAAGTCATTGTAATTTTATTAAAAAAACGCTCTATTTAATCTATAAATTTATTTTAAAAGGATGATAATGAAGATTGGAATACTTTCTGATATTCATAGTAATTCTGAAGCAATAAATAGTGTTTTAAAAAACATTAAAAGTGTTGATGAATTTATTTGTTTGGGAGATATTGTCGGTTATGGTGCTGATCCCAATTATTGCATTGAAAAGGTAAAAGATTTAAACTGTAAATGTGTTGGAGGAAACCACGATTTTGCAGTTGTGGGAAAAGTAAATATAAATTATTTTAATTACGCTGCGAGGGCTGCAATATTATGGACTTCTCGCCAATTAAAAAAAGATAACATTAATTTTTTATTAAGCCTGAACAAAAAGATTGAACTTAAAAATAAAGTCTTTGCAGTTCATGGCAGTCCTCAAGACCCAATATTAGAATACATTTTAGATAAAAATACCGCAAGTTTAATCTTCAGTAAATTTAATTTTAAAATATGTTTTGTAGGTCATTCCCATTTAGCAGGATGTTTTTCTCTTGATGAAAATAATAATCAAATAGATTATATAAATTATAGAAATGGCGGGCGTATTGAAATTAGCAAGAATAAAAGGTATATTATTAATTGTGGGAGTGTTGGTCAACCCCGTGACGGTAATCCAAAGGCAAGCTATGGAATTTATGACCTGAAATACGGAATTGTTAATATTTATCGCGTTTCCTACCCGATTCATCTAACCCAAGATAAAATAATTAATGCCGGATTACCCAAAAGTTTAGCTGATAGGCTAAGTTATGGTAGATAGATTATATGTGTGCCCGTGGCTTAATTGGATAGAGCGGCGGCCTCCGGAGCCGTAGATTGGAGGTTCAAGTCCTCTCGGGCACACCAACCATTTATTGTATCCCTTGCTTTTTCCCTGGGAATAAATTCTTATCTCATATCGTGTCTCGTGCAAACTAGCGTACAGCGTAGAGCGTAGAGGTAGGAAAGAAGAAGACAGAATAAATCCGTATCTCGTTAAGAATTGGTTACCTGGTTAGTAATGATTTTAACCATCTAACCAAATGTATACACTATACGCTAAACGTTATACGCTGTTTTTTTCACTAACGACTAATTTAGTTGGGAAATAGACAGATTAACTAATTGGTAAATTATTATATAAGTAAAGTTAGGATAAATTTTATGTTCTATTATGTAGTAAAGGCTATTTGTTGGTTAATACTAAAAATATTTTGGCGAATGGAAATAATAGGAATTGAAAACCTTCCCCAAAGCGGAGGTTTGATCATTGCTTCAAATCATGTAAGCTATTTAGACCCAGCTGTTTTAACTGCTTCATTCAATAGAAAAATATATTTTCTTACAAAAAAAGAAGTTTTTAAAAATAATTTTATTAGTTTTTTGCTTAAAAACATGAATGCACTTCCGATAGATAGGGGAAAGGTTGATATGCTTGCTTTTAAAAAAGCCATAAATATTTTGCGAGAAGAAAAAGTATTAGGTATATTTCCGGAGGGTAGACGTTCATCGAATGGAGAACTACAAGAATTAAAATTAGGTACAATAAAAATTGCCATGAAAACGGGAGTTCCCATCTTACCAGTGGGAATTAGTGGCACTCATAAGATATATCCCCGGAACATAAAATTTCCTATTTTATTTAGACATAAAATAACTGTCAAATATGGCGCCCTCCAATATTTAAACAAACTAAAATACAGAGATAAAATATGCCAAATGGAAGAATTAGACTTATTAGGTAAAAAAATAAAGGAATTATCTACAACGACTACTTAAATAATCAATGTTGTTGTATAATAAAACTATAAATAGAAAAAAAGGTGGTATTATGAAAAAATATTTTATATTTATTTTAACACTACTATTAGCTTTTTTGTCTGTTAACGCCATGGCGGAGACTAATTATCTTACTATTCGAACTTTTGGTGAATATGGTAACAGACCTGGTGAATTTAATTATCCGGTTTGCCTGACACTCGATAAAGATAATAATTTATATGTATCTGATTGGGAAAATGACCGTATACAAAAATTCAACTCTGATGGAAGATTACTAAAGGTAATTCCGGAAGGAGAAGGGGAGGATGCGTTAAAACTTGATGGACCGGTAGGCTTGGCTCTGGATAGTCAGGGAAATATAATCATAGTAGAACAATTTAACAATAGAATCCATAAAATATCACCGGAAGGTAAATCCTTACAGATGACCGGGAAAGAAGGTAATGGCCCGGGTGAATTTTCTGATCCAAGAGGTATTGCCATAGATAAAGATGATAATATTTATATTGTAGATACAGGAAATAGCAGAATACAAATATTTTCTCCTACTTTCGAGTATATCAAACAATTTGGAAAAGAAGGTATGGGAGACGGTGAATTTTATTACCCAAGAGGAATTGCTTTTGATGAGGAAGGAAATATGTATATTGCCGACACTTTCCATGACCAGGTACAGGTATTTAGCAAAGAAGGCATATTTTTAAGAAAATTTGGAGAAAGCGGAAGCGAGCTTGGTCAGTTTAATGGCACAAGATATATTGCTCTTGATTCAAAAAATAATATATATATCACTGATTACAAAAACGGCAAAGTAGTAAAATATGATAAAGATAATAATTTCGAATTAGAATTTGGTAATGAATTAGATAGAATTAGTTTAAATTACCCTGAAGGAATGGTTATAGATGACAGGGATTATATTTATGTTGCCGATGCCGGAAATAATAGAATTGTAAAATTTTGCGTATCCCAAATAGTTATTCACAGTAATTTGGGCGATAAATATAGCGAAGAAAAGAATTGGGAGAAAGCAATAGAAGAATATGAACAGGTTATTTCCATAGATCCTTTAAATATCAATGCTCGCGAAGGAATTGCTACTGCTTTTTATGAAAATAAACAATGGGAAGAAGCTATCGAAGCTTATAACTATCTTCAAAAAGACCATCCTGAGGATCAGAAAATAGAATTAAAAATTATTGATTCCCAATTTAATTTAGCTGTAGATTATGAAAATAATTTGCTCTTTAAAGATGCATCCAAAAAATTTAAGGAAGTCTTGGATTTAAATCCCAATTATCCTTCAGCTAAAAAAAGATATTATTTATCTTATTCTAAATATTTATTTTATTCAACTTATTTTAGAGTAGGTTTTTTATCCTTAATTGCAATAATATTTTTTATAATATTATTACCAAAAATTAAAAAGAAGAAAAAAAGTAGCCAACATTCTAAAGGTGATAGATATTAATACTTAATGAATGAAAGTCCTTTATATACAAAAGTAGGGGAGGGGATCTTATGAAAAAGCCGGAAATTAGAAAACCTACCGTTGCCGGTAGTTTTTACGACGCTGATACAAAATCTTTGAATATACAGATTGAGAATTGTTTTTTACATAAAATAGGACCAGGTAAACTACCCTCAACAATTATTAAGGGGGAAAGGAAAATCGTTGGCTTGATTAGTCCACATGCGGGTTATATGTATTCAGGTCCTGTTGCGGCTAACGGCTTTTATAAAATTGCCTTAGGTGGTAAACCAGACACCATAATTATATTAGGCCCTAATCATCGCGGCTTCGGGGAAGATGTTTCTATTATGGTGGAAGGAAAATGGAAAACACCTTTAGGGGAATTGGAAATTGATACAGATATTGCAGAAAAAATATTAAAAAACTCTAAAATAATTAGAAATGATCCAAAAGCTCATCAGTATGAACATTCTATAGAAGTCCAATTACCTTTTGTTCAGTATATTTTCGGCAAAAATATTAAATTTGTACCAATTTGCATGACTCGCCAGGATATTAATACTGATATCGAAATTGCCGAATCTATTTGTTCTTCCGTAGCCGATAAAAACATTTTAATAATTGCCAGCTCAGATTTTACCCACTATGAACCACAAGAATATGCCGAAAACGCTGATAAACAGGCAATAAATGCCATACTTAATTTTGATTCCAAAAGACTATACGATATGATTTATCAACAAAATTTAAGTATGTGTGGTCCTGGTCCAATTACTGTAATGCTCAATATATGCGAAATACTAGGTGCAAAAAAGGCTGAACTGCTAAAATACGCTACTTCAGGAGATATTACGGGCATGTATGATCAAGTGGTTGGTTATGCTTCTATAATCGTCCAAAAATAACATATATCAATTAATTTCGCTTACATTTATACCCAAAGGAATAAAAATAAAATGATAGAATCATATAATTTTGGAAAAATAATAATTAATAGTAAAGAATATAATTCCGATATTATTATTTATAAAAAAAGTATCGATGATAAATGGTGGCGAAGAGAAAGCCACAATCTTCGCATTGAAGATATAAAGAAAATCTTGGAGAATAAACCTGAAACACTAATTATCGGAACCGGGTATTATGGCTTACTGAAAGTACCCTTAGAATTAATTAATTATTTAGAAACAAATAATATTGAAGTCATCATTAAAAAAACAAAAGATGCTTGTGATGAATACAATACGCTTTACCAAAAGAAAAATGTTGTCGCAGCTTTTCATTTGACCTGCTAAACTTTGATAGAAAATATTAACATAATAAAAATCTTCTTATAATAGTTAAGAAAACAGAAAAAATGAAGGAAATATAATAAAATCTATATTACTTTACATAAGATATATTATAGGACGTTGTAAAATTAAAAAAAAATATAAAATCCTCCGGAGAACCTATTTATATTATTCTTTTTCCTATTCCTTTTATATTATTTCATTAACTAATTAGTTAATACTTTCTTCTTTTTTATGTTATACTCGTTCCGCTTTGTCATTCCTAATCCTTCTGTTATTGCGAGTAGCGTAGCGACGTGGTAATCTCATCTTAATATATAGTCCAATATTACCCCTTTTTCCGCCAATAAAACTATAAAAAAACTATAATTTAGATAAATATTACTATATTTACTCCATAAATAGTAATTCACCTAAAACGCTGTAACCCTTATAAACAAAGGCTTTGCAGAATTTACAAAAACGCTCGTATACTGCGTGTATGAAGAAAATATGGCTTGCCCCTTATGGTTGTACCTATTTTGAAAAAGATCCCCCTTAAAAGCGAAATTTCGAGGTCTATTTTCTTGCAATTCACCCAAAACCCCATGCTCTTTTAATATAAGGGTTCTGAAAAATATCTAGTATTTTATAGTAGTATCAAACTCTTTTTTATTAAAGAGTAAAGTAAATTGAAAATGGTAAACTAAAATGCAACCGAGGAAGGATCAGGGATTGCTCAAGG
>Ga0222639_1000464_pt1 | contig 18396 bp, 16 predicted proteins | sample AntAcemetagen185_FD_179863 | JGI IMG/M metagenome (GOLD analysis project Ga0222639, IMG submission 179863) | Saline water microbial communities from Ace Lake, Antarctica - #185 | ecosystem: Environmental > Aquatic > Non-marine Saline and Alkaline > Saline | place: Antarctica: Ace Lake...
GTTGTCGTCATTCCCGCGAAAGCGGGAATCCAGTAAAATCAACCAGTTCTGGATTCCCGCTTTCGCGGGAATGACGGGCTTGGAAACTTTTTACGAGACTATCAACCTTGAAGATCAAAATCCTTATTGTTGTGAGAACTAATTTTGACAAACTCGTGAAAAGTCATTGACCCATTTTCGTCATTCCCGCGAACGCGGGAATCCAGGAAAATCATCTCGCCGAGGCGGGACGGCCTTAGAGACTTTTTACAAGACCATCGATTTTATCTTGATATTTTTCTTGTTTGTGTTAATTTATAAAGTTAAACTTTTTTGGGAAAGGCTATGCAAAATGGCAGAAATGAACGGCGACAAAATCAAGCTGGATTTTTCCAAAGGGAAAGGGCTCTTACCGGCCATTGTACAGGACCATGAATCAGGGAAGGTGTTGATGCTTGCATATATCAACGAAGCATCATGGATAAGAACCTTAGAAACGGGAGAGGCCCACTACTGGAGCCGCACACGCCAGGAGATCTGGCACAAGGGCGGGACTTCCGGTCATGTGCAGATAATCAGGGAAGTCTACGCAGACTGCGATAACGACACCGTTCTCTTCAGAGTAGAACAGGTGGGAGGCGCCGCATGTCACACAGGATATGAGACCTGCTTCCATAAAAGCATTGATCGTGGCGGCAGGGCGACCGTGGTGGGAGAAAAGGTATTTGATCCGGAAAAGGTGTATAAAAAATGAAAAAACTGAAATTCGGCATCCCGAAGGGGAGTCTGCAAAAAGCGACAATTAATCTCTTTGAGAAATCAGGCTGGCGGATAAATATTAATGGCCGGAGTTATTTTCCCGACATTAATGATGAAGAAATCGAATGTGCCATCTGCCGGGCCCAGGAGATGTCCCGGTATGTTGAAAACGGCACACTTGACGCAGGTCTTACAGGCAGGGACTGGATAGAGGAAAACGAGTCTGACGTCGTGACGGTTGATGACTTAGTCTATTCCAAGGTCAGTCAAAAACCGGCGAGGTGGGTTTTAGCTGTACCGGCAGGTTCAAAAATCGAAAGGCTTGAGGATCTTAAGGGGAAAAAAATTGCCACAGAACTCGTGAACTTCACAAAGAAGTTTTTCAAAGAAAAAAATGTGGATGTGAAGGTGGAATTTTCCTGGGGCGCCACCGAAGCAAAAGCGGTATCAGGGCTCGCTGACGCCATTGTCGAGGTGACAGAGACCGGGAGCACTATCAAGGCCCACGGCCTTAAGATCATTTATGATCTGATGCACACCAACACCCAACTGATTGCCAACAGGGATTCCTATAAGGACAGCTGGAAAAAGGCCAAGATAGGACAGATCATTCTCCTCTTAAAAGGCGCCCTCAGGGCAGAGAATATGGTAGCCCTTAAGATGAATCTCCCGCAGGAAAAGGTAGAAAACGTAATTGGTATCCTACCGAGCCTGAACGCCCCCACCGTGGCCGGACTCTATAATTCCGACTGGGTCTCGGTGGAGACCGTTGTTGACGCAAGGGTTGTCAGGGATTTGATCCCCAGGCTGCTGGATGCCGGAGCACAAGGAATTATAGAGTATTCGCTGAACAAGGTCATATAATGAGTAGCGTAACCAAAAGGGCTAAGGAGATCCCTCCCTTTATAGTAATGGATGTCCTTGAAAGGGCGCATGAGCTTGAAAGAGAGGGCCGTGATATAATTCATTTACAAATCGGTGAGCCCGATTTCCCCACCCCTGAGTGTATCTGCGATGCGGCCTGTGAGGCTATTGGGAGGGGGGAGACCCATTACACACACAGTCTCGGGATAATTGAGCTCAGGGAAGCAATCTGCAAATACTACTACGGCAAATATAGCGTCACGATTGATCCGGACCGGATCCTCGTTACCTCAGGCACCTCTCCTGCCCTCTTCATGATCTTTTCTGCCCTCTTAGAGGCCGGGGACGAAATTCTAATGTCTGATCCTCACTACCCCTGCTATCCCAATTTTGCAGAGTTCCTGGGGGCAAAACCTGTTTTTATCAAGGTGGAGGAAGAAGACGCATTCCAGTTACGTGCCAGTGAGATAAATAAAAAGATAGGTCCAAGAACCAGAGCCATTCTTATCAACTCTCCATCAAATCCCACGGGGAATCTCCTCTCAAAGGAACGGATGGAGGAGATTGCAGGATTAGGACCCCTGGTTGTATCGGATGAGATTTATCACGGGCTGGTTTACGGAGAAAAAGAGCATTCCATTCTCGAATTTACAGATAACGCCTTTGTATTGAACGGGTTTTCCAAACTCTACGCCATGACCGGGTGGCGCCTCGGCTATCTCATTGCCCCCCCTCAGTTTGTCCGACCCCTCCAAAAGATACAGCAGAATTTCTTCATATCGGCAGGGAGCATCTCTCAATGGGCAGGGATTGCCGCCCTCACTAAGGCCGATGCAGACGTTGAACAAATGAAGTCCATATATGATGAGCGACGCAAGTATATGATCAAAAGGATCAGGGAGATCGGTTTCGGCCTTGCCGTAGAACCGGCAGGGGCATTTTACATGTTAGCCAATGCCAAACATCTTGCGGAAAGCTCCTACGATCTCGCTTTTGAGATCCTTGAAAAGGCAGGGGTCGGGGTCTCTCCGGGGATCGATTTCGGCAAAGGGGCCGAAGGGTTTCTCAGATTTTCCTATGCTAATTCCCTCGAGAACATAAAGAAGGGGCTGGATAGAATCGAACAGTTCCTCCGCCTGCGGTAAAATGGACGTCGAGTTTATTACAAGCGCCTTTAAGGAAAGCCAGTATCCGGAATCAGACAGACCGGAGATCGCCTTTGCCGGCAAGTCCAATGTAGGAAAATCCTCTCTCATCAACACCCTTGTAAACAGAAAAAAATTAGCGAGAACAAGCTCCACACCTGGAAGAACCCAGTCCATCAACTTCTTTCGTTTCGGTAAAACGCTTTATCTGGTTGACCTCCCAGGCTACGGATTTGCCCGGGTGCCCGCCAGGGTAAAGGAATCGTGGCGGGAGATGGTGGAGACCTATTTGATAAGACGGCCAACACTGAAAGCGGTCGTAGTGATCCTGGATATCAGAAGGGACCCCGCATCAGGGGACATTGACCTGATTCACTGGCTTCAATCCTATAACATTCACCCCATCATCGTGCTTACCAAGGCGGACAAGCTTTCACGCCAGCAGGCTAAGAAACGGGCCGGGCTGATTGCAGGCCAGCTTGCCGGGATTTCTCCTGACGCGCCGGTGGTTTTTTCAGCAAAAACCAGGCAGGGGAAGGATGAGATATGGGAAAGAATGAGAGAGCTTACCGACCCACTTGAACGAGACAGTCGTTAACAAGTTCCCGGGTCTTTTGTCTTAACTCCATTGCAAAATCATCGCCCTTGGCCAGGCCCTCTTCGATGCGGTCCAGCACGTCATAAAATATGTCCCATCCCTCCTTTTCATCCCCGTACCTTTCACTCAGAGGGTTAGGTGTGTTGTCCAGGTCTCTGATGAGGCCTTCAAGCCGATCCGCAGACAGGGTTAGCAGTTTCAGCCCTTCCTCTTTTTTGACCGGATCATCCGGGGCAAAAAACCCTGCAAGGTTAAGGGCCAGACGCAGATAGACAACGGTGAAAGGGATCCTCGAGACAAAACAGCCGGTGAACGGGTCAATAATACGTTTTGTCTGTTTTACAGACCATGGCAGGGCACGGGCGTAATAAGAGAAATACAGGGTCCGTACCAGATCGCCGATATATTTTCCTAACTTCGCCCCCTCGATCGCCTGACCTGCAAACGCCTCTTTGTCGTGACGCATGATCAGACCGGGCTTATGGAGATAGCGAAGGTTTTTGTCGGGATTTTTGAACAGGCAGCAAAGGAGATACGCCTGATCCTCGGCCCGACCGATAAACGAAGGGGTAAAGGGGCGATGTTTTCGGATGCTATCAATTAGGGCGGCGCTCGTCCCACCGGTCACATGGATGCGCTGGATACAGGTCTCAATGCCGTCCAGGATATCATTATCATAGCGGGTCATCATCTCGGCCCGGGTCGAGAGCGCCATGGGAAGAGGGCTATAAAAAATAACAGCTTCCCCTTCAGGAACCGACTCAGGGATCGGCACGTCAGGTGTAAACAAACCATGACCGATATCCCGCTCATTGACGAGGGCCCCGGCCATCATCCCCAACTCTACGGCCCTCCCCTCCGTCTCTGTCCCTTCTGCCCCCCACAGCGGCGTAACAAAATGTTCCAATGCAGACTGTCCGGTCTCCGCAATTAGGGCCTCTTCATCAAAGACCTGGTCCATATCCAGTTTGAAAGACCCCTTTACCACGGGATCGACCAATACCTGCCAGAAGGCAGAGATGGCCTTCAGGAAACTGTAGTGTCTGCCATATTCACCATCAACGCCAAATACTCTTCTTATGGGATCACCGTCAGAAATACCGAGATATTTTTCTGCTCCCGGCAATATAATATCGTCAAGGATTCGCTTAGAATCTATTTCGGAAAAAAGATGTATGTTAAGATGGTGAAATGGCTCTGTCCCGGCATACACCTCTCCCAGGTAGTCCTTGACAACCCTGTGAAGCCCGTCGTGGGTAACCGATACGGACAGGAGACAGGTCATTTTGTCATCAGGCCTGACAACCCCACGCGCCTTCTCAAAGGCCATTGCGTTATTCAGGCCTCTGAGTCCATATATTGCTTCATTTTGTTCGTTCTTTACCCCGATCTGGATCGGGTGGTCAAACCAGTATTTCTGCTTTTCTTGCGCAATCTGCTTCAACTCCCGGAGCATATCGGCACGATATGACAAGGAATCGATATCCTCTTCGTCATCCGGGACCGTAATCAGGAGATTGGACATGAAAAGGATTTGACGTGCTGGTTCATTAACCGGGTTCTGATTCAACCTTGTGATACAGACGCGTCTTTTCTTGCGAAGCTCGCTGATCCGCTCATTATGGTCCCCGATACACCACACCCCTTCAGGAAAAAATAGCTTCCAGACCTTCTCCCGGGCATCATCCCCCCAGGATGTGCCGGAGCGCGTACTCCATTGAGCCGCTTCATCAAATGCCTCATTATATACTTTATCTGCCAGGCATGCCTCTGAAATCTCCCTGGTAATCCGCCTGACCCCCTCAGCGTAGAAAGTCGCGATCTCCGCCCACCTATTATCTCCCTTCAAGGTCTCTAAGTATTCACCCGCCTGTTCAAACAAGAAATGTTCAGACCCTGAAAGTACAATCAAAAAAGCGGCATTGAGATTCCGCGCAACCTCCTCATTTCCATTTTCCTTCGGACGAAACTGATCAGCAGCAGCAAGACCTGAGAGTGGTCTGTTCCCATTTACTGAGTCGACCATACGCCGTATGATGGTCTCAAGAGGTCTTTTCATCTCTTTACTTTTCTCCCTAAGTCCAGGGGTCTTGTCCTCCACTACTGTCAGGACGACCCATATCATTCTCCCAGCTCGGAGGCCTGTTTTCATAGGGCTGGTACTTCCACCCTTTCATTGGAGATTTTGAACACGATACGGGGACAATACATGCCAACACAAACAGAAGCAAAACAGCCATTCTAATAATCATCTTTACCTTCTTCATCATTGTCTCCCAAGAAATTTACGATTGAAGATTGACGCCCATGTGAAAAATCCTTTTTACATGGATTTAGGAATTTAGGAATTTCGAATTATTATTAGTAGTTAGTCTTAAGGGCGTTACTGCAAATCTTGAATTTTTTACTTTTTGCGGGGGCATCAACCTTGATGAATTCGTAAAAAGTCAGAAAGCACCCGTTATTGTCATTCCCGCGAACGCGGGAATCCAGGAAAATTAAACACTTCTGGACTCCCGCGTTCGCGGGAGTGACGGCCTTAGAGACTTTTTACGAGACCGTCAACCTTGAACCTCTAAACATATTGATGAGGACAAAGAACTTGTGGCGAGTATTTAACGAGAGGGGTTCATTGTACCTATTATCGTACGTCCCGACCGTGGACGTTCCGAACTCATTTCATATCCTATTACAACAGGTTCTGTCCTGTCGCTATGGCTATCTGTCGTTCCCCTGAGCATCGGACATGCGTAAAATGGTGTTTTTGGTGAAGTGTCAGCTACTTGAAATGATCTCCTTGACCCTTTCCTTTTGATTGGGATACAAGTCAGAAGGCACTTTCTCCCGGCCAACGGCTTTTAGGACTATATACCTCGCACACTCCGCATTACTCCCGTTGCAATATGTCTTTTTAAAAACTTTTGCTGTTGCCGGCCGATCAGGCATCATGTCGTTGAAAAACGGGCATGTGGCCAAGAGTTCACAATCTGCCATTATTCAATCCTCCCTTCAAATTTCAGCTAAAGGTTTTTCCTATTTGTCCATTTGCCAGACTTCAGGTAGCGCTGATGGACATTCTTGTTGGTATGGTGACAAGAACTTACTTTTTCAGTGGGGAACATAGCGAAATGCCACTTGGGCGTCAAGTAAAAAGAACCACAATACCAGTATCCAACTAAGCCGGATAACCTGTAATATCTCTAATACGACTATAAAGGGGTTTAAGGTGCTTGTACATCTTTTTGTATACCTCACGGTAAAGGGAATCGTACATTTGATGGGTCTTCATATCCGGGTCAAAGACCTCTCCAATGTGGGTCATTGCCTCTATCGCAGACTGGAAATCGTTGTGAAGACCGAGTCCCACAGCCGCATCTATGGCCGCACCCAAACCCGATGTCTCATATATAGAGGGCTTAGCCGTGGGAATACCGAAAACATCTGCTGTGACCTGCATGGCAACCCTGCTCTGTGAACCTCCCCCTGATACCCGCAGGCTCTTTATGGGGACCTTGGTTCGCCCTTCTATCCGCTCAGCCCCTTCCCTGAGCGCATATGCCAGGCCTTCTAAGATTGAACGGTAAAGATGCGCCCTGGTATGGACATCGCCAAAGCCTATAATAGCGCCCTTTGCCTCCGGTCCCGGCATCTTTATGCCAGGAGTCCAATATGGCTGGAGCATCAGGCCCATGGAGCCAGGGGGAATATCTTCCACTAACCGGTCAAAAAGGCTTTCGGCCTCTATGCCGTCCATTTCCGCCTTCTGCTGTTCCGGATACCCGAACTCTTCCTTGAACCATTTTACCATCCAGAACCCACGAAAGATCTGCACCTCGATAGAATAGTGTCCCCTGACAGCAGAAGGATACGGGGGGATGATCCGGATTGCCTCAATATATTTCTTATTAGTCACGTTAATAGTGGCAGTCGTTCCGTAACTGAGGCAACCGATGGACGGGTCCAGGCTGCCAGATCCGATCACCTCGCACGCCTTGTCCGCAGCAGCAGCTATCAGCGGAAGCCCGACCGGAATTCCGGTCTCTTTGGCAGCATCTCCTGTAATTTGGCCGAGGACCTTGCCCGGAGGGATTAGCTTTGGCAATAAGTCAGGGTCCATCGGGACTGCTTTCCATTTCCAGTCCCAATCCGATGACCACCTGAGATGTTTGTAGTCAAAAGGGATATAACCCACCTGGCACCCGATGGAATCAACGAACTTCCCGGTCAGACGATATGTCAAATATCCCGAAAGGAGCAGAAACTTATGAGTTTCTTTCCAAATCTCCGGCTGTTTTGTGCGTATCCAATTTACTTCCGCCTCAGCCTGAAGATAGGCAACGGTGCTGCTCACGCCTGAGAGCTTGAAAAGAATCCCCCATATCCCACCGACAGGAGGCAATCCATAGATCTTTCGCTGGTCTAACCAAAGGATGGCGGGGCGAAGCGGTTTCCCCTGGCTATCCACGTTTATGACGGTTCCTCTCTGGGTGGTTACGGCCACCCCGGCAATCCTTTCCTTGTCAACCCCTCCCTGTTGCCATAGACCATTACAGGCATCACAAAGGGCCTGCCAGAAAAGAAGAGGATCCTGCTCGGCCCAACCCGGTTGTTCTGAAAAATAGGGTTTGAACAGAACCCTTTTCTTAAAGAGCAGCCTTCCTTTTAGATCGAAAATCAGCGCCTTGAGGCTCTGGGTCCCGTTATCAATGGCCAATATCAGATCTTTATCTTCCATATTCAAGCCTGATAAACTTTGTCTTCTTGGCCAGGTCAGAGAAAATTGCCTCAGCCAACAGCTGGACGTAATAGCTCAATAAATATGGGTAACGGATATAGATTCCCGCTTTCGCGGGAATGACGAAATAAGACAAGTAGCTGTCATTCCCGCGAAAGCGGGAATCCATACAATTGACCTGTAATGCGATTACCCCTATTTATTGAGCTGATACAGCTGGACCCTATTTTCCTTAACTTTAGGCATTTTAGGCACTTTAAACTTTCGGAATTAAAAAAGTGTGAACTCCCTCTTACGCACACTCATTAGTACGAGGGCAGTAGAAACCTGACTTCCATCAGCGAAACATCATCATCAAAAACGTCCGAGCCCTGCTCCTTTCTGATTTCTTCAATTATTTCCCTTGGGGAGGCGTCGCCATTGAGGGACAGGTTACTCACTATTTTGATAAAATCGTCCAACTTCAACATACTGCCGTCAGGTCTGGTGACTTCGTATATGCCATCGCTGTATATGTATAGCCTTGTGAATGCCTTGAGAGCAATCTTAGATTTTTCGTATTTCTGTCCCGGCAGACCGCCGATAATAAGCCCGTGGACATCAAGTAACACTGTTTCGCTTGTCTCGGGTGATTCACCCATTATTGCAATCGGAGGAGGATGTCCGCCATTGGCAAACGTCAATTCCCTTAGTTTTTTATTATAAACACCATACCAGATGGTAAAAAACATGTTGTTGTGCTCCTCCATCTGGTAGACCTCGTTGAGACCGACCAACACCTCGCTGGGATCGTGGAAATCAACATCGTTAAGAGATTCAGATCTCAATGAATTAATTGCCGATATGGAAAGAAGGGCCGCTCCAACTCCGTGCCCGCATACATCCAACAGATAGATCGCAAGATGGTCATCATCGATCCAGTGATAGCCGAAGGAATCTCCTCCGAGGGAAGTGGATGGAATAAACTCCGAGTCGGTCTTGATATCCCCTTCAAGTTGAGGCGGAAGGAGAGATCGAACATAATCTGCGGCCTGGTTTAACTCACTCGTCAGGGCCTTTTGGCTTGCCACAAGGGCCTCATATGTCTCATTGCGCTGAAGGAGAGTGATGTATCCGTTTGAATGGTAGCGGATTCGTGCAATAAGTTCGATCTTATCCGGTAACTTGACGAGATAGTCATTGGCGCCCAAGGCAAAGGCCTCCGCCTTTGTAGTAGCCTCTTCCTTGGAAGAAAGGACTATCAATGGTATTTCGCGGGTCTTTTCATTGGCGCGTAAAAATTTTGTCAAGGTGAGGCCATCAATATCCGGCATAATCAGGTCTAACAAAATAACCGTGGGGCAGATTTCACATGCCGTCAAAATCGCTTTGGAGGGGTCCTGACAGTAGTGGAATTCGATATCCGGTTCCTCAGCTAACATCCTGCGAACAGCCTCAGCCACAATGGCCTGGTCATCAACAAGCAAAACCGTAATCCGGTGATGCGTCAAGAAGGCTGGTTGTTTATTATTAGTCATTGGCTTGTTCCGAGTTTTGCTTATGCTATAACGCCCTTCAGAAAGCCCTCGGCCTCGGGTGGAATAGAAGTAAAATTGACCCTGAAAATTGCAGGACTGTCCGAAACCTTCCTGGTGACTTTGGCATATAAATCCGTCGTGATCTCCTTTCCTTCATAGTCGGAAACGGAAATCTTGAGGTTTGTCAGCTTGTCGGCGGCAATACCAGCCCGAATCTCCGCTACGTTGTCGAGCATCTTGACCACAGTCCCTTTATGCGTCTCATCGCTTGCGTGTTTTCCCTCGAGAATTGTAAACATGATGGTAAAAGGGATCTGCAATTCCGGCAGTTCAACCTCGACCTTTTCCGGAAGGAACAGGTTGAAATCGCCTTTGATCCCTCCAACTTCGTAAATGGAAAGCGGTTTTTTAACACCTTTTGGCATAACTTCCAACTGATCGTCAATTCTCAGAAGATGCTGGCCACATTCTTCCAAGGTGTTTTCCGAAATGAAGATCTGACCGCCTACTGTATATGATTCAATCCGCGCTGTAAGATTTACGTTGCGACCAACTACACCATACTTCATCCTCTTTTTTGATCCGATATTGCCTACTACCAGCTGGCCCGAATTGATGCCGATACCCTGATGCACTTCCGGATACCCGTTCTCCCTGCACCGTCTGTTGACGTCTTCCATGGCTAATTGCATCTCAACGGCGCACGCCACGGCCCTCTTGGCATCGTTGTCTCGCAGGACCGGGGCCCCGAAGATGACAAATATGGCGTCACCTATAAATTCATCTATGGTACCCTGATGCTTCAGTATGATCTCGGTCATGATCTCTAGATAGATATTGATAATACTTACCACATCCTCGGCCGGGAGTCGCTCGCCGATAGCAGTGAAGCCGCGAAGGTCTGTCATCATTATCGTTACAAACCGCTTCTCCCCGCCAAGTACCGCCCCTTCAGGTCTTTCAAGAATCGAATCCACGATGTCATCGGAGAGATACTGGCCAAAAGTCTGGCGAATGACCTTGTTTGCCTTTTCGAGTTTAGCCTGGGCTTCGTTTCTTTCCAAGAGGTTGATATAGCCCTTTGAATGATAGCGTACTCGTGCTATGATTTCCAGCCGGTCAGGCAGTTTGACCAAATAGTCGTTGGCGCCTAAGGCAAAGGCCTCTGCCTTGGTCAGAGCCTCCTCTTTGCTGGAAAGAACAATCAATGGCACGTTGCGGGTGGCCTGATTGGCACGATAATAACGGACTAAGGTCAAACCATCTATCTCGGGCATAACGAGATCCTGCAGGATAACGGTAGGGTGGATCCTGCTTGCCAGTTTGATCGCCTTGGTAGGGTCCTGGCAAAAATGGAAATCGATATCTTGCTCCGGGGCCAGCATACGTCGTACAGCCTCGCCGATCATAGCCTGGTCATCAACAAGCAACACCGTAATCCGGTGATGCGTCAAGGAAACCGTTTGATTGTCATTAGTCATTGGCTTGTTCCGGGTTACGAGTTGCAGGTTACGAGTTACGGGTTACACGTTACGGATTTGGGTTTTTCAATTGAGAAACCTCAGGATTGCCGGGGCCACATCGTCAATGGGAAGAATATCAACTGCGGCCCCCAATTCCTTGGCCGCCTTTGGCATGCCGTAAACCACGCTGGTTGCCTCATCCTGAGCAATGGTATACCATCCGGCTCTGCGCAATGTCGCCAGCCCTTCTGCCCCATCCCGACCCATACCAGTAAGCAAAACAGCAACCCCCTTTGAAGGCCAAAGCTTGGCAACGCTCTTAAAAAATACATCCACTGAGGGTCGAAAAGGGATATTGCGCGGTTCCATGGTGTATGCAAGAGTGAGATCCGGGGTGAAAATCAGGTGATCGTTGCTCCCCGCCAAAAAAACAGTTGCCAATGCAGGCATGCGACCCTCAGACGCCAGGCGCACATTCAGATCTGTCTGAACATTTAGCCAGTCTGCTAACCCTTCTGAAAATTCTCCGCCAACGTGCTGGACAACGATGATCCCCGCCCTGAGGTGTCCAGGCAGGCGGGAAAGCACTGCTGCCAGGGCCTTGGGACCACCTGTGGAGGAACCGATTACAATGAGGGGGGGAAGATTTTTTGGGATGACCGGCCGTGTGAGACGCTGATGAGGAGATATTGCGGATTGCCTGTTCAGCTTTCCAATGGTTTCAATCCTTTTCAGTAAGGCTTTTCTGCTTTGCTGCGCGGCTGCGTCATTTCCCATGACAGGGGTGTTTATCGCATCTAAGGCCCCGTGGCCCATTGCTTCAAAGACCTTTGCGGTATTTCCGTCCATAGCGGCGGTTACGACAAGGATTGGGCATGGAGATTTTGTCATGATCTGACGGGTGGCCTCCACCCCGTCCATTACCGGCATGATCAGGTCCATCAGGATCAGATCAGGCGTATCTCTCGCGCACTTTTCCACGGCCTCAGCCCCGTTCCAGGCCACCCAGGCGACTTTATTGCCTCCTGCCTTAATGACAATTTGGCGCAAAAATTCCAGAACCAAGGCCATATCATTTACAATGGCAATCCGCACGATCACGCCTCCCCTATGAGATCAACGGCCGCATTTATGAGCGACTCATCTTCAAAACTGCTCTTCGTCAAATAGTAGTTAGCCCCTGCTTCCAGACCCAAGAGACGATCCTCTTCCTTATCCTTATAGGAGACAATTATAACAGGTAAGGATTTTAGTTCAGCGTGCTGTTTGATTTGCGTTACGAATTTGATGCCATTCATCCTCGGCATATCAATATCTGACACTACCATGTCATAATGATTGGCACGTACTGCGTTCCAGCCATCCACCCCGTCAACGGCTGTTTCCACTTCATACCCCTTGTTTTCAAGTAATTTACGTTCCATCTCCCGGACAGTAAATGAATCATCCACAACCAAAATCCGTTTTTTTCTCTTTGTTTCTTCCTTATCGGTCACGCTGCTCAGTTTGCGGAGCCTGCGGCCTGAAAGGAGGTTATCTATAGACCGCACCATGTCCTCCACATCAAAAATCAGCACAAGAGACCCATCCAACATCACCGCTACCGAACTTATGTCAGCGACCTTTCCCAGTCGCGGGTCCACGGGTCTTACCACAAGGTCGTATTCGCCTAAGAACCTGTCCACGGAAAGACCATAGAAGTTTAATCTATCACTTACTACCACAACGAATAGTTCCTCATCCTGTTGCGGTGGGGCTTTTAACTCCAAAACGTGGTGGATATCAACCAACGCGATATTGTTATCGTCAAACCTGAAGTACTGGCGGTCTTCCACTGTATCGATTTCTGATCTTGAGAGTTCGAGACACCTGTCAATTCTTGCAAGGGGGAAAGCATAGGGTTCTCCCGCGATCTCCACCAAAAAGGTCCGAACCACAGAAAGCGTCAGCGGCAGCTCCATATGAAAGGTTAATCCCTCTCCCGGCTTGGATACGGCACGGACCAATCCGCCCACCTCATGGACCATATTGCGGACCACATCCAGACCCACGCCCCGTCCTGAAATCTCAGTGACATTTTTTGCGGTGGAAAATCCAGGAAGGAACAGGAAGTCCATGAGTTCCGGATCAGTCATCTTTTTGACCATATCGGAGCCGGCAAGGCCCTTTTGCACAATCTTTTCTCTCAATTTTTCCAGATTGATGCCCTGGCCATCGTCGGAAATCGTTATCATAAGCATGCCCGATCGGTGGGTAGCCTCTAAACGCAGGTTACCGGTTTCAGGCTTTCCAGCAGTTAGACGATCTCCGGGGGGTTCAATTCCGTGATCTATGGCGTTGCGCAGAAGGTGATTGAGGGGAGCATCCAATTTCTCTAAAATGTCTCGATCCACTTCCGTGGATTTACCCATGATATTGAAGCGGACTTTCTTGCCTAATTCACGGGCAAGATCACGCACCATCCTCGGAAAACCCTGAACCCCGTCAGAAAAGGGGCGCATTCGTACGGAAACAACTTCATGGTAGAGACGATCAGAAAGGGCAACGGAAGTGCTGTTAAATATATCAAACTGGTTCAACCTCTCAGCCAAATTCAGACCTATTGTCTTAGTCTTTTGTCTCGCCTGGAGCAAGAGATCGAAGGCGTTAGGGTCACTACCTTTTTGCACTAAGATTTCCTGTAATCCTTCTAAAATATTGAGTAGTTCGATATGATTTCGCTTAAGTCCCAGGAGGGCTTCTGAAAAAGCAGGAAGCCCGCGGGCGCTTACCACTACCTCTCCTGCCTGGCCAACCAGGCGTTCAATCTTCGCTGCCGTTACCCGTACTGTCCGGTCCCTTTCCGTCAGACCTTGCTTGGGCAAGGTTTCGCCTGCTTCCTGGGGAATCGGCAGCCCCACTGCAGTATCTGCGGGAGCTTGGACAGGCTCTGCCGATAATTTGGACGGCGGGCCCGGTTTCACGGAAGGCGTCACTTCCATTGAAGAAACCTCAATGGCTGACTCTCCATCGATAATTGCAGATATGGCGCCAACCAGCCGGTCAATCTCTTGACGGTGTTGACCCACCCAATCAGTTCCTCCCTCATTGAGAGATTCAGAGAGCTGGGTCAGGAGGTCCACAATCTGAAACAGAATGTCGATCTGATCTGAGCCTAAGGACACCTCCCCCTTTTGCGCCGCCACAAAGCAGTCTTCCATTACATGGGCCACCCTGACGGCAACATCCAAACCTACTACCCTGGCCCCGCCCTTTATGGAATGTGCCGCCCTCATAAGGGCTTCTAATTGATCCGTAGCTCCCGGATCGTTTTCCAAGGCCAACAAGCCGTCATTTAATACCGCCACATAGGTTTCCACTTCTGTCTGGAAAAGATCTAACATGGTGGGGTCAGAGATTAGGGCGGTTCCCTCGGTTCCCGTCTCACTCTCTTGCCCTGAGATCGGCCCGGTTGAAGGGAGAGGGCGGGTGGGGATCTCCTCTGGGATCGGTGTTTTCGGGGAGAGAATCCCCCTTATGGCCTCAACCAACGGTTTGATATCTTTCTGGTGACTATCAACCGATTCTGATCCCCCCTCCCCTGCTGCCTCCGCTATTTGGTTGAGCATGTCAACTCCCCTGAGGAGTATGTCGATTTGATCTGCAACTAAGGATATCTCTCCCTTCTGGGAAGCGACGAAACATTCCTCCATTGCATGTGCGACCTTTGTAACGTCGTCAAAACTCATCATCCGTGCCGCACCCCTTATGGAGTGGGCGGCCCTCATCAAGGATTCAAGTCGATCTGGGGCGTCAGGGTTGTCTCCCAAGGCCAAGAGCCCGTCGTTTAAGATTGCCACATTGTCTTGTGTTTCAGTGCGGAAGAGATCCAGCATGGCGGGGTCGGACGTCAATGCTGTTTCCTCAAGACTTGCATCTACATCCTTTGCTTTAACGGCATGTGGGGATAGCGATGACTCCGTCTGCGGGGAAGGTGCTTCAGCCGCTGTTCGGGCTTCTTCCTGTGAGGAAATATCCCCGCCAAAATCTGGCGGCGTTTCCTGGGAAACAATTATAGCTGCAATCAGGCACTCAATCTCTTCCTGGTGGTCAGGAATCCATTCCGGTTCTCCTTTGTAAGCAGCCTCAGCCATACGCTTGAGCAGATCAACACACCTAAGGAGGGTATTGATCTGATCTGAGCTTAAAGACACCTCCCCTTTTTGGGCAGCGATAAGACATTCCTCCATTGTCCGGGCCACCTTTAAACCCGCATCCAAATCAACGATCTGCGCGGCCCCCCTTATGGAATGTGCGGCCCGTGTCATGGCCTCGATCCTGTCTAAGGCGTCCGGATTGGCCTGAAGCGCCAAGAGGCCATCGGTTATTGTCTCGGTATGGATTTCCACATCTGACCTGAAGAGGTCCAGCATGGAAAGATCGCCATGGTCTTGCCCGTTTGCTTCTGTCACTGTATACTCCTTTTCAAGCTGTAAAACAGGAGTTCGTCATCTAATAAGGCCACGTGTTCATCCTTCCATTTAAAGATTTCCTTAGTAAATGTAGATTTGGATTTGGTAATGGTCACAGGAACATTCTGGAATAACTCGGGATGGACATGATGAATCCCATGGATCTCTTTCACCGGGAAGACCCAGACATCCCCATCCTTGCTCACCACCATCATTCGCTCATGCAGCTTCTGTTCCTTTTCCTTATCTTCGGCTTCTTCCTCCAGGCCGATTAGACGTTCTAACGAAACGCATATCTGTATTTCACCATGAACATTTACCAGGCCCTTCAAGACCTCTTTTTTTCGGTGAGGTAGGGTGTGGATGCTAACTTTGTCCATAATCTCTGAAAAAACCCGGGCCGGAAGAGCCAACCATTCACCTTCAACCCGAAATGTAACCACAGGGAACGTACCGATCGGATCCTCACCCTTTTTTTCCAATAAGATCTGACCCCACTCATTTTTGTATTCTACGGGGAGATCACGTTCCAGGAGATTTCTGCCCGCCTGGGTAAACAAATCGCAATTGCGGCAATGGATAACCTCTTTTAGTTTGGGGCAGCGGGGCTCTTCTTTCCCCCATACCCCTATCCGTTTCCAGCAGCTCTCTTCCTTCTGCATAATCGATCCTCTTAGAACCTTACAGACCATTTCATTGTTTTTCTTTGCGAGCTTTGCGCCTTTGCGAGAGACCTTTTTGGTTCCCCGCATCAGTTTCACTGAAGACCGGATCTCCGTCGCACTTTGACCGGTTTATCCGGGTTAGAAACTTTACCCGTTCTGAGAAACCCGCTGTGCCCTCCTTCGCAGATGGGCGGCCCTCTTTTTGTCACCACGATGCTCAACAACAAAGGAGAGGTGATTCAGGGACTCGTAATGATTAGGGTCCAGGTAAATAGTTTTGTTAAAAAACTCTTCGGCCCTTTCCTCATTGTCCAGGGCTTCAAGTATAAGGCCCATCAGGAAATGTGCCTGAACATGGACAGGGTTTTCCCTTAAAAAAGTCTCACAAAGTTCCAGCGCTGAAAGAAGAGACCCCTGATCCGCCAATCGCTGGGCTTCATTAAACACATCCTTCTTGCCTTCAAGAGACCCCTTGCTATCTATCTGTTCACTCAAAACCTTGGGTTTAAAGGTTTCAACAACGGCAACTGGAGGGTTCGAACGGGGGGCGGCCCGAAGTCTCTTGCCTGCCTTTTCAAACAGTCTCTGGCAGGGTTGAGGTTGAACATGAACAACCGGTTTAATCTTGTTATCCTTTTTGCGTCGCTCTTTCCGACAGGCAAAAACACCAAATTCAGGGATGCCAGCGAACTTCAACTCGACCGCCACCTGTCGTTCCGCATGGCCCAAAAACAGGACCCCGGACCTCATTAACAACCGGTCCAGAATTTCGACAACACGCCTCTTTGCCTCTGAGCTTAGATAGATCAATAGATTGCGGCAGAAGATAATGTCATAGGGCTCTTGGTCCATAAAAAAGCTGTCATCTAACAGATTACCCTTAATAAACTGCGCCCCTTTTCTGACGTCAGCGTTAAGCTGATAAGCATCCCCTTTTGGTTCAAAATAGCGTTTTCTAAAAGACAGATCATCGCCCCGGAAAGACCCTTTATTATAAACCCCTGAATTAGCCGTGCCGAGGGCCGCCTCACTTATATCCACCCCATCTATATGAAAGCGATTTTCTCCAATCCCCGCATCCATAAGGGCCATTATAATGGAGTAAGGCTCCTCTCCAGTGGAGCATGGAACGCTTAACACACGCAGGCGGTCGCCCCTATGTTTTGGCAGCCATTCCCTAATAACGTAATTAGAGAGAAAAGCAAATGATTTCTTGTTCCGGAAAAACCATGTCTCCGGCACAACTACTGCTTCTATCAGGTTCCCCCGTTCCTCTTCGGATGTCTTCACAAAGCCAAAATAGGCCTTGATGTCTGCCAACCCGCATTCAGCGACGCGAAGGCGAACTGCCTTGGCTATGACTTCAGGGCCGATTGCGTCCGCAGATACCCCGATCTCTTTCTCAAGCAAAGATTCAATCATCGTCAAGGACATTATTGCCACCTTCGAGCATGGGTAGAAACTTAAAGCTGTTCTGCAGGAGGTCCAAATCGATATGTTGAATCATCTCTTTGTTCTCCATAACAAAACCCCCAAGGTAGGGAGCTTCCTGCATGCTCAGTCCGGGCGACACAAAAGCATCTTCAGATTTCCTTACTGCCTCGGTAACCCGTTCCGCCATAAGCCCGAGGATGTAAGGGGTATTGTCGTCTCTAACATAGTCCACAAGGATAATCCGTGTACTCAGCCGCATCTCACACGGTCGTCCCTGAATCAGGATACGTAAGTCAATTACAGGAACAATAACGCCCCGGTAATTGAAGAGACCCGCAAAGTAGTCCGGTGCATGAGGCATCTCCTTGAGCTTAACCAACGGGGCGACTTCCCTTACCTTTTCACATTTCATGGTATACATAACGTCGCCCAAATAAAAGAGCAGTACCAGCATCCCGTGAGACCCCCTTAGGATTGATGATTGTCGATTGTCGATTGATGATTGAAAAAACCTGCAACCCGCAACCTACGTCCAAAGTCCAATGTCCAACGTCGATCGATCACAACCGAATAACAACGGGAGCATTACCAGTTTGTTAAAGTCGAAACCATACTGAATCATCCCCGCAAACGTAGGACGTCATTCCCGCGAACCTATAACGTCATTCCCGCGAACCTATAACGTCATTCCCGCGAACGCGGGAATCCAGTCTATTGACATATATCTGCATACAAGTCATGCCATTCGGAGTTCTTCTCTTCTATCAGTTCTAATTTCCATGCCCT
>Ga0222639_1000482_pt1 | contig 18058 bp, 14 predicted proteins | sample AntAcemetagen185_FD_179863 | JGI IMG/M metagenome (GOLD analysis project Ga0222639, IMG submission 179863) | Saline water microbial communities from Ace Lake, Antarctica - #185 | ecosystem: Environmental > Aquatic > Non-marine Saline and Alkaline > Saline | place: Antarctica: Ace Lake...
CTCTCAAGCTGATACTTTTGTAAAAGAACGCAAGAAGCTTCTCACCTTCGGAATTAAACCGACCTATCCAGCAACCGGATATGGATATATCGAACTCGGTAAAGAGATTCAGAAGAATCCAATTCCGATTTTCGCGGTAAAGCAGTTCAAAGAAAAGCCGAATGCAAAGACCGCTGAACAGTTTGTAAAATCAGGTAATTTCACATGGAACAGCGGCATGTTCTTATGGCGGATAGACTCGATTATTGAAGCGATAAAAATTTTTATGCCCTCTCTCTTTTCATCTTTAAGCGATATAAAAGATCCATGGAATTCTGATATGGATAAAGTTAGCAAATTCTATTCTGAGCTTGAACCGGTTCCTGTTGATATCGGCATTATGGAAAAAGCAGACAACGCAGTAGTTGTTCCTATCAATATAGACTGGAACGACATCGGGAGTTGGCAAGCGCTTGATGAGATGAAGAAGAAAGATAAGAATGGGAATAATTTCGAATCACCTGTCATGAATATTGATTCTCATAATTCCTACGTTTACTCAGAAAATCAACATAAGAAAATCGCACTTATAGGTGTTGATAATTTAGTTATAATAGAAACAAATGATGCTTTACTGGTATGTAAAAAAGATAAGTCCCAGAAAGTTAAAAACATTGTTGAAATAATTAAAAAAGAACAAAAATATGAAAAATAAAAATCTCGTTTTCCGCTTCCCACCTTTTTTGAGATGGCTCTCAATAATCGTTGCTTTGCTTGCGTTTGTGTGGGCAGTATATTTTATCACTCAAGAATTTTCCACTCTTGATAAATGGTTCAAAAAGGCAGTTCCCTTCGTGGTGCTCCTTCTTGTTGTGAATGTGTTTTATAAGAACCTCTTTACCATAAACTCTATTCGATTCACAGATTCATCGGTCATTTTTAAACCACTTCTCATCAAAGGTATTGAAATACAATTCATTCAGATAAAGAAAATAGAATTCAATATAAAAGCAGGTAAATCCATCATTCTTACTTATGAACAGGACGGCAAATCAAAAACATTATTCATCCCCCGCGGTATTAACAAGATCCTCATCGCCCTCTCGCTCATAGCTGACAGTGTGCCTGATATTGAGTTAGACGAATTCATGAAGACCGTTATCACCACAAATAAATAACCACATTATCCTTCATGAAAAAAGTTCTCATCATTACATACTATTGGCCTCCTGCGGGTGGTCCGGGTGTGCAGCGCGTACTCAAATTCGCAAAATATCTGCCGGAATTCGGATGGCAACCAATCATTTTAACCGTGAAAAAACCAACCAGCCCAGCAAGGGATGAAAGCCTCGTTGCATCAATTCCTTCAGACGCCATCGTCTATAAAACCCGCTCTATTGAGCCCTTTGGCGTCTATAAAAAATTTACCGGGAAAAAGTCTTCTGATTTTATTCCTAAGGATATTATTGTTGAAAAGACGCATGAACCACATCGGGAGAAACTGTCCCGCTGGTTCCGTGCAAACATATTTATTCCCGATGCTAGAATCGGTTGGATTCCTTTTCTTATTTTAAAAGGATTAAAAGTTATACACAATGAACAGCCTGAACTGATCTTCAGTACTTCTCCGCCACACTCGCTTCAACTGGCCTCAATGTATCTGGCTAAATTGGGCCACTTGAAATGGATTGCTGACTTTCGTGATCCCTGGCTGGAAGCCTATTGGGAAAGCGAAATTTCCAAGAACCGGATTAGTCATCGATTAAATAGTTGGTATGAAAAGAGGGTTTTGAAAAATAGCGATTGTGTGACTACAGTGAGTCCGGGAATCGTCGAATTGCTTCGCTCAAAAACACCTAACCGTTATGAATGTCTATACAATGGATTTGGGATTTTTTATGATGAATTCAAACCCAGTGATAAATTCAAAATTGTCTTTTTCGGTAATTTGAGTAAATACCAGTCTCCGAAACTCTTTTTTGATGCTTTAACCAGTTGCTCAGATACAATTAAGAAACAGACAGAGGTATATTTTGTCGGTAAAATTTTTGATGATTATAATGATCTGATTCATCAATATTCAGAATTAAATATTATCCTTCAGCCCTATCTCGCTTTTGATGAACTGATGATGTTTTGTTCCGATGCTTCATTAATGTTGCTTATTTTCCACCAAACCAGTTATACTTTGGGATATATTACAGCCAAGATGTTTGATTATCTGGCATTGCGGAGACCGATTCTGGCGATTGGATTAAAAGGAGGAATCGGAGAACAAATCCTAGTTGAAACTGAAAGCGGGCAATTATTCAATTATCAGGATTTAAATAAGATTCAGGGATATATTGAAAGTATTTTTAATAAATGGAAGGAAAACGGAAGTACTCATATTGAAACCAACCTGGCGTTGAATCAATATTCAACCCGTGAGAATGTACGAAAATTAGCTAAAATATTCGAAGAGGTAACGCAGTGAATAAACATACTTTTGTAATTATTGGATGCGGTCGAATTGCCCAAAGACATGCCGAGCATATTCAAAATTATGGTCATTTGGTGGCAGTCTGTGATATTAAACGGGAGCGGGCAGATGATCTTGCCAAGCGATATAATTGTCGGGCCTATTATGATCTTGGAGAGTTACTTACGAATGAACCGGATATCGAAGTAGTCTCAATCTGTACGCCAAATTATTTACATGCCCCTCAGACAATCCAGTCTCTTGAAGTTGGGAAACATGTAGTATGTGAAAAACCGATGGCTCTTTCTACCCGGGATTGCGAAAATATGATTTTTGCTGCTGAAAAATACCACCGAAGACTATTTATCGTAAAACAAAATCGTTATAATCCCCCGATTCAGGAGTTAAAACAGGCTATCGAAAATGATAAACTGGGCAAAATTTTGAGTGTGGAACTCAATTGTTTCTGGAACCGGAACGAGGCCTATTACCAGGATTCTGACTGGAAAGGAATTCTACAGAAAGATGGCGGAACACTATTTACTCAATTCAGCCATTTTATTGATTTAATTTTGTGGTTGGTGGGTGACATTACTGATGTTAAGGTCTTTCGCGGGAATTTTTTGCATAAAGGACTAATTGAATTTGAGGATTCCGGGGTTGTTGCTTTAAAGTTTTATAATGGCGCTCTAGGCTCTATTCATTACACAGTCAATAGTTATCGTAAAAACATGGAAGGCTCAATAACAATCTTTGGTGAGAAGGGCAGTGTTAAAATCGGAGGCCAATATTTGAATGCTCTCGAATATGATGAAATAGAAGGTTTTCACTTCAGCCACACGGAGGTAGTCAATAAAGCCAACGATTACGGCTTCTATCAGGGGTCAATGTCGAATCATGATAAAGTTTATGAAAATGTAATCAACGTACTGGATGGCCAGGAAACGATCGCAACAAACAGCATTGAGGGCATGAAAGTCGTCAGAGTGATTGAAAAAATATACTCGGAAAGTAAACTGGAGAACCTTAGTGAATAATCCCAAAATACTTCAAACGGGTATTCGTGATGTTAAATTCGGTCAAAATGTGACTGTAGTGGAACCTTGCAATCTTTATGAATGTCAGATTGGTAATAATTGTTTTATCGGCCCTTTTGTAGAAATTCAGAGATCAGTGGTGATTGGAAAGAATTGTCGAATCCAGTCTCATGCTTTTATCTGTGAATTGGTTGAGATCGGAGACGATTGTTTTATTTCCCATGGGGCTATGTTTATTAATGATCCATTCCGAATTGGCGGGTCGGCCAGAGGGGACCGTTTAGAGTGGAAACAGACAACTATTGGTAATCGGGTTTCCATTGGCACAAACGCTACAATTTTACCGGTAAATATAGTCGATGATGTCGTTATCGGGGCCGGTGTAGTCGTCACAAAAGATATTACAAGTTCTGGAATTTACGCTGGCAATCCGGCGCGTAAGATTCGCGATATTAAATGAGGTGGAAATGATACCATTTATGGATTTGGATGCTCAATACCGCAGCATTCAGGAAGAAATTGATCAGACAATTTTCAGAGTAATACACAGTTATCAGTTTATTAACGGCCCTGAGGTAAAACTTTTTGAGCAAAACTTTGCCAAAGCCCAGGAGGTGCAATATTGCTTAGGACTGGCAAGTGGTACTGCTGCCCTGCATCTGGCTTATGAAGTCTTAGGCCTTGGTGTCGGGGACGAAGTATTAGTTCCGTCAATGACATTTATTGCTACTGCTGAACCGTTGCGTCAAATTGGTGCCGTGCCTGTGTTTGTGGATATTGATCCGCAGAGTTTCAATCTGTCGATTAACGATCTTGAGAAACGAATCACAGATAAAACCAAAGCCATTGTCGCTGTCCATTTACATGGTAATCCGTGTGATATGGAAGCAATTATGGAGATTGCCCGTAAATATAAACTGAAAGTAATTGAAGATTGTGCCCAATCCCATTTAGCAGAGTATAAAGGAAAAAAGGTTGGCAACTTTGGTAATATTGCCACATTCAGCTTTTATCCGGGAAAAAACCTCGGCGCTTATGGGGATGCCGGCGCGCTTGTGACTAATAATAAAGATTATTTTGAAAAAGCCGCCCTGCTATATAATCACGGACGTAAAGAGAAATATTTTCATGAAACAGAAGGATATAATTACAGGTTGGATACGCTTCAGGCTGCTGTGCTGGATGTTAAATTAAAGCATTTGGCAGAGTGGACAGATAAACGCATTGAAGTTGCTCTTTATTATACTGAACGATTGAAAAATTTGCCGCTAATCTTACCTGAAATATCTTCTGATAAAAAACACGTCTTTCATATCTTTGCCATTGCTTCAAATAAGCGGGAGATAATAATTAATAAACTCAGGGATAACAATATTGCCTATGGTATTCATTATCCTTTGCCTTTGCATCTACAGAAAGCGTATAAGGGATTGGGCTATAAACAGGGTGATTTACCGGTTTCGGAAAGGCTGTCGCAACAATTCATTTCATTACCCATGTATTCCGAACTCTCTTTTAAAGCAGTGGATAAAGTCTGTGATATCATTGAGTCCTGTCTGATATAAAAAGGCGGTTTTGCCATAATGGTTCGTAAAATTCGTAAAACAATTTTTATGTTTAAAAAGCTTTTGAATGACTTAAAAGCACCACGGAACCGTTATCAACAGGCGGAGGAACTTCATTCAGAAACTTTGGGTACTTATTATTTAGTTTTTGATGAAACCCGTGTCAAGGCCGGTCAAGACCAGAAACTGATTAAACGCTTTGATGAAAACGGAATTCCTATTAATAAAACTTATATAGACGTTACCGATAAAGAGTTTGTCTATTTTCCGATTTCTATCGGTCAAATGGGATTAAGTCTATTTCATACGTATCTAAAAACAAAATCGGAAGCAGATAAACAGCGATTTCTAAAATTTGTAGATTGGTTTGTTGAGAATGCTCAAACAGATAATAAACTTGGTGTACGTTGGCTAACCAATGTTGAGTTACCTCAATACCATAATCCTGGACCTTGGCATTCAGCATTTTCTCAAAGTAGAGGGATTTCGATTCTTTTAAGGGGTTATCAAATAACAGGTGAGAAGAGATATGCTGAAATGGCAAAAAAAGCACTTATTCCTTTTACAAAATCTGTTTCAGAAGGCGGTGTAACTTCCTTTTCACAATGGGGTCCATTTTATGAAGAATATACTGCTTCCGTCCCAACACTGGTACTTAATGGGATGATCTTTTCTCTATGTGGAATTTATGATTTTGTGAGAGTGTTTCCTCATAATACGCTATCTCGTAAATTATTCGATGATGGAATCTTAACTCTTAAAAGGATTTTGCCTGAATATGATTTAGGCTACTGGTCACGATATAATTTATGCAAAGCAAGTTGGTATCCAGAAATCGATCCTGCAACAATTAGTTACCAAAGATTGCATATTACACAATTGGAGATGTTGTATAGGTTGACAAATGAAGAGATATTTAAAAGATATGCAAAGATATTTAGAAATCAAGATAATTTCATCAATGCAATAAGAATGTATAAAACAAAATATAAAGCTCTGAAAAAGATAAATAGGATATAAATGAGTGGAACATTATTATTAATTTCAAAAAATGATCAAAACACACAACTGTTCTTATCAAAAATAAAGCAGTTGGAAAAATTTACAAATAATACATTTGGCAAATATTTTAAGAACATAATATTTAGAAAGCCAAATAAGAATTGTTATTTAATTGAGTTCCGACAGGACAAAAAAAAGAAGTTTTATATTGATGAAAATGGGAATTGGCTTTGTTTTGAAGGCACTGTTTTCGCTCTGAATGAATCTAATATTTATAATGCTGAAGAGCTATTGAAATTATATAAAAAAATTGGAGAAGGAAAGTTGGCTAATAAATTGGATGGACATTTTGTTGTCAAAATTTATGATGCTCGAAATAATCATTTTCTGATTATTAATGACTACATTAAATATAAAATAAATTTTATCACTGAAAATAAAGATTTCATGCTTTTTACTCCACTTTTACTAACTGTTGGAATAATTAATAAGCCCAAACTGGATCAATATGCATTAAATGAATTTCTTTGGAGATATTCTTATATTTCTGAAAAGACCATTTTAAAAAATGTAAAAAGGCTGTCACCTGCATCGATTTATAAAATAAAAAATGGGGAAATGACAGTTAAAACTTATTGGGAATGGCCTAGACAATATGGAAAATTTTCTTTCAAGCACGCTGTAGAAAAAACTATGAGAACTATGAAAGAAACAGTCCGACTAATAAGTAATTCTTTTGGAAAACCTTGTATTGATTTTACAATGGGCCAGGATTCACGAATGATAATATCTGCTTTTACAAATCAAAAATTACCTTTTATAACTTCAACTTTTGGAAAAGAAGATTTTTTTGAAGTAAAATCTGTTAAAGATATGTCTAAACGCAATCATATCGAAAATCATAATATCCGGTTAACTAAAGAATATCTTGATAATCTCTGGGAACACTTCCATAAAGCTGTAATTTTGGGAAATTGTGGTGAACCCGGTTATTTACTTGGGAGAATTTTATTTACAAGAAGTCAACAAATGAAATATAGCAATGTTTTATTGAATGGCTCAGATGGACAATTTTATAAAAATGGTCTATGGATCGAGATGTATACATTCAGTCTATATAGGGAACCTCGTAAAGTAAATATTGAAATGTTTCTCAAACTTAGGGTTTTAAGTAAGAATTACTTAGAAGATATTTTTAATGAAAATTATTTGAAGATCAAACATAATTCAAAGCAATATTTTAGAAACCTGATTCAAAATACTATCAAAGATTACATGGATAGTCCAGTTGCAATTCAAATGGATAGATTCAGTTTATACTATTGGACAAATTTTTTAAATACAGCTAATAATGCTGTATCCATGCTCACTAATTCAATTTCTCCACTACTTTTAAGAAGGAATTTAGAACTGGCTTTAACAGCACCTGTTAAATGGAAATTTCATAGTTCCCAGTATCAAAGAAGTATAGTATATGGTCTAAATCCTTCACTGGCTAAAGAAAAGACCGATATGGGTGGAATTAATATGGTTCCTAAAAATATCTTTACATATATCCCCTTCTGGTTTCGTTATTTCTTTTTTCAATCAAAAAGATTGAGAAATAAAATTAAAACCATTTTAGGAATACCTGTTGATACGGAATTACAGGAAGCATGGGATTATTTGCCAATTTACAAGTTACTTTTTCAGGATGAGAATTTTCAGAAGAATCTAATATATGAAAATATGTATCTATCAGAAATTATTGAAGAGAATGAATGGAATAAATTTATAAAGAAATTTCAAAATAAAGATTTCCAGACATTAGATAATTTTGAGTATCTTTTTAAGATTATAAGTGTGGAATATTTTCTGCAGAAGGCATCTAATTTATGATTTTGTTTATTTATCCGGTATTTGGAACATTTGTGAAGAAGGACTATGAAATACTTAAAAAATATTTTCAAATAAGAAAATTCCATTATAAAGCCAGTAAAAAATTAACTATAAATTTATTAAGCCAGATTGAGATGTGTATCTGGTTATTAAAAAATATTTGGATGGAAAAATTTATTTATATCTGGTTTGCTGATTATCATTCTTTTTTACCAATACTTTTTGCTAAAATTTTTCGAAAAAAATCTTTCTTGGTTTTAGGAGGATATGATGTTACATATATTCCTGAAATAAAATATGGAGTTTTCTCAAATCCATTGAGGGCTTTCTGTGCTAAATTTTCTATCAAAAATGCAACATTATGCCTGCCAGTTTCTGACAATATAGAAAAAGAAGCAATAGAAAAGGTACCAAAAGCAAAAATAAAAATCATTTATACCGGTTATTCGGAAAATAAATTTCTACCGTCAAAATTGGAAAAGCAAAAAATTGTTTTAACAGTTGGTGCGGGGAATTCCTTACAACGCTTAAAAATAAAAGGTATAGATTTTTTTGCTGATGTCGCTAGAGCAATGCCAGAATACAAATTTGTTGTTATCGGTATACATGAAAACGCTTTAAGATACTTTAAAAATATTCCATCCAACTTAAAAATTTTAGGTAGAGTGGAGCAAAATAAGTTGCTAAAATACTATCAGAAATCAAAAGTGTATGCTCAATTCTCAATGCGAGAGGGCTTACCAAGTGCTGTTTGTGAAGCAATGCTTTGCGAATGTACTCCTGTCGGATTTAATAACGGAGGTATTCCAATAGCAATTGGTGATTGTGGATTTATCTTAAAAGAAAAAAATATTGATAAAGCAGTTAAGCTAATTAAAAAGGCAATGAATTCAAACAAAAGTCTTGGAGAAAAAGCAAGACAGAGAATTATAAATAATTTCTCATTAGAAAAAAGGAATAAAAAGCTCTTTAAGCTTATTATGGAGTAAAATGAAAAATAAAGTATTGATAACTGGTGCGGGGGGATTTATTGGTTCACACTTAGTAGAACTTTGTGTCCAGCAAGGACTAAATGTTACAGCATTTGTTAGATATAATTCTCAAAATAATTGGGGCTGGTTAGAACATTCAAAATATTTAAAAGAGATTAAAATAATTACAGGTGATATCCGCGATTTTGATTCGGTAAAAAAAGCGATTCAAGATTGTGAAACTGTATTTCATTTAGCAGCACTAATAGGAATACCGTACTCATATGTTTCACCAATAGCCTATTTGCGAACAAATATTGAGGGAACATATAACGTTCTTCAAGCTTCCAAAGAGCTTAATACAGAAAATATTATTATTACTTCTACAAGTGAAACCTATGGTACTGCCCAATATGTGCCAATTGATGAAAAACATCCAATTGTAGGACAATCCCCATATTCTGCTTCTAAAATCGCTGCTGACCAATTAGCAATAAGCTATTATAGATCGTTTGATATGCCAATAAAAATAGTTAGACCATTCAATACTTATGGGCCAAGACAATCAGCAAGAGCCATAATACCAACAATAATCAGTCAAATTTTATCTGGAAGAAAAAACATATTTCTTGGCAATTTGTATGCGACAAGAGATTTTACTTATGTAACTGATACAGGAGAAGGATTTCTTGCAGTTGCTGAGTCCGAAGATTTATTTGGCGAGATCACAAATGTCGGTATGAATATGGAAATTTCAATCAATGACTTAGTAAAACTGATTAGCAAAATAACGGGGATTAAGATTGAAATCAATTGCGATAAAACAAGATTAAGACCAAAGAATAGTGAAGTGGACAGATTGATTTGTGATAATTCTAAAATATTACAAAATACAAATTGGCAACCAAAATTCAATCTTGAGTCAGGATTAATTGAAACATTTGAATATATTAAGGACAATATTAGTTATTATAAACCAGAAATTTATAATGTTTAAGGTTAAAATATGAAAAATATAAAAGCGATTATATTAGCAGGTGGAAAAGGAACAAGATTGAAGCCATATACTACAAATTTTCCAAAACCTCTTATGCCTATAGGTGATAAACCCATTCTCGAAATAGTAATAAATAGACTTAAAGAAGCTGGCATTAAAGACATTATAATTACCACAGGCCATCTAAGCGAGATGATAAGGACATTTTTTGGAAACGGTCAAAAATTTGGTGTTAATATTGAATATTCAATAGAAGACAAACCATTAGGTACAGCAGGTCCGATCAAACTCCTGAAAGACGGTTTAAAAGAGAATTTCTTAGTTATGAATGGCGATGTTTTAAGTGATATAAATTATTCAAAAATAATAGATAGCCACATAACAAATAATAATACTGCAACCGTAGGGGTTGTTTCAAGACAAGTTCACGTGGATTTTGGTTTAGTTGAGGTAGATACAAAAAACAACTTTTTATCTTGGAATGAAAAGCCTACGATCGAATATATGGTAAGTATGGGAATTTATGTTTTTTCTCCCGATGCTTTAAAGTATTTACCAGGTGAGGATTTTTTTAATTTACCGGATTTTATACAAAGACTCAAAAAAAATGAGGTAAAGATTAGGGGTTATTTACACAAAGGTTACTGGCTAGATATTGGCAGACCCGCAGATTATGAAAAAGCTTGTAGCGATTTTGAGGGAAAGTAATAATGCTTGCTGGTAAAAGAGTTATTGTTACAGGGAGTTCCGGATTTATTGGCAGACACCTAATCAGAGAACTGGAAAAGAGAAATGCAAATATTATTAAGCTTGATTTACACAACGGTTTTGACTTATCAATTTGGGAAAATGTAAGAAGGATAGAAAAGTTTGATATAGCTTTTCATTTAGCTGCAAGAACATACGTTCCGGACTCATATAAAAATCCACTCGATTTCTACAACACTAATATACTCACAACATTAAATATGTTAGAACTGTGCAGATTATATAATGCAAAAATAATATTTCCCAGTTCTTATGTTTATGGCGAACCACAATATTTACCAATCGATGAGAAACATCCTTTGGCTGGTTTTAATCCTTACGCACAAACTAAGATAATTTGTGAAAAAATATGCGAAGGATATAGTAGAGATTATAATGTTAAGGTAATAATTTTAAGACCATCTAATTGTTATGGCAAAGGACAAAATATAAATTTTCTTATTCCAAAAATAATTCAGCAAGCAAAAACTAATAAAATACAATTAAATAATCCTAAGCCAAAGAGAGACTTTATTTATGTTACTGACCTCGTTGATGCTTTTATAAAAGCCGCATTATATTCTGAATCTAATTTTGAAATATTCAATATTGGCCTTGGTAAAAGTTATTCAGTCAAAGAAATTGTTACATTTATTATCAATAATATTACAGATGAAATTCAAGTAGAGTTTTTGTATTCTGATAGAACTATTGAGGTTATGGATACAGTTTATGATATAAATAAAGCAAAAATGAAATTAAATTGGGTACCAAAAGTGGGTATAAAAGAAGGATTAAAAAAGATAATTAACAGTATTAAAGACCAATATATTTAATTCTGGCAGGTATTATATTAAGAATACAGGTTTAACTCTAAAATAGATAAGGTCGTAGTAGCAATGATTAATAGTATACGCAATTTTATATCAAAATATCCTAGACTAGCGGATCCACTTGTTAAGCTGAAATTATACATCAAATTTCCACATAGATTAATTACTGAGATTAAAATTTTTATACGAAAATCAAAAGCAAAAAAATTAGGGATAGCTTTCTTTAGACCTAATTTTATTTATTTTGATAAATTTGATAGTTCAAGTATAATAATTGATGTGGGGTGTGGATTTGAGGCAGATCTTTCAAGACATTTAATTTCAAAATATGGGCTTACATCTTATGGTGTAGATCCAACATTAAAGCATGCAAAATTTCTACGAGAATTAGAAGAAGAGACAGAATGCCAATTTAAATACTTTCCCTTTGCATTAACCAAAAATAATGGTAAAATCATTTTTCATGAAACCATAGAACATGAAAGTGGCTCTATCTTCATTGACCATAAAAATATACTTGTTGATGAAATTAGGACATATGAAGTTGAATCTCTATCGTTGAAAGGTCTAATTACAAAAATTGGTGTTGAAACTGTTGATTATATCAAATTAGACTTAGAAGGATCAGAGTATGAATTGTTGGCTAATGTATCACAATATGAATTGAAAGTATTTAAACAAATTTTTGTTGAATTTCATCATCATGCTATAAAACATTATTCAATAAATAATACAAGAAAAATTGTAAAATATATATGTAGTAAGGGATTTCAATCATATAGTTTCGATGATAATAATTATCTTTTTCTAAATATGAACATCTAATTTTCTTTTATCAGATGCCTTTATATACATTAGTCAAAATATTAAAAGGGTGATTTATAATGCCAGGAATTTTAGGATTAATTTCCCCAAAACCTGAAAAGAAATTATTCAACCAAATTATTGATAAGGTTAATCATTATGATTATAAAATTGAAAAATTTGCACGCAATGGGATTAATCTTGGTAAAATACATTTTGATTATGTAAATAATTCCCCTCAACCAATTTTTTCAAAAGATAAGAGATTTGCAATTGTGATGATTGGAGAAATCTTTAGTTATGAAAATATGGAAACAGGACAGATTAAAAATGATACTGAATTCTTATTGAATCTCTTTGTTGACAAAGGTTTTAAATGTTTATCTAAAATAAATGGTCAATATTCTGCATGTATTTATGATTTTTCAGAAAAAAAGTTAATTCTGATTTCAGACAGATACGGTACAAGACCCGTTTATTATGCTTTTTATAACAACAAATTTTTCTTCGCACCTGAAGTCAAGTCCCTTATTTTAGATAATTTTAATAAAAATATTAATTATGATGCTATTTCAGATTTATTTCATTTTGGTCATTTATTTGGATATAAAACGATGCTTGAAAATATACATCAATTGCCGGAAGCATCGTATTTAATATTTCAGGGTGGGAGAATTCGAGTTTCAAGATATTGGGATTATCCATATTATGAAGAAGTATATCACAAAACTAACTTTTCAAAAAAAGAAATCGGTAATTATTCTGAAGAAATGCAATCAGTAATAACAACAGCGATAAATAGACAGATTGTAAAAAATAAAGATAAAATATTAATTTCTTTAAGTGGCGGACTTGACTCTCGGTGGGTAATTGCGTTAGCTCATAAATTGGGCGTTGAACCGCTTACGGCATTCACGATGGGTCCAATAAATAGTGAAGACCAAATATATGCAAAAAAAGTGGCAAGTGTTTTAAATGCAGACCATTTTCCTTTTGAAATAAGTCCATATAATACATGGGAAAATGCCAAACATTTTGCTTATGTATCTGATGGAATGTCAATGATAGATGGACCGATTCAAAATTATGAACCTTTAAGACACTTTTTTCAAAAGAAGCAAATAACTTTATCTTCTCAAATGTGTGATGCAATCTTTGGAAGCACACTTTATTACAAAAATATTATTCTTCTAAGAAATAAGAAGAAATTTAACGAAAAGGCTATAAATCTATTTGTAAATCTATTTAACAGATTCAAAATAACAAATCTTAAATCAATCTTTCTTCCTGAGATATTCCAGAAAATTGATGATCGATATACCAAAATCCCAAGAAATTATATTCAATATAATAAACATCCCCTCTATTGCTATTATAATTTCTTACTTAATGAATATGTAAGAAGAGGAACTCTGGGGGGCAATCTTGTTAATAATCTATTTTATGTAACGAGAATGCCTTCTTACGATAATGACTTAATAGAATTTGCTTATAGACTTCCTGTTGAGTTAAGAAAAAACCAATATATCTACAGAAATGCATTTAATAAAATGTTTCCAAGCCTCGCTTTGATTCCAAGGGAAGGAACTGGTTTACCTTTAAATTCTTCTGAATTAAGGGTAAAAATAAAAACATTTGAAAGAAAAATTGTTAAAGAACTTAAGAAAACGCAGATCAACAAGATTATTCAAAAAACACAGCTCTGGAATAATCCGAGTTACGTAGATTATAAAAGATGGTTTAGCAAAGAATTAAGAGAAAATATAGAAGATGTAATTCTTGATAAACGAACATTGTCACGTGGGATTTTCAAAGAGAGTGCTATAAAAACTTTATTAAATGAGCACTACAAGACAGAAAAAGATAATTCAAGATTAATCTGGCAAATAATAAATTTAGAATACTTTTTCAGAAATTTTATGGATTAAATATAAATCGTTCAATGCTTAATAAAATAAAAAACACGTTAAAACATTCAACCATTTACAGTTTCGGCAACATTGCAACAAAACTAATTGGCATTGTTCTTTTACCTTTATACACAAAGCATATAGCGGTTGCCGAATATGGCATTCTCGGAATTTTAGAAATAACAATAATGATTCTCAGTCAAATATTGATTTTGGGGCAATCACAAGCATATTTAAGGTTTCACGATTGGAAGGGATATCAAGAGAAAAGAAAATCAACACTTTTTACAATATTTATTACTCTTTTTTGTGTGGGCTTGTTATTCAATCTAATTGGTCAATCCTCTGTAACAAAACTATCCTCATTATTTTCAAAGCCCCCGGAACTTGCAGTCTATTTTAATCTCTGCTTTTATATAATTTTCTTTCGAATTCTTAGCAACCTTTTCCTCAGCGTTCTGCGTGCCAAGGAACGATCCGTATTCTATGCAACTGTAAATATCGTAAAACTTGCAATCGTTTTGTGTTTAAACATTTATTTTGTGGCATTTGCAAAGATAGGCGTAAAGGGTATTTTATACTCATACCTCATCGGCGACGGATTTTTATTTATTACTCTACTCCCGGGTATGATTCGCGAAATGGTTCCAAAATTTGATTCTAAAATTCTACAACTGACACTTACTTTCGGATTTCCTTTAATTTTTACTTCTCTGGCTGGTAATTTTCTTAGCATGGGTGATAGATATATCCTAAAATTATTGGTAGATTATAATGAAGTTGGTCTTTATAGTCTTGGATATAAAGTTGCCGGCGTTTTGAACATGTTTCTTATCCAATCTTTTTCACTTGCATTACTTCCAATTGCTTATAAAATGTATGGTCAAAAAGGGGATAAAAGGTATTATAGTAAGATGCAAACCTATTTTCTGTTTATTCTTTTTTGGGCAGGACTTGGTTTGGCATTCTTTAGTAAAGAAATCATTAAAGTGCTTGCCTTAAATGCGAATTATTGGGATGCCTATCAGGTTGTTCCGTTGATAATTCTCGCTTATATATTTATGGGAGCAAGATCTGTTCAAAATCTTGGTTTATATTTGAAAAACAAAACAAAATATATAGCTTATAACACTATTCTTGCAGCAGTTTTAAATATTGGTTTGAACTTTTTATTAATACCAAAATATAAAATGATGGGAGCAGCTCTTGCCACTGTAATATCTTTTGTAGTATTATATTTTGTTACATATTTTGTTGCAAACCGCTTTTATAAAATTCCTTATGAGAACATGAAACTTCTCAAGATGTTGGTTCTGGCTATTATTTTATTCTTCTTCTCAACCTTGACGGCAGATTTCAACATTTTGCCAAGGATTTTAATAAAAATTGCTATAATAATTGCATTTCCACTTATCCTGTATCCTATGAATTTTTATGAACCAATTGAAATTTTAAGAATGAAACAAAGCTGGAAAAAATGGAGAAAATTTAAATAGATCAATAAATTAATGAACACAAATCTAATACTTTACGCAAATCGAGGTATAAATGGCGAAGAAAATAAAAAAAGAAATTACTGACAAGAAATTTACATTAAGGATAAAAGAGTATCAAAAAAATATTATAGCTTTCGTATTGATTTTTTTGTTCTTGTTGATCATTTTTAACCCAATGGCATTCCAAGGGATGCGTCCAGGTGGTGTGGATGTAATTGGCTCAAAAGGGAACACTTACCAATTAGTGGAATTTAGAAAAGAAACAGGGGAAGAAGTTTATTGGAATCCTCCTGCATTTTCTGGAATGCCAATCTATCACCGTTTGAACGGAAAAGCATTTTCTCTTGACTCAATTTTACATGAAGTGTTGGGGAAATTACTTTATGTAAACATCTGGCTCTACCTCATCGGCTTTATAGGGATGTTTTACCTTCTTCGTTTTTTTAAACTTGGATTCTGGGAGTCTGTTTTTGGAGGGCTCGGTTTTATATTTATTCCGCATTTTATGTCGTTGCTGAATATCGGACATTTTGCAAAATTTCGACCCATTATGTACATGCCTATGGTCACGTTTTTCTTCTTGAGTTTCCTCAATAAGAAAAATCTGCTCTGGTTCTTCGGATTTATCTTTGCGTTCTCGATCCAGATTCGAACACAGCATTATCAGATCATCTTCTACCAGATCATGATACTGCTTTTTATCGGATTGTATTACCTGATTACAATGCTTATAAACAAGGAGGCGAAACGCTTTATACTGAAAATTATTCTTATTATCGGCGGTTCTCTTCTCATTACTGCAATGGTGGCTCAGCCATTATTTGTTACGAATGAATATACCCCCTACTCAATCCGCGGTGGAACCGGTGAAGAAGAATCCACCGGGCTGGATATGGATTATGCAACAGGATGGTCTATGCATCCTGCGGAGCTACTCACTTTTATTATGCCGCGATTTTATGGAGGAACTTCCAATGAACTCTATACTGGCACCAAAGTAGAGCAATGGCACAACAAGAAACTTCCTACCTATTGGGGACATATGCCCTTCACGCAGGCATATGATTATTTTGGAGTGGTTTTATTGTTCTTTTCGATAATAGGATTAATTCTTTCTTTCAAAAAAGGTTTCATAAAAATCACACTCGCCCTGTTCCTCTTATCACTCTTTTTGTCTTTCGGACGGCACCTCCCCTTCCTTTACTCACTCTTCTTTCAGCATATACCATTCTTCAATAAGTTCCGAGTGCCTTCAATGATACTGGTCCTGATGCAGTTTATCATGATTATTTGGGCTGCTTTTGGATTGAAACATATTATAGAGATCACAAAAGAGAATGTGAAAAAGGTACAAAATATTATATTCGGCATTGGAGGAGTACTCATTCTCATCGGGTTGATCGTTCTCATATTTGGTTCATCCTTTCCACTTGAAAAAGCCGGCGATTCATCACAATATGAGCCACAAGTGCTTTCTTTGATAAAACAAGCTCGGTTGGACATGCTTCAAACCGATGCCTTACGCATGATTCTATTTGCAGTTTTAACTGGATTACTTTGTTTCCTCTTTTTTAACAAAAAAAATAAGATTTTATTATTTATTAGTATTGGTCCAATTTTTTATTTTATAATAGGTAAAAAAGCTAAATTATTTCTAATTAAATATATATCAATACTATTTTCTTTGTGTATCATAAATCTTCTTCTCTTTGATCTCATCCCCTACGTGAAAAAAGCCGAGGGAGAGCTTTACGATCCGGTAAAACTTGAAAAACAGCATTTCAAACTGAAACCTGCCAATAAAGAAATTCTGAAGGATACTTCTTACTATCGCGTGTTCCCAATTACTGAAAATCCATTTAACAACAATGACTGGTCATATTATCACAACTCGATCGGCGGGTATAATGCAGCAAAACTCAGAATTTATCAGGACATTGTTGAGAATTGCATTTTCAAAGGCGCCGATCCGCAAGTTCCGGTAAACTGGAATATACTTAAAATGTTTAACACAAAATACATAATCTCTTCTTCACAGCTTCCGCAGGACAATCTTGAACCCTATTACTATGACCAACAAAATAAGCTGCTTGTTTACAAAGCAAAATACGATCCGCAACCTGCGTGGTTTGTCGATGAAGTAATTATTATTGAAGATCGCGAAAAAAGATTTGATGCACTGAACGACCCGGGTTTCGATCCATCTGAAACTGCAATTCTCGAAGAACAATTCCTGCTGCCTGTTGAAAAACCCGATTCATCCTATATCCGCACCATTCCATCCTTCAATACGATGAAGTATAACATATATACTGATAAGCCAACCCTTTTTGTTGCTTCGGAGATTTACTATCCGGCTAAGGGTGGCTGGAAAGCTT
>Ga0222639_1000486_pt1 | contig 18004 bp, 40 predicted proteins | sample AntAcemetagen185_FD_179863 | JGI IMG/M metagenome (GOLD analysis project Ga0222639, IMG submission 179863) | Saline water microbial communities from Ace Lake, Antarctica - #185 | ecosystem: Environmental > Aquatic > Non-marine Saline and Alkaline > Saline | place: Antarctica: Ace Lake...
CCATCTACGCCCCGTGGCTTCAGGATGTCCGGGCCCTTCTGAATATCGGGGGTTACCAGTCTGGCGAGAAATTGCTGGACCTATGTGGGGGCACGGGAGCCGTGTGCCGGGGTGGCACCTCCCGCCGCAAGTCTGGCCCAGAACCTGACCTGACTTTGCTCGACCTGAACCCCCGCTGCAAGAACCCCAAGGTCAGGCAGGTCGAGGGCAAGGCCGAAGATGTGGCCATCCACTTCGAGCGGGACACGTTCGACATCGTGGTCTGCCGGCAGGCAATGGGGTATGTCGAACCGGGTTTTGTCATCCCCGGGGTGTATCGGGTGCTCAAGCCCGGTGGCCGGTTCGTGTTCTCGACTTTCGTCCATCCCCGGCGGGGCAGCCACAAGAGGTACGACCACAAGGGCAACCGCTACGTCGAGGCCCATGTTTTCGCCTTCAACCGGATTCTGCATCTCCAGTGGCGGTTGGGTACTGGGGCCGACCTGACCCTGTTCCGCTACTATTCCCGGGCGAAGTTGGGGAGCCTGCTCCAACCCTGGTTCGACTTCGACGTCCATGAGGTCGGTCGGGGGCTCCGGTGGGTCTGTGTCAAGCCCGGCAAGCTCCGGGCCGCTGGAGGCTGAAAGGTGCCTGTTCTAGGATACGACGCTTTCCATGAAGCCGCCGAAGAGGTGGGGGTAGAGATTTTCCGATACCACCGGACGATTGAGTCGAGGAAGCCTCATCACACGTATTTGCATCGTTTGACGATCATTGAGCGGGTGTTGCAGATGGAGTCCCGCCTCAAAGCCCGTGTGCACTTCGTGAAAAGCATTCCAAGCCTAAAGGTTACCGGACTTGTCGATGTTTCTGGCAGAACACAGCGGGGACTGAAAACGGGCGAAGCGAACCGCCTCTTGCGGAAACACACGTTGAATGCCCCTGCCAATTGCGAACGGGTCAGTTTTCATCAGATTCAACCGGAGAGGGGCCGCAAGTGAAACGGATACTTGTGACGGCGGGTTGTGTGTATGGACGGTTGGACGACAACAAGCTCGTCGGCAATCGGGTCCGGGGCATCTGGGCTACGAAATTCGCCAGCCATCTGGCCCGGAAGGACCACGAAGTCACCGTCTTGTTGCCCGACACGTTCGACAAGGACAAGGCGCTCAATCTGGTCCAGCTCCAGAATCTGCACGGGGGCGTCCAGGTCGTGACCCACAACGGCTTCTACGACTACATGGAGAAATGTCTCAACCTGGCCCCCGAGATGGACGCCGCTGTGTTGGCTGCGGCCGTGGTTAATTGGATTCCGACCGACCCCGTCAAGGGGAAGATGGTGACCAAGGGCTACCAGGAGCAGGACAGAATCTCCATCGAGTTCGAGCTGGCACCCCGGGTCATCAACTGGATGAAGACGGCCAATCCGAACCTGACGCTGATCGGTTGTAAGATGTTGATAGGGGCCAACCATGAGGATCTCATCGATGCTGCCTACAACTTGTTACTCACGGCCCGGTGCAACATTGTTGTGGCCAACGACATGGCCCACGGGCTGAAGACCAAGCACATCGTCCACAAGGACCGGGCTGTCATCTCCCACAAGGGAGCCTTCGACAACCTCTACTCCGACCTGACCGATATCATCGAAGACGAATACTACCAGACGGTCAGTGTTCCCAGACATGTGAGCATCAAAGGGGAGCCCCACTGGAAACAACAGATGCGGGAGTCTTGCCAACGGTTCGATGCCATTGTAGACGAGAACCGGGATCGGTTTATGCCTGTCGGACAAAGGGTCTTTGGAGCCCTGGCCGTTCGTGTTCCAGACTTTGGGTGGCTCACGAGCCCCCGTGAAAAGGGCAAGATGTTTTCATCCAAAGATGCTGTGGTGGTCACCAATCTCGATACCGCGGCTCATCAAGTCTCCGTCTGGGGGATAGGGAACAAAGCCACCCTCAACGCCCCCCTCCTCATCCGGACGGGGGAAGCTTTCGAGGCTGATGCTGTGCTCCACCTGCACGATGAGATGGTCGCCCCCAACGTGGTGCATGCTCCTCCAGGGACCATTCGGGACAACAACCGGCACATCCCGGGACCAGAATTCAACATCGAGCACCATGGGTTCATCCGCTGCCTCTTCTAGCTTTCCCCGGTAGAATTTGAATACCAGGCGTCTAGTGAGCCCCGTTGTGGGTGGGGAGAGACCATGCTATCCAACGAGCAGATGTCCAGGGCGACCGAATACAACCTCAAGCAGTTCAAAGCAGGCAAGTTCCAGAATCTGCCTGAAATGTTCATCATGTGGCTCCCGGAGGATGCCTCGTTGGTGACCACGGACAACATGGGGGCATTCACGTGGGCGGCTTTGCTGTTCCAGATCCCGCAGCTCGATTTGGCCAACGATGCCATGTGCGGGCCGAAGACCGTTGCCCGTATCAACCTCTACTTCAAGATCGAGGACGAGTCCGGAACTGAATTCCCGATCTGCGGCAAGGGGTTCTGGCTCTGGCGGGACTATCAGTTCGTCCCGGAGGTCAAAAAGCACAAGTCCGGAACCAAGCTGGAAGCGGCTATCCACGCCCGAGCTGAAGAATATCAGCAGGGCGGCATCAAGCACGTTCTGCTCAAGGTGGCCGACGATTGCTGGGCGATGAATGACCCGCTCTGGGAGCCGTTGCCCAGAATCTTTAACGAGTACGGCATTGTCGTGGTGCCCTGGATCTACGTCTGGAACTATTCCGACCGGGACTTTGCCGGCTTCCGAGCCAAGGTGCCCAGCCACGACAAGTCCTTCGGAACGGTCTCGACATGGCAGGGAGCGATGGACCGGGAGGCCGAGATCCACCTGGACTTGCTCGACAAGATTGGGGGCAACTTCCTTATTGTCAACGCCGAGAAGGGGGCCAAGTACCTCCGGGCACGTGGTGGCAAGACCGACCCGGACCCGGAGAAGCAGACCGTCCCGACCTACAAGGACCAGATCCAGCGGTACATGACCAACCTCAAGGACGCCGGGGCTGTCACGGCCGTCTCGACCTACGGACTCCCGCGCAACCAGGTCCGGCATTTCCCATTGGTCGAGATGATGGAGATGGCCAATTGGGGGATGCCCCAATGGTATTGGGATGTCAAGGGTCGGTCCCCCACCGATATCGTGGAGGACGGTGAAGCTGAGTGGCGCCTGTACACCGACAAGCCCCTCATCCCATCTGGGGGTTGCTGGCAGGAACGGGAAAAAGAGGAAGACGATGACGGTGAACGACCCTGGAAAGAACATTGGCACACGGGTCCCGAGATCACCGAGTACCTGGATTTGATGAAGGCCCGCAACTGCCCCTGGGTGTCATTCTGGCGGGAGATCGGGCCGACGGAACGCAACTCACGCATCACCGAGGGCGAGCGGGATGCCATCTACAACTACGAGTGGTGAGCCGTTGCTCGAATTTGGCCCTCATCAAATTCGACCTGAAGCGTAACCGTTTCACAGACAGGTAAGAATCGGATGATCCTAAACCCAACCGTGTTTGAAGCTGTGCCGGTGCCCACCTTTACGGTGGATCCCCCGGTAGTAAGCCTCGGGCCTGACGGTAAAGGCGCCAAAAACCACCCTGGGGACTGGCTTTCCGAAGAAAGATCGCCTTCCAAGCTGGTATTCCCTCTCGCTTCGGCATCTACAGACCAAGACCGTTTGATCCAGGAACATCCTGGCGATCCAGACCCTCCACTTCCCACGAGTTCGGGAAAATTGAAATCCTTACTGGTTTTACCTCCCAAAGATTTTCGGGAGAACCACATACCAGATTTTCAAGGAACTTCGAGAAAGCTAACGAAGTTCCTGAAGGGTGTCAAGTACAGGCCCCCAAAACTTTGGGTGAGGATGGTATCCTAATATGTCTGAAAATTACCGTTTTCGGAAACAGTGGATGCCCCCAAAAATCATGATTGCACTGGTCACGCTCTTGGACTACATCATCGAGGATCCCGCCAAGGCCAAAAAGGATTCCTTTCACCTGCTCCGTGGGATAGCCATGAAGTACATCATAGACCTGAGCTTGTTGGACCAGCACACGTGGTGGCTTGACCTGCTTGTTCAAGCACGGAACACCCTCAAAGTGGCTATGGGGTCTTCGGACGAGGATGAGTAGACGAGGGCTGACACAGAAATACCAAAACGTGTGAGGCGTATAAGGCGTGAGAGTTGGATACCGGAAGGGGTATGGGAAATCGTGGACGACATGGCCGAGACGGAACGGGCTCGTGACGAAATAGGGCCTCTCCGCAAGCGTGTCAAGAAGTTGGAAGGGACTGGAATGGAATTCAAAGATGTCTTTTACGATGGGTTTGATTATCCGGACATGCCGACGTTGCTCGATGGCGGAATCTCACCGGGTTGTTGGTATGCCTATGTCAGCAACACGTTCCTTAACGGGCATCTGCCCTACCTGACGCCGGTTGCCGTTTTCCTGTTGGAGCGGTATCGAGATGGGAGGTCCGACGATCCGGACGACCAGCCTGTCAGTGACGAGGAAATTGAGAATGTCCTGAAGGCTCCACATACGAATTTCGGCCACTTCCAGGACGATGTGGTTTTCGTGGGCGCAACGTTGGATTTTTGGTGGGTACTGCACATGGACTGTGATGTGTCGGACTGTGGCATCGGTAGGGTCAAGAATGCCCGGGTGAGCAAGGAGGAAATTGTAGCGGCAGCCCGAGACTACTGTACCGCCAAGGGATACAGTTGGAATCTCCGTGCGGAGATTCCCATCGATAAGCTCAAGGGCTGGCTCAGTTTCAGATAGGAGGACTAAGGTGGTCGATTTGGGTCAATTCCGGTTCACGGTTCCAGCAGGCCCTCAATGAACGCTGCCAACGGCTCGACCGCCATTCATGTCATGCTGTGTTAGGAAGTCATAGAGGCCCTTGAACAAACAGCCCTGGAGGCTTTGGAGAAGAGATGAAACCCCGTACCCCTGAACACCAGGCCCGTGTAGACCGGATAAGAGCCAGGTTGGCTGCGATGCCTGACCACAAGGTCATTTCTGTCCTCGAAGCCATCATGGGCTTCGGTGACGACGAGATTGACTCCATGGGTGAAGAGGAGGTCGATGCCATGCTCCGGGCCGAAGGCATCGACCCGAAGACGTCGCACCTGTCCGTCATGGGCCAGGTCTTGGCCGGACTATCCCGGACCTTGCACGACTACCGGACGAAGATGGCCGAGATTCACGAGCTCGCCTACTATGCGGATGAGACGGACTCCGGGGCGATGATCGAGACGTTGGCCGACATTGTTGACCTGTCCGTAGTGCCGTCGGCAGACGAGGACTAAACGATGCCAACGACGACTACCGGTTGTAGCATCTGCCATACGCCCACCCCGGTCGTTAAGGTCGGTGGGCGTTGGCGATGTGTCGAGTGTGCGGTCAAGTTCTTCGAGAAACGAAACAGCAAGCTCCAATCCCAAGTGACACAGTTGGAGGTGGCCCTCGACCTGGCGTGTTTGGTTCTCTCGGCCGAAAGTGACGTCAGATTGAAGGACGTGAATAGACCTCCCCTCGGCATCCGGCGCATGCTGTTCAAGGAAATCGAGTTGTCGAAGGGGACGCAGGAGTAGGACAATGTCAAGCGGTGACTCCCCACGATGGAAACGATGGTTTCTTTACCGGATTCCCGGACTCTTCCGAGTATGCCCCGAAGGCAACTATCACTGGCGATGGGAACGATGGTGCGTCTGCCAACGCATCGACCAAATCCGGGGAGAGCCCAGCGGAGTCGTCAACCTGAAAACCGGCAAGGAACTTAGCTGACCGCCACGGGAGTAGGACAATGTACACTGGCAAAGTGCCATTCGATCCCGGACCACCCGAGTTCCGGCTCATGCACCGGGGTCACCTGCGAACGGTCCATGTAGCATTCTGGAAGCGGCGACAGACCCACAATATCGTACGCAAGCCCGACGGTCTGATATTGGCGACTCACGGTACGTGGGGGGCATGTGGCGTCCCTCTTATCGGAAGCCTGGACCCGGAGAACACCAAGGGTGCCGGGTTCGTCCATGTTGAGGATTTCCGGCTCTCTTATCGGGACTTCCGGCTTTGCCAGAACTGTCTCCGGATGGCCGAAGCCCGTCAGTGGCTCCTCGACGGCAACTGGAAACTTGACCCCGTTGTCCCGCCGCAGTTTGCCAATGGTGACCCGATGAACGAGATGGATTCGGCGATCATGCGGGCCATTGCCTCGATGGGCTCAGCCTAATCCTCCACCGAGTAGGCAGGATAGGAAGGAGGTGTAACATGGCACAGGTAGTCGGATACTTTGAGGACGATGTGACTTTCGAGGAAGGGCCATTCGTCCTCTGTAACCCCTGCAGCAACGGCTGGCGCATCGAAGTTGAAATAAAGGGGAGCCCGACCCGGACTCCGGCTTTGCTGGACAGGTCGGTATATCCCCTCAAGGCATCCCTGGGGATGCCACACAAGACCCACGACATGGCCCTAGCCGAGCGGGTCTGCGACCAGCTCAACCAGATGGTCCGGGACGGCAAGATCGCCCAGAGGAAGGGGCTCTGGGTCTGGCTCGAAGCCGAGGACAAGTGGTGGGAAGCATGAACGTTGGGACGTTTAAGGGATGCCCCACATGCCTGAAGGTCTATGACCTCTTGCGTTGGGCATCGAACAGCAAGGACCCCGAACGATATCAGGAGCTCGTTGACCAAGCCCGGCGTCTGGCCCTCGACAGCGCCAAGGGCGAACAGGTCACGGCTGAGGAGGCCGGGGAGATGATACAGTGGGCCTTCAAATACGGGTCCAGACGTCTCCGTCGGAGCATCGATGAAGGTGTCGAGTGCCGGGCGACATACCAGGACGAACGGCTCGCCCATGAGCGGCCGGGATGGAGGTGGATCAAGAAGGTGCGGGGCAAGCCGCAGGATGCCCGCGACCCACCGATGGAGGCGTTTGGTCTCTTGGATGAAGCCCAGCGCAAAGCGAAATGGGCGTGGCTCACCTACTGGTACGTCACGGCCAAGCCCGGAGAGGGTGACGGAAGCCGCTACCTCTGGTCTGGCTACGCTGTTGTTGAGTTTTACCTTGACGCACAGATCATCTATTTCGGACCGGAGGGACCACCCTTCGAGCAGGGGAAATAAGCAATGCAAGACAGTGCCGGACCACGAACAGGGGTGGGACCTCAAGTGGTCCTTCCAACAGGGTTCGGTGTGAGCAGTGGAGACCCCACGCCGGGGAAGGGGTAGAGCCGATGGCTGACACCAAACTGTTCTGTCCGTGGATGCTTGAGCAAGACCGCGTGGATTTCAAGCGGCCGTTTGCGGCCATCGTCGGTGGATATCTCTCGGAAGCCCCCGACATCTGGCAGACGGACGATGGTACGGGGACGGTTACGGTTTTGAGATTGAAGCACGGTTTGCGGATTTCGATGCTCGTCAAGCCCGCAACCACCCGGATACATCTGAGCCATCGTCGTGGGGGTGTCTGGTTTGACATGGATCTCGACACAAACAGTCGGATCGATTTCATCGGTTGGCTTTCGATGGTGAAGACAGCCCTCGGAGAACCCCCACCGGACGACCAATGTGGCCTTATCGATACACTCGATGCAGCACAGGTCCGGATGATGGGACGGGCACGGCTGAAGTATTTGGCGGACTAATGGGGGGGAGATGAAGGACAGCCGCAAGATCCTCGCCCGGGCTCTGATGTAGGGGGTGAAACCATGAGACGAGTCCGAGAAATCACGGCAGAGGATGAGAATTTCCGACTGGAGCCAGCCGGGGGTAACATCGCCCGTGTCCAGCGAGACCCCATCGAACCCGAACCGGTCGGCACCTACGTGGCCTGCGTTTTCCGCATCACCGGCTACGACCAGGACTGCGATGGGTCATTGATGGCCCGGATGGAGGGGGTTGACGAGGAAGGGGGGACCATAGGCTGGAGGGTGGACCACATCGGCCTGTACCCCTCGACCGACATTGTAGTCGAAAGTCCGGCAGAACTCTTCGCTCTGGCCGATGCGAAGGTCGCTCATGACCGTTGACGTCGAATACTACGAGTACGAAAAGTTCCTTCAGCCTTTCCGGGATATCCTTGACTTGGAAGAGGGGGCACCAGCAGAGGTTACATCGACGAACGGGATGACAACTTTTCATGTCCCCATCCATTACAGTTACGGGTTGTCCATCGAGGTGGTCATCCATAGTTCAACCCGGACGGCCGTTTGTCTCGTGTGGGGACAACACCTGCGTAGTTGGTTCGGGATGTATCTCGATACCCAGTGTCCATCCGATTTTGTCGGTTGGCTTTCGATCGTTAAGTCTGCCGTAGACAGTATCGAACCAGATAAGATGAGGATGTTCGAGCATCTGGGTGAAGCCGACCAAGCCTTGAGCCGACAGAGGTGAAAATATGGGCAACGCATCCGGAGCGGTCAAGTTCCCAGACGGGACTATCATGTACTGCGAATACTGGGGCTCTGTCGATACGATGTGGCCCTGGCTTTACGAGACGAAGGAGGAGCTGGACGAGAACTGGCGTCGCCAGGATGACCCTCCCAAGTTCATCCCCGATGGATCTGATGAACCGGTCGAGATCATGTCCATGTATGGCCGGAGCTTTTGGTGGCATGGTCGGGCGTCGAAATCGCAGCGGCTGATTACGGCCGGTAGGCGCCCGCACCAGTACCACGAAACTCCTGGTGCTGGATGGAGTGCCGCCCTTACCGATTCGTATACACCGCCGAACGGGGGTGTACCGGACTGGTCACCGTGGCGAGACCGAAAGGACAGATGATGACTGACACGCTCACGCTGGAGACATTGAACCTGCTGACCCCGGGCCACGAATGGACGGCGATGCACGGATTCCCCGAATCCGGTAGCAAGCGTTACCAGGTCAACCTTGGGCTGGTCGGCGTCTATGTCAAGAGTACGGTCCAACCGGTTCAGGGCTCTCGGGAGTGGCACGGGGGAATCGTGTGGGGATGCGCCCACACCGTGGTACGACGGCGCAAAAGTCCCGAAGATGCCGCCCGAGACACATTGCGGGAATTGGCCAACACGGTTGAGAGTGTCCTGGCGTCCCATGAGTGGGAGGTGTAGATGACTGATCTCGAAACAGGCATGGCCGAAGTTCTCGACATGTGGGTCCAGGAAGGCCGTCTCGCTGGTTGGGACGGTTTGACCATCGAGATCCAGGATGATGGCAAGGTCATCGTTTCCTTCGGCGCGTACCCGCTGTTCAACGTGAGGCATCTCCGGGAGCCGTTCAGTGTCGCGTCCTGTCTATCAATAAATGGTCATAAAAATGATGCCTGACAGCCGGCCACCGCTCCACTGGATGCCCCCGAATGAACGTCGGGAGTTCTTCCGGCCCTTTGTGGAGATCCTCGATGAGGCCGACGTACGAGCGTCCAAGGTCGAGGACATCAATGGTGGGTCCGCTTTTCGTGTCAGCATCCCTGTCGGTAACGACTTGACCATCCAGATGGGTGTTCATTCGGTCAACACCGTGGCCAAACTGGAACACATCTCCGGCTATGCCTGGTTCACCATGTTTCTCAAAACACAGTGTCCGTCCGATTTCATCGGGTGGCTCTCGATGGTTAAGCCCGTGGTCAAGTGTCTCAGAGAGAATGCTTCCATGGAAAATGTCTTTGTCGAGATAATGGGGTTGGCGACGACGAGTCCCCCTACAACGTCAGGTGTCTCCTCAATGGTTATGGCATCAACGAAGAAGAGGCGCAGGAGGACACCGTGAGTGTCGATGTCGAAACGTACAAGAAAAACGTCAAAATCCTTATGGTGCCTATCCCGGGCACGGAGATCCGCCATCCCAAAGGCGGCTTTGCCGAAGGGACGCTGTTCTGGCTCCACACGTTCGGAATGGGCCAGTACGACCGTCCTGAAATCGAGATGTACAACGTCCCGGCGTTGTTCCTTGCAGACGCTGCCCAGCACATAAACCACTGGGCGTACTACTCCATCGACAACGAAATCAAGGCCGGGGAAAATATCCAAAGCGGGAATTCCCCTCTCCGTCCCCTCTTCACGATGGATGAGTCCCCCAACGAACATGACTATTGGGGGGAGGTGCCGTGCCTCCGTATCGTGTTGGAGGCTGTTCTGTTCCAGTGTGCCAGGTGTGGCGAGTGTGAGGGCCACGGAGACGACAAGATGGTTCACTAACGGAGGGTAGGGTGGATTCGGCCCGGTCGGCGAACTGCGGGAGGGCAACGAAGGGGAATGAGCATGGCTACTGTGTCTTTCAAATCTTTACTGGTCGGTGCTCGGTGCCGTGGATTACGCGACAATCGGGAACGTGTGTGATGTTCTTTTCGCCCGTTCCTCCTTGGAAGACATCTTGAAGATCGTGGAGGGTCTTCTCCGGGACAGCAATCGGGATACAAAAAAAGAACATGGAGCGCATTCTGGAGTCCGAGGAACCCCTGGAAAGTCTGGACGAGTTGATCGAGGTGCTCTCCGAGTCCCTCTGTCGGCTCCAGCACCTGCTGAAGGTAAGAGACCGCATTAGGGAACGGCACCAATTAAGCGAAAGGATCAAGGTTCGTATGGACCAGAGAGGTAGACGATGAAACAGGCTGACATCACAAAGGGCGGCCGGTACACCAACGGCAAAGGCGCAATCCGGGAAGTCCTCCGGGTTTCGACACCGGTATCCTGGAGCTCCTACAAGGTCGTCAAGTACCTCCTGGTCGAGCAGGGAAACTCCCGCAGCCAGAACGTCAACGGCGTCTACGGCTGCGTCTTGTTGCAGTTCGCCAGGTGGGCAACCGAAGAAATTAGACACGGAGGTGAAGGGTGAGAGAGGCATTCCTGGTAGCGCAGGTGCGGGAAACATCGGAGGCACCCTATCTCGCTATCCGGCGGGCGGGTAGGGAGCGGGAGGTGGATGATGCAGAAACCCGACAAGACTGACCTGTGGGTGGGCATCCCGATGGCGGCTGGGGGTCTTGCCGCCATCGCAACGTCGGTGTCCTACGTGGGCCTCGCATGGGCCCTGGCCATTGCCGTCTCCGCCGGGCTCTCCGTTGCGGGCATCTGTCTCTTGGTGGATTACAGCAAAGAAGCACGAAAGGCCCGACGTCCGGGGGCATCTGATGGCTGACGACAAACGAGAACGAGGTCCAGCCGAGCAGGCTTGGCATGATGCTCTCCACCGGGGCGATCACTTCTCGGCCGACGGTGACTTCATCTGGAAGCTCGAAAACGCTACCATCGCCGAGCGTGTAGCGGCGATGGTGAAAGAGCGGAAACAACCGGAGAAAGGTGAATGACATGTTCTTGAAAATCGAAGGCAAGGCCGCCATGGGCAAGACAACGGCTGCGTTCCTGATGGCGGCAGGGGCTCACTCCGTTGCCATCTGTGACTGTGAAGGCGGTCTCGACAACCGAATCGAGCACTCGTCACTACCCGTCCCGGTGATAAGGGTGGAACCTTCCCTCAAAGCCATCCTCGACCACATCTCGGATGAAGCATCCGATGTTCTCATCATCGACGGGTTCGATGTGTTGGCAAAAAACAACACCCGAGATCGAATCGAGGCGGCTGTGTTGGAACATCCCTGCATGCTCGTGGTGACCGTCGGACAGGACAAGGGACGATGAAGAAAGGGGATTAGAATGGAGTGCATCGGCTGCGGCTACTGCTGTCACGACAGCCTGTGTGGGTTGGCCTACGGCTATTACGGTGGGCGTGTCCTGCCGTGTCCGGCGCTGATTCGAAGGGCGGGTCGATTCTACTGTGGTCTGTACGAGAAATCGAAACCGCCGCTGCGTGCCATCTTGGGCTATGCGCTCGGGATTGGACACGGCTGCCCGAACGAGGACATCCGGCAGCTGGTGGAGCTGGGGCGAGAAATGGTCAAGCTCCTTGAACGGGGCACTGTGCCGATGGAGGAGAAGGGCGATGATGAAGATGACTGACATCGTGGAAGGCGCCGAGTACACCAACGGCCGGGGTACTGTCCGCAAAGCACTTCGGATATCAGCAGTAACCCACATAGCCTATCGCATGATCCAGTACCGGCTACTCGCCAAGGGCGTAGCCGGGGGTCAGAGGGTAGATTCGACCTACACGTGCGGCCTGAAAGCGTTCTCTCGGTGGGCACAGAGAGAAATCATGAGCAACGAGATGTTATGTGGCCACCCACACTCCGACCTGGTACCGAACCCCGACAGACCCGGCAAGGTCATGTGCAGTGCTTGTCAAGGGCAGGTGACCCACCTTGGGCACTTGCTGGCCCAGCTGGAGGCCCAATGTGATGCCAAGGGGGTTGAACCTTCGGAGATGTCCGACCACGAAAAAGAGGTCGTCGGTTTCCGGCTCAAGATCGCTGCCCGGGACGAAGATGTCGCCACCCTCCAGGAGAGCCTGTCCGTCTGTCGGGCGTGGCTCGAATACCTCCAGGAACTTGCCCTTCTGCCGGTGAGCTGGGAGATTGTCGGGTGGGCCGAGCACTTCGCCCGGCACGGGATGCGCCCCGCAGACGTCGGGGCAATGCCACGGGGTGGCCCTCCGGAGAAGAGCGAGGACCCGACATGAACGAAAACACCGAAAAGGACGATGGAGGAATGACATGAGAACACCAGAAGGACAGGCAATCGGGTCCCTCGCAGAAACTCTGTTCGGGGGCGCCCATGTGGCATCGAACAAAGCACTGCTGGAGCTGCTGGACGGCCCCGAGATCCGGGCCAGGTTTGTCGATGCCCTTTGCACCGTCATTCAGCGTGATGGGCTCACGTTCGCAGAGCGGAATCTGGTCACCCGGGTGACCAACAAGGCGCTCGATTCGCTGCTCCGGCCGGAGAACGGGACACCAGATGCTTGAGATTGATGCCCCAGAGGAGTCCAAGTGGCCATTGCACAAGCGCCGTGACAAGCTCCGGGAAATGCTGCGCCGGGACCACCCCGAAATCTTCGATGAGCAGAAGCATCTCGATGACAGCCCCGAAAGAACCTACTGGCACTACGGCTACCTGATGGCGCTCGATGACATTCTGAGACAAACGGGCAAGGCCCGGATCATCACAGAGCTAGCCCAGATACTACCAGTGGCGGAGAAACTGACATGACCATTCGACGAATCGACCTTGACACATTTCGGCCGAACCCGAGCGCCGGACAGCAGTCATTTCTCATTGCGGGCAAGAAGTCGTACCGGGCCGACGGTGATGGATGGGACCGTCCTGTTGAAGTCGTCCAGACTCTCCAACCCGAAGGCCCCTGGTTGTTTGAATGGGAACCGTTGGAGGTCAAATGCCAACACTGTGATGCCCGGTACGGTGTTGACGATATCAAAGGTGATTACCTTGTCTCGCCGGATGATGACGACGAGGTTCTTGTTTCGGTTTGCCCGAAGTGTGGAGAACATGATCCTCTGGTTGACGATGTTCAGTACGAGACTGTAGAAGAGGCCCTGAAGCGCCGAGGAGGTTGACCATGACTATCACAGAATGGACCATATTTGGCGCGCTCCTGGGCATCTTCCTGGGGGGTGGCTTCTACATGCGGCCCCGTCGGCCAAAGCCATTGCCAAAGCGCAAACGGACGGCGTATCTGGTCGCCCAGCTCCGGCAGATTCCGGAGTACCCGTACTTCGCTGTCGAGAACGTCGGGACGTACTCTGACGCGCAGCCCACGATGAATCTCAGCTTGATGCCAGTCACGATTCTCGAAGCCGACGGTGACGACTACGGGAAGGCTCTGGAATTCCTGAAGGGGGAGATGAGAGCCCAGGGCATCCCGGCCAATGTCATCGATGAGGTGGTTGGGTGAAGGGGGCTGGGAAGTCGATCGCTACCTGGGCACCTACTGAGAGGCCGCGCCCGACAGTGATATCGAGGATCGCAGGATGTTGGATCTGGACAAACTGATGCCGGCCATAGACACCAAGACGTTCGGGCTCAGGAAGGCCATGGAGTCGCTCGACTGGATGGACCGGGACCGTAGGACCCCCCTGCTCCGACTGATGCACAAAACCCTCGAACCCCACATCACAGGTCCCTGGCAGTCGTACAACAATTTCCTGGAAATTGACCGGTCGGTCTACCTGTACGTCGCCGTCTGCGGCCAGTTCTACGTCGAGCTCCAGATCGGTAGGGCCGAGACGAAGGCGTGCATTCGGCAGGCCAACAGCAAGGAGCCCTCGTGGTTCGAGGCGTCGTTGGACACCGACAGCCACACGGACTTCGTGGGCTGGCTGTCCATGGCCCGAAACGCTTTGGACGAATGGGTGGAAAGCCGGACGAAGCCCGCGCAGTTTGCCCTCCCCGAACTGTGGTGGGCCCAGACCGAAAAAAAGAGGGGGTGGACATGAGTTACATCACCGTGTATCGAATTGAACCGAATGGGGATGTCACCCCTGTAGAAAACATTGCCTACGCTTCGAGCTTTCACGCCTTGGTGTGGAAAGTTCTCGGCTGGAAGTATGGGTTGGTAACACCAACCCGGTATATAGAAAGCCCCGGTGTAGTTGACTCCATATTGGCCATGGGAGGCAAAGGTACGTTGCCTCCCGATGAGGATTTGCTTCTCCAGAGCACACGACAGCGTACATGTGTCCCATTAGAACACATTAGGTGGATCTGCGATCTGCTCGAATCCTTTTACGAAAGACACGGCAAGGGCAAGGGAGAGGCTGCAACAATGCCACGAATAGCTAAGGCCATTCGTGCTGCCCTCCAGGAACAGCCAGAGTGTCTGGGCGTGACCATAGAGATAGGCAATACCCACCCTCCCGTCGATTGGGTTGTTTGTGACGAAGAAACCGGAGAGAAGCGCCCATACAACGTGCATGTCGATGACAATCACGAATGGGTGGAACAAAAGGGGTGCATATGAGCACGGACAGACGGCTGCGTTGTACGTTCAACGTGCAGGGGGCAATCGAGGGCGACTGTGAATTGTGTGCCCAGTCTTCGAGCTTTCTGAGGGTGGTCTGTGACGACTGCCTGGACGACCTGAAGGAAGGACAGCAGGTGACGGGTGATCTGTTGCGTATCATCATCGGGCTGGCAATCCAGACGTTGCGCTGGCCATTCCCGCACGAACCCGACCCATCCCAGGACATGGTTGTTGGGCTCGTGCGTGAGTGGATGAAAGGGGCGGGTGTGGCCGACCCTACGGTGGGCACCGGGTGGTCGGTATAGTGGATGCAAATGGAAACCCAACAAACCAGGAGGGATTTGATGAGGAGTACAACACGGACATGCGAGACCATCAAGGCTTTTGACATCTCCACCATCGAGCAGTTCAACACCAAATTCGAGGCGTGGGTGGATGAAGGGGGCCCGGTAACCGATCTGACTTGGGATCTGGTCGATGTCGATGAGCGGCCGGGCCTGTTGGTGGATTCTCGGGCGTATGTCGAAGGTCGTCAGGAAGCGACCGAGACGTTCTCGGAAGGGCTCCGGCTGTTCCCCTTCGAATCAGCTGAGCAGTTCAACCGGGATGTGCGAGAGTGGCAGCCGAAGTCATGCCGGTTCCTCTGCCGGGATCTCATCGCCGTGGACGATGCTACCGCCCTGTTGGTCCATTATCGTCTAGAGGATTAGCCGGGTGCCCTACTACTACCACGGCACGGCCAAAGAGAACGCCGAGTCCATTCTCAAGGAAGGATTCCACGACTGGACGTACTTTTCCGATCATCTGGAGGACGCCATCGGCTATGGTGGCCCCTACGTTTTCGAGGTCTTCTTCGAGCAGGACATGTTCGAAGAAGACCTCGAAGAGTGCCGGGAGTGGCAGTTCCGGTGGCCCGAACCGATTCCGCCATCGGAGATACACACGCTGATCAACTACAACCCCGACGGCATCCATTGGAACCCGGACGTTGAGAAACGGCAGTATGCCCTCTTATTCGAAGAGGAAGACCCGACGTTCACTGTCTGCGAACGGTGCGGTGGGCGTGGGCAGTTGGAATCCTACCCGCCGTGGTTCACCCGGAAAGACAAGGTGACCTTATGTCCCGACTGTGGGGGATACGGCTCTCCCGAAAAGTACAAGATGATGAATGCCGACTGGAAACACAATGGACGCACCTGACGAAAACCCCGGATGGGGACAACTGGTGAAGATAAAAATTGCGGTTCGGGGGGACGTATATCCTGACAGGGAGTATCCCCCCGGTACGATAGGAATGCTTCTTGAAACATTAGTTGGGGATGCCTCCCGCTGTTTGATAGAACTCCGTCTTCCTGACAGCCGGCTGGTTGGTGGACATGCCCATGATGTAGTGGCAATGAAATGGTCGGATTTGGAAGTCTGACGACGTGGAGAAGTGATGCTGACTGCCCTGAGCACCATCCTTCAAGCCTTGGCCTTCGTCTGCATCGTCAAGATGACAGACAACCCCTACACGGAGATCGAACTGGCCTACTGCCACCATCGATGCCAGACGCAGGAAGCCATCACTGCAATGACCTACCTGCACCTGTGGGATGGCTGCCGATGCATGCTGCCTGACGGACGGTGGTATCACCCAGCCCGTGTCCCGCAGTCAGCGAAAGACTGTCGGTCGTGTGATTGCCCGTAGTGTGAAGAAAGTGAAAGACCGCTCCCACGAATTAGGTGCGGGAACGGCCCTTCGGGGACTAATCACCTTCAACATAGCCGATTTCTCGGGTTTGTCAACAGCCCCACTGGTACAAGGCAGTGCTGATGGGGACGGCGGCAAGGATGAGTCCCGAGACGGTCAAAACAGCTTGATCTTGTATCGCTTGAGGGTGGACTTGATAGCCAGTATGTGTTTTTCAATCTGGTCCATCGCCTTCGTTGCCGGGATAGCCACCGCCTTCTCGAACTTCTGGGGATCGTCCATGGCGGCATCTTCGCTGATGTGGAACCAGATATCGAGGTCAGTCTCCATCTTGTGTATTCGGCTGCTCAAGTCGTTTTTCCGCCTCCATAGATCTCGGAGAGTCTCGGTGACGGGTGCTGACGCGGTTTTCTGTAAGGGCAGCATCGTCCAGGCATCTTCAACGGTGGGCATGGGAGCACCTCCATCCAGATGGAGGTATAGGCAGGTTATTGTCAACAGAGAGCTTTCTCGATGAGGGCCAGGAACGCATGGGTGCTGATACGTTCCTTGGTTTTGGCGACAAAACCGCCAAGGTGGGCAAAGAGCACATCAGGGTGGTCCTTGATGCGGGAGAAGTCAATCCTTGAATCGTCTTGGAACCGGAGCAAGGACCATCCATCACCTCGGTTATCGTGGGAAACACCAACGCCACCTTCGGCACCCTCCAGCCGACGAAGAGTACCCAGGCCCTGAGTGTCTTTTGTTTCCAGGACGGTCACCTCGACACCGCCCACGTTGAACATCTGACGGATATCCTGGATTTTCTCGACTCCTTCGTGTTGGGCGTAAAGGGAATCGAGAACTTCCTTACCGATATCCCGCATGACCGAGACGAACGTCGGACTGACTTCGGTTGCTTGGCCGAACAGGCCGAGCATGGACCGCTCAATCGGAGAACCCAGTGAAAACACCTGATCAGGTGTGATGCCCATCTCTCGGGCCACAGTGAAGGGACCGAGGACATCCATCCTGACCGTTGTCCTGAACCAGAGGGTCATCTCGAACAGTTCGGTCAGGATCACATCCTTGTACTTGGTGTGCTGGGCCCATAAGGACAGGGCACACTCGGTAGGTTCATCCCGATCCCTCTGGTGGTGGTCAAAATTGGACTTTTCAGGTTCATAGCGTTCCCCGACGTCCAGTACAAGAATTGCCGGATTGTCCAGTTCGGCTTCCGTCGGATCCCGACGGAAGACGCGAGCGTTTTTGTCCAGGTCCATAGCCAATGCCAGCGCCACAGACAGGAAATCATCTCGGTGTGCATCACCAGCATGTGTAATAATCGTCATGTCAGTTCTCCTTGGTCACAGGGGAAGACGTCGAGTCCTCGATGTTCTGACACTTTTCCGACAGGGCTTCCTAGTAATGGAGCTTTCATGTCGGGAAACGCTTCTTTGAGTAGGTTCCAAAC
>Ga0222639_1000493_pt1 | contig 17924 bp, 18 predicted proteins | sample AntAcemetagen185_FD_179863 | JGI IMG/M metagenome (GOLD analysis project Ga0222639, IMG submission 179863) | Saline water microbial communities from Ace Lake, Antarctica - #185 | ecosystem: Environmental > Aquatic > Non-marine Saline and Alkaline > Saline | place: Antarctica: Ace Lake...
GAAATTCTTTTTTGGTAATATTTGTGTCTGACTTTTTGCAAAAAATCTCAAATTCAGATTTTTCTATTACATGAGCAATTTCAGATAAAATGAGTTCACAACGCATTATTGTGGATTTTTTCTCAAGAATTTTCTTGATATATCCGGGATACTCTTTTGTTTGATAGGAGGTCGTAAGAATTGAGGCAGCGGAGTAGGTAGTCCAATACCAGACATTGGTATCAATAAAAAATTGGTCGGTTTTTGTAGGAGTATCGTATCTTATATCAACAATTTTTGCCTGAATATCGTACCGTATAGCCATCAGTAACTCTCAGATTTCTGAGTAATTACCGTTTTCAGAGCCATTCTATACGTTTGATTTGAATAAAAAAGGTCTGCATTCTCAATGACTCTTTGTAATACCCGACTTCCATGTCCCGTAAGACCGACGAATGTTAAATGTTCTTTCAACATATCTCTCTTAAAATCTTCAAACAACTGACCAATAGCTACATTAAAGAACGGAGAAGCAAAAATCCGGACTCCTGTGAAATCTAATTCTACGGAATTACCATTGGACAAACATGTGTAGATCAGCTGATGAATCAGTTCACCGTCTTCAGGTGTGATGCAGTTCTCGCCAATCTGGGATAATACGTTGATTTTCATAGTCATTTTAGAAAACTGGTTGTTCATTATTCTCTTCTAAAATATAATAGCATTCCTCATCACATTGCAACATAATGTTCACAATAGTGCCCTCAAAAAACCATTTTGAGCAAGATTCATTAATATTTCCGGAGACATGGATTCGATATTTATCGACACTTTTCCGCCATTATTTCGGATATTGTAAATAATCCCCCCAAGAAATGCCACCGCGTTTTGCCGAAGAAATCTACAGTCAGAAAAATCAATTTGTAGATCATGGACATTTTTAAAGGTCTCCCAGAGAGAAAATAGAGTGTAAAAATCTTCGATTTTATCATTTATTGTCGATAAATACAATGTTTGACTCATATTTCTCCATAAAATGTTCTGAAAATTTCAGATTATTCTCTCTAATAACAAAACAATCTGATGATAAAAAGGATTGGGCCCGTCTTATAGAAAATAAGTGATAACCTGATATCAGGGCGATCTATGAGACAGTCTGTTCATTACTATGAAAATAACAAACCCATTTTCTTTCAAACGTGCGAAGACTTCGTCTTCATCACCATTTTCCCACAAATATAACTCTGTGATTTCTTATCAAAACATATGGGTCTGGTGTCTCATATACATTCACGAACAAACATTCCTGAGTGTCACAGGAAAACCATTTATTTGGCTTTGTGATGCGTTTTCCCCCCATTCCTCTTCTTATCATGCTGGAAGCGTTTCACAAATTCCTACCCCATCCCCACCAACATCTCCCCAAGCTCCTCCCCCTGCCTCACACATCTCTCCTGCATCCCGGCCAGATACTCTCTCACCACCGGCCTAAGCTCCTCAACCTCTCCAAGAACCGTCACATAAGGCCGGTACATCCGGTCCGGCCCCGGCAGAAACTCACGAAGGAGGGCCTCAGTAACCAGCCCCTCAAGCAACGCCGGGACCCTGCTCACCGGAGCGGAAAAAACCGTCCGGTCAGAAATCATCTGAGACGAGATCATCCGGATCTCACGGGAAACCCGTCGCATCGCCGCCTGAAGAATAACACAGCACGCCGTCCGGCCGTCCAGCACCACTGAGACACCTGGGATCGTCTGGAGGCGGGGATGATCGTTGCACGCATCGACAATCGCCTCCCAGTTCGCAAAAAACAACGGGCAGACCGGGGCATGGCGCCGGACCAGCCGCAGCACCGCATCTGCGTCAAACCATCCCGTGTGGCCCGACTGCTGCATAAAGTCCTGAAAACTCACCGTGTGCATCGTCTCTTTCGCTCCCGGACTCAGCAGGTTTCCGGCCGGAAGAGACGCCGGTTCCTCAAAGCTCACCTCCGGCATCCACACCGGCAGACCCTGATGGCCGGCAGGTGTCGGAAAACCCGGCAGGGACGAGGGTTGGGTGCTCTCCAGAATCAGGTCTCCATACGCCACATCCGCCGCCCAGACCGGCAGGCCGACCGTTGCCACCACCAGTTCACAGAATCCCGGCACCGTCAGATCATAATACTTCCGTACCAGCTCAGGATTCCGTTCGCCCGGCTCCGTCTTCGCAAGCGTCACCAGCCCCTTACGCTCAAGTGATGCCTTGATCTTCTGAAGCTTCGGCTGCGACATATTCAGCTTCTTACACGCAACCGAGACACAGATGGGACCGTGCCTGCTCATATAACCCAGCACCGTCCGCTCCTGCGGGGTTATTGGCAGAGCAGAGATAGCGTCCGGTTCCGGCAGGGTTCTCTCATTGGTTTTCATATACGCGTCCATAATCCGGTCAGATAGTCATGGTCGTCTATTCCGGATCTATTCTATTCAGTGAATTGTATTCATTCTGAATACATAATATCTTCTTTTTTGAATATATTGCAGACCGCCCAAAAAGGAAGCCATGTCACCCGTGACTGATACGACAGCGCCTGATGAGAACAACAGACCACTCTCAACCGACCCCTGCCCAACAACAACCGCCCCGACTGAGGACAAAACCCCCGCAGGGTGCCCGTATAGCCCGCAGACCGAACCCAAAAAAGTCCTTGCCTGGTGCGGGGAAGAAGCGACCCGCTGGACTGGCAAACGCTCAAAAATCTACGAAGAACTCCTGGAAGCAAACGAGCTTATCATCCCGCCGGAGCAGCAGGTGGGCGAACGGGAACTGGGGCAGATTGTTGATGAAGTGCTCAGAATAGCCCTGCCGCCGCTCCTTGAAGACACCATCGAGATCACCATCGCTCTCAGGAATCATATGCCCCTGCGTGCTTTCATCAGCGCACCCGACACCGGCATTATCCTTCGCGAATACCGGATGCGGGATGGCGAACATCTGGAGGACGACACCCTCATCTACCACTACTACATCAGCCGGCTTGAACGAACCGAGCATACCGACAACCCTGCGGATGTCAAATACACCGTCACCTTCACAAACGCCCGAAACCACGAAGACGCCTATACGCTGCATGAAAAGAGCACGGCAGAACTGTCACGGTATCTGAAAAACACCGCAACCATCCAGAACCGGCGCTATATCGACGATGCCGTGCCCGCTCTTATCGGGCAGATTGTCAACCGGGGCCTCTGCAAAGAAGCGATCAGTATTCCGGCAACCGGGTTCTTTCTCTCAGAAGATGGCGATCTCCTCCAGTACGACCATCATTCCTTCCCCCAGTGTCTGCCGCCACCGGACCCTGCCCTGCTTGAGAAGGCCCTCTCCTTTCTCGACTACCTCATGGACTTTCATCAGGACTGTTACCAGGCAAAAGCGCTCATCTACTACGCCGTTCAGGCACCGCTCTCTGCCATACGCCGGAGTTTCAACCGGGAAACCCGCTATCTGCTGGCCTATGACGAAAAACACACCGGCAAGACCAACCTCGGCAAATACGCCCTGATGCTCTGGGGTGTTACCGTCCGGGACGGGCTCTTTAATGCCTCACGTCTCTCTGCCCCGCAACTTGCCTACCGTCTGAACCTGACGACCTTCCCGCAGGTCATGGACGAGGCAAAGAACTGCCTCCAAAATCCCGAAATCTCAGAGATGCTCAAGTCCTCGACAACCGGGGATCTCATCCACCAGCGGAACAAGCGTGACTTAACCGGCATGGACACCTTCTACAGTTATTCACCCCTCATTATCACCCTAAACTTTCTCACCGGTCTGCCAAGTGCTCTTGAGGAACGTCTCATCCCGGTCCGCTTTACCCCGGAGAACAAACGAACCGCAGAGGAAGCGTCCGCGTTTGACCGGCGTCTGGCAGCAGAAAAAAAGAATCATGCGATGCTGGGATCGTATCTCTGTGAATTTTTCAGGCAGAACTGGCAGGAGATCATCCCGGTGCTGGATCAGACGGATGAGCTGGTCATCGGATACGAACTGCTCGGGAAATTCTGTGACTGGATTGAGTACAAACGACCGGCATGGCTGACTAAAATCGAGGTATCACGTGACTTTGAACTGCTGGATCACCGTGACGTGCTCTTTCTGTATCTCCAGAAGAGCTATCTGGAACAGCTCCGTGCCTGCAACTGCCGGGATATTCTGAGTATGGACTGGGACCGGCGTCTGGATACGCTCGCTGATGCCCTGCCGGTGCATACGGTGAGGATTACCAAAAAATCAATCGCACTGAACAGTCGGATCAAGAATGAAGTGTATAAGACCTTCAACCATGAGCTCCCTTCTTTTGAGACGCTGGCGAAGTATGTGGGCGGCAAAGTCTATTCAACCCGTGATCAGAACGGAAAATCACATCATTCACTGGCTATTCCCCGACCAGTGTTTCTGGATTACATTCACGAACGGTTTCCCGGTCAGACTGAGCTGAAATGAAGGAACCCAGAAAACATAGAAGATCAAGACGGATTATTCCCCCCTATAAGGGAGACTCCTGTACACGTTTTCTCTCTGTGTTTTATGGGTATTACGGGTATTCTATAGTACTTCTTTTCTTTTTAGTACAGTACACTACAATATGACTACAATAAGCTAAAACAACTCAAAAATATCAGTACAATAAGGCAACATTCCAATTAGGTATCACCCATAAAAAAAACGGAAAAAACCAGAACGATCCAGAAAAAACCGTATCCCTTTTTCTCAGGCACCGATCTCCTCAAAAAAATAAAGAGAATTACATACTAACATACGTTCCTGAACCTGCCTTCGTCCTGACATTCATTAGAGTGAAGAATCTTGCCCAATTTCATCTCTAGATAAACTTAATATAGAAGTGTACAATACATCTTACCCATGACAGACGGGCCAAAGACAACGAAAGGAAAAATTAATAAGGCGGTAACAGGGGATGGAAGGAAAAATTTATCGAAACAAATCAGTGAAAACCTAAAAAAGAATTTTAAATCGAAATAATTTGAGCTTAGCATCAGTTTCTTCTTTGAATTGTGTAGTCAGCTTATGACTACACCTCGTTTCCTCACTGAGAACCAAAGAGGATAACTAAAAAACCCCTTTTTTCCGACAACCCAACAATCACGACTTCCCCGTCACCCGTCGCTTCAGCCCCAGCGTCCGCTTCTCGACGAGATGCCAGGAAACAGCACCCATCCCAACCCCGGCAGCGAGCGAGAAGACAATCAGGAGCGGAATGCACACCTCGCCCGGCCAGAAGAGAATCATTGTCTGCTGAATCGGGTACGTGAAGATAAACATCCCGTAGCTGAAATCGCCATACTTCCCGAAGTGGTTGAGCCGGGGCGTATCAGCCTGTGCCACAAAGAGCACCAGATAGGGAATCACCAGAAACGCGACCGGGAAGATCACCGGGTTTGTGGGAAAGAGCAGATACGTCCCGGCAAGGGTCAGAACGAGAACCAGCGCCGTTCTCCCGTTGATATCAATCCGGTCACGGTTTCTGAAGTACCAGGCCCCGGCGAGGAAATACAGAATATAGTGCACCTTGGATAGCGTCGGATTCTCAAACCAGAGCGCCCAGAGGATGAAGAAGAAGAGAAAGAGAGGGATCATCGTGTGCCGGAACTTCAGAAGCCCCACAAGACCCAGACCCGCGAGCAGGATGTAGAGGGAAAACTCCAGCGGAATCGCCCAGAGCGGGGCGTTCACAAACGGCACCGGGTTCGTCGTAAACAGGCCCAGAGCCGCCCCGTTGGTGTAGAACGGCACACTTGCCCAGGTGGACGGCGAGAGCATCGCAGCGAAATACTCCGCAAGTGGCAGGGTGGTCGCAATCGGTCCGATGATGAAGAGCACAAAGAGAATCGCAAAGATCAGGCCCGGACCGATCCGCAGCAGTCGTTTGGTAAAGAACGCCTTTGGCCGGGGGTCACGCTCCCAGCTTGCCGGAATTAAAAATCCGCTGATGACAATCAGAATCGCAAGACCAATCTGGCCGAAGAGCAGTGTTGGATTATAAATCGAAATCGCCGTATAACCAAGAGAAAGAGCAAAACAGTGTGAGATAATAATCGACGCCGCACCGTAGAATCGCAGAAAATCAAAATTATTGGTGCGGTGGATATCCATCGGCGCTCACGAAGCAGGCGAATTCAGAGTTCCTGCCGGACCGCCGCAGCAGCCGACACCATCGTGGAGAGTTTCCTGAACGCTCCGTCGCGGGTATGCATCCGAAGACCGCAGTCCGGGTCAATCAGCAGACATTCGGCGCCGAACTCATCAACGGCACGCTCCACCCGGCCTTTCACCTTCTCAAAACTCTCGACCTCCTGGTCTGCCGAGTCGATAACTCCGTACCCAAGCATCCGGCCTTTCAGATCCGACGCAGAGATGATCCCGTGATTTGCCGGGTTGCAGGCAAACTCGAAGTCAAAGATATCGACCTGCACCTTCAGCACCTCGTCGATAACGTCGCCGAGACCGCCGCAGACGTGCAGGCAGGTGGGGGCACGGACCACACTGTAAATAGTGTCCAGTGCCTCTTTGGCCACATGTAGATCCACTGCGCCGGTGGAAAGCATCGGCTCATCAATCTGGAGAATCGCAACACCGGCCTCGTCAAGGGCCTGGGCCTCCGCCGCAATCGCCTGTGCGAGGTCGAGAATAAGCTCGCCCCGGTCACGGTAGAGGGGTGTCTCGATCTTTAAGGCGTGGGCGAGGGTCGTAGGACCTGTCAGAATGCCCTTGACCTTCGGGGTTTTGCCCATCGCATATTTCGTGTCGGCAAGGGTCAGGGGTTTTAAGGGCTGTCCAATCGTCCCTTTCACCGCCGAGCCTTTGATGCCGGGCAGAAGAGAGGTAAAGGAGCTGATCATATCGCCCCGGATCTGGCCGCTGGAGATAATATCCACACCGGCCTCTATCTGGTCGGTGACGGCCGTCTCCAGTGCCGCGTCGCTTTTGCCGCCAAAGAGTTTCAGGCCCTTTGATTTCACGGCCGGGTAGCTGCCGACGACGGTCGTTGGCAGCAGTTTGTTGATAATAGTCATGGATTAATTCAGGGCGTTAATCTGTGCCGGTCGCGGGGGAAGAGCACCGCTTCACGGATGTTGGGGAGTTCGAGCATTGTCATGATCAGACGCTCCATACCAAGTCCCCATCCCGCGTGCGGTGGCATCCCGTACCGGAAGGTTCTGAGGTAGAAGTCAAAGCTCTCCTCAGTCAGTCCTTTGTCCACAATCTGCTGTGCCAGAAGTTCGGGCTGGTGCACCCGCTGGGCACCCGACGAGAGTTCCATTCTCGGGTGCATCAGGTCAAAGGCCCGGCAGATTCCGGGTTCGTTCTCGTAGGGCAGTGCGTAGTAGGGTTTAATCGCGGTCGGCCAGTCCACCACAAAGTAGTGGGCGCCCATCTCCTCACCGATGGCACGTTCTGCTGCGGTGGAGAGGTCGTCGCCATAGGCCAGATCATCCTCGATCTTTGGTGCTGCGATATCGATGGCGTCCGCGTAGGAGATGCGCTTAAACGGCGTGTCCGGCACTGCAAAATTACATTCGAGGTTGGAAAGGGCGTCCTGACAGGTGTCCTCAACCTTCTGGTAGGCGGTCACAATGACCCGCTCAAGAAGGTCCATGACATCGTTCTGGTCGGCAAAGGAGATTTCCACGTCGATGGAGGTTGCTTCGTTGAGGTGCTTCGTTGTATTGTGCTCCTCTGCCCGGAAAATGGGGGCAATCTCAAAGACCTTCTCGAACCCGGCGGCCATCATCATCTGTTTGTAGAGCTGCGGACTCTGGTTTAAGAACGCCTCCTTCTCGAAGTAGGCGAGCGGGAAGAGCTCCGTGCCGCCCTCGGTGCCGGTTGCGACAATCTTGGAGGTCGTGATATTGATAAAGCCCTCGTTGAAGAAGAGGTCGGTGATGGCGTGGGTGACGGCGCTTCGGATCTGGAAGATGCTCCTGACTTTTGGGCGGCGTGCGTCCAGGAAGCGGTTGTCAAGCCGGTTATCGACCTCAGATTGGACCTTCTCGGAGACATCTAAGGGAAGAGGGGTCGTGGCAAGGCTTACGATCTCAAAGGTATCGGGGATCAGTTCTCTGCCCGCCGGTGCTTTTTCGGTCGCCTTCACAGTGCCGGTCACCCTGACAATGGACTCACGTGACGCGGCTTTTGCAGCCTCTAAAACGGCTTCAGGTGCCTTCTTCTTGACAATTGTCACCTGCAGAAAGCCGGTCCGGTCCCGGAGAATATAGAATGCCAGGCCGCCTAAGTCCCGGACTTCGTGTATCCATCCGATAACTTCGGCTTCGGTTGTTTCAGGGGTAACATCTGCTATTGGTATACGCATAAAAATCTGGTGTACTATTCGAAGCCTGAGGGTATTTGTTTATTGGTGAGGGGATACGAAACGGGCCGGGTTTCCACCAGCTCCCGGCAGATTTATGAAGGGAAGAGCTCATCTGGTTTTACGTCCAATACACATTTCAGGAGACGTGGAAGCGTGTATACAAAGATTCTGGTGGGTGTGGACGGGTCGCCTATCTCAAATAAGGCACTTGATACGGCGATTGCCGAGGCCGTGAAGCAGAACGGTTCCCTGCACATTGTGCATGCGATGCAGCTTGGTTTTCAGCCGGGAATCGGGATGGATCCGGCAGCAGGACTGACCGATATGGCCTCGATGCAGATCATGAACGATATGCTCCAGAAGCAGTCGGAAGTGATTCTCGAAGCGGCACGGGAAAAGGCAGAGGATGAGGGCCTTGCCGTGCAGACTCATCTGGTCTATGGCGACCCGCGTGAGGAGATCCTTAACATTGCGAAGGAATACGGCTGTAATCTTATCGTGGTCGGGTCTGCCGGCAAGGGCTTTTTGGATACGATATTTATGGGCAGCGTAAGCCAGCATATTATCGAGCACAGTCCGGTCGATACGCTGGTTGTCCGTGCTGAGAAAAAAGAATAATAGCTGAACGTATGGAAAAACACCCTTATTTTTACTGTCTGATTCTTCTGGTTCTCTGCTGCTTTCTGATACCACCAGTCGCTGCTCTCTCGGTCGACAGCATTGCGCAGGACCCGGTAGGGGCGCTGATCTCTGGCGAAGAGGCGACGGTGGAGGTTACAATCCGTTATACGATGGATTCATCGGCTGAGTCGATGGAGTTCTTCACTGACCTGCAGGACGCGAAATGGGTTTTTACCCCCACCAGAAACGGCGAAGGCGTGCCCTATGCGACCCGGTATGGTCATTATGAATATCTGACTGGCTGGGATCTGTATTATCCGTCGGCTGTTGTCACCCGGATTTCCCTTACCTTAACCGGCATTGTGCCGCCGGTCTCCTCGGCCCAGCAGGGGGTTCTGCTGCGGGTGACCCAGTATGATGCGGACGGGTCAACGCTCGTTGAGGAAATACAGGAGACTGCTCTGTTTGCACCGCTGGGCGACCTCGCCACCACTGCTGACGAGCAGCGTGCTGCCCTTGCTATCCTGGAAACAGCTATTTTAGAAGAAAAAGCAGGCGGGGTGAATACCAGTGCCGTTGACGGCATGGTTGCGCAGATTGCAGCATTAATAGAAGGCGCCGGGTCTGGGCTCATGACCAATGGTGATGCACTCCGGGCACTGATTGACGCGGGCTCGCTTATCGGGCAGGCAACGGCACTGTTAACCGAGGAGTCGGCCGGTTCGCAGATTACTGATGCCAATGCCGCTCTCTCCTCGCTTCAGGCACTTGCTGCTGAGGTGGTGGCAGATTCGCAATATGACGGTGATCCACGGGTCTGGAGTATTAGTTCATATGCCGACAGTGCGTCAACGCTTTTGATACTGGCCGGTGAGAAAGAGACGTCCGGAGACTACGCGGCAGCGGGGAATTATGCAGCGCTGGCGCAGGAAAAGATAAACGATGGCCTTGCCTGCTATGGAGATTTGACCGGCAGCACACCGGTTCCGGTTGCAACGGCGACTTATTCTGCCACTGCCTCTGCGACTTCAGTTTCGGGAACGGCGACGGCCACAACGATGTCACCTACGCCGACCTCTTCCGGCATATCTTCGGAGAGTGAGATTGCCGGGGTGCTTCAGGAAGAAGTCTCACTGGATAGTTTCTTACATATTCTCGGGGTGCTCGGTGATGGCCTTGGGAATCTGACCGAGATGCTTGGCTCACTGTTCTCGCTTGTGCAGAACTGAAAAGATATCCCAGGCCAGAGACTCGGCCCGGTGCCGTGAGGTGAGGCGGGTATTCATGGAAAGCGCCTCCTCGTCAGGTTCTTTGGTGTGCAAATCCTGAACGTACAGATCGGTATGGAGGCGGCAGATGTCCTGCAGGCGGGCAGTACACTCCTCAGCCAGCACATCGCCCTCCGCGACAAACGGGAACTCGGGGGCGATGGTGATAACAAACGTTTCTTTGAGTGCCGCCCGCATTCCATCACAGGCTAAGAGGGGCAGAAGACTGGTCCACGACGGACCGGGCCCGAGAATGATCGCTTCGCTCTTTTTTACAAGTTCGAGCGCTTTATTGGTGGCAACCGGCGGGTCTTCACTCTCGATGGTGATTTCATGGACGGGCAGGTCCCAGGTGTCCCGGCGGTAATCTAAGAGATGCACCCGTTCTTTTGAACCCGGTTCTATTCCGGGTCCGTGCATCCAGAGGGCCTGCGGTGTGTCGGTCGGCGGCAGAATCGTGGCGTTGATGCCAAGGGCACCGCAGAGGCATTCACAGGCATTCGTCAGAGAGAGCCCATTCCGCAGCATCTCCGCCCGTGCAATACGCAGCGCCCGTTCCTGTTCGCCTGCCGGGAGATATTCCGGACGGCCAAGGCGGGCGAGGGCGTTTGAGGTGGTGGCAGTATCGCCCCGCACCCCCTGCCACCGGGCGGTATTGAGGATACCAGCGAAAAGAAAGAGCGTGTTATCGCATTCGGGTGCGGCGTGGCCTCCGAAGGTCCAGACGGCGTCTGCCATCGGGGTGATGACGCCGATCTCAGCATCTTCACTGATGGCTTGCATCCCGCGAATCAGTTTGAGCGTCTCGGCGCCGCCGGAGAGGAAAGTAATCATTCAGGCTCAGGTCCGGGTGTTATGGGCTCTGCTGCTGTTCTTCTGCAAGGGAGAGAATCGAAGCGGCCAGTTGTTCCGCAACTTTTTCATTTGTCATGAGGGTATCCAGTGTCACGGCGCCGTCCACCACATCGCCGTCGCGGATATCCTGAATGCAGAGGTCGGCGAATTCCTCATATAGCCCAAACGTGCCGCGTGATGTCGGCTCAAGACCCCACGCCTCCATCAGCACTTTCGCGGGGCCGCTCACCGGGGCGTCGCCGATAAAGGGACTTACTACGATCACAAACGCCTCTTTGAGCGCCTCACGAACGCCTGCGCATTCCAGAATCGGGGCGATACTCGTGACCGGATTAGATGGTCCGAGAACGACCAGATCAGCTGAGGAAATCGCCTCAAGGACATCCGGAGTGGCAACCGGTGGTCCCTCGGATTCCCGGACCACTTCAAGAATAGGCACAGTCGCATGGTGGCGAATCCAGAACTCCTGAAAGTGTATCAGTCCTTCAGGGGTGCGGATCATCGTCGTCACCGGCTCGTCGCACATGGGGAGCACCGCCGCCCCGACCCCGAGACGGTTGCAGAGCACCTGTGTGCTCTCGGTAAGCGTCATGCCCCGGCGCAGCATCTTACCACGGGCAATGTGCACCGCCCGGTCCTGATCTCCTACGGCGATAAACGAGTTCTCGTCCAGACGTTTCAGGAATGTGTCGGTGGCGGTGGTATCGCCTTCGATGCCCCACCAGGTTTCAGTATTGAGAATGCCGGCGAACAGGTACATTACGGTGTCGATATCCGGGGAAAGGTGGTTGCCGGCAAGCCACATGTCCTCGGCTGTATTGACGACGACCGAGATGTCATGGTCGTCTAAGAGGCGGCGAAAGCCACGGATGAGTTTTGGCGTGCCGGTCCCGCCTGAAAGAAAGGTAATTTTCATGGTTCACAGGTATATGACCCGAAGCTCTTAACAATATGCGTAAAATGCCTTTGGAGAACCCTGGGGAGTCTATTTCCTGAAAATTCCGACAAGAACTTCTTCCACTTCTTTCATTTTTGCAGCATTCACCGTTCCTGCCTTGTATAAAATAATCGATTTTTCCGCTGTAAATATCCTGTTTGGCCTGATGACACTTTCAACATAAAGAGTGCCTTCTTCAAAGTCAGAATCAGATAAGGGAACTGAATAGCTATCATCCCTCTTCTTTGAAGTAATCTGGCAGAGGATTAGATCATCTCCATCCAGCACTCCCGCTACAAATGCAGGTCTTCGTTTCGTGTCAGAGAGATCTGAAAAAGGGAACGGTACTACGACGACATCCCCCTTTACAAATTGTTCCATGCCTCATCTTCTTCCTTGGTATCCCAATCCCTTGCAAGAACTTTTTCGGAAGCATAGGCACATGACAGGAATTTATCCACTTCATCAAGCGGCCGCAACTCAATTTTGTCATCATAGGCAAGAATGGCAACTTTCGTGCCTTCACGGAATCTGTCCCGTATGGATTTCGGAATCACCAACTGCCCTTTTTCAGTAATTTTTCCGGTTTTTATTTCGACAAGAGCCATGGAGACACACCTTACTTGTCTTATTTGTAAGATGAATATAAAATTCATCCTATTGTGGTAACTATGTATAGAGACTCCGGGAGATACAAACTTCTGGACAAAAAGAAAATATTGTCAGACCAGAACCCAGGATGCAGAAGATCGTGCTTCAGGAATGGGCAGTCCGTCCTCACCCATTCCTTCCACATGAAAGGCAATTGCTTCGTGCATCTGCTGTTCTGCCTCCTCACGAGTGGCACCGGTTGCAACGCACCCCGGAAGATCCGGCGAGTATGCCGAGTAATTTGTGTCTGTTTTTTCGATAACAATCAGAAATCTATACATTATTTTTTCTCCTTAAGTCCTGCCTGCTTCAGAATACTGTTCAGGGTTCCGGGTGCTTATACTGTCGGTGGCTCCCCGCGTTGCTACAAGGTTACATCCCTCAGTCTCTATTTTTTCTAGGACTTCCCTGACTCTCATACCATTGCCTTTGAAATCCCTTAGAAATTTCTCATCAGAAAAAGTGTGAGGTTGACCGCCTCATATCTGTTTGCTTCTAAAACCTCAACGATTTGGTTGTCAAATCCGGTGATTGGGGGAAACCGCCTCTTCTGCTCTCTTGCCCTTTTTTTCCGTCAGGTAAAAAATCAGATGACGACACCCTTATAGGATCTCCCGGAAAGGTAGATCACAGGATAACGCATGGAACAAACAGCAGCGGTCTGCCAGAGTTGTGGTATGCCGCTTATTGATGACGGGGACCGGGGCACGGAAGCTGACGGGACAAAAAGCCCGGTCTACTGCCAGTACTGTTACACAAACGGCCGGTTTACCGAACCCGATCTTACCCTGGACGGGATGCTCGACCGGGCAGCGAGGGTGCTCTCTGAACTCTATGGGATGGCGCCTGTAAAGGCTCGGGATTTCGTTGCCCTTCAGATTCCCCACCTGAAGCGATGGAGTGAAAGCGTCGTGCCGGTCTGTCAGAGTTGTGGCATGCCGATGAATAACGGGGAAGATTTTGGCACAGAACAGGACGGGACGGCGAGTGAATGCTACTGCTGTCACTGTTATCAGCAGGGTGTCTTTACCGAGCCGGATATGACACCGGAGGGGATGATAGACCGTTGCACCCCGATGCTGGCAGAAGAGTGCCAGATTCCACCGGAGCAGGCCGCGGTGATGGTTCGACGGTATCTGTCGGGTCTTAAACGGTGGCGTGGGTCGCTATGAAAGTCATCAGAGACCCCGTCCATGGGCAGGTGCGGGTGCCAAAACAGCTGCTTTCAATTCTTGATTCTCCGCCGGTCCAGCGACTGCGCTATATCCGGCAGCTTGGGTTCTCGCATCTTGTTTACCCCGGCGCCAACCACACCCGCTTCGAACATTCGCTTGGCACCATGCACCTTGCGATGAAGATGTCTGAGGAGCTTGGGCTTGCAAAAGAAGAGATGCTCCTCGTTGCGGCGTCAGGTCTCCTTCACGACATCGGGCACTCCCCGTATTCCCACGCCACCGAACCAATTATTCAGGCCTATACTGCCCGCAGCGGCCATCAGGATATTGCAACCCTGCTGGACGACCCGGCGATAGAACGGGGGCTTAATGAGGCCGGGATTACCGCCGCTGAGATTGATGCGATGGTGAATGGGGACCATCCCCTTTCGGGCATCATCCACGGGGATCTGGACGTGGACCGGATGGATTACCTGATGCGGGATGCCCATTACACCGGGGTGCCATACGGGACGGTGGATCCTGACCGCCTGATGTATTCGACCATCATGACTTCGGAAGGGCTCGTCTTAAAAGAGAACGGTATTCAGTCGGCAGAATCCCTGCTCCTTGCCCGGACTCTTATGCGCCCGGCGGTCTACTTCCATCACGTCAGCCGGATTGCCGAGAGCATGATTCTTCAGGCCATACAGGAGCACCTGAAAGCTGTCGGAACCGGCGAAGCGGCAAAGCTGGTAGGTCTTGATGATGCGGCGTTTATCTGCACCATGACCTCCTCGCCGTCTGCTGAGGCACGGGCATTTCTTGACCGGATTCTGTCCCGGCGGCTCTATAAACGGGCGGTCTATGTAGGGCAGGATCGGGTGCCGTCGACCGTCTTTTCGGATGAACCAGACATCGCTGGTAACCGCCTCGTCGCTGAAGAAATAGCCGAAGTGGCAGGTGTTTTACCCGAAGAGGTGCTGGTGGATATTCCGGCGTTCCCCTCAACGATCAGAATGGCGGTCAAGGTACGAAACCACCATGATCTGGTGCCTCTCGATGAACTCTCGCCGCAGGTCAGCACGTTAGATGCAACCCGGCGGGGCTATTGGCGCTTGGGCGTGTACACTCCCGCAGCGTGCCGCGATCAGGTTGAACAGGCGGCCGAAGCGGTGCTGCACCTGAAAAAACCCACGCGTCAGGACAAATTAGTTTTTACTTAAGGACGAAACTAACCACAGGTTGCGATTTTGATGTCAGGCAAATTTGTAGTCGGAATTACCGGGGCGAGTGGCATGCTCTATGCAGAGCGCCTGCTGGAGGTGCTGACCCCGAAGGCTGAGGTGACGGTGATCATCTCAAAGACGGCGGAGAAGATTGCTAAGATTGAAGGGGCGACCCTGAGCGGATTCGATGCTGAATATGACGCCATCGATGATCTCTGTGCTGCGGTTGCGAGCGGGTCGTTTCAGTATGACGGTCTCGTGGTCGTTCCGTGCAGCATGAAAACGCTGGGCGCTGTGGCAAACGGCTTCTCATCAAATCTCATTACCCGGGTCGCCGATGTGGCGTTGAAGGAGAAGCGGACCTGTATTATGATGCCACGAGAGATGCCGCTTTCACGGATCCACCTCCAGAATATGCTGACCCTGACCGACGCCGGGGCGACGATGATGATGCTCTGCCCCGGCTTTTACCTGCGACCGAAGACGATTGGGGATCTGGCTGACATGGTGGTTGGCCGGGTGCTCGACCATCTGAAGGTTGACCATGACCTCGCCGTCCGGTGGGGGGAGGAATAATATGCGTTCATTTATTGAGACCATGCGGGAAGCTGGTGAAGTAATCGATATCGAAGAGGAGGTCTCATCGGTCTATGATGCTCCGAAGATGGCAAAAGCGACCGACAAACTGCTCTTCTTCCACCGCCTTGACGGTACACACCGGGCTGTGATGAATGTGACTGCCTCACGCCGGGCGCTCGCTCTTGCCTTAGGAATGGAGGAGGATACGCTGGTCGCACGACTTGCAGAAGCATCATTTAATGGTTCAGTGACTGACATGGGTCCCCTGCATATGCATCCGCCGGACCTCCTGAGTCTGCCGATCATGAAGCATTTCCCACTGGATGCCGGACGCTACCTGACTTCTGCGGTTGTGTTTTCTGAGTATGGCGGGGTCACGAACGCCTCGATTCACCGGATGCTGGTTCTTGACAGCACGCATCTCGCAGCACGCCTCGTTGAGGGGCGGCATACCTGGAATCTGCTCCAGCAGGCTCTTGCCGACGGGAAGCGCCTGCCGGTTGCGATCACGATCGGCACGCATCCGGCAGTGACCTTTGCTTCATGCACCCGGGTGCCCGAAGGAAAGGAGCTTTCGTATGCAGCAGAACTCCGGGGTGGCGAACTGGAGGTGCACACCTGTGAGAACGGTATTGCGGTGCCGGATGCGGAGATTGTGCTCATGGGCTTTATCGGTGCGGAAACGGCTAATGAAGCGCCGTTTGTTGATATCACGGGCACCTATGACCCGGTGCGGAAAGGACCGGTTATCGAGATTACCGGCATGCATATCAAAAGCGATCCTATCTTCCACGGACTTCTGCCCGCTGGCGACGAGCATAAACTTCTGATGGGGATGCCGTACGAGCCCAAGATCTTCCGGGCGGTTGCCGGGGTGACGAAAGTCAGGAACGTGGTGTTGACCACCGGCGGATGCGGGTATCTGCACGCGATTGTTCAGATTCAGAAGAGAACGCAGGGCGACGCAAAGAATGCGATTATGGCGGCGTTTGCGGCCCACACGTCGCTGAAACATGTCGTGGTGGTTGATGAGGACATCGATCCCTTCGACATGGAGGATGTGGAATATGCGATTGCGACCAGGGTCCGGGGTGATACTGACCTGATGGTAATAAGCGGTGTTCGGGGTTCTTCGCTGGACCCGTCACGGATAGGGGATGGCATGAACGTGAAGATCGGCGTGGATGCGACGATGGAAAAGGGCCGGGAAGACGAATTTGTGCGGGCTGTGTGGGACTAAGGGAACGAATATATGTATCTGGATTCTGAAGACGAGAAAATACTGAACGGTGAATACGGGGAGACCCGGCGCCAGATGATGGAGCTGCTGGTCGCTCTTGGCAAGGTTTTTGATGCAGAGCGGCTCATTCCGATATCGAGTGCTCAGGTAGCGGGGGCATCCTACAAGACCATCGGGAAATGGGGGCTGGAATGGCTCAGCAATCTCAATGCCCGGGCGGTTGTTCCGGCGGTGTTAAACCCGATTGGGATGGATCAGCACCGCTGGCAGGAGATGGGTATTGATGCAGACTTTGCGGAAAAGCAGGAAGCGGTTATCGCGGCCTACAACAATCTTGGCATCAGGCTGGAATGCACCTGCACGCCCTATTATCTGTATACGACGAATTTTGGCGACCATCTTGCCTGGTCCGAGTCCTCTGCGGTCTGTTACGCGAACTCGGTCATTGGCGCCCGGACAAACCGGGAAGGTGGCCCCAGTGCTCTGGCAGCGGCGCTTGTTGGAAAGACGCCGGAATACGGTCTGCATCTGATGGAGAACCGTCTCCCGCAGGTGCATGTGCAGGTGGAAGGCGAGAAGGGCCTGCATACTGATCACTACGGGGCCCTTGGCTATCTGGCAGGAAAAGAGGTCGGCAACCGGATTCCTATCTTTACGGGCATCCGGCCGAACCGTGATCAGCTCAAGACCCTGGGAGCGGCACAGGCAGCAAGCGGGGCCGTGGCACTCTTTCATGTCGCCGGCATTACGCCGGAAGCCAGGATTGAGCGGCTGAATATGACGCCCGACGCTCTGGAAACGATTACGATTGAGACGAGCGCCATCGAGGAACTTTTCACCGCAATGCCGGTCGAGGCGATTGCGATTGGCTGCCCGCACTGCTCGCCAGATGAGCTTGAGGAACTGGCTGACCTTTTCGAGGGACGAACGGTGGTCCTGCCGGTCTATATTTTTGCAGCGAGAGGGGTTCTTGAGGCGCACCGTGATCTGGTCGAACGGATTGAGACAAGCGGGGCCGGCGTCTTTGCGGACACCTGTGT
>Ga0222639_1000495_pt1 | contig 17830 bp, 19 predicted proteins | sample AntAcemetagen185_FD_179863 | JGI IMG/M metagenome (GOLD analysis project Ga0222639, IMG submission 179863) | Saline water microbial communities from Ace Lake, Antarctica - #185 | ecosystem: Environmental > Aquatic > Non-marine Saline and Alkaline > Saline | place: Antarctica: Ace Lake...
TCATAGGGGTTTTGGAGTTGTTATTTTATACTAGAAAGTGAATATTATTATTGAGGACTTATTTTTTAAATTAAACCAGAATCTGAGCTTAGATCCGGGTGCTTGTTGGGGGCGTTAAGACTTAGGGTTATAATCCCCATATTATTCTTTTATTCAGTCTTCTTTACTTGGATTTTTCAATGTTCTCAAAGAGTTACTTCTAACTATCTGTGCATATAACTTTTTTAAAGAGCATGAACCTTGATTTCCGGAGAGAATAAATGGAAGCTGACAGTCAATGATTGGTGAAGATGAAGCGACCTGCCCGTTTTGCAACCCACTACCTGGTGATGTGGTACTGCGGAACGAGCTAGCCTATGCACGCTGGGACGCCTATCCCACGACAGAAGGACACATGCTCATTATTCCATTTCGGCATGTGAGGACCTATTTTGATGCGACTGCGGAGGAGATAGCCTGCATTCTGCACTTAATTGATGAGGGCAGGAAGATGCTGGAGCAGCTTTTCAGCCCCGATGGCTATAATATTGGTGTCAACGTTGGAGAGGCAGCAGGACAACGGGTTGCTCACCTGCATGTGCATCTGATTCCCCGCTCTGCCGGTGACGTCGAAAAGGATCCCTCCCGGAATTGGGGGAAGCACCAATGGCCCCCGGGTCTTTGAATCCATATGCTACGTTGATTGAATATTATTCCTCAACACATTCTGTCTTTGCTGTCCCTCTGAGGTGCTTCGCGATGTTTCGCATGAAGCGCCAGTGAAGAATCAGATGAATCAAAACCAGCAAAATGAAGATGACACTTGTTATATCGTGGATCATAACCCATTGCTCATGAGTGAGGCCAAACATTTCGGTGATATACAGAGGATTCCTCCCTCCCTGTAGTCCACCTCTGTCTAATGGCCAGGTGCCCCAGGCATAGAAGAGCACCAGACCAGATATAACGATGGGAATGCCGGAGAGAAGGGCAAGAATGTCAACTGCTGCATTGATCCGGACTTTTTGCATACTGTTTCGTTAGTGTTCGATAACGTAAAAATACCGGTTACTTTAAGTGTTTTTTTACAAAAAACATCGTAGTGAACATTACTTCAGTTCAATGGATGTGGGGTGATATATGAAACCAAACAGAGCGGACAGAGGGCATGAGGTCATGCTTTTTCTGGTGTGCCTAGGATTCCTGCTGGCGGTGGGTTGCAGTGATGCTGATAATTCACCACCCTTTAGCCAGAATGAAACTGCAGTGATTTCTGGTGAAATGGCAGCAGCCATTGGAACCTATCAACAGGGTATTCAGGGACGCCTTACGACACTGCAAGCCGATGCCATATTATGTTCCAATGCAATCGCAGCTGCCGGAGTGAACAATTCAGCACTATCTGATATTCTGGGTGAATGTCTGGCAAATGAACCATGGTATTATACGGCTGCTTTTATTGATGCCGATGGCGTTGTGCAGTCAGTTATGCCTGAAGCAGAACAGGAAATTCTCGGTGTTGATCTGTCCTATCAAGAGAGTGTTGCTGCGATGAACAAGGATCCTTCATTCATGATGATACCGGTTTTCACTCTTGAGCAGGGAGGATCTGCTGCAGCGGCATACGCTCCCGTCACCTTGGAAGAAGGAGAGTATCTGGGATTTGTGAGTATTACTTTTGTGCCCGCTTCTCTCATCCGATCCGTTGCTGAAGATGTTTCTGCATCCAGTGGTTTTGATACGATGGCAGCTCAGACCGATTCACTGGTGCTCTACGATGCCGATGCAACTGAGATTGATCAGATGACTTTTGGCAATCCACTATATGAGGACTTTCCTGACCTGCTTGCCTTTGCAGAGACCTATAACCAGTCCTCTTCAGGTGCCTTCCATTACAGTTTTTATTCATCAGGTTTCAGTGAGGTCATCACCAAGGAAGCGATGTGGGACACTGTTACCTCTGGTGGAATGGACTGGCGCCTGATGATCATCCGGCCGGTTTAGGGCCTTTAAGATTTCACATATTTTTCGTCTCTTCTGGTTCTTCTGGCAGAGATTTCTGTTTTTTGAAGACCTGTGACGGGATCTCCGGGTGATGGTATCTGCCTCTCTTTTCTGTCTTGTTTTTGTACTGAATGGCCTGGTTCGGGCAGTAATGAATACAGGCGAGGCATAACTGGCAGTGGTGGTGCCAGACCGGGTAGCCATCTTCGAGCGTGATGTTATCAACCGGGCAGACCGAGACACAGGTTCCACAGGCAGAGCAGTCCTCTGTGACGGAAAAATCCTTGTCACAGGCTCCAAATTCTTTTCTGAGGAAGGGATATATCAGGCCGTTAAAATAGGTAAATACCGGATTACTTTTGGTATGCCAGCCGGTGGCACAATTTGTAATCTCATCTGCAATTGTTTTCACGTCCGTCTCTGCGGTTGTAAAGATCTTCTGTTTCTTCTCCTCTGGTGTGACATCAGAGAGAATGATCCCGTTTGAGGGCATGATAACGGCGTTTGCGTAGTCGAGTTGTCTGTCTTTCTCCCGGAGGATTGCGTTTATCCGTTTGTACGTGCTTTTTTCACCGGCGCCTGCCATGGTAACCACCGCGAAGATCCGATCTGCGGTTTGAAGCCTGATCGTCCGTACAAATTCATCGACGATAAGGGGTGGTCCGCCGGCATAGACCGGGAAGATAAAACCAACATTCCCCGCTGCCGGTGGTATCTTTTCCGGATTGTGAATCAGTGCCGGTATCGGGAGTGCTCTGGCATCCGGGATCTTTGCGGCGAGTGTCTGTGCAACCCACATCGAGTTGCCGGTGCCTGAGAAGTAGTAGATGGTGGTGGGCATACTATTCTTCATTCTTGTCTCCGGCGGGAAAATACTTTCTGAACTGGCCGGAGAGCGAAAAATACGGGCGGATTTATACTCAGGAAGGCTTATTGTCTTTTATAACGATTTTAACTCTATGAAACAGCAGTATGGCATGTACCTGGCCTATTTTTTTCAGATACTTATTGCCCTGAACGGGATCTATGCTCTGGTGCACGGTGAATTTGGAGCAATGTTTACGGCACTTCTGATGTTTATTATGACAATGGTGCCCTATTATGTTGCAGGCCGGATGAACATCTCGTTTCCGTGGTTTGTTTTCTTCCTGATTGCACTGGCTCTCTGGTTCCACACTGCCGGGTATATTCAGGGATATTATACTTTGTTCTATCCGTATTATGACAAAATCGCGCACATTGTTTCTGGAACGACGGTCGCCTTACTTGGGTTCCTTGGGGTGATATTCCTTGATAATTACTGGAATATGAATCTCAGGCCACAGTTCATAGTTGGGTTTACGATAATCTTTGGTATGGCTCTCGGAGGATTCTGGGAGATCTATGAGTTTACGGTGGACAGTGTTTTTGGGGGGTCACTTGCTGGTCTGATGCAGAATGGACTGAATGACACGATGTTAGATATGATATTTGTGCTGGCTGGTTCGATAATCGTTGGAATTCTTGGTATTTTCTATTTTAAACATCATAACAAAGAAGATATTACGAATTCAATGGATGCTGAAGAACCAAAAAACCATCCTGAACTGCAATGAATAAAAAAATGGAGAATGGAATGGGCCTGATGCGATTCGAACGCATGACCGTCCGGTTATGAGCCGGACGCTCCACCACTAAGCTACAGGCCCCCTTTTTGCTGCCGATGAATCCTTAAAGCCGGATAGATCAGGCGGTTATCTTGTTGCACGCCTGCTCATATAAATCTACGGAAGATTCGGTGATGGGACTATTAAATTTGCCATATTGTTCCATCTCATTCTCATCAAATAATGCCTGAACCATCTTTATCACGCACTTTTTTTCGAAAGACCTTTCGCAACCTTCCACTGTATTTTCCCAAAAATCCACCAATGAGTGATGTAATGACGACCATCGAGGCGACAGTTGATGCAATCACCGGCGAGCCAAACATTCCTGCAAGCGCAATCGAGAACTCTCCGCGTGAAGCACTGTGTGAGAAAATCTCCATGCCAGAGGACCATGATCCGTGGAAAACGCGACCAATACACAGTCCTGATACCAACTTTGAGAGAATGGCAAGGAGACCCAGCCCCAGAAGTAATATGAGGGAAAATCCGCCGGTAAAATTCACGGAGATCCCAAAGAAGACAAAAAAAACAATCAGAAATACGTCACGGTAGGGTTTAGCAGCTCGTTCAAAGCTGCGGGGTTCAATCATTGAAAGAGCGGATCCGAGGGCGATAACGGCTATCGTATCCGGGACGCTGAGAAATTCTGCAACACCTGCAGCAGCAAGAACCAGGATAAAAGTAAACACAAAGGGCATCTCATCGCTTCTGCTTAGTAATGCCTTAATATAATCTCTGAGGAGATACGCGATGCCAAAAATACCTCCAACCATTAAAATTATCAGAGCAATATCTACAATAGGACGGCGTTCGGAGGTTGATAGCACAATCATGATTAGGACAAGCACCAGATCCTCAAATACCATCAGCCAGATGACCGTCTCAGACTCTTTGAAAATCAGGCGACGGTTCTCTATTAGTGAAGAGAATGCCATAGCCGAACTACTGATATAAAAGGCACTCATCATCACTATGGCATCATACAGAGGAAATCCCAATAGAAGGGCAGCAGCAAAACCGATGAGCCCGTTGATACAAAAGTCAATTGCTCCTGAAGCGAGAAACGAAGTTCCCTTGGCTGCCACTTCGTCGGGCTTCAATTCAAGTCCCATCGTAAAGAGCAGAAAGAGTAGTCCCAATTGCGTCAGAAAATCAGAGACTTCGCTCTGTTCGACAATTCCAAGACCTGATGTCCCGATCAGTATTCCGGCAATAATGTAAAGTGGGATGGGGGGCAGGGTAAATTTTTTGGAAATTGCAACCAGTATAAGGCAAATAAAAAGCGCAAAGGCTATTCCCTCAATCATTTACCCAGAATATCCTGTTCAAACCTCTCGATCTGTTCACGTTCACCGATGACAACTACAGCATCACCGTTTTTAAAAACAAAATCTGGTGGTGGACTGACCGTATCCTCTGTTCCCCGGGAGACGGCGATGATCGTTGCACCTGTTTTTTTCCTGATTGCAAGATCCCGGAGTGTTTTGTTGGCACAGCTTTTACCGAGAGTGTACGAGTGCATAGATATTCGAAGATTTTCCAGACCCGAAAATGACACTTCGACACCTTCTTCCTCAGCTTCCATAATTGCTCCTGTGAGGATATTGCCGAGACGACGTGCTTCGGTAGCATTGAGCTCTGCTGCACCACCAATGTCACAGCAGCCTTTTGGGCAGGTATAGAGCTGAACGCTGCCATTGTCCATATAGACTATGGTAATCGTATCGCCTTCATCGGTATCAAGTTCATATTTGGTTCCAATGCCGGGAAGGGATCCTGAACGCAGTGTCATTCATAGAGAATACTGTGTCCGGGCATAAAAAGCATACTTTCTGAGAAGTATTGTGGCGGGATCAGGGTAGTTCTCTAATCAACGGCCGTGCCAGATGGCGACGTGCGCAGGGAGGAACCTCATACCATCCGGGAACAAGGGTTCGTGCAATGGTGGTATAATCCGGCGAAGCCGCCCGCTCTCCGCATTTTCTGCATTTATATCCTTTATCTTTCCCGGCACTGGTCATTCGTTTGCCACAGGAATCACAAATTGGCGCTTCTGCTCTTCGATGTGCCGGGGCGGTGTGGACCTGCATCTTCTCGAGATTGATGCTGCCCTCTTTCAGGCTACCACAAATCGTGATAGTATCGCCGGGTAACAAGGATCGCACGATGTCACGAAATCCTTTGGTGGGTTCATAAGCCATGCACTGAACTTCACCGTCATCAATGCCGCCGGAAAGCAGAAATGAGACGTGACCACCCTGCCCTGTTTTTGGAACTGAGGCGACCGTCCCGAAAAGTCGGTAGGAGTGTCCCTCAATGAGGTTGCCAATCTCTCCGTTGATCAAATGGGCGTCCGTACCCTGATTCGTTTGATAGCACATCGTCCATTCCGGGGATTGTGATCGGATAATTTGTGCTGCTGTTCTGACCCACTCTTCACTATCTCCACGAATACCATACAATACTGGGTCAGGAGTGTGGGGGACGCATACAATACAGTTGTTTTCTGGATCTACGGAGTCCCAGGTATGTGGCGTTGTTGCGCGATCCGCTTCCCACAACGATGGGGCCTCAATTTGGCGCAGACCCTTTTCTCTGTGATCTCGGTAGGCCAGGAATTCCCATGTCTTATCAAAAATGGAGGCTGAAACGGCCGATACTGCTGCTGTTGCACCAATGAGTCCTCTCCCTCCTTTCCATCCCTTGAATTTGGCACCGGTATTTTTCAGAAGCGTTTGAGCCTCTTCAATGGAGCAGAAGGAGGTTACTGCCTGATGATAGAATGCACCCGGGACCGGTGATTCTGTGAGAACAAGACCTGGTTCTGTCCGGGGATGATCTGTCTCGGCAAGCTCGTCGATTGTTGTCTCCGCGATGCTAAATATTTCATCCGTATCTCCTCCAATAACCTCCAGACAGATGGCAGCGTTGCCTCGTGTTTTGAACTTTACATTTGGATTGAGGCGGATAAGGTGGGCTGTCTTAATTGTGTTTCCAGCGTTTTCAAGCCGTTCTGCAAGCAAGGCTCCGAGGTACGTTGTGCACATCCCTTCAGGAGAATCTGTATCATCAATGCCGATCAGCATATGTCAATAGTTTATATAGGAATGATTCGCAAAGTAAGATTGCCTTCATCCATGTTGCACGAACGCCTCCTTCAGAACGTGATCAGTATCATGATCATGGCGGGTTACAAAGTATCAGAACCATATGGTATGCGTCCGCGGAGTTTTGATATTGTCACGGCTAAAGGAGATTCACTGCTGATCTTTAAGGTGGTTTCCCATATTGATAGTGTCAGTGAAGAGAGTGCACACGATCTGCATCTGGTCGCCGAACACTTTGGCGGTAAGCCCATTATTATCGGGGAGAAGGCGAGAGATTCTGAGCTTGAACGAGGAGCGGTCTATTTGCGTTATGGTATCATTGCAACAAACGCTCCGACCCTGTATGACTTTTTTGTGGAGGAAGTTCCGCCGCTTGTGTATGCCCAGCCCGGCGGACTCTATGTCAATATCAACGGAAGTCTGCTGCGCGAACTCCGGGAACGTAACGACTTATCTCTGGGCGATCTGGCACATCTTCTGGGGGTCTCGCGCCGGACTATCAGTAAATATGAGGATGGGATGAGCACGACGCTCGAGATTGCTATCCGTCTTGAGGAGCTCTTTGATTATGCTCTTGTCGAGGCGATCGATCTCCTTTCACATGCCCCAAAGAGTGAGCATACCTTTGAGTCCTTCTCCCAAGTGGCGCAGGAGATGATTGCCGATCTCCAGCGTATCGGGATGGAGTGTCATGCCACTGTCCAGGCGCCCTTTGATGCCCTTGCCCATTATCAGAAAGAGACCGTGCTTGCCGGGTATGGAACGGCACAGAATGTGATGCGGCGGGCGGCGCTTATCGGCAATATCTCTGATGTCACCGGGTCGTATGCGCTTTGTGTGGTAACTGACTCTGTGAAGCAGAAGAAAGTAGGGCGGACACTTATTATCGGAGAACGCGATTTGGCCGGAATGGAGGATGCCTCAGACCTCATTAACCGGATCGCAACAAGGTAAATTATATATAGAACTACAAACCACTTTTCTAGGCATTACAGGAGTACATCTATGGCAGCAAATCTTGGTGGACAACCCATTTTCATTCTCAGAGAAGGCAGCCAGCGGACACGCGGCCGCGACGCTCAGGGAAATAATATCGCAGCAGCAATGGCTGTTGCAAGCGCAGTTCGTACAACACTCGGACCAAAAGGCATGGACAAGATGCTCGTTGACACTATCGGTGATGTCGTCATCACAAACGATGGTGTGACCATTCTTAAAGAGATGGACATCGAGCACCCGGCCGCAAAGATGATGGTCGAAGTTGCAAAGACACAGGACGATGAAGTCGGCGATGGTACAACAACCGCTGTTGTTGTCGGCGGCGAACTTCTGAAGCGTGCACTGGATCTGCTTGAGCAGGACGTGCACCCCACCGTGATTGCACACGGATACCGTCTTGCAGCAAACAAATCACAGGAACTGATCAAAGAACTTGCGTTCGATGTGCAGGTCACTGATACCGAACTTCTCCGCAAGATTGCAGACACTGCAATGACCGGCAAGGGCGCAGAGGCAGCAAAGGAAAAGCTCAATGATCTGGTGGTCCGCGCTGTTACTATGATCGCTGATGAAGATGGTGTTGACACCGAGTTCATCAAAGTCGAGAAGAAGGTCGGCGGCACCATCGAGGACTCCGAGATCATTGAAGGCGTTGTCATCGACAAAGAGCGTGTACACCCCGGCATGCCAAAGAAGGTTGAGAACGCAAAGATTCTGCTTCTCAACGCAGCAGTAGAGTTCAAGAAGACTGAAGTCGATGCAGAGATCTCAATCACGAGCCCTGACCAGCTCCAGATGTTCCTTGACGAAGAAGAAAAGATGATCAAGGGCATTGTTGGGAAGATTGTTAATTCCGGTGCAACGGTTCTCGTCTGCCAGAAAGGTATCGACGACATCGCACAGCACTACCTTGCAAAGGCAGGTATCCTTGCCGTGCGCCGTGTGAAGAAGTCCGACATGACAAAGCTCACCCGTGCAACCGGTGCATCTGTCATCTCTTCCATCGACGCAATCGGCGCTGAAGAACTTGGCGACGCAGGTCTTGTAGAGGAGAAGAAGGTCTCCGGCGAAGAGATGATCTTTGTTACCGAGTGCAAGGACCCGAAAGCAGTGACCATTATCATCCACGGTGGCACCGAACACGTTGTCGATGAACTCGACCGTGCTATCGAAGACGCACTCCGTGTTGTCTCCGTTGCAGTTGAGGACAAGAAGTTTGTCGCTGGTGGCGGATCACCTGAAGTCGAACTCTCACTCAGACTCCGCGAGTTCGCAGCAACCCAGGGCGGTCGTGCACAGCTTGCTATTGAAGCATTCGCAGGCGCTCTTGAGATCATCCCACGCACACTTGCAGAGAACGCAGGTCTCGACCCAATCGACATGCTGGTTGAACTTCGCAGCGAGCATGAGAATGGCCGTAAGACCGCTGGTCTGAACGTCTTTGAGGGCAAGTCCGCTGACATGCTTGAAGCAGGTGTCATCGAACCTATGCGTGTGAAGACCCAGGCAATTGCATCCGCAGCAGAAGCAGCTATCATGATTCTCCGCATTGACGATGTTATCGCATCCTCCAAAGCAGCCGGCGGCGAAATGCCTCCAGATATGGGTGGCATGGGCGGAATGGGTGGCATGGGCGGAATGCCCGGCATGATGTAAGCGCCATACACCAAATTTAAAATATTTTCTTTTTTCCGCATCAGATTCATAAAAGGGATTTAATTCTATTTCCCGTCTTTCAAAAGGAATATATTATCTGTAACCCAACTTTGCCACTTCACACAAATCCTTCAGATTGTGGAAAAATATAATTTGACAGTTCAGGTATTTGTAAAAAAGATCTCCCAAAAAATCCTATTTTTGGGCTTGAATTTCAGACGACACTTTCATTCGGACAATAGAACTCGCATTTTTCCATAAATCTAACCCAACTGTCAAATTTAATCCCGACTATTTTCGATATTTTACGGGCATAAAACACCTCTATAGACCGACTGTCAAACTTGGGATCCACCAATTTTTTTCCTTTTTGATAATAGCAGGCGGACGCACCGAAGAGAAGGTAAAGACTCTCTCTTCCTGCCATTGCCGTTTTTGATGCCGTTTTTGATGCCGTTTTCTTAAAACAAGAGCTGGTCTCTGCGTGACTATAACAATGTGCAATATTATAATGTAAAATATATTTAATACGATACAATATAACATGACCTTATCAGGTACAGAGAACAAATAATAATTATGATTGTTGAAAATTTGGCGTTATCCGACACCAGACAGTCAGAACAGGTTCAAAAGCTGGTGGTCTGTGACCAGACTGTCCCGGGTGTCCCGGGGGATCTTTAACTTCTATATGGATCTGGAAGAGAAATATAAAAAAAGAAGTTGAGAGGGGTACGGGACAGGCAGGACAGTTCACTGTCTCTCTATTTTGCTGACTCGTTTTTGGGGTATTATCGTTGTTTCGGTGAGAGTGTGTTGATAGTTCCTCTTAGCATTTTCTCCAGATAATAACCCAACTTTGCCACTTCACACAAATCCCTCAGATTGTGGAAGAATAGAATTTGACAGTTCCAGGTATTTTGAAAAATATCTTCCGAAATCTCCTCATATTGGGCTTAAATTTTATATGACATTGCCATTTGGATAATATATTCCGTATTTTACCTACAAATCTAACCCAACTGTCAAATTCAATCCCGACTATTTTGGATATTTCAGGAGCATAAAACACCTACATAGGCCAACTGTCAAACTTAGGCTGAAAAGTTTTTTTCACTGGTGGCTAAAATTTATATTCACCACCAGATGGCGAAATATTTTCCCTGTTCGACAGATGAATTTTGAGATTTTTTGTGAATGAAACTAGGGTTTGGGTGAAATCAATCGTATTTTTAAAAGGGAAGCAAACATCCCAAATGCATATTTTAGGCTGAACGTGGAGTCATCTGAATGTTTCCAGGAAACCGGACATTCACAGATTTTATATCCTTTCTTATGAAGTCTCCAAAGCAGTTCGACATCAAATTCGAATCCTGTCGATTGCATCTCCTCTAAGTGACTCTGTATTGCAGAAGTGTGAAAAAACTTTGCACCACACTGGGTATCTAAATACGGAAGTCCAAAGAGAAAACGGATGAGTGTATTAAAAAACGAGCTTGCAATTCTCCGAAGGAATGGTTGGTGAACAGAAATGACTGAATCTGGAAGGCGACGTGATCCAATCACAACATCACATTCTGGTAATTTAGAAATAAGAACACTAATGTCATGTGCTCCAACAGAGGTATCACAATCGATAAATCCGACAATTTCAGTACTGGCCTCATGAATCCCTTTGAGAACAGCACCTCCTTTTCCGAGTCGTTGTTTTGAGATGATTGCTTTAATCTTTGGATTATTTTTAGCATAAGAGGAAACAATTGCCGGTGTTTTGTCATTCCCCTCAACTACGACGATAAATGTTGATGTTGGAAATGACTGAACGTATTGTAAAAGAACTGTTTCTATCCGTTTTTCTTCGTTATACGCAGGTATAACTAAGCTAATGTCTGATTCTGTTATTGGCACAGGATTCTCATAGAATTTAGTTCGTCATAACATAAGGATATTATTCGAGATCATATGGATTAGCAATGTATTTTATCTCAAGGATTCTACTATTTGGTTATGACCGGGCTAAAAGAATATCTCAGTTTAAAAGATAATCTGTTAAGTACATTGACACTTTTTTTTCTTCCAATTCTTCTGACATTAATTGCATTTTTTTCCATTCTTTCTAAAAATGGTTTACTTATTGGTAGTTATCATGACCTTCTCTCAAATATGAACCCCTATCTTTTTTACATGCATGATCCACTTTCGCTTTGGAATAATCTTTGGATCGGAGGTTTTCCTGCATTTGGAGATGTAATGGCCGGTAAATTTTATCCATTCCTTTCTCCATTCATTCTAATTTCACAAAATATATTTGCAGTAAATATTGCAGTTATTGTGAATCTGGTTATTGCATTCTTTGCGTTTTACCTTCTGGGTACTCTTATAACGAGGGACAAATTGTTTCTTGCTCTTTCAGGCACTCTGTATATTTTTTCAGGAGCAATGATTTTAAAAATTGGAGCTGGTCATCAGGCTTTCATCTTTGGTTATGCCATACTGCCTTTGCTCTATTATTTCTTTGCACGAATAGTATATCTGAAAGAATATACAGCTAAAAATATAGTACTACTGGCAGCATCTTTAGCCCTAATGTATTTTTCCGGTGCAAAATACCCATTAATATTTGCCTTTATCTTCATGGCTATATATCTCCTATATTTCCTGATAACTGAGCAAAAATCAATAAAATCTTTTTTGATCATTGTTTCCTCTCTGGTATTAGGTGGACTTATTTCTGGGATCTCGTTAATCCCGGAATTGGTTGTTTCAGGAAACTCTGTGAGGATTGACCCAATCGATCCAATAAATGGGGGAGGTTTTGTGTGGAGCAGTTTGGCCTCATATATTTTTGGGACATCAATTGATGCCGGCGCCCTTTCTGTATGGCAACCTGCAGAAAGTGTTGTGCTCATCGGCGTAGTCCCTGTTCTTTTGTTTATAGTTGCTCTTATTTACGGGAAGAGATCAATTGCAATTCCCTCCTTTTTTGCTTTCCTTGTTGCACTAATCTGGGCTGACGGTGGGAATACTATTCTCTCCTTTGTCCATTTTTTACCAGTTTTCGATTCACTCCGTTGCCCCGGAAGGATCTTAGCCACTTATTTACCGATTCTTCTCTTATTGTCCCTTTATGGGGTCAGGGTACTGAAAGAAAATTTTTCAGGAAAAGAGTTGGTCATACCTAATACTGAAACGAAACGAAATATTCTCATTGGTTTAGTGATTGTACTCCTGATAATATTGTTTGAAATACCATATTTGCAGGAGATTCAAATTTCCGGAATTATTGCACTGCTCATATCTCTTGTTTTTTGCGGATTGTTTTATTCCGGTAAATTTTCTGGAGAAAAGATCATTCTTTTTTTGGCGATTGGATTTATCTTGAATACATTACTTTTGCTACCGTTCTGTTCTTTTGGGCTGAGTACAGGTATTCTAACATTTATTTCAGCGGCAGTCGTCCTAATCTGTTCAATCGTGATTTTACTTAAGGAATTTCCGGGAAGGTTAAAATCGGATTACCTTCTGATAATCTATTTGCTGGCAACTCTTCTCATAATGGGTTGGACAATAGGTTACGTTCAACCATCTGACCCGGGTATTGACTCAAGCCCAGCGCACGATGTCATTGCATCAATCAATGGATTATCAACTGAAAATGAACAGGTTTGGATATCCACCACAGGATGGCCAATTTACCATGTTGATTTTACCTACCTTTTCATGAAGGAAGGGATCCATCCATTTAGAGCATATTATGGATACTTCCTAAAAGATCGTCCGGCACAGTCGTATCAGATTGGAGATAAGACATACTTCATTACAGATTATATTGTTGATACTGCTTATCTGGAAAATGGTGAACAAAACCTTCCTGAGGTGACTTTCACTGCCGGAGGTATCCCTGTATGGGCACCTGAATACGTTTTGCCGAATGCCTTTATTATCCGTGGTGATGAGGTAATTTCGCCTGAAATCACGTTATTTACGCCTGATAAAATTACAATGAGTGGTTCTTTCCTGCCTGGAGATGTCGTTGTTCTGAAGAGCAACTACTATCCGGGATGGAAGGTCAACGGGATGGACGCAGAGAATGTTGCAGGTATGGTTGGTCTACAAATAACACAACCTATTGATAGTGTTACATTCTCATTCGAACCACTAGACGTCACAATCGGTGCTGTGTTGACTCTGATTGGCATTGTACTCTGTATTCTTCTGTATTATTATCGCAGGCAGTTTGAGCATTTCCTTACTCCTGCTGAGAAAAAGAACTACTCAGATAAAAAACTAAAGAATACTCCTACCCGGAAAAAGAAGAAAAATTAGTCTTAACAGGCAAAATTTATTTTTTGTAACTGATTTGTGTTCCAACACGGCAGCCCTTCACCGGCAGTGTTTTCGCGAAGGCTAGCGTGGCTTCAAAACCTGTACAGTGGCAGGGATGGATCTCCTGCAGATGACATCCTTCAAGATACTCGCGAGTGGCATGAATCCGGCTGTCTGATGCTGATACCAGGTGAAGTCCTCCGATAATATCTGCAATTCTGTCTTCCCCGGTCACAGCAATGGCAGCTTCAATGGTTGAGCACACGCCAGCGTGAGTACATCCTGCGATGATTACGAGTCCTAGTGGTCCTTCCCATACAAGAGCAGAATCATCAGGAACCAAGTCCGGTATCCAGACGCCGTTCTGTTCGATCTCATCTCCTGCACGTCGCTTCTCAAAGGGAACGGTACTTTCAACGCCACTTAACAGCCAGAGACCGTCAGCAATGCGCTTTGTTCCTGTTGTGGAGTGTGTGGTGGAATAACTGTTTAAGACTGCACTTGGATCGTTGATCAGGACGTTGTTGTTTCGGATACGTTTCCGACGGCACAGCGCAGCCGGATGACAGAAAAAATCAGGTGGTGCTCTCTTGGATTCTGAGAGGAAAGCGGAAAGGGCAGCTAGACCACCGGTGTGATCATAATGGCCATGGGATAAAACGACGGTATCAATTGCTTCGACCGGCGCACCGATTATCCGGGCATTGCTGAGAAACCGCCCAGACTGACCGGTATCAAAGAGTATTGTCCGTCCGTCTGTCTCGATAAGCATGGAGAATCCGTGCTCTCCTGTGAGGGTTGTACCACAGCGGACGCAGTTGTCGGTAAGGACTGTTAGTTTCATTTGTTTATTTCACTGGTATCATGTTGGAATTTCAGGAACTTTGTTGTTCCTGTATTTTTGGCATGCGGTGTGGATGTACTATCACTATCTATGCAGGCCGGCAAGTGTTTATGTAATGCAGCATCTTCTCCAGCCTCTCTGGTATTGGATTTGTGCTGGGATTATATCGGTATTTTTTGTTTTAGCCCTCGCTTTTCTGGCCGCCTTTGGTACCCCGTCGGTGCTGGCGAAGAACGTGCTTGCCGGTGCTGATATCTTTTTCTGGGTCTATGGTTATATCTGGATAACCGGGACAGTGTGTGTGTGTCTGCAATATTTTTGTCCCGAAAAAGGAGAACAATAGAATGAAAACAATATATCCTGCTGAATATGTACAGGGTCTTCTGGATGCGATTCGTGAACGCTGGGAGGTCATTGATGACCGGGAACTCTGGGAGGCGGTGCACCGGGACTGTGTTGCCGATCTCTGTCAGGAAAACTGTGCAGCGCGTTCATATCTGGCAGCGGCGCTGCGTGAGCGTGAAGCCTTTGAATGGCAACGGGATCTATCTGGTCCGGGGCAATTTTCCCGGATAATTGGGCCAGAAAGTCTTGTCAATGAAGGAAGGGGGGAAGAGACAGAATACATATTGACAGATCAATCAATGCATCCTGAGCAACCATCAGTTACCATTCTTCCTGGACAGGTCACAATACATTACTATCGTGTCACCTATTTTAGCACCGAACAGGTTGAGTCCGTGTTTGACCAGTGTTCTCCTGGAAGTTACTCATTTGAACGTAGGCAGGAAGTTGTTGGGAAGAAGGTGCACTCAAATCCTCTCTGAGACACAGATTTCCAAAAGCTGATGTGCCTCATCTACGATTGGAAACTCATTAGATATCTTCATATGATCTCATATCTGATTTGTAGCATATCACTAAAGACCATTACAGATACGAAGAGGAATAATTCATGAGTCAAAAAATGAAATGCCAGATCTGTGGATACACCTACGACCCTGACAAAGGAGATGGACAGGGAGTAGCACCGGGAACCGCGTTTGAAGACCTGCCCGAAGAATGGCGATGTATACAGTGTCGTGCAGCAAAAACAAAATTTAAGGCAATCTAAAGGGTTGGTAAATATGGCTGTACGAGCGATCAATGATCGGGTCTGTGCTGTAGGTGTTATCGACTGGGATCGTCAGGTATTTGACGAGCTTCTCACGCTTCCGGAGGGAACGACCTACAATGCATATATTGTAAAGGGCAGCGAAAAAACTGCACTCATTGATGCAGTTGATGCTGGATTTGAGGAAGAGCTGATCACAAATCTGATCCGGGCAGACATCGCGTCACTTGATTATATCATCTTAAATCACGCTGAACAGGATCACACCGGTGCTCTTCCGATGCTCTATGAGCTATTTCCCTCGGCAACAATCGTGACAACTGAGAAGTGTCAGGATCTCATCAAGATACTTCACCAGATACCAAACCATCGCTTCATGATTGTAAAGGATGGAGAAACCCTCTCATTGGGAGACTGCACCCTTGAATTTCTTGAGACGCCGTGGGTCCACTGGCCGGAGACAATGATGACCTATCTACAGGAGGATAAATTGCTTTTCTCCTGTGATCTCTTTGGGGCTCATTTTGCTACCAGTAGACTCATTGCCATGGATGAACGGATCTGGTATGGGCCAGCAAAACGATATTTTGCTGAGATTATGGTGCCGTTCCGGGCAAAAGTGCGTGATCACCTTGAGCGTCTTTCTTCATATGAAATCGCCTGTATTGCACCTTCGCATGGGCCTGTGCACGCAAATCCGACGCCGATTGTGGAGGCATATCAGGAATGGTCTTCTGAAGAGGTCAAAAATCTCGTCATTATTCCTTATATCTCAATGCATGGAAGTACCAAAACGATGGTCCGGACCCTGACAGATGCACTCATTCGAAGGGGAATTGAAACGCGCCCCTTTGATCTTGGCAGAGCAGACACCGGTTTGATTGCCTCGTTATTACTTGACGCTGCAACCGTGGTAATCGCAACACCGACGGTGCTTTTTGGCCCGCATCCTAAAGCTGCTAATATCGCGTTTATTGCAAATATGCTTCGTGCAAAATGCCGTTTTGTCTCTATCATTGGAAGTTATGGATGGGGTGGGAAAGCTGTAGAGGATCTTTCTGGCATGATCTCAAAAATCGATGCAGAGCTTTTAGAACCTGTTTATATCCGCGGTCAGTTGAATGAAGAGGGAACTCAGCTGCTCGAAAACCTTGCCGACGAAATCTTAAAGAGACATACAGACAATAATCTCCCGTAAGATACGAGATAGCAGAAGGAGGAAGTAACAATGTTTGATGATATCAGATTCTATACCTGCAAAGACTGTGATTGTTTTGCCATCATACCAAATGCAGAGTGTTGTGCTTCAGATGGTGGGTTCTGTGATCCACTCTCTGAAAATATGGAACTCTTAGAGGCTCAGACGGCAGATCCAGCGACCCAAAAGCATGTCCCTATTGTCGAAGCGGTTGCGGGCGGTATTAAAGTCGTTGTTGGTTCAACTCTCCATCCGATGGAGGAAAAGCATTACATCATGGGCATCGGCATTGTTCATAATGGCATGATAGCCCTACAGAAACTAAAGCCCGGTGATGCGCCTGAGGCATTTTTCCCGGTGAATGCACCTGATGCCCAGGCCTTTGAAGTCTGTAACGTTCATGGCCTCTGGAAGAACTAACTCTTCTTTTTCTTTGCAGCACAGCAGATCAAAAGCATAAACCCTGTGCACTGTCTATCATTGTAGGAAGAACCTTATGCATCGTGCATCTGATTTTGCAACGATTGCACATGATATGGGCCAGATACTGAAATTCATCAGTGCTGGAACCTGTGTGCCACTCGTTATTTGCCTGATATATCAGGAGTGGAACCAGTTTCTACCAATGCTGGCCGTCCCATTGCTGCTCTTTTTCATTGGTTCAGTTCTTGGAAAGGCGCCAGTAAGTGGTCGTGAAGCCAGGATATCTCAAGCCCTTTTTGCTGTAGCTCTGATTTGGATAATCTGTGCAGTGGTTGGGGCAGTGCCATTTACGCTTGGCGCGGGCATGCCTTACCTGGACAGTTTATTTGAAGCGATGTCGGGATGGACCGATACAGGGCTTACACTTGCGAATGTCGATGCGCTCTCACATACGCTCATCTTCTGGCGTTCATTGATGCAATGGTACGGCGGCCTTGGTATTGTAGCGTTCACGGTTGTGCTCCTCTCCCG
>Ga0222639_1000498_pt1 | contig 17751 bp, 14 predicted proteins | sample AntAcemetagen185_FD_179863 | JGI IMG/M metagenome (GOLD analysis project Ga0222639, IMG submission 179863) | Saline water microbial communities from Ace Lake, Antarctica - #185 | ecosystem: Environmental > Aquatic > Non-marine Saline and Alkaline > Saline | place: Antarctica: Ace Lake...
AAAGCTGAAACCAGAGAAGAATCAAAAAATCTATGGAAAGCACGCAAGGCAATTTCTCCTGCGCTTTTTACCTATGGCCATGATAAAATCAATGAGGATATTGTGGTCCCAAGAAACAAAATACCCGATATGGTAAAAAAAATAAATGAATTAAGGGTAAAAACAGGCCTGTGTATAGTTAGTTTCGGGCATGCAGGTGATGGGAATATTCATTTCAACATAATGCTGGACAAAAAAAATAAGGACGAACTAAAAAAAGCGGAGGAAGTCATTGATACTCTTTTCGATTATACCCTTGAACTTGGAGGAACTATTTCCGGCGAACACGGAATAGGTATAACCAAAGCACCTTACATTAAAAAAGAAATAAAAGATGTTGAGCTTGCTTTAATGAAAAACATAAAAATTGTTTTTGATCCCAAAGGAATATTAAACCCCGGCAAAATCTTTCCGCATGAAGTTTAATTGAGGCCTAACCCACAGATCATGTTTTCCATGTTGGAATAAATGTTTTTACTGTATCTTTAAAAACATCCCTTCCGAAGATGTAAGATCTTCCAGTATCGCTGTGCGAATGTTATTTTCGCTTTCAATTACGCAACGTAAATTTATTGAACAATATTTTTTACAGATTGGGTCCTCTATGTTGAAATCCCCGAAACATCCTAAATGATCATTATAAGAAACTTCTTTTTTTTTCATATAGTCATCCTATAACAAAGTATTTAAAGCAAATTAAAGTCAAAAACACTCTGCTGTCCTTGAGGGGAGGCCTGCAGTGATACAAAGCCATCCTGAAAAATTCCAATTTAATAATTTTAACATACTATATACTAATATCAAAAAGTCAACATTAACTGGTTATTAAGGCTTGCATCTTTTCAAGAAGAGGCCCCAGGGTTGACTCATTGTCAGCTGAAACAGCTATCCCGTTAAGCAGCCCGGTCTGTATATCGACAACCTCTGTGTCAACAAGGTCCTGTTTATTTAAAACACAAATTAAAGGAATATCGTTCAGATTAAGATCACATAAAATTTTTTCAACAGATTTAATATGATTTTTAAAATACGGGTTGCTGATATCTATGACATGAAGAAGGAGATCCGCATTTTCAAGTTCTTCAAATGTTGCATGAAAAGCAGCCATAAGATCTTTTGGAAGATTCTTAATAAAACCGACTGTATCGGTTATAATAACTTCAATATCTCTTGGAAATTTCAAACGTCTGCTCGAAGGATCTAAAGTGGCAAAAAGAAGGTTTTCCGTTTTCACATTGCTCTTTGTAAGTGTATTAAGAAGTGTTGATTTTCCGGCATTGGTATATCCTATTATAGAAATAACAGGAATGTTCCTTTTCTGCCTTTTCGCCCTTTGTTGTCTTCGCTGTTTTTCTATAAGAAGTACTTCTTTCCCCAGCCTTGTAATCCTGTCCCGGACACGCCTCCTGTGTATCTCAAGTTTTGTCTCGCCCGGCCCCCGGCCGCCTATTCCTCCGGTTAAACGGGACATGGCAGTGCTTTTTGCAATAAGCCGTGGAAGCAAATATCTAAGCTGGGCAAGCTCGACCTGAAGTTTTCCCTCCCTTGTCTGGGCACGTTGAGCAAAAATATCAAGGATCAGCTGGGTTCTGTCTATAATCTTAATATCTATTTTGTCTGAGATTGAACGCATCTGGGATGGGTTCAACTCCTGGTCAAAAACAATAAGTGTTGCCCCTTTCTTGAGAACCAGAATAGTCAGTTCCTGAAGTTTTCCAAGCCCTATAAGAAATTTTGAATCAATTTTTTTACGCTGCTGAAGGATGAGGTCTAACACATCTATGTTGCTTGACAATGCAAGCTCTTTAAGCTCTTCCAGAGACTCCATGGCCATATGTCTCGGGTCTGTTGTAACGCTTACGAGTATAGCCTTTTCATCTCCTGAACCTGCCTTATATAAATGCACTGTATTAGCAAGCTCTGCTTCAATTGCCCTTATAAGTTCAAGACAGCCTATGTCGAGTTGACCTGGATCTAAAGAATCAAGTCTGTATTGTTTTTCTTTTTGAATCTCAGGGAGTATATGCCCGATATGAACCTTGCCGGGAAGGCCATCTGCTGTTATCGTCACTGCGGCAATCATATCCAGTCTTAAAAGGACAAGGTCCGTAAAATCATCTTTTGTAAGCGGTTCGTTTTTCAGGTGTGTATGTATACATCTAAGCCCTCTGAGACGGCCTGGAGCGACTCGGTATTCGCTTATATCCGGAATTAATATACTCTGGTAATCCCCTATGATTACACGTGCTATATTGCCGGAACGCTCTACAAGAATGCCTATTTGACGGCGCATCTCATGGGAAAGTTTGCTTATTTCACATGCAATATCAAATGTGACAACAAACTCAACCGGTATGCGTCGACGATAAAGATTTTCAAGCCTTTTGATCTGATTTGCCTTTAATCCGCTGGTGTTTCCGAAAAGCCTCTTCATAAATCTTTCATATCATAGCTGTCTTCTGATGCGGGATTTTCAAATCTGGTATAAGAAGTTAAGAAGGTTAAAGGCACCCAACCAATGGGTCCATTCCTCTGTTTAGAAATTATTAATTCTGCTTTTCCTCTGTTTGGATTGTTTTCATCCTTATTATATACTTCGTCTCTGTAGATAAAAGCAACAACATCTGCATCCTGCTCAAGCGCTCCTGATTCTCTTAAATCTGACAGCTGAGGCCTTTTATCGGTTCTTTCTTCCAGCTTCCTGTTAAGCTGAGAAAGAGCCAGCACTGGAACGTCGACTTCCTTTGCCAGGGCTTTTAATGATCTCGATATTTCTGAAATTTCAAGATCTCTGCGTTCTTTTGAAAAGCTGCTCTTCATAAGCTGGATATAATCAACGATAACAAGACCAAGCCCCTTGTCTATCATTAATCTACGCGCCTTGGCTCGTATTGAAGTCGCTGAAATATCGGGAGAGTCATCTATATAGATCGGCGCTTCAGACAGAACGCCGGCGGCCTCTGTGAGCCTGTTCCAATCATCCCTGCTAAAAAAACCTCCCTTTAAGCGGTGTGAATCAATCCTCGCTTCAGCACAAAGCAAACGCATGGAAAGCTGTTCCTTGGACATCTCTAATGAGAATATCGCAACAGGAATATTACTGTTTACTGCAACATTTCTTGCTATATTTAAAGCCAAAGCAGTTTTGCCCATGCTTGGACGTGCGGCAAGAATTATAATATCTGATTTCTGCAAACCGGATGTAAGGCTGTCAAAACGACTAAAACCGGTCTCAACACCAGTCAGCAGGCCCTTATTTCCCTCGCGCTCTTCAAGTGTGTCAATATTCTTGCTTATAATTTCGCTTATAGGATAAAAGGCATGTTTATTCTTGTTTTCCGATATTTCAAAAATTGATTTTTCAGCAAAATCTATTAATTCATCAACATCTCCGCGATCTTCAAAACATTGCCTGATAATTTCATTTGACTTATTAATAAGACGCCTTAAACATGCCTTGTCGTGTATTATTCTGGCATAATGCTGGGCGTTAACAGCTATGGGAACAGTATCCACAAGCCTGGCAAGATATGTAGCCCCGCCAATTTCGTCAAGACGGTCCTGCTGCCTTAGAATGTTAGCAAGTGTTACAAGGTCAATAGGGTCACTCTTTGCAAAGAGTTCGAGCATTGCTGAAAAAATTTTTTGATGAGATGATTTATAGAAGTCTTCAGCAGAAAGAATTTCAATAATATCAATAAAGGTAGTGTTGTCTATCAGAATTGCGCTGAGTATTGATTCTTCTGCCTCAAGATTCTGCGGAGGAACTTTATAAAGAAAAGGATCTTTTTTGATTTGAGAGCGGCTGTCGGCCATTTACCTCTGTAAAAACCAAATGATTAATGTTTTTAAAAAATTGATAAGCTCGTAAAAAGCTGGATTATGCCGCTTCGCGGTGCTACAGAAAAAAATAACTTTCAAGCATATCAAAAATCATGTTTCAATGTCATTAGCTCAGACAATTTTATTATTGATAACCACGAACACGAAGGATCTTTTTCTTTATCTTCGATTACTTCGTGTTCTTCGTGGTAAATAATATCGAAGTACGCTCCATATAACACAGTAGATGGGCCTTTTTACGATGCCATCAATTTTATTCGGCCACTATTTCTATTGTTATTTCAGGTTCAATTTCTTTATATACACGGACAGGAACCTTATAAGTACCTATAGCTTTAATAGGTTCTTTAAGCAATATCATATTTTTCTCAATCTCAACATCCTGCGCTGCAAGGGCATCCATAATATCACGCGTAGAAACAGAGCCATATAAACGGTCATCTTCACTGACCTTTACTGTTATCCTGCATACAATATTTTCAAGCCGTTTAGCCATCTCCCCGGCAAATTCTTTTTCCTTTGCTATCTGGAGCTCAAATTTAACTTTTTCCGTCTCCAGTATTCTACGATTTTGAGGAGTTGCCTTCACAGCCTTTTTCTGAGGCAAAAGATAGTTTCGAGCATAACCGTCCGCCACTGTTACTTCGCTGCCTATTATGCCCAATGATTCTATTGTTTCTTTTAAAATTAATTTCATATACTACCTCTATTTATACTTTTAATAAATTCCATAAAAACTATTACTTAAATCAGATGCCCTGCTTTATTCCTATTTTTCTGTAATTCAGCCAAATATCAGAAAAGCCAAGGCATATAATTATAGGCACTATAATCTGCTGAACTAAAATAAGAATGTATAAAAAAAATCTCACTACGGGTGGAAAATGTTTTTTTTCAAAAAAAAACGAAACAATGGCCATACCCTGAAAAAAATATATCGTCATAAAGATGATAAGTCCATTCAAACTAATCATCTTTATGGTTCTTTCAGGTAAAACGAGCATCAACCCGCATCCTATTGCACCCCAGACAAAAGAATCAGGGACTTTCCACAAGTTTAACGAGCCGAAATCAGGATAAAAAAGACCCCTGGCCTTTAAAATCGGTTTTGCAATAAATAAAGTTATCAGGGCTATAAAAAAACTTGAGACCATTGCCATTGCTGGAAAAATTCGCACGATAATATATTGCATGTTTTCAAGTGAGCTTGCAAATATGCTGACGGTTTCCTCTGGCATCCCCATCTTTTCATATAAAGCAATTGTAAGCTTTAAATTTTCCGCAATATATTCCGATATAAAGGCAATTACCCTGACATTAAAAATACTGCTGTAAAAAAATAACCCAAAAATTCCCGCAGATAGTACAAGGCCGCATGAATATAAAACCGTCTTGCTGATAGAAAGGTTAAATTCTATAAGTTCGCTAAGAACAAAACCAAGAAGTAAAAGTTCAATTAAAAAAAATACGTCAAATGATATTCTACCGACAATCAAAACCATCAAAATGATTGACGCAACCAATACTACGGCGCCGGCTTTTCTACCAAGCTTTGAACGATAAAAAAAAATCGGCAGGGGGATAAGCAGAAAAAAAAATAAACCTATAACCGGCAAATATAACGACCCAACAAATATGAATGTTGTAAGGGCAATTCCTTTTACTATATCAATCGATATATTGTCTTGAATGGTTTTAGGCATTATCCCTTTCTCTTTTGAGACAGCCTTTGAGACCTTTGAGAAAATTCAATAATGAAAATACATGAAAATTTCTAATTTTTGAATTAAGCACCGAATCAAATAAAACAGGCTGTTTAACAAAGGCCTACCCTGTAAATCTTTAAATATAGTCTAACGTCCCAACATAAGGAAGAAGTGCTATTGTACGGGCACGTTTGATCGCATGCATCAACACACGCTGGTGTTTTGCACAGGTTCCGGATATTCGTCTCGGAATAATCTTTCCCCTTTCTGTTATAAAATATTTAAGTGCTTTTGGGTCCTTATAATCTATTTCCAGATCGCTGTCAGCGCAGAAGCGGCAAATTTTACGGCGGTTATATACTTTTCTTTTATTATTATTTTTATTCCGGTCACTACTATTTCGTTTTTTTGAGCTATAAGAAGCAGCCATTTTATATCTCCTCCTTACTGATTTCAGGTTGAGCTGTTACGATCTCTACTGGTTTAGATTCGCTGATTTCAGGCTGGCTCTGCTTGTCTTCCGGCTTAGATTCATCAGCTTTATCCTCAGCATCACTTGATTTATCATCAGAAGCTTCAGCTTTGCTTGCTGCTTCGGCTTTGATTGCTTCAGCCTTGCTTGCTGCTTCGGCCTTGATCGCTTCAGCCTTGCTTGCTGCTTCGGCCTTGCTTGCTGCTTCAGCTTTACTTGCTGCTTCAGCCTTGCTTGCTGCTTCAGCCTTGCTTGCTGCTTCGGCCTTGCTTGCTGCTTCAGCTTTACTTGCTGCTTCAGCTTTACTTGCTGCTTCAGCTTTGACTGCTTCAGCCTCAGCAATCTGCTCCTTTATTTTTTCAATATCAGCATTCTTGTCAAACAGGATCGTCATATATTTTAAAATCTTGTCATCAATACGAAAAAATCGCTCAATTTCATTAACAAGATCTCCGGTCCCGCAAAAATCCAAACGAACGTAATATCCACGTGCTCTTTTCTTGATCTTATAGGCAAGCTTCCTGTCGCCCCATTCATCAATGGCTACAAGAAAACCACCCTGCTGTTCAAAAAGATTTTCCAATTTTTCAAAAACAGGTATCCTTTGCTCCTTTGAAAGATCAGGATCAATAATAATAATAGTTTCGTACCTTCTCATTTAACCTCCTTTTGGATATTAAGCCCTGGCAACTATCAAGACCTTTGTTAAACATTCTTTTTGCCTTATTTAAAATTAAACATTTTTCAAGGGTCATTCATTCCAGAGCAAGGAATTGGTGGGCCGTGTTGGAATTGAACCAACAACCTACTGATTAAGAGTCAGGTGCTCTGCCTAGTTGAGCTAACGGCCCTCATATTGAGACCTTTCCAAAGGTCTCCAATAAACATAAAAATCAAAAGAGATTCTTTATCAAGTTAAAGATTAATTGTCAATTTTTTTTGAACGTTTTTTTTTAAGATAGATTATATTTGATTTTTTCGTGGTTTTAAATTAGAAAATTAAAAAAAGCAACAAGTGCGCTTATATAAACTGCAAAAAATCTCGAAAAAGGATAAATTAAATATGAATTTCGAAAATTCTCACAAATTATTCAAACAGGCTTTAAATTACATACCAGGGGGCGTAAACAGCCCTGTTCGCGCCTGCAAGTCAGTAGGCATAACACCTGTGTTTATAGATCATGCTGATGGAAGCACGGTTGTTGATGCAGACGGCAATAAATATATAGAGTATATCGGCTCATGGGGCCCAATGATACTTGGCCACAGACATGTATCGGTTATCAGGGCTCTTGCATCGGTTTTAAACCAGGGGACAAGTTTTGGAGCGCCGACAGAACTTGAAATCAAGCTCGCTAAAATGGTTATAGATGCCGTTCCTTCAATAGAAATGGTCAGAATGGTAAACTCAGGGACAGAAGCCACCATGAGTGCTATACGTCTCGCGCGCGGATTCACGGGCAGAGATACGATAATTAAATTTGACGGGTGTTATCACGGCCATGCAGACTCCCTTATCGTGGAAGCAGGATCAGGCATTGCCACCCTGGATATTCCCGGAAGTCCCGGTGTGCCCAAATCTTTTATAGAACACACACTCTCACTTCCATATAATGACATTGAATGCGTTAAAAAAGTTATGAAGGACAAGGGAGATAAGATTGCATGCATAATAGTTGAACCTGTTGCCGGAAATATGGGGCTGATACCAGCTGTTGACGGGTTCCTTCAGACATTAAGAGAACTAACTGAAAAAAGCGGGAGTCTATTAATATTTGATGAGGTTATGAGTGGCTTCAGAGTAGCATACGGAGGCGCTCAATCTCTTTACGGAATCATTCCGGACATAACATGCCTCGGCAAAATTATTGGGGGCGGGCTTCCTGTAGGCGCTTATGGAGGCAAACATAAGATCATGGAGCATATAGCTCCTCAGGGGCCGGTATATCAGGCAGGTACTCTTTCAGGCAATCCTCTTGCAATGGCAGCTGGCATCGCAACTCTTACACAGTTAAAAAAACCGGGATTTTATGAGGCTCTTGATAAAAAAGCTGAATTACTTTTAAATGGTCTTAAAAAAGCAGCGGAAAAAGCGAATGTAAAGGCAACTCTTAAAAGAGTAGGCTCAATGATGGGGTTTTTCTTCACTGATAGAGATGTCAATAACTTTTACGACGCAAAAACCTGTAATCTTGATCTTTTTTCAGCATATTACAGGGGTATGCTCGAACAAGGAATTTATCTTGCACCTTCGCAGTTTGAGGCCCTTTTTATTTCATCGGCTCATAGCCTGGAAGATATAGATAAAACAATAAAAACAGCGGAAAAAGTGCTGGGTTCTCTCACGGAATAGACTTTAATCTGCCTACCGACATATCGTGCAGAGGAATCAGTATGTCTGCCATCTCCTTTATTTTCTGAGCAGAATCATAGGCTTCGATTACATTTATATGTACGCCTGAAGCAATGGCAGGGCCAGTTGGCGGAAAATTTTTCTCATTACAGCAAAAACCTGTGATAATAGCCTTTCCTTTTGACGTGTTTATCGCAACAGACTGCCCGCCCACGCTGTGGCCTGGTGTAAAAATCAAATCAATGCCGTCAAATATTGTTGCATCACCATTCACCTCGATCACATTGACATCATCAAGAACATCCGGATAATACCTGTGATCAATTGGATGAGGATTTTTTAAAAATTCAAGCTCTGCCTTCTGAACATATGCATCCGCGCCGGCACATTTATAATCATTTTCACAATGATCATTATGAAGATGAGTGTGAATAATCACATTAATATCTTCTGGTTTTAGATTTACAGTTGCAAGAGCATCTTCAAATTCAAGTATTTCAAAGCCGCAGCGTTGTCTTAGTTCATCAGAAACAACAAACTGCTCAAGTCCTGTATCAACGATTATATTTTTATCACCACCTTTAATATAAAAAACATAAATCGGAAGAATAATTCTTTCACCATAATCGTGAAGATATGTCATGACCCCCTGATCTGTTTCATTAGCTCCTACAACAAGCGGATGTATTGTATATTCACGCATGACAATTCTCTCCTTTTATAAATTTTTGCATTCAGTTTTTTTGCTGGTTCAGACTTTATTATATTTTGATGAACTCGTAAAAAGCTGCATTATGACGCTCTACAGCACTTGAAATTAGAATAACTTTAAACAATCAGTCTTCAGTTGTGATTAAATTAAAATTAGAAAACTGTTTGAATGTATTAAAAATCGTTAGCAAAGAACCTGTTGATATATTGTTATTAATAAAAGATTAAATCATCAGCATAATTGCTGTTTTTATTATGGCCGGTTCTTTGTTTACGATTTGTTATACATGAGTTTTTTCTGGTTTTAATTTAATTATAACTGTTGCGATAACCGGCAAAAATTACAGTTGTGTTATTCTAAAGTCACGATTTTAGCTGCAGATGGATAGGTAAAAAGGTTTATATTTTAAAGCTTTCAGATATCCCTGCGAATTGTTTTCTTAATTTCGGCTTTTCAATTTTGCCTGTTGGGTTGCGGGGCACATCGCTAAAAATAATTTTACGAGGTCTTTTGTATCTTGGAAGATCCTCGCAAAATATATCTATTTCATCTTTTGTAAGCTCCTGGCCCTTTTTTACCTGAATCACGGCAGCAGTAATCTCTCCAAGACGCATACTTGGAACCCCGATTACCGCTACATCCTGAATCTTGGAATGAGCCTGTAGAAAATCTTCTATTTCAACAGGATATATATTCTCACCACCTGTAATAATAACATCTTTCTTTCGATCCACAAGCCATATAAAACCATCTTCGTCCTGACGAACAATATCTTCTGTTCGCAGCCATCCATTAATCAGAACTTTGCCTGTTGCCTCGGGATTCATGTAATATTCCTTCATGATCCCTGCGCCCTTTATCATAAGCTCTCCGGCCACGCCCTGCTTAACAGAATTAAGATTATCATCAACAATTTTACATTCCCAGTCAAATCCAGGCAGACCAATAGCGCCTACCTTGTGTTCATTCTCAATACCCAGATGAACACATCCAGGACCTGTGCACTCTGTGAGACCATAATTTGTATCATACTGATGGTTTGGAAATATTTTTTTCCATTCCTTGATAAGGCTTAGAGGAACAGGCTGAGCTCCTATATGCATTAATCTCCACTGATCAAGGTTATATTTATGAAGTTTTATTTCTCCGCTTTTAATTGCAAAAAGTATATCCAGCGCCCATGGAACAAGCAGCCATACAATGGTTACTTGTTCCTCGGAAACAGCTTCTATAATCCATTTTGGTTCAACACCTTTCAGTATGACTGCTTTTGCGCCTACAATAAAATTTCCAAACCAGTGCATTTTTGCGCCTGTGTGATACAATGGCGGAATACATAGAAAATTGTCATTGTGTGTTTGATGATGATGATGATTTTCAAGAAAACAGGAAAATTCCAGATTTCTATGGGTCAACAGTGTTGCTTTGGGCCTTCCTGTAGTACCGGATGTAAAGTAAAGAGCTGCATTGTCGGTTATTTCAATATTAATCCCGGGGTCATCTGAACTTTGCAGGGCAATAAATTTCTGATATGCAACTGCATAATCAGGCTTCAACTCTTCCGGCCCCACAAAAATATAGTCTTTTACGGTTTTACTGACTTCGTCCTTAACCTTATTAACACGCTCAATAAATTCTTCGCCAAATATAAAGGCCTTTGCCTTTGCAACAGAAGCACAGTATTTAATATTTTCCGCCTGAAAACGAAAATTAAGCGGCACAGCCATAGCTCCGGCACGAAGTATCCCAAAATAAATCGGCAGCCATTCAATGCAGTTAAACATCAAATGTATAACCCTGTCCCCTTTTTTAATGCCGATTGATAAAAGCGCCTGGGCTACCTGACTGGCCTGGTCGTTAAATTCATTCCATGTAATTTCACTTCTATGGTTTTTGGCCGGGATGCGCTCTATAAGAGCAGTCTCTTTTCCGTACATACGGGCATTTCTGGCTAATATTTCAGTAATAAGCATCTATTATTTCTTTCTGTCTTTATTTTTCTACTAATTTGTAGAGATGAAGTTGTAAAAAACTGTAATCAATGACGCAGCACATAATATTGATGGCTTCGTAAAAAGTCATTTGTAAGCGACATTGAGCAGTTTTGGAAAAAGATTCAGATCTTACTTTTTACTTGGCCATCTGTAGTTAAATTCGTGACTTTCAAATAACTCAACTTTGGTTTTTTCCGGTTATCGCAACAGTTATAATTAAATTAAAACCAGAAAAAACTCATGTATAACAAATCGTAAACAAAGAACCGGCCATAATAAAAACAGCAATTGTGCTAATGATTCAATCTTTTATTAATAACAATATATCAACAGGTTCTTTGCTAACGATTTTTAATACATTCAAACAGTTTTCTAATTTTAATTTAACCATAACTGAAGACTGATTGCTCAAAAGTTATTCTGGTTTCAAGTGCTGCAAAGCAGCATAGTGGAACTTTTTACGAGTTCATCAATATTATGTATTATTCAAAAAAATTAAAAAGAAAAGGGCAATAATTTTTTCTTAATAATATCTGCCGGTTTTTTCTTGCCACCAGCTGTCACGCTGCCTGATTCCTTTTTAAGTATCGTGTCTGCGATGTTCAGACGGCCTGTAATATTTTCCAGAACCGATTTTTCAATTCCATCAGTTTCTACACTGCTTTTCTTCAGGTCTTTGTTTACACTGGAAGCAATGGCTTTTTTCAAACTGCCCTGCAAGGCCTTCATGCCTTTCTGAACCACGCCTTCTAATCTTGACTGCAACGTATCTGCAAGAGATGAAGAAAGAGCCATGGATGGCTGATCAAGGGTGCCGCCTATTGAAATAATAACATCAAACGCGCCGATATCCTTGAAAACTTCTGTAAGAACAGATGCCTCCTGGCCTATGGTTATTTTTGGCTCGGAAATGGTCAACAAAAAACGGCCTTCGAGATTTTCACCGCTGACGCTGAGTGTAGAGTCCAGATTAAGATATGCTGAAGTAAGCTGAAGTGGCGAATCATCAAAAACTTTGGCGCTTTCCGACTGCAGGCGTAATTTATTAATAATCAGATTGACAGTATCTTCAGCCAGCGTATCCCTGTGATCCAATATTCCGGAAAAAGCAACTTCCCGGGCTGTATTGCCAGCAAATGAGCCTTTTAAATCAAAAACAGCCGGCTTCCCGTAAATGGACGGTTGTGTGGTTATACCCTCAAACTTTCCAGAAAGACTGGAAAAAACAAGTTTTCCCGGTTCCGCAGGCTTTTCTGATCTAACTGAAAAATCCGCCGCTTCAATAAGAAAATCCGGATATCCTTTGATAATCGGGAAATGGACATCTGTGCCTTTTATACGGGGAACATGACGCTGCTCCTGGTTTTTGTCCTTTGTTTTTCCTGCCGGCATAAATTCATTTAATTTTTTATACCATGCAATTGCATTGTTTGTCTTTTTAGCGATTTTCTTTCCAACAAGCACACAAACCAGATCTTCAGTGGAAGGCATTTTAATCTTTAACCTGGACATGACATCCCTGTAGTCTCTGATTTTGAGCTTTTCCAGTTCCTCTGCGGATAAAGATGTCTTCAGGCCAGCTATCTCTGTCTGAAAATCTTTTCTGGCTGTAATCAGGCTGTTTTTTGAAGTGTTAATCCTCTGCCGTAATGCATTGACTTTTTTAATATAGGCGGGAATCCGGGTTGGATCTTCAGGTTTTTGACTTATAAGTTCCTGTAGAGATTTTAAATCAGCATTTAAAGATTCTTTTGAGGGAAGTTTCTGAAGCTTTTTATCCCATGACTGTTTTTTTTCTGAAATTTGTTTGCGGTAATCTGCAAAAAATTCAGAAGACTTAAGATCCATATTTTTCAAAAAATCTTCTGGCTTGCGTTTTTTTAAATCTGAAAGCACAGTAAAATCAGGAAGCACGCATTCTTCTAATTGCGTTTTAACCGGAATATTTACATCAAGGGGTTTTTTGATCCTCTCGTGTTTTTTCTTAAGACTGACAGGCAGTTCACCAGAGGTCTTTCGAGGAGTGTTAAAAGCAATATCCTGCACTCCCATTTTTTCTATAACTATCTTTTTTTTCAGTAAAGGTCCTGCCGCAAGATCAAAAGATACACTTCCTGTTTCCACCGCGTTTCGCATGGGTTGTTCAGGGTCGGTTATCTGTATATTGTGCATATCAATGTGAAATCCGGAAAGCTTAAAATCAAGATCCCCGATATCTACCCGCGCTCCAACAAAAAAAGTAGCCTGTTTTTCCAGAGCTCTTTTAATAATACTGTCCAAAAAGAAAAAATTAAATATTGCAATAATACCGGCTATAATAACAAAGGCTATAAATCCAGGCCAACGAATCATTTTCATTTTTCTACCCCTTCATAGCGCTGTAACGTGAATACCATTTATACAGACTTGATGCCTTTATTAACCGAATGATTTTCCACCTGTTAAAACGTTCCATAAAAATTTCGCGGTATTTAACCACCAGCAACTTTCCACACCAGTAAACAGGGTAAAAAGCCAGGATGGAAAAGATCAGACTCCCCATCACAATTGTGTTGTTGAAACGTGTATAGGGAATCAGAGGCATATTATAAAAAAAAGTCCAGAGCCCTGCGAGAATACCTTTCCCTGTAAGAATAAATATGCCGATCTGATGAAACACAGGATCCAGCAAAAAAGCCAGGAGGCTGAAAACACCCCATGAAAGGACAGAAGCGCTGATGTTAACTCGAAAGAGTAAAATTGCCAGAAGAACTATCAGGTTATGAGGACTGGAAAAAGGTGTAAGGCCAAAAATCATACCAAGGCTGAATCCCAGAGAAATCTGGCGCGGGTCGGTATCAGAATGCATTGCTCTGATAAGTTTAAAAATATATCTTAACATTGCTTACCTCAATTAATCGTTTTTTTTATATCATATTAGATAATTCTGCAAGAAAATTCCAAGCCTTATTGTTTAGCGTTAACCGTTTTTCTGCTCAAATGTCTTCATGAAATCAACAAGCGCCTCTACTGCCTCAATACTTGTGGCATTGTAAATTGATGCCCGGCAGCCGCCAACAGAACGGTGACCTTTAAGACCGCCAAAACCATTTTCAATCGCTTCCTGAATAAATCTTTTTTCCAGGTCTTCGTCTGGAAGACGAAAGGTAACATTCATTATTGAGCGGCTGTCTGTAGCTGCAGTTCCTTTGTAAAAGCCGCCTGAATCCAGGCTGTTATAGAGAAGCTGTGCCTTTCTGATGTTTATCTCTTCCATTTTTTCAAGGCCACCGATTGTTTCCTCAAGCCATTTCATTACAAGCTGAACAGTATAAATCGCAAAACATGGAGGAGTATTATACATTGAATTTTTGGAGGCATAAGTTGTATATTTAAGCATGGACGGCAAGCCATCAGGCACCATGCTTAACATGTCATCCCGGATAATTACCATGCATAAACCAGCCGGCCCGATGTTTTTCTGAGCACCCGCATAGATAAGACCAAATTTTTCCACATCCAGAGGCCTGCACATAATATCTGACGACATATCTGAAATAATCGGCAGTCCATTTGTATCTGGAAAGGTTTTCCACTGGGTTCCCTTAATTGTGTTATTAGATGTTATATGAGCATAAACCGCATCATTATTAAATTTAATACCCTGAGGAATATAGGAAAAACCCTTATCTTCAGAAGATGCCACAACCTTTACCTGTTTTCCCAGAATCTGAGCTTCCTTTACAGCCTTTGTTGACCATGTGCCGGTATTAACATAATCCGCTGTTTTTCCATCCTGCAAAAAATTCATTGGAATCATGCAAAACTGCATGCTGGCGCCGCCCTGGATAAAAAGTACATGGTATTTTTCATCCAGATTTAAAAGCCGCTTCGTTCTTTCCACAGCATCGTTTATTACATTGTCAAACCATTTGGATCTGTGACTGATTTCAACAATCGACATTCCGGATTCATTGAAATTCAAAAATGAATCTTTTATTTCTTCAAGAACGCTAAGCGGAAGCGCAGCAGGGCCTGCATTAAAATTATAAATTCTGTCCGTCTTCATGATTTTTCCTCCAAATATAATAAATCTGAGCTATTAACAAAGGTATTGGATATTAGATAAAAACTGAGCCCCAAAATTGATGGCGCCGTAAAAAGTCGAATAACCCACTTAACTGTCATTCCGGCGAAAGCCGCAATCCAGTAAATTCAATACGTTCTGGATGCCGGATCAAGTCCGGCATGACGATTTCGAGACTTTTTACGAGTTCATCAAAATTGATGGCGTCGTAAAAAGCTAAATTCTGCCATTTTTCTCCCTAATTTATACTTTCCAATTTCAAGTTTCAAGCCGTTAACAACTAACAATTTGTACAGATAGGATATAATATGTCAATCAGTATTTTTGGCTATATCTCATAAGTGTTTGTCAAGTCTTGACAAGCAGCTGATTTATATTTTATTACAAAAACCATTATGAAAATATATAATTATCCTTCAAAAACAGCTGACGCAAGGGTTGCATCGATTATAAATCGAGGCTTAAATTTTAAGAAAAAAGATTACATGGCTGTCACAAGCATCCTTGATGATGTTCGAAAAAATGGGGACAAAGCCCTTATTAAATATGCAAACCGCTTTGATTCTCCAGGGTTGGGCATAAAATCAATTCAGGTAACAAACCGGGAAATCGATGCAGCAGCAAAGAAAGTGGATCGATCCTTTATACGATCTCTAAACAGGGCAATCAGACAGATAAAAGATTTTCATAAACTGCAGACGGAAAAGTCATGGATCAATCTCAACAGGCCCGGCACTATTGTAGGCCAGACAATAAATCCTGTTGATGCTGCTGGAGTTTATGTGCCAGGCGGAAAAGGAGGCAAAACGCCCCTGGTATCGTCGGTTCTTATGGGTGTTATTCCCGCTAAAACAGCCGGTGTAAAACATATATCAGTGGCAACCCCGCCTACAAAAGACGGAACCATAAATCCTTATCTTCTTGTTGCAGCGCAAAAAGTCGGTGTTGATGTAATTTACAAAATTGGAAGCGCCTGGGCAATTGCGGCATTAGCATACGGTACCGAGACTGTAATAAAAACAGATGTTATAGTAGGTCCTGGTAACATCTATGTTACACTTGCCAAAAAAATCGTCGCCGGCACAGTAGGAATAGATATGATAGCCGGGCCAAGTGAAATCCTTATAATTGCAGACAGCAATGCAAACCCGGAATTTATTGCGGCTGATCTTCTTTCTCAGGCAGAACACGACACTCTGGCTTCGGCCATGCTCGTAACAGATTCCAGTGAAACCGCAAAAGCAGTTGCACATGCCGTTGAAAAACAGCTGACAAACCTGTCAAGAAAAGAAATTGCCGCTGAATCTATCTCCATCTACGGTGCAATTATGGTTGTTCCCGATCTTACTGCCGCAATAGAGCTTGCAAACCGTATAGCTCCGGAGCATCTTGAGCTTCATATAAAAGACCCGTTTGATCATGTCGGAAAAATCAAAAATGCCGGTGCTGTGTTTATCGGAGAGTACACGCCGGAACCTGTAGGCGACTATATTGCCGGACCAAACCACGTTCTTCCAACCGCAGGCACGGCAAGATTTGCGTCAGCTCTTTCTGTTGAACATTTTACAAAAAAAACAAGCCTGATTTTTTATTCAAAACAAGCCTTTAAAGACGAAGCAAAAGATATCATGCGGCTTGCAAAAATCGAAGGTCTTGACGCACATGTTAATTCAGTAAAAATCAGATTAAAAAAATAAATAATCGTGTGTGCCGGTATCCAGCTACGGGTGGGCAACTCCAAAGTTAGCCTGGCAGGCTTCATTGAATGAATTGATCTTTTTTATCAGAACCTTATCGTTTCCTCTTTATCCCCTGCAAACCTCGCAAAAAAAATGCCACTCAGACGACAAAAAGATATAGTCCTTGACATTTAACCGTATTCTTATATCATGAAAATAGTTGGACCGTTAAAAATAACGTACAAACGTTTCCTCCTTGCGGTGTATATCCTTTATCTCCAAATGTGGTCTGCTCCCCTAAGCTATAAGCTATTATTTTTTTCAAACAATTGGCTTGTTGTGCAAAAAATTTCATCCTCGAAAAAGAGTGTTATTTTTTGAATACATCAACTCTTTAAAATGAGGAGGGCTATGCTCTTAAATAAAAAACCTTATCACAAAAAACGTATCACAACCGCTTTACTCCTTGCAGCTGGTACAGGAAGCCGCCTGTTCCCCCTGACACAAAAATCACCCAAATGCCTTACCCTTGTTAATAAAACGTCCATATTGGAACGATTGATCAAAAGCTTGAATCAACATGGTTTCAAACGGCTGGTTATAGTAACCGGTCACATGGAAAACTGCATTCGTAATTTTCTGAAAACCCGGGCCGGGAACATTAAAATCGAATATGTTTTCAGTCCATTATACAAAACAACCAATAATATATATTCTTTATGGATGGCTAGGGAACTTATCAATGAACCATTTGTGCTCATTGAAAGCGATCTTGTTTTTGATCCGTCTTTATTGACAAACATGCTTTACCCCGACAGGATTGCCATTGCACGAATAAAGCCTCGGCTGAACGGTTCAACTGTCACAATCAATTCATCCAACACTGT
>Ga0222639_1000513_pt1 | contig 17466 bp, 10 predicted proteins | sample AntAcemetagen185_FD_179863 | JGI IMG/M metagenome (GOLD analysis project Ga0222639, IMG submission 179863) | Saline water microbial communities from Ace Lake, Antarctica - #185 | ecosystem: Environmental > Aquatic > Non-marine Saline and Alkaline > Saline | place: Antarctica: Ace Lake...
TGATGTTGCTGTTGATCTTCTCCTTCAGAAGCTGAATCGTGTTCAGGTCGTCTTTCTGCCCCCGTGCAGTTGCCAGTTCTTCCGCACGATCATAGGCGTCAAGCGCTGCGTTCCAGAATCCGACAGCATGATTAAAATCTGCTTTTCCAAAGGCATCAAGGGCATTCTGATCGTTCCTGCGGGCATTATCCAGCAGATATTCAGTGGTTGGGTTGGCGGCAAGTTGTGCCTGGCAGGCAAGTTTACAGCACTCAGCAACAGATTCCCGGATAAGTGCCTCGCCAGCAGCATGAAGCAGATGTGTTGCTTCGGTCAGATTTCCTCCGGGAAGATTGCTGTTTATTAAGCTCACTGCCCGGTTGACTTCATTCTCTGTCTCATCGTATCTGCCGGACCCGTCAGATTTCTTTTGCTTCCTGACAAATCTCATCTTCCAGGGAATTTTTTCTTTTTTGGGTTTTGATTTTCGTTTAGGCTTTGAAGTGGTTTGTTCCTGATTGGCATTGACTGACGTGAGAGGTGCTTCCGGTGTTTTTTTTGCCCACCTATCTGAACCAGCGTCTGAAATGGTTGGTTTATGGTGTTTGGTCGATTCCTCTGCCGATTGATAGACCGTTTTCCCGATTTTAGGCTTTTTATCAGACTCTTGCGGCGCAGGTTTCAGGTAATCGACATAGCAGGCAGCACTTCTCTCGTCACCCAGGCGGGACGAGACAGCAGCAAGACGGGAAAGCACACTGGGATCGTTGGGATGTTCTTTTGCATAGAGGGAATATTGTTGCAATGCTTTTTCGTAGTCCATTCTCTCTGCATAATTATCTCCAAGTTTCAGAGCATCTTCCGTGTTTGCCATAACGGGCGGTGTGGCGGGTTGGGCTGGATTATCAATGGATTTTTTGTATGGAATTTCCTCAGCAATCGGATGATGATTCGGATCTTTGAGGTTTGTATCTTCAGAGTTGAGAACCGGTCCCGGCTTTTGATTACTCGTTGTTTGTTTCTTTTCAAACAGTTCTTCTTTCAGATTTGGATTCTGGGATGTTGCTTTGCTGAAATATTCCTTTGCTTCTGTATCATTGCCTTGTTCCCTCAAAGCCCGTCCAAGTTTAAACCTGACAACTGGATTTTTAGACAAAAACGTCAGTGATTCCCGGTAGAGAGCTTCTGCAAGAGAATAATTTTCTGCATCATAGGCATCATCTCCCAGGCGGGAGAGTTTTACACCCTGGTCTTCACGAATCATCGTTTCTCACCCTGCGTCTCATTTCCTGAAAGATCCATCCCTGTTGTTCGTTCAATCTTTTTGAGGATCTTTTCTTTTTGTTCGGCTTCTGCCCGCTCCTCATTCAGACTGATTTTATTCAGTGAACCGGCTTTTTTGTCAAAAGGAGTGAAGAGGAAATGACCGGCGATCATACCCAGAGGTATAAAGAAAAGGAGCATTTCAGCAATTGAATTGCCTGTTACTTCGTAAGGAATGAGAATTTCATAATAGATCCATCCGGGAATCAAAAATAGCAGATAATAAAAGATGATGTACTTGATGCGTCTGAGTGTAAGCCCCTTATCTTCGTAAATCACTCCTAAAAAGTATAAGCAATTTAAACCAAAGGCGACACCAAATAGTGCATATGTTAATATACCAAGGTCAGTTAGGCCAAGTATGCTAGTTGAGTCAGTAATGGAACGTATTGGTTCCAGTGTGGTAATTGCATAAATACCAGTGGTTAAAATATATAGTGTCAGGCTACTCTGCCGGAATAAAGCATTTTCCTCTTTTTCTTTGATGCCGGACCGAAGTGCAAAATCGAAGGAAAAGTAACATATGAGCAATCCTGCCAGCATACCATTTATGGTACTGAATCCTTCTGAAACTGAGAAGAAAGTGTTAATAAACCCACCATAGAGGACAGAGAATATCAGAACTGGTGTAAGGTATGGATGATACCTATAGAATTTCATGTCCTGATACTGAACATCATCTGATTCGGGAGTACGTTGTAATGTTCTTAGATATCGACGCCCTGCATAAATCCCAAGTATCGAACAACCTAATGCAATATTGTAAAAACCAATGATAGGATCTGAAGACGACAGGTGAATTGCCATCAATCCCCCAAGAAAAGCACCGGCGATTGCTCCTATCAAACAAAAAATGACGGGATTCTGACTTTTTTTACTGATTGACTTTTTCCATCCTACAATAAGAAGCAGAACGAGCAAGAGAATCAGTATGATTATCCCGGTCCCGGTAAGGAGCTGTTCTTTTCCTTCCATTAACAGTTGATTATACTGAGGTGATGAAAAATCCGGGTCTAAAGATAATGCCATCTGATAACAGTTTCTGGCATTATCCACAGATCCTGTCTTTTCAGCAAGAACTCCTAAATTATTCCATGCGAGAGCGTTCTGCGGGTTCTCATTCAGTGCTAACAGCAGATAGGACCGAGCCTGTTCATAGTCGCCACGTTTCAGATAGGCGTGGCCAATATTAAGGAATACTTCCTCAACTAGGGTCGGATCATTCTCATAGGCTTTTTCAAAACTCTCAATTGCCTCATCATAAATCCGTCGTTTCATCAGGTACATGCCACTATCGAACCATTCTCTGGCATACGCCGGATTGGTGGCGGGTGCCACTTTTGCTGTGCTTTTTGTTGCCGTTTCAACCGCTGCCGGTTGCGCAGCAAGCACCTTCAGTTTCTGCTGGGTAGTACCAAAGTCCGGGTCCCGCTGCAGAACGAGCACATACGCAGACTTTGCCTTATCTGTCTCTCCGGCGTCCCGGTAGAGATCTCCCAGATAATCAAGAATCGCCGGAGATGAGAGCCCCCCCCGTTCATCGGAGACGTCAAGCAAGAACAGGATCCCCTGCTCCGGGCCAAACTGTGTGGCAAAGGTCCTGGCACGACCAAGCACCGCTTCGTTATTATCCGGTTCTCTCCTGTATACCCGGTCAAAAATATTCAGCGCATCCTGAGTATACTCCTGTGCCTCAAGGCATTTTGCCTTCAGAATCAGAGCATCCGAATTATCCTTCTCAAGTTCCAGTGCATAATCCGCCTTGCCATTCGCGGTAGAATAATCTCCCTTCTGATACCAAACTTCACCGATCAGAACATGGGGGAGCACCATGTCTGGAAAGATACCACAGGCTTTTTCATAATAGCCAATAGCACCATTATAATCTCCTTTTTCAAGGCACTCGTCACCGAGATTAATATTATAGGTGACTGAATTCTCTGTCGGACTGGCACCGCCCGGAGAACAGCACAGGCAAAAAGCGACTATACAAATGGTGGCAAGTAATGCTATGGCTCTGCCGGATGTGCTCACTGAAACCATGCCCCCCTTCATGTAATTCACTTTATCGTATTCTGGTATTTTATGAACAGACCAAATTCTGTTCCTGAAACGATCTGTTCATCCTGAAACATCCTCAAAAGAGAGGTTGTTCACCCTATTCTGTCTCGATACGGCGTTCAGTCACTCTCAGTTCTGCTTCCTCAGGATCAAGATCGCCTTCTTTAACAGCATGGATAGCCGCCAGAATCTCCTGGAGATCCTCACTCTCTTCAGTGCCGACTGTCATCGCTTCGCCGGTCATCTGCGTGATCTCAGTGACGAGAGCGTCCCGGTCCTCTCCTGCCAGGTTCTTCTTAATCAGCCATTCCTCCACCTGGTCCGGTTCAAGGGCAGCAATATTTTCCCAGACCCCGGCAGACTGCAGATCCGCTTCGTGCTCCTTGAGGATCAACAGATTATTGACCGCCCGGAGTTCTTTTTCAAGCTGAGTCTGGGCACTCAGTTTCATCTCCCGCTTCTTGGAGATCGTATCGATGCGCCGGGCAATGCTGAGCTCTTCACTCTTTGACTGAACCGCCTTTGCTTCGTTGAAGAGATTTTTAATGGCAGACTCAAGACGGCGAGACTCCTCCTGAACCGTTTCCACTTTCGACGTCAGGCGGATCTCAAGCACCCGGAGATCTTCGATTCCCATACTGTCAAGAGGATTCTTTTTACCAAAAAGGTTGGAGAAGAATGCCATGGCCGTTTTCCCTCTCACTCGTTCTCTTCAAGTGCGCTTTCAAGACTCCTCTCAACCGACAGAATATTTTCTGCCTCTTCTACGTCGATTGACCCTGACTCCACACTGCTCCAGGCATCAATAAGCTGGCGTTCAGTATCGTCTAAATCGGAATCTGATTCAGCCACATCCATGAAGAAGATCTGGTTCAGATCGTCGATGATATTCTCAAATCCTTTCCCGGCAAGGTTCACCCGGATAAGAGAACGCTCGAAGTTTTCAGGAGTGATGCTCTGAATCTTGCTCCAAACCTCGGTTTTTCTGAGATCCTTCTCATACTTCTTAATAATGACCAGATTGGAGACAAACATATACTGTTTGTGCAGCACCATGAAGTTCTTCACTTTCAGTTTGGCCTCCATGTCAAGCTGCTTGAGTTCCTGGGCAAGCATCTTCTTTTTGATAAGGTCAGTGCCTACGCCTTCCTGGAACTTTCTCTTCTTATCCTTCTCGATCTTCTCGATCTCTTTCCTGAGCCGGTTGATGCGGCTCTTGAGTTTCATCTCTTCTTCCCGGAGTTCACCGATCTGGATCTTGTCCACGGGGTTTTTCCTGAATGTGTCCATGATGCCCATATTGTATCAATTTCATTTTATGTTGTGACACCTTATTAACTTTCTCTCCATAATGGAGAATAAAAGAAATAGCTAATTTGTGTGAACATCTGTTTTGGAGAAACCATTTTATAGATAATTCACCCAATCCCTACTAATGGACTACATTGTCTTCGTCGATTATTTTTCAGACGCCGAACGCAAGCGTATCGACTACGCTGTCGAACGCTGGCGGGGTAAGGCTGATGTTTCAAAACCAAAAGGAACCGCGATTCTCTTTCATAATCAGGATATTGATGGGTTCCTGGAGGATCTCTGTTCACGGCTTGATAGCGGATGGGACCAGGTCAGGGTGTTTGAGGCAGCGCCGTATGAGCCTGATATGGCAGCGCAGCGGGAAACGCTTCAATACCATTCTGCTGAACCGGGGGATATGATCCGGAAGTTTCTGGGATATGTCATGGCGAAAATTAACGCACAGTATGAACAGCAGACCGGGGATGTGATGCTCTATTCTGCCTCGACAAAGAAGGGACAGGCACGAATTGAGATCCGGGTTACTGACACTGAAAACGGTTCAGACACTGTGGTTACCGTCAGCGGATACGGAAAAGCCGGGCCTTTTGTCCGTGACCGGATAGATGAGGAACTGCGGACGTTTCTGGGGGAATAAACAATGTATCGGGAAGACACTGACTGTATTCAGCAACTGGCAGCACCGGCAAAACGGGTGCTTGGTGAAGGATCGTTTATCGGCAGAGAACCGTCTGAGCGGCGTATTGGGCTCTGGAACGAGATAAAAATGAACCGTGACCGGTACCTGGACGGCGAGTGCGGGGCGTTCCTTCCCGATATGGACCGCCATTTCCGGGGCCTTTTTGATGCCTCACTGCTTCTCCTTGGTAGTTCTTTTGCTGAAAACGGCGACGACTTCCCGGCAGCGACGGAATTTTTCACCCCACAGGAACGTGCTTCGTCAGGTCTTCTTGAAAAGAGCCGGGTATTTGAGATCTACTCAGACCGCGAACTAAAGATAAAACTCCTTCATAAGGACAAAGAGGTGCTTGAGGTGCTGCGCCGTTACTATCTCTTTGGAAATACTGAGGTCGAGGCAGTGCTTGACAACCCGGACATCCGCCTGAGTCTGAAGCACTATTATAACTGGAAGTGGTCCAGCCTTAAAAAGCGGATTAACAACTCTGTTTCGACGTTGATAACTGAAGTGGATTATCTGGTTCCGCTGGTTGAGTACTGGAACAAAGAGAGCAGACGGATTGCCGATGTTTCAGGAGAGAATGCCCGGCATGAGGCACTTGGACGGGTGGAGGCACAGGAGTCTGCACTTCTGGATACCATTACTGAGCAGGAAGAGACGATTGAGGAGCTCCGTGAGACTGTTGGCGAACAGGAAAAGCGTATCCGGTCAGCATTTGCTGCCGTAGATCTCGGAGACGACGCCCGGAGCCGGCATGTGACTCTGGGGGAGGTTAAGCAGTACGAGATGAACTTCCTTGAGCGGATGGGCCGGAAACTGAGTGACCTGACATCATTTGAGGATGTCAGATACCAGACGGCCAAGTCGGACGAGCAGGAGATGGCAGACGCTCATGAACTGGCAGCAATATGGGGTCTTTCTTCAACGGACCGGGACAACCTGCCAAAGAACACCTGCCTGACCGTGGCATTTGAGGAGAAAAAACTTCTGGGGAAGAAGAAAGCTCTCAGCGCGGTTGCAGCGTTCTTTTCCCGCCCTGAACGGTATGCGTCCGCTGCCTTTGACACCGACCCGGCAGGTTCACGGGATATCAACCCGCTTCTTGACCGGATGCGCCGGGAAGCGAAGAAGAGCGGTACAAGAACGCTCCTCTGCATCGCTTCTCCGACGGGCTTTGACCACCTGGCCCGCTCCTATATCGGCAGCGATACGTTCTATCAGAATTTTTCCTCACAGTATCTCTCGGTCTGCCTCCTGGATGTGGAAACGGCTGAGGTGATCTATCATCCGGCAGATACCGCAGCGGTGGCATGGGCGAAAGTCTGCCACCCGGAACTGCCTGCCGAGACGGAACTGCGGATAGAAGAAGAGGTGGAGGACGCGGTTTCAGCGCAGTTTATGAATCGTTCCTGGGCGGTTTTTGATGAGATACAAAAAGAGATTGACGAAGATCCGGCACTTGTTAAGCGGTTTTTCTACCAGTACGCAGGCGTGCATGATTTCACGGTCCGGCATGTGGATGATGTTGGTCTGGTAATGATGGAACACGGGAGGCACGGCTTATGAAAGTGGACCTGAGCGGTGTGCTGTCAGGCGAACTGGACCGGATACGAAAGGAGTATGAAGAGGCAAAGTCGGCAGGGGACATGGATTTAGCCCGGCAAAAGGCACGTAACGTGGCAGATTTACTGCGACAGATGGCACAGAGCACTCCGGCACGACAGACCTATTTCAATAAAATCGCTGTGAAATGGGAAGCGATTGCCGAAGGGAGACCGGTGCCTCATCCGGCTACTTCTGGTTATACGGCGACTGAAAGCTCCGGTGATTCCGTGGATGAAGAGGAAGGGTTCAGGAATAAAGCCGATTCCCTGATAACAAAATCTGATGTGACCTGGAATGATATCGGTGGACTGGAGCGGGTCAAACGCCTGATGATGGAAACCGTGGTGATCGCGGGGCTTCAGAAACCTGCGGCTATTAAGCCATGGAAGGGTGTTCTGCTCTTTGGTCCGCCGGGAACCGGGAAGACTCTCCTTGCCTCTGCTGCCGCCGGCAGTCTTCAGGCGACGTTCTACGACGTGAAGTCTGAGAGCGTGCTCTCGAAATATTTCGGCGAGTCCTCAAAACTCATCTCGGCGTTGTATGACTCTGCCCGTGACCATGCTCCTTCGATTGTTTTTATTGATGAATTTGATGCCCTTTCGCAGGCCCGTGGTGATAACACTTCAGAAGCGACCCGGAAGGTGCTCTCCAGTATTCTGACGCATCTGGACGGTCTTCAGGATAAGAAAAGCGACCGGCTGTTGCTCACGCTTGCAGCGACAAATACTCCCTGGGAACTGGATACGGCGGTCCTCTCACGCTTTCCCCGGCGGATTTATGTGACGCTGCCGGATAAGGACGCCTGTGCCGAGATCATGGCTATCCACATGAAAGAGCTTGATGTGAAAAAACTTGACCTTCCGGTTCTTGCTGAGGAGTGCGTAGAGCGGCGTTATTCCGGGCGCGATTTGCAGAACCTCTGCCAGCAGGCGATGTGGCATATGATCCACGACAAAAATCAGAACCTGCATAAGCTAGCCGAACTGCCCTTTGCGGATCTGCAGAAACGAAAGCTGAAGGTCCGGCCTCTCCAGCGGGAGGATTTTGACGAGGCGTTTGATAGGATTCACTCGCCGGTGACAAAAGCTGACCTTAAACGATTTGATAAGTGGAACGAGACCTACGGAGAGGTTTGATACATAAGGGAGGGGGTCATGGGGGCAGACGTCTTTTCTCAGGTTGACAGGTTTCTTTCAGACCAGAGCATGAGCGATTGGTACATGAAATATGCCTGGTCTAATGATTCATGGAACGCCGGATTTCCTGAAATTCAGTATCTGGAAGAGACGATCTCACAAGCTGCCCGACAGGATGAGATCACCGAGACACACCTTCAGTCTATTGCGCAGTGGGGTCATCTGATCTCCCGGCCGTCACTTCGTGAGGGAACCTGCGTCCCTCTTTCTCTCTACCGCAATGGCTATCCAGCATCATGGATCCGGTATGATCCTGCCCGGTGTATGGATGAACTCGACCGTTCAATCGTCAACTTTGGGCCGACGTATCTGAGCATGCTGCTTCGGTTCGCGATGCCCAGTATGTTTGGTACGATGAATACCCGGATTGTTACTGTCTATGGAGACGGTGACCAGAATACACAAGGAATGGGCTGGTTTCACCTATCAACCCAGAAGGGAGGCATCCGGAAGGATACAGGATGGACGTTTGAATATGCTACCTGGATTCATATTCTCAGGTATATTGCTCAGCGCCTGAACGAAGAACGTATCCCCTGTCCCCATCCTGAACGTTTTGTTACCACACAACTCAGGGATAAAGACCAGTGGGTCGCAGCAGACGTGGAGATGGCTCTTTTTTCCTATGCCAGGGAAGGGCTCTGAGAATGAGTCCGGTATTGTTTGGCTTTCCGGTGGAATATCTTATCATCGGCGTTCTCCTGCTCGCTCTGCTGGTGCTCTATCTGCTTTATTCCCGCCTTTCCGCCACAGTGGAAAAGCGGGCTTATAAGGTAGCTGAACGCTGGCGACGGGATGAAATTGCCCGGATTGAACAGAAGAAGGAAGCAGAGATGGAGAGCCGGGTCAATGAGAAAGCGGGGATTTTGTTTCAGTCCTGGCGGCAGAGTGAGGAGAAAAAGATTCGGCAGGATGCGGTTGCCAAGAGCCAGGCGGTGACGAAGGGAAAGATCACCGAGCATCTGATACCTTATTTCCCGGCCTTTGCCTACAACCCGAAGGACGCCCGTTTTCTTGGTTCGCCGGTAGATTTTTTTATTTTTGATGGCCTTTCAGAGGGGGATCTTAGTGAGATTGTTCTCGTGGAGGTTAAGACCGGGAAGAGTCAGCTTTCAAAGCGGGAGAAGCAGGTGAAGGAGTGTGTTGAAGGTGGCCGGGTCCGGTATGAGGTAATGAGGCATGGGTAGATTTATTTCAAGTTCATCAAGTTCTACGGATGGAAACACAATTGCATTTTCATATTTAAGCCAGATAATTCTTATTGACTCTAATAAAAACGAATTGTGGCGAAGAGAGTTTGAAAAAACAATTTCAGATTTACTGGTTTCATCGGATGGAAGTGCTGTTGCGATTCTTTTTAGAAATACTATCGTTTTAATAAATCGTAACGGCGAAAAATACTATGAATACACAGCAGATTACACTATATCCTGTTTTGCCATTTCATCACAGGGAAATGTAATTGTCTTTTGTTCTGGATCAAAAATTTATTACCTGAAACTTGGAAAAAAATTGAGGGAAATTAAACCTCCGTTTTCTTTTGAAGAGGACGTTTATATTTCACTTTCAAATGACGGTGACAAGATTGTAGTGGCTTCAGGAGTCCATCTCTGTCTCTATGAATATAGTGACAATTTAAACTGGAGAGCCAAATTAGAAAGCTCAGAACATTTTACGTTTAATAATTACGTTAGTAAACTTGTTTTTTCTGCGAAGAGTGATGCAATACTTGTAGAAACAATACTTAAGGAAACTGGTGACTGTGAATTATGGCTTTTCAACAGTAATGGTGAAAAGTTGTGGTCTCAATTAACCAAGGATCGGGTTAAGGAGATTACGATCTCATCGAATGGGGACCGAATTGGTGGGATTTCAAAAAGCGAGATATTTTTGCTTGATCAAAATGGCAATGAATTATTCCGGAAACAAACAAAAAACGTTGGTCAAGGCGAAAAAATATCGATGTCGTCTGATGGGGGATCCATAATTGCAGGTTCTGGATTATCTCTCTATTTTTTGGATCGAGATGGAGTCTTGCTCTGGGAAAAATTCATTATTGGAAATTCTGTCTGTAGTAAGCTATCATATAGTTCTATTTTACTTGATGTTGCAGTATCCTCTGATAGCAGCCAGATTATTGCTTCTTATGATGAAGGAGTGGTTAGTTATGATGGTTCAGGAACTAAATTGTTTGAAATTTGTGACCCGAATTACAATGTTTGTGAAACGAATGACAATTTAAAAGAATCAACAACAGATGTGTATTTGCCCTCCCGTCATGATTTTCAGAGAATATTAGTTACAAAAATCAATACAGCTTCGACAAAAGGAAAGCCATTTATTGTCGTGAAAGCAGGTGAATTACATCGTCTTGCCGGAGGATATCCAGGTCCCAATCACCGGATGCCCACCTGTTGTAGAGTAATGTACTCGCTAATGGAAATACAGGACAAGATAATTGCTAAGCCAAAAAAAGGATTTGGCGCAACTCTTGAAATACAATATCTTCTGCCAAGAACTGGTATGAGACTCAACACGAATAATGACCCGGTAGAACCAGAATCGTTCTCAACAACAATTCCTCCTAAAGTCTCATTAGAACCAAAATCGTTCTCAACAACAATTCCTCCTAAAGTCTCATTAGAACCAGAATCGTTCTCAACAACTATCCCTCCTAAAGTCTCATTGGATTTAGAAAATCCCAAAAAATCATTAAAGGCAAAGATTTCATTGCCTGATCACAATGGGTCTCAGAAGAAGATTTCAGATCTAAGTTTAGAATATTCTGAGTTCTCAATAGTAGGAACTGGTGGTTTTGGACATGTATATAAGGCAAAACGCAAGGATGGAGTCGTAGTTGCTGTAAAAATTCCAGTTCTTGCCAGTAAAAGTTCTGGTCAGATCTTTTTAAATGAAATTGAAAACTGGAAAAGGTTAAAACACCAGAATATTGTACAAATCCTTGATTGTAACATTTATCCCTATCCGTACATTGAACTTGAATTTTGTGAAAACTCTCTTGCCGATTTTGAATTGCCTTGTTCCATTGAGGAAGCTGCATGGATTATATTTAATGTATGCGAAGGTCTCAGGAGTGCTCACAAAAACAATCTCCTCCATCGTGACCTGAAACCTCAGAATATTCTTTTGAAAGATGGGGTTGTCAAAATAACCGACTGGGGTCTTTCACGTCTGGTCTCCTCAACCAGCACAACAACGTCTGCCTCGTTCTCGTCGGTCTATGCTGCTCCTGAACAAATCACCAGTAAACCCAAATCAGCGGCTACCGACATCTGGCAGGTCGGGGTAGTGTTCTACGAACTTCTGACCGGGAACCTGCCCTTTGGCGGGGAATCAATGGTTGAGATCGGGATGAGCATTGTTCAGGCTGAACCCGTTCCGCCATCAGAACACAACCAGGACGCAAAACCCTTTGATACCATCATTCTCAGATGCCTTGAAAAAGACCCGAAGAACCGGTATCAGTCCGTGTCGGCACTGCAAAAGGATCTTTCAGAGGCAATGAACGGCCAGTATGCACATCTTCTGAAACAGAGTGTTTCAACGAACGATATGAAGAAATCTGCCTGTTATTGTGGTGAACTTGTACTCATCAACCTCACAACCGGCCAGCTTTCGTCAGCGTATCGGTACGCTAACGATCTGGTCCAGTACGCAACCGGGGATGTGCAGGAGATGGCAAAACGAATTGCTGCTATGATCCAGCTTAGGATTCAGGAACAGACCGGTGAAACAATTCCGGCAGAACTGTTGCAGATGGTTGAGATGCTGGTGCATAACGTCAGGATGGGTGTACGATGAATCCCTCTGGCTCAGGGGGATTGGTTTTGACAAAACGAAGAAATGAGAGAGAATTACTGAGGGATTTACTATGACCATACGATACTTCAGAGGCCGGCGGGGAGAATTCATCCATGAACGTGACCAGCTCAAAGAGGTCGCCGGGATTGTGGAAGAGGAGTTTGACGACGAACCCGTCTATCTTCTGACGAACATCAAGATGCCACGAAGTGAGATCGACTGTATTGTTCTGACCCGGAAAGGGCCGGTCATTCTGGATCTTAAATCATACTGTGGTGAAATCCACGGGAGTCTCTATCCGGAAGAACCCTGGTCGGTCCTGACGCCGGAAGGTGAGGAAGTCCTCCTAAAAAAGAACCTTGTTGACCAGCTGAAGACCGAACGAGGGGAGTTTAACCGACGGTTTCAAACCATCCGGGAGACCTTCTTCGACGAGATCACCGACAAAGAAGCCGGACGAATCGGAGCCTGGGGGTACTTCCGGGCCGGGAGCACCTTCCCCGACGGCCAGATCAGCCGGTGGGATGCCCCGTGGTTTGCCGTTGTCACCGCCGATAACCTTGCAGAACAGCTCAGATACATCAACAACGGCTATGAACTGTATAACACTGATCTTGATCTCATTGTGCAGGAACTTCATCTCGAAGAGTATGACTTCGGAAGTGAACGGCCGGTTCAGGCAGAAACCGTTCAGACACCGGCCACCCTGTCTCCGACAATACCCCCGCCGGTTGTTGCCACACCCACAGAACCCATCGCCCATGAACCACTACCAGACCCTAAACCACAGCAAACCCTCAGAAAAGAATCCACCCCCGTCTCTCCACCACCATTACCCCCGGTTCAGCTGCCGGACCTCCCGCCGGGAGAACCCTGCCTCAACCGTGATATCTCTGAAGAAGAAGTAATCCAGACACCAAAACCGCTCTCAGAATCACAGAAACAAGCGGTTCTCTCACAAAAAACCTATGTAAAAGTCAATGCCGGTGCCGGAGCCGGGAAGACCGAGACACTGACCCGAAAGATTGTGCATCTCCTGCTCGTCGAAAAGGCTGACCCTGCCTCAATTGTCGCCTTCACGTTCACCCGCAAAGCCGCACAGAACATGAAGAGCCGGATCTATAGCCGGGTGGAACAACTCGGTGGTATCGAAGCATGTGCCCGCCTGGGGGAGATGTATGTCGGGACGATTCACAGCTATTGTCTGCGTATCCTACAGGATCACTGCGGATACCGGAACTTCAATGAGATGGACGAACATCAGGAGATGGCGTTTCTCATGCGGGTCGGCCGGGACTGCTTTACGGTGAACCGGGGGAACTACGCAAAGAACTGTACACAGTTTATCGACTCATTTAACGTGGTCTATGCCGAGATGGCAGACCGGGACGCCCTGCGGACGGAAGCGCCGGCGTTTGCCCTCTCGGTTGAAAAATACGAGGAGCAGATGGACCGGTACCGGGTGCTTTCATTCAACCGGATGATCGATATCGCCATAAAGCAGATCGAACAGGAACCCCGGCTCACCGCACCGGTCCGTTATCTTATCGTGGATGAATACCAGGATATCAACCGGTCTCAGGAATATCTGATTGAACTCATTGGAAAAGACGCCCACATTTTTGTGGTCGGCGACCCCCGGCAGACTGTCTACCAGTGGCGGGGTTCAGATGAACGCTGTTTCGATGAGTTCGGTGCCGGGAAAGATGTTGAACTGGTCTCCATTCAGGAGAACCGGCGCAGCGGACCGGCAATCATCGATCTCGCCAATGCCATTGCTGATACGTTCAACGCCGGTTATGATCCTCTGCTGCCCGTCCGGGAGAGCGAGGGGGATGTATGGCTGGTGGAACATCCTTCTGATCTTGAAGAAGCGATATGGATTGCCGACAGAATTGCAGAGATGGTTGGGAATGGTTCCTGCAAATACCGCGATGTTGCTGTGTTATACCGGAGTGTAAGCAATTCGGCTCCGGTTCTGATTGAAGCACTCAGGAAGCGGGAGATTCCCTTTATTATCGCCGGAAAAGTAGGTCTCTTTGACCGCCCGGAGATCCGGACCGTTGCCAGATGTTTCCTGTGGATTCCTGAGGACGGGTTCTTTGAGGGTAAAAAATACAACGAGATCTATGTTGGTGACGAACTCCTGAAAAGTGCGGTGTTCAACTGGAAGGAAGTAGTGGGGGACGGTGTTTTGCCGGAGACCTATGAGGTAAGCGTCAGAGCGTGGCGGGAGAAGGCCCGGTCCGGCGATTATGCGAACCTGGTCTCACTCTACTATGAACTTCTGGATATTCTCGGCTATAAGTCTCTTGACCCTAACGACCCGCTGCAGGCTGTTGTCATGGCGAATCTTGGGCGGTTCAGCACACTGTTAAACAATTTTGAGGCGGCAAACCGGTTTGGCGGAACGAAACCCACGTCAAAACAGCTCTTCGAATGGCTGATGGAATACGTGAACGGCTATGGAGCTGCCAGATATGAGGAACAGCAGGTCGATGATATCCGGATGGTTGATGCGGTTCAGATTCTGACGATTCACCAGGCCAAGGGTCTGGAATGGCCGAATGTGTTTGTGCCGGCGATGAGTGCCTATCGGTTCCCCCACAGTAAATCAGGATCAGAACGTGACTGGCTGATTCCCCGGCACCTGTTCGATGCGAAAAAGTACGAAGGCGACCTTGCCAGTGAACGAAAACTCCTCTATGTGGCACTAACCCGTGCCCGTGATACGGCGGTCTTAAGCTGGTTTTCGTCTATGAAAAACCGGGAACGGGATGCCGGGGCATTTGTAAAAGAAGTGCTTGATTCAGGCAGGGTCCGGGAGATCTCCCCCTCTGAACCTCTGGTCTTTCCATCGGTGGAATCAGGCTCTGAGGACGATGATCTCCGGACCTTTTCGACGGGTGAACTGGTGGCGTTTGGCCGGTGCCCCTATATGTACCGGCTCCGTTCAGTCTGGGGTTATCAGTCAGGAATTGTGGAGATGCTTGGGTATGGGAAGGCACTCCACCACTGCCTTTCAGAATCGGCACGAAAGATTCAGGAAGGAACCCATCCGGTCACTGCGGTCGCCAAAACAGTGGACGAGCATTTCAGTATGCCGTATGTAAACGCCGGGAAGATGGAGAAAATTAAGAAGGGTGCCAAATCTCAGCTTGCCCGGTTCGCGAGTGATCATGAAGAAGATATGCGGATGATAAAGAACGTTGAAGCCCGCCTGGAGTTCCCGACCGATTCTGCGACGGTGATCGGCAGGGCTGATGTGATTCTGGATGACGGTGGTTCGATTGAGGTACGGGACTACAAGACGTCTGATGCGGTAATCGCTCCGGATGAGGCGGCATTTCAGGTGCAGTTGTATGCTATCGGGTTTGTTCATGCCGGAGAGAATGTGTCCAGGGGTTCGGTTGCCTATCTGCAGGATGACACCGTAAAGAAAGTCGATGTGGACTCAAAGGCCCTGAAGACGGCTGAAAACACGGCACTGCGGTATCTTCAGGCGATCAACCATGACGATTATACTGCCCAGCCAGGTAAAGCCTGTATCCGTTGTGATTTTAAGAGCGTGTGCCGGTGGAAAGGATTAGAGGGCGTTGAAGGTGAGGGGACGCAACCTGAAAGCGTACCGGTGCCGGAGGCATCAGGCCGGTTAGAAACGGTCCCTGTTGCTGCCGTAGCACAGGACCGGGAGTTTGTTTCGGCCTGTGTTGCGCTGAAACTTGCTTTGGAAGAAGAGAACCCGGCAAAAGCGGTTCAGGCACTGAAGAGGATGTCTCCGTTTCTGTCGGGGGAGAAGGGCCGGCGTGCTGAGCGTCTGGTGAAGCAGCTGTCTCTCCGGGAGCAGGAACTGGGCGGTGTGCCGGATGAGCTTCGCCGGGAGGCTGAGGGGTTGTATTGATTGGAAATGGCTGTAGAATGACTGCATAAAGAACGCTTGAAGCTTAAACAACATTCAAAGCTTAAATCAAACGTAAAATGGAAAAATAAATGGGCCCGATGCGATTCGAACGCATGACCCTCTGTTATGAGCCGAACGCAACAATATATGATGAAATAATTCAGGACTTAAATTGAAACCCTACTTCATAGATTTTTTTATATCTGTGAAAACGGTGGGTAGGGCATTTCTTAACTTAAGCTCAGAAATATACATAATTCCTTTTTCCATTCTATTTCGGTTATGCATTGCAGGATAAACTATCAGTTCCTGATTTTTTTTGGATGATGATATTATCTGACGTCCGTTCGTGCCACAATTAATCTGAATTTCAGCTTCTTCTAACTTAAATCGAGTTTTGAGTGGCTTTATAAGATGTCCCTGTTCTTCCAATGTAAATTCATTGGGCAGAATCCCATTAATACCCCAGTTAAGGAGACCAATGGCATTATGTCGATTCAAAGTATTCTGAACTCTCTGGTTCCAATAGTGCATAAGGCAATCATGACATGCTGAATCACACGTACATCCATGAAGTAACTTCTGAATTTCAGAAAGAACATCGTCAGTCATATCCAGAAGACCAGATGAATATCCGGCACCACTTGAGAGGCTGTCATACAAATAGATATCAACAAACACTTTATCATCTGTCCTGTGAATACGATGACCTCCATTGAGGTCCGTAAATTCAATATCTAATGTTCTGCTGGCTGCAAGTAGGAATGCTTCTGTTAATGTGACCGCAGCACTTTTAATCCAGAGTCCATCATATGGTGTGTTAATTAGGTCCGGGTCAAGCTCAAATTCGAACACAACCATATCTGTTGCAAAAGTATGTCCCAGATATACCGTTTCAGGAGAATGTTGGCAGGCTGGAAGACCCCTCGCAGAATATGGCCTACCTGCACCTTTTAATGGAGTGGTCGACTCATCATCCTGATTTCCATTTGCTGATTTTGGTTGGATCACCTCAGCAGCACCACATTTTTTACAAACAGAGAATCCGTTTCCATTGATGCCTTTGTTGATAATCGTAATTTTATCCGGACGCTTTGCAACCTTTAAATGAGCACAACCAATCTCTTCCATGTCGTGCGTTGTTGGCTCTGCAAAGTAACACGGTTCTTCAGCATATGAGTATTCAACCTCTGCCCATGCTTCAGGGATGCTCGTATGATTTCGTGGAGCAAAACCCCATGGTTTCAGCATTTTCCTGGACGGGGTCAATGTGGAGTGGCAGAATGGGCAGACATCATCTTTTGGACGTTCTGTAGACGTCCAGCCACAGTATGGATCTGAACACTGGTATAACTCTGAATAATACTTAGAATCGCTGAAATAACTTTCCGCCGGATTTTCACGGCTTGTTGCAAGAGAGGAGGAGCTATAAATTCCACCAACTTTATATGTCTTTTTATCCACAACCAGTATCTTTCCTGGTGCATACTCACTAATTGCGATGTTTAATGCGCGCTCCGGTTTTTGTGAAATTTTCCCTTTTTGATTCTCAATATAAAATCCAACGACATTTTGCGGAAAGGAAT
>Ga0222639_1000520_pt1 | contig 17334 bp, 9 predicted proteins | sample AntAcemetagen185_FD_179863 | JGI IMG/M metagenome (GOLD analysis project Ga0222639, IMG submission 179863) | Saline water microbial communities from Ace Lake, Antarctica - #185 | ecosystem: Environmental > Aquatic > Non-marine Saline and Alkaline > Saline | place: Antarctica: Ace Lake | collected...
TGAATCGTTACTATTTGAATATATAACAGTTTTTGTAGTTGAATCACCGAGAGCTAATGAAACATCTATTACATTTTTGGAAATTGTGAAAGCATCTTCAGAAATTTTATTGTTATAAACAAATTCACTGTATTCACCAAAATCACATTCTCCCCATTTGATTTTAAAATATCCAGAATCGTCTGCATCTGAATTCCAATCTGTTCCCCAACTATTTTTTACAATCCAACATTCCAATGAATCTATCCAACCGGTAATCAATACTGCATGTCCACCCACTTCGTCACCATAAACATGTTCATACACGCCATTTACATAAGCAGGAAAATCTGAATAAACGGTAAATGAAGCGGAAACCGGATGACGATAAACAGCATTTTTTATATTATTTACATCGGCAATATTTGAAGTAATATAACCCCAATCTGGAATAGTAACAGCATTAGTTTGCCAGTCGGCACAGCAATCGCTACAAAGAGCATCATTCTCTTGATAAGGAAAACATTCTTCATGTGCAATTCCACCTTTACTTATAATAAAATCTAATGCTTCACCAACATTATAACCGCTATTAGCATCTGCATTGGGATTGCAAGAGATCAAAAATTGTTCAGATAGATCTATCGCAGAATCAGGCATAGAATTTTCTATTTTCCACCATGCTTCAAGTTGACCAGTTGTAGAAAATGACCAGCAAGATCCAGCACTTCCTTGATCTCTCACTGCTGTTACCCAATTTACACCATTTTTATTTCGCCAATCAAATTCACTTGGTAAACCTTCAATCGTTTGTAAATTAATTACTTTCCCTTTTTGTAATAGATGTGGTCCCCTTTTATAATTACATAATTTTTTCTGTTTTTCTTTGGATAAACGAGTAACCCAATTTTCGCCAGCTTGCCAATTTGCACCTTTTTTAATGATCGCTTGCTGGATTTTTTTTAGTTCACTCGTTTCTGAAAAAGCAACCGTAACAAATAAAATCATAGTTAAAAGTATTAATAATTTCTTCATTTTTTTATCCTTCTGTATCTTTCATTCTGTAATTTTCTTTTCAAGTATGTATTATATTAATTTTTATTATTTTTTCCAATGAGAAATATCACAAAATAAAATTGATTGATTGGTTAACTGGTTAACTGGTTCATTTGCTGTGGAATGCGTTCATAGTTATTTAAATTTAATCACTTCGTGATTTTCTGTTTTTTGTCTTCATTTTCTATTCTCTATCAATATTTTCAAATAAAACATTTAAATAAATAAAGAAATTGATTATATTACACTTGTTATGAAAAGAATTCCACAATTATATTTTTACATTTTTAGAGAACATTTAGCGCCTTTTTTCGGCTCTCTATTTATTATTTCATTTTTATTTTTAGCACAATATTTGATACAACAATTAGATAAACTAGTTGGAAAAAACTTAAGCCCATTTGTAATGATCGAATTTATTATTCTTAATTTAGCTTGGGTAGTTGCTCAGGCGGTTCCGATGTCTGTTTTAATATCTACTTTGATGGCTTATGGAAGATTAGGTGAAGATAATGAATTGACCGCACTAAGAGCTTCTGGAATAAATTTTAGTAAAATAATTAGCCCCTCACTTCTTTTTGCAACCCTAGTAACAATTTTTCTTATATTTTTTAATAATAATATTTTACCTGACGCAAATCATAAAGCAAAATTATTGAGAAGAGATATTTCACGAAAGCATCCAGATCTTAGCATTGAGGCGGGTTATTTTTTAGATGATATTCCCGATTATCATCTATTCATAAGAGAAAAGAAAAATGATACTTTAAAAAATATTTTAATTTATCATACTACAAAAAACAACGAACAAGTAACCATTTATGCTAAAAATGGTTTATTAGAAGTAATTGGGGATAAAGTCATACTTAATTTGTACGATGGAGAATTTCATGAATTACAAAGAAATGAATCTGATAATTATCGTATTCTAAATTTTGATAAACATAAAATTGTAATTCCAGTTCCAGATCTATTATTAGAGCATAAAAATTCAAAATATCGCGGTGACAGAGAAATGAACATTCAACAAATGTTTGAACGTGTTAAAATAAGCAGAAAATATAAAAATGATATTGAGTCAAGAATGGCTTATCAATTTAAATTAAATAATTTAGATACTACAAAATCAAAATTATCAGATAAAAAAAAGATATTGACAAAAGCGATCAAAGCTTATCAGGAAGATTCGTTAAAGTCAAATATCACTCAGGATAAATCTATATTCTATAAAGGGAAAATTAAAAGATTAAACAATTTAAAAAACAAATTAGAATCAAATATCAAAATTTATGGTGAGCATACTAAGCAGGAAAATAAATATTTGGTGGAAATACATAAAAAAATATCAATGCCTGTAGCTTGTATTATTTTTGTTTTAATTGGTGCACCGCTTGGAATGTTGTCAAGAAAAGGAAATTTGGCAGTTGCAGGATCGTTTAGTTTAGTTTTCTTTTTTGTATATTGGGCTTTGTTAATGGGAGGTGAACGACTTTCTGATAGGAATTTTATGTCTGCTTGGCTGGCAATGTGGAGTGCAAATATTATCGTTGGAAGTATGGGATTAATTTTGACTTGGTTTGCTATTCACGAGAGGATAAATATTAATATTCTTAAGTATTTTAAATTTAAAAAGAATAAAAAATAGGTAATTTATGAAATTAAAGTATATGGAGAAAAAACCAAAAGTTGCAAACTCTGCAAAGATCTTTCCAAATGTTATGATCATTGGAGAAGTTGAAATTGGTGAAAATGTAAATATCTGGCCTAATTCTGTATTAAGAGCTGATATAAATTATATTAAAATTGCAAAAAATACAAATATTCAAGATGGCACGGTTATTCATGTTGGGTATGGAGATGATGTAACAACAATTGGTGAAAATGTAACTATAGGACATAACTGCACAATCCATGGATGTGAAATTGCATCAAATACTTTGATAGGAATGGGAGCAATAATTTTAAATGGAGCAAAAATCGGTGAAGGATCTATTGTCGGAGCCGGTGCATTGATAAAAGAAAATTTTATTGTGCCAGAACGAAAATTGGTCGTTGGAGTGCCAGGAAAAATAGTTCGTGATATTAATGATGAAGAATATGAACGAATTTTGGATTCGGCAAAGGAATATTTAGAGTTATCAGAAAATTATAAAATAAAGGAATAAAGATGTTAGCATATTCAATTATTGAAAAGAAACAAGCAGGAAAAGAATTAAGTAAAGATGAGATCAAGTTTTTTGTTATTGGTTTTCTAGAGAAAAAAATTCCAGCTTATCAGATGTCTGCACTTCTAATGGCAATCTATTTTAAAGGATTAACAGAAAAAGAAACAGCTTCTTTTTTGGATGTTGTCATCAATAGTGGCGAAAGAATAAAATTCAAGAAGACTGACAAATATATAGTTGATAAGCACTCTACCGGTGGTGTTGGAGATAAAATTTCAATTATTTTAGCTCCACTTTTGGCTGCTACAGGGAAAGTGAAAATCCCCATGATCTCCGGAAGAGCTTTGGGACATACTGGTGGAACATTGGATAAACTGGAAAGTATTCCGGGATTTTCTACAAACATGAACATCGAACAATTCAAAAAACAGACAAACGAAATTGGCTGTGCATTAATTGGACAAACTGACGATATCTGCCCAGCTGATAGAGAATTATATGCACTACGAGATGTAACAGCTACGGTGCGTTCAATTCCAATGATCTGCACTTCAATATTAAGCAAAAAAATTGCTGAGGGAATTGAAGGATTGGTTCTGGATGTGAAAACGGGAAACGGAGCATTTATTCAAGAATATAATGATAGCTTGAAATTAGCAAAAAAATTGAAATACTTTGGTGAAAATTATGGTTTAAAAGTGAGAGCTGTAATTACTGATATGAGTCAACCATTGGGAAACAAGATTGGTAATTGGTTGGAGATAGAAGAATCGCTTGATGTATTAAAAGGAAATGGTCCAGTTGATGTAAAAGAAGTAACATTGGAATTAGCTCAAGAATCTTTATTGATGGAAAACCCGACAAGAAATGTAAATGAAATAAAAAAAGAATTAAATGATCTAATAGATAGCGGAGCTGCTTTTGAGAAATTAAAGGAAATTGCAAAGAAACAAGGAGCAGATATCTCATTTTTAGATAATCCACAAAAATATAAAAAAGCTAAATATATTCAAGATATAACTGCAAAAAATACCGGATATTTACACAAAGTAAATTCGATGCAACTTGGATTAGATGCGATTGACCTTGGAGCTGGACGACGAACGCGTGAAGATAAAATTGATCCTGTTTCCGGCATTGAAATACATAAAAGGATTGGAGATAAAATAGACAGAAATGATCTGATCTTTAGAATACATTCAAATGACAAAGATGCAGTAAAAAATATAGAGAGAAAAATTGAATCAAGATTGGAGTTATCGGAAGAAACAATCACAAAGAAAAAATTGATCATTGAGAAGATTTAAGAATTAGCAACCAACAAAAACTAACAATATAGATTCTCATAAAAAACGCGAATAATGTGGATTGGGCAAATTAACACCGATAAGAATGTATATGGTTTTGAGGTTAGGGTTTTATTTTTAATCACTTAGTGATTTCAACAATCTAAAATTTCTAATCTTTAATTTCTAATCTCCGTTTCCCGCCTTAAATAATTTTTTTAGTTCGTGTTTGTTCGTTGCTAATATTATTCTAATTAAATCACAAAATGAATGCTTAGAAATCCGGAATTATTATAATATGATTCCCTATTTGTTTGTTTAATTTTTTGTATGTTATATTTTATTTCTAATAAACTTTTATATTTAATAGATAAATTCACACCTTTTCTATATGAATAAAAACTTAAATATTTTTTATTTGATAAATCGTATCTATATTCAAAACGCTGAGAATACATTGGTCCAATATTAACTGATAACTTTTTAAATTTACTAAAACCAGATAAAGATACTTTATATTCAAACTTGTCATTAGTCAACTCTTGATAAAAGTTCTCCCAATCAAGAAACCCCCTATCTTCCCATCTGAGAAAGAATTGAAAATTCGTTCCATATCGATGATCAAAGAAATAACTAAAACTTTGATTTAGTTTCAATCCTCGAAATATCATACTATTTATATGAACAGATGGCAGGTCTTCATAATCATAAACAAAATAATTAGTGTATATTTCCTGATGTGAACGCCAAGTTACCCTGTCCGGTATATTTAAAACCAGATCAGATCTCAATGAAAATATTCTATTCCAATGATTTTGAGCCGATCTTTGATGCCACAAATATACCAAATGATGGAAATAAAAATTACCTGATATTTCAAAATGTAAAAATGAATTGAATTTGTGCCTCCATTTCATATCGATAGAATAAGATAATTCATCTCTATCATCATAATTAGAGGTATCCGGTGTATCAAAATTTAATAATGAAGCGTAATATTTAATCTCAACACTATCGTTATTTGAAAATTGATATGAGGATTTAACTTCAAGATTTTTTTTGTCAAAAGTATATCCGGCAGGTAAATATATTCCTTCAGATGTGGCTTTTGAATTATTCTGTTTGTATTCATTCGATAAATAAAATATCGTTTTTAACTTATGAAAATTATTTGTTAATTTGATTTTATTGTTAAACTCAAACTTTTCATATGTACGACTGACCATAGAATCGGAATAGACAAATCTGTGTCTATCATTATTTGAAATATATTCCACATCATAATTCATTTTTGAATTTGAGAATAACGGAAAAGTCAAACTATTACTAATATTGTATCTCTCATTTAATCTTTTTTCAATATTATTTCCTGATTCATCAACAAAATATTCTCGATTGATGACCTTGTATTTACCTTCAATTTTGTTTTTTACATCATTAGTAATATCTGTGTAAAAAATGAGTTTATTATCAAATTTATAATTTTCTCTTTTTTTAGTTTTTTCATAATTCAAGTTCGTAAATGGTTTCAGATTATAATTGGAAGTTGGAAGAATTTTAAATTTGACAAAATATCCATTATCCTCAATTTTCAATCTGTTTTCCGATAAATATCCAGTATCGAAAATATATTTCAAATTGGGTTTGAATTCATTTGATAATCCGACTAACATTTTTGAATAATCATTTGAATAATTTATATACTCATCACTCAAATTAAAATAATTTAATTTTATTCCACTACTGAAGTTATGGAATAAGTATCTTGATAAATTTATTGACGAATTCAACTCATTTTTTATTTTAACTTGTTGGTTACTTTTTGAATAAATTTTACTATTATTGATAATTTTAGCTATAAAAAAATATTTTTTATAAGATAAGTTAGCTTTTGAAACTCCATTAATTTTATAATAGTCATTCATTTGTTCCATGCGAACATTTGTAGTATCAAAGGCATACACTTTCACAGAAAATATTAATCCAATGAATACGGCCATTATTATATTTGAAAATTTCATGTTATAATACATATTAGATTATAAATTATATATTTTAGATTTTAATCCCAATAAATAATTAAAAATTCAATCTAGTTTGTTTTGTGTGGTTTTTACTATCTTAGTTAAAATATTTATAATTCCTTCAATTTCTTAATTTTTGAACTTTTAAATTTCTCAATTTCTTAATTTCTTAATTTCATAATTTCTTAATTTCCTATCTTCTTGTTTCATTCGTCAACATTTTTAAATTATTTTTTATCTCATTAGAAATATTAAGATCTTTCATTTTCCATTGCCAATTATTTTCTGTTTTCCCGGGAAAGTTCATTCTTGCCGATTCATCTAAGTTTAAAATATCCTGCATTGGAATTATTGACCAAATTGCTTTTGATCGCATTGCTAAACGGATCAACGACCAAGAAATATTTTCACCATTAAAGTCAGTAAATTTGTAAACATTTTTTTTATCGTTTTCAGTCGCTTCATTGTTATACCAACCGAGTGTTGTGTTGTTATCGTGTGTCCCGGTGTAAACGACACAATTTTCAGTATCATAATTTTGGGGCAGGAATTTGTTATTTTCGGAATCAAAAGCAAATTGTAAAATTTTCATTCCCGGAAAATTAAATTCATCTCTTAATTTTATTACCTCATCCGTTATGACTCCGAGATCTTCAGCAATTATCGGCAAATTGTCTATTTTTGTTTTCAAGAAATTAAAGAAGAATGCCCCAGGTCCTTTTACCCATTTCCCATTAATAGCCGTTTTTTCTTCTATCGGAACTTCCCAAGCAGCTTCAAATCCACGAAAATGATCTGCCCGAATATAGTCAACCATTTTCAATGTATGCTTAATGCGATTTACCCACCAGAAATAATCTTTTTCCTTTAATATTTCCCAATTATAATGTGGGTTTCCCCAAAGTTGTCCTGTTTTACTAAAATAATCGGGTGGAACTCCAGCAACTACTTCTGGTTTTCCTTTTGGATCTAATTTAAATATGGAACGATTAGCCCAAACATCAGCAGAATCATAAGAGACAAAAATTGGAATATCACCAATAATTTCAATATTGTTGGCGTGAGCATATTCTTTTATTTTTTTCCACTGATGAAAAAATAAGAATTGTTCAAATTTTATTTCCTCTAATTCAGATCCATTTTCTTTTTTCCAAACAGTAGATATTTCATTATTATTTTTAAATTCTTTCGGAAAATCAATCCAACTCTTATTTTTAAACCCCTTCTTTAATAATAAAAAATTAGCCGTATATTCTATCCAAAACGATTCTTCTTTAATAAATATTCCAAATTCTTTTTTAAGGACATTTCTATTTAAAAAATTGTTGTAAGCAATATTCAGCAATTGCTTTTTCCTCTTGAATTGATTTTTTATTTTGCTTTCTAATTTTGAAATATCATTTTGAGAAACCAATTTTTCTTTCAACAATTCTTGAGGACTGATCAACATTGTATTGCCCGCAAATGCAGAATTGCTTGCATAAGGGGAACCAAAACTATCTGGAATTACAAGTGGAAGTATTTGCCACAATTTTTGATCTGTTTCTTTTAAAAAGTCAACAAAATCATATGCAGATTTGCCCAGATCACCAATTCCCCACATTCCCGGTAAGGAAGTTGGATGTAGCAAAATTCCATTTGAGCGATTATATTTTTTGATATTTTCTCCTTATATATTTTATTCAATACTATTAAAGTTAATCAATTTTTGGTTAAATTGAAAATTTTAAATTAGAAAAGAATAAAACATAAATAACGTAGATTATGTTGATTATTGCGAATTTTTACTTATACTTTTTACATATATTTTACAAAGTTTTTCACAAAGTCCAAAAAATTCTTCTCTTGGTGGTTTTTTTCACCTATGTTGATCTGCGTCATCTGTATTCTATTAAAATAATTAATAATAATTTGTGAATTGATATAATTTTTTATTAAATTAAAAAGATGATCAAGAGAAAAATAAATAAAAGAATAGGTGTAAAATGAAAAAATTTATCTTTTTAATAATTATAGCTATTTTAACGAGTAGTTGTAATTTATGGAAAAAAGAAATAGGGGTAGTAATTGAGTGGAAAGTAGTTAGTGAGCAAGGGAGAAATGCTGAAGTCCCGGCTGGAGTGCGATATAAAACATTTTCAATAAAAACCGGTGAACATAAGGTATTTAAGAAGAAAGATTTCATCAAAGAAATTGATAAATTAAATATTGATAATTTAGAATTGCTCTTAAATAAAAACCAAAAAAATAGATGGCGGATTGACAAGAAGAATTTAAAAGACATTACTTTTGAAACAGTGCTTCCCGAAAATGATAAAAAACAAGAATATATCAACCTTATAATTCCAATCATTTATCAGCCATTTCAGGTAATTTTTACCGATATTGTTGATGGAGGAATTGATAGAGATGATATATTTAATAATATAAAAAAAATTGCAAATACTAACGATTTATACACATATATTACTAATGGAATAATAAAAATTTCAAACAAAGACGACAAAAATTGTTGGAAAAGACTTTATAACATTACCGAAACATCATTATTCAATAAAATATTTGATAGAATAAACGATTTTTATGATGAATTTTTGGCTTCAAATTATTATTCTGAAGTTGAAGATTATGATGTACATTTATTATTATCAAAATATGTTTATCAATTTGACAATGAAAAATTAGAACCGTTGGATAAAAGATTAAACAATTATAAAAATATCGAAACAAAAATATATATTCCAAAATTAAATTTTAAAAATGATACTTTAATGAATTATAAAAATTTAGAAATATCTTTTATTGATAGTTCTGAAAAAGAGATAATAAAATTATTTGATACTAAGTAACGGAGGAAAAATGAAAAGAAATATTCTATTATTAACAGCAATAATTTCAATTTTTGCATTTAATTCACTATTCGGACAGGAGATTTTGAGATATCCTCGAAAGTATAATATTCCGAGTAATGAAAATGACCTATCACCTGTAACAGAAAAAAAAGATAAAACTTTTGCCAATTGGATTGTATATTCTCCAATAGATGAAGCAAAAACCTACACTAACCCATCACCAAGTAGTGCTGTAAAAAAACAACTGAAATATATGGATTATTATTATGTAATTGAAGAAAATGGCGAATTCGCTCACATCTATAAAGATGAAAATGTTCAAGGAAGAAGTCTTTCTAAAGATGCTATAGATTTTGGATGGATACATAAGAGAGAATTGTTATTATGGAATAAATGTCTTGTTACATCTGAATATAATATTAACAAAAAAGCGTTGATCGTAAATACTGTAGAGACGATAAAGGGTCAAGATATAAATGATCTTAATTATGTAAAATTTAGAAATGCTCCGTCCAAAAATGCCGGTTTTACTGGCAATAAATCGCAGATGTTTGAATATTATTATGTGTATAAAACCGATGTTGATTCCGAAGGTAATGAATGGTATTTATTATCAACAGCAGATTTTATTGCATCAATTAATGACAGAGAAGAAATATTGGGTTGGACAAATAAAAATCGTTTAATTGATTGGGATTCCCGTATTGCCGTTGAACCAAATTGGGAAAAAGAAGCTCAAAAAGAGAGAAGAAGCAAACAACAATTGGTTTTTTGGGCAGACAAGGAATCGTGTTTGAAGTATTTTTCTTCAGAAAATTCAATATCTGATACTATGAAAATATGGGATAGGGATAATCTTAAAAAAAGAGCAAATGGATCATTGCCAAGATTTCCACTTTTACAGAATCCGGAAATAATACAATATGAAAATAAAGAGGTAAATATTCTTAAAGCCGGTATTATTGGTGATGTAAAAAACAGAGAAGAAACTGTTTTTTCAGCAGAAAATTTCTCAAAAGTAATTGACAAAATTACTAAAAAACTTATTAAGAAAAAGAATGTAAATGTATTCTTTGTTATTGATGCTACAAAAAGTATGCAGCCATATTTTGGTTCGGTCAAAAATGCTATTACAAAATTCATGTCTAAGATCGAAGAGAAAAACAGTAATAATAAGTTCAAGTTTGCAGTAGGGATTTATCGTGATATTTCCGAAGGTGAAGAGAAAGCTTTTAAAGTAAAAGAGTTTGGAAACACAAAAGATGTTTTAAATTTTTTAAGTAATGTAAAAGCAAGAGATATTCATAATTATACATTTACCGAAAGCATGTTTGACGGAATAATTAATTCTCTATACGATTCTCCTGTTGACGCTGACGGTACAAATTTTCTAATTGTAATTGGTGATGCTGGTAATCACACAAAAAATGAAGTTAGTAATAGAGAGAAAATGGAGATCATTGCTGACCTGTTAAACGAATATGAATATAACTTCTTATCATTCCAAGTTCACAATAACGGAAATAAACAAGAGCTCGAAGCTTCAGCAGAATTTGTGAATCAGTTTAAAGAAATTGGGAAACTATTTGGTGAAAAATCAAAGCTAGATATTAATATTGAAGGATTTGAAAATTATAAACCTGTATTAATTAAAGATGGTGAAAATTATAAATTTCAAAAGAATACATCTTATAGAATTTTCAATATTTATGGTTTACAGAAAGGAAATAGTATTTCAGCAAAAGAATTAGAAAAAGAATTAACTGACCAATTAGTCGGTTATGATGATTTCGCTCGTGATTTTATTGATTTCGTAAGAGATAAGATTTACAAAAGAAAAGAAAAATTGGTCGATAGAAATTGGGGTACATTCAGCCCCGGCTATTATTATTTACTTAAAAATGCTGGAATTACGGACAAAGAAATCGAGGCATTGGAGAAGAATAGTTATCAAATGTTCGTAGAGGGTTGGGGACCGATAAATATTGAAGGTTATTCATATCCTCTAATGAAAAAAATATTAATATTTTCTCAAGATGAATTAAATAGAATAAATGTAAATATGCAAAATCTATTCCAATTTAGTACTTCGGAAGCATTTGTAAGATATATAAAAAGTCAAGCGAAAACATTGTTAATAGTTCAACGAAGCGATATTTCAATTAATGAATTGTTATCTCAAATAATTGGTTTGCCGGTTAGATCAAAACTTTTTGAGGATATTACTTTAAAAGATATTAATCACTTAACTGAAGACGATTATTTTAATTTAACCAAATACTTAAAGATCAAACAACGAAAAATAAGTAAAATTCTAAAAGATAAAGATTTCAAATATCAATTTATGCCTGATGTAAATAGAGCTTCGGTTTTCTATTGGATTGAAGAAGATGTTATGCCATAGTTGAAGAACTTTACCGCTGAGACGAAAAAATTGTAAAATAAAAGAAACGCTCGAAAAAAATTCGAGCGTTTCTTTTAAACTTTATACTATACAAAGCATTGCCTTGTATCTACGAGTATTATTTTAATTTTTCTTTTTTCACAACAGAAAGATACAACCAAACACAAATCCCAGTAAATAGAACAGTTCCCAACCAAGCAAATCCTGAAACATGAGGCCACCAATTCTTATTTGCTGTAATAAAAATAGGTATAGCGACAAAGATTCCCATTAATGCTTCGCCGGTAATAAGACCCGATGCAAATAGCAAACCTTTTTTCTTTAATGCTTCTGACTTATTTTTTCTCTGTGAAAAATGAGCGATCATTCCACCAATAAAAATCGGGACTGATAGCGTAATTGGTAAATATATTCCAACAGCAACTGCTAAAATTGGAACTCTAAAATCAGAACCACGCTTTTTCTGTATCAGATCGACAATAATAATCAATATTCCAATTATTCCACCAATCAATACAAAATTCCAAGGTAGATTTCCTTGAAAAACGCCTTCTGCAACGGATTTCATCAAAGTTGCTTGTGGTGCCGGTAATGTATCTGAACCAATTGTATATGCAGTATGTAAAATATCCAAAGTCAATCCTAAAGATAATGCAGCTGAAATAGTTCCGACAATTTGCATAACCTGCTGTTTCCATGGTGTGGCACCAAGTATATATCCGGCTTTTAAATCCTGCATATTATCACCTGCAATAGCGGCAGCACTGCAGACCAGAGCTCCAATAATTATTGATCCCGCAGCTCCTTCTACACTTCCGGTCCCAAGTATCGCCACCAACAATAATGAAGCAAATAAAATTGTAGCAATCGTTACACCGGAAATCGGATTATTTGAAGAGCCGACCAAACCAGCCATATATCCAGCAACAGCAGAAAATAAAAATCCAAATATCATCATCACAACCGATAAAAGTAATGCAACTTTCCAACTGTGAAGGACATCAATATAGATAAAAAATACAGGGATAATTGCAAATAGTAAAGCTGTGCCAACCCATTTAATTGGAATATCTTTTTCTGTCCTTTCTATTTTTACACCGGAATTTACATCTTTATAAGCAGCTAAACTTGATTTCACTCCGGCTACTAATGGTTTGAATAAATTAATGATCGACCATATTCCGCCAACTACCATCGCTCCTACTCCCAAATATCTGATCTTTGAACTCCAAATATCAAGTGCAACTTCCATATTTACAACTTCATAATTTCCTGAAATAAATGAATAAATCGGAATTGCAAATAACCAAGAAATCAACCCACCGGCAAAAACCAAAATGGAAATATTTCTACCTACAATATATCCAACACCAACTAATGCAGGTGAAAGATCTGTTCCAAATCCAAAAACCGTCTTTCCAGTACTTTGAGAACCACGAACAAAAGGAACACCAAAAGCACCTTCCAAAGCAGAATTCCACATTGCAAACCCCTGTTGAGCTAACTTTAATAGTCCACCTGCGATCGCAGTATATAAGATAATTAATACTTCCGTTTTCCCACCGGCAGTTTTTTCTTTAGCATCATTTCCTGCTTGCAAAACTTCAGCTGTAGCAATACCTTCCGGATATTTTAATTTTGCTTCGATGATCAATGCTCTTCTTAATGGAATTGTAAATAGAACGCCAATAATTCCACCAACTCCGGAAATTTTAGCAATCTCAATATAATTGAAATCTGTCCAATAGCCCATTAAAACCAAAGCAGGAATTGTAAATATTACACCGGCGGCTAAAGATTCTCCAGCAGATGCTGCCGTTTGAACAATGTTGTTTTCAAGTATATTTGATTTTTTAAACAAGCTCAATATTCCCATTGAAATAACTGCTGCAGGTATTGAAGCACTTACAGTCATTCCGGCAAACAATCCCAAATAGGCATTTGCAGCTGCGAGAATTACTGACAGAACAATTCCTAAAAATACCGCCTTAATTGTAATTTCCGGTAAATTCTTTTTTGACATCTAAATATTCCTCCGTTATTTTGGCTTAAAATTACAATAAATATTTTTGGTTGTCAAGAAATGAAATAAGAAAGATTGAAGTTAAGGTTAAGGTTGAGGTTGAGAAAAAAGATCCAATATTTTTTACATTAACATGTTTGCCCTGTAGCTTTAGTGTATCGGAGGTTAATGAACTTCATAATATACCTTTTTTATTATATAATTTTTAATTACTATAAATTTCTATAAATAAAAACGAATTCCTCAATTCGTTCTGTTTCCCTTTAACATTTTTTCCATTTTTACTTTCGGTATGTATACGTTAATTTCGGTGGTTTATTTATCCGCCCAATCCGCACTCTATTACAAAATTTTTTTCTAAATTTTAATTTGCCAATCCATAAAAATACAATTAAATTAAAACTAAATTCTATGGGAAATATTTTGACAAGGAAAGGAAAGTTATGAATAAAATCAAATTTGTAATCATATTATCAGCGATCTTCTTTAGCATCACTTTTGCACAAGATAGTTGGATCAGAATTAATCAACTTGGCTATACTCCAAATTCAACAAAAGTAGCTGTATTAGGAAGTAAAAAAGATATTTCTGTAAAATCATTCCAAATCATTGATGTACTAACAGATAAAGTTATCTCCCAAAATAAAAATATTCAATCTTTTAATTCCTACGCCTGTTTTAAAAAAATATTTCGTTTAAATTTCTCAGATTTCACAAATGTTGGAACTTATTACATTAAAGTTGGTGAAATCCAATCTCCAAAATTTATAATCAATAATAATATTTATAATGGAACGGCAGATTTCCTTTTAAATTATATGCGTCAACAGCAATGCGGATATAATCCGTTTTTGAAGGATTCTTGCCATACTCACGATGGATTTATTGTGGATTATCCTCAACTTGATTCTACTCATATTGATGTAATCGGTGGCTGGCACGATGCTTCAGATTATTTACAATATGTTACAACTTCAGCAAACGCAACTTATCAAATGTTATTTGCTTACCAAGAAAATCCTCATGCATTTTCCGACAAATATGACAAAAATGGAGATGTTGGTAAGAACGGAATTCCAGACATTCTTGATGAAGCAAAATGGGGACTTGATTGGCTTAATAAAATGAATCCGGATAGTGGAATTATGTTTAATCAAATTGCAGATGACAGAGATCATAATAAATTCACTTTACCAACTTTCGATTCAATTAGTTATGGAAAAGACTTAGAACGACCGGTTTATTTTGTAACTGGGAAACCACAGGGACTGAGTAAATATAAAAACAGATCGACCGGTGTTTCTTCGACAGCCGCAAAATTTTCTTCTGCATTCGCTCTCGGTTCAGAATTGCTAAAGAAATATTACCCTGAATTTTGTGAAATAATTTCTAAAAAAGCTTATGATGCTTATGAATTTGCTAATACAGATTTGGGTTATTGTCAAACTGCTTGCAATGTTTCACCTTATTTTTATGAAGAAGAAAATTATTCAGACGATATGGAACTTGCCGCAGTTCAACTATACAAGAATTCTAAGAAATTAAAATTCCTTAAAGAAGCAGAATATTGGGGCAATATCGAACAAGTTACACCGTGGATGAAAAATGACACGGCAAGACATTATCAATGGTATCCGTTTGTAAATTTAGGCCATTATCTAACTGCTCAATCAACAAATAAGAAAGATAAGAAAGAGTTTATCAACTTTCTAAAAATGGGAATTGATAATGTATATGATCGCGGAAAGAAAAATGGATTTTTTATGGGAGTACCATTTATCTGGTGTTCAAATAATTTAGTTGTAGCAACATTAACACAAATTAGATTATACAAACAACTTACCGATGATAAAAAATATAGAGAAATGGAAGCGTCATTGCGTGACTGGCTTTTCGGATGCAATCCTTGGGGAACAAGTATGATCGTTGGTTTACCACAATACGGAGATACACCAATCGATCCACATTCTGCATTTACTGCAGTATTTAATTATAAAATTAACGGCGGATTAGTTGATGGACCAGTTTATACTTCAATTTTTAATCGTTTGAAAGGAATCAAAATTATTAATGGTGATGAATATTCAGAATTTCAATCGGATTTATGTGTCTATCACGATGACTATGGAGATTATTCTACAAACGAACCAACGATGGACGGAACGGCAAGTTTAACTTTTTATTTATCTGCTTTAGAAAATAAGATCAGTAAAACGAAATCTGATAAATTCATAAAAAGTTTCGGTGGAATAATTAGAGCAGATACATCATTGAAAAATATTCACCTTGTCTTTACTGGAGGAGATTTTAATGATGGCGGGAAAGTAATCAGACAAGTATTGAAAAAAAATAATATAAAAGCGCATTTCTTTTTCACTGGTGATTTTTACAGAAAAAATGCAAATAAAAAATTAATTAAAAATCTAAAAAATGACGGACATTATTTAGGAGCACATTCGGATAAACATTTGTTATATGCTTCCTGGAATAAACGAGATTCACTGCTTGTTAGTAAAGATGAATTTATAAATGATTTAAAAAATAATTATACCGAAATGGCAAGGTTTGGAATTACAAAAAATGATGCGTCACTATTCTTACCACCTTATGAATGGTACAATAAAAAAATAAGTAAATGGACAAATGAACTTGGATTAACTCTGATAAATTTCACTCCTGGAACAAGTTCAAATGCTGATTATACCATTCCTAAAATGGGAAAGAAATATTTAAGTAGCAAAACGATATTTAATAATATTTTGAAATATGAAAAAAAATCTAGTAACGGTTTGAATGGGTTTATTTTACTTTTACATATCGGAACTCATCCAGATCGCACTGATAAATTTTATACAAAACTTGATAATTTGATTCGTGAATTGAAAGAAAGAGGATATTCATTTAGTATTTTAGAAAAATGAAAAAACCTTAAAGATTTTTGAATTTTTACCACAAGAAACACTAAAATTCGCACCAAGACCACTAAGTTATTTTCTTTGTGTTCCTTGCGAATTCTTTGTGCTTTTGGTGGTTAAACTTCACACATTTAACGCCACTTACTTGATCAACATCATCTTACCTTGACTAATATTGCTACTTGTCTTTATTCGATAAATATAAATTCCACTTGCTAATTTGTCTGATGTAAATGAAACATTATTCGTTCCTTCGTTGCAAATTCCATTATATGCAGTTGCTACTCTCTGACCATTTACATTATAAACATCAATTGTTACATTTCCGGTATTTGGTAAATAAAATTTAAAAACTGTAGAATTATTGAACGGATTCGGATAATTTCCAATTAATTCAAATTGTTTTGGAACTACATTATCTACTGAAGATTGTGTATCATCAAATCCAAAATAATTTAATACTTTTCCAATAAGTGCTACTCGTTCACTTTCTGTATAGATCGTTCCAAATGGAAATCCCATATTAATAATTTTACATGCCGAAGTACCATCGGAAACTGTTCCTGAAAATTGTACCGCCGCAATTTCAGAACTATTATATCTCAATGCCACACTCGAACCACCGGAAGT